>VOFG01000241.1_pt1 | contig 86000 bp, 87 predicted proteins | sample 5384171 | NCBI WGS metagenome assembly VOFG01 (sample SAMN12384726, study PRJNA508395) | human gut metagenome | isolation source: healthy gut F | host: Homo sapiens
GAGATGACCGCGATGCATCGTGGATGGGTCTAGATGAAGTTGGTCATGGGCAACCAGGGGCAAGTTCGCGCTCGCGTTCATAAACGACCGCTGGTGCGAATGCATGGGCTCCTCGCCCACGACGCGCATATTTTCAAAATGGCGTTATCGGATTTAAACTCGAGGCTCTCAATGAGTTTGTCAGCGAAAAGCGCCCAGCGCGCCGGCATCGCAACGGCAAACGTCGATATCGTATGTTTGAGGACGAACCTGCCCTCATTGTTGAGCGCTATGACCGCGTGAGAGTCAAAGACGGAACGATCAGGCGCCTACATCAGAAGACCTCTGTGTCAGGCACTTGGGGTGATGCCCGCCCAAAGTACACGGCAGACGGCGGCCCGACCACACGCGACATTCAAAGAGCTCCTCGTAAATACAGGCCACCATCAACAACCTGTATCTGTTTACGCGGATACTTTTCTTTAACGCCATCATCGGCGCACCGGATGCGCACGCGAAAACATGGACGAATACGCCGACCTGCCCGGCATTTTGCTTTGGCGGACCTGCGCGAGGCCCATTTATGCTCGAATACTTAAACCTGCCCCCGTCCTGCGAAAACTGCCAGCGCGCCCTCGACCTCATCAGGGCAGAAATGGACTAGGTGGCCGTAATTTCGCAATTATCAAACAAAAGAGGGGGCACCCGTCGCAAAGACCGGGTGCCCCCTCTCATAATGTCATTGCAATCCGCTAGCACGTGACTCGGACTGCTGCTAGCGCAACCTTTACGCAGCGAGGCGCTTGAGGACGTCGATGAGCAGCTCGTAGAAGCGCTCGGCAGAAGCGAGCTCCATGCTCTCGTCCGGGGTATGGACATCGGAGAGCGTCGGGCCCACGGCGATGGCGTCCAGGCCGTGCAGAGCCTCGGCAAACAGGCCGCACTCAAGGCCGGCGTGAATGGACTCGATGCGCAGCTCGGAGCCAAAGAGCTCTCGATAGCTCTCGACAAAGACTTCGCGGACCGGCGAATGCTCGGCATAGCTCCAGCCGGGATACTCAAACTCAAACTTGGCGTCGAAGCCCAGGACATCGGCCAGCGTCTGCAGACGGTCCTTGAACTCGTTCTGCAGCGAGGTGATCGAAGAGCGCGGGGACAGCATAATCTTGACCTCGTCATCGGAGGTGGCGACCACGCCGATGTTGGAGGAAACCTCGACGGAGCCGTCGGTGGCGACGTTACGGCGAATCACGCCGTTAGGGGCAAGGCGCAGGGCGCGGATGAGGGCAAGCGCGGACTTCTGGTCCATGGCCTCAACCTCGGCGTCGTCGGCAATCTCGACGGTGCAAGTAAAGCCGGGGTCGAAGACCTCGAGCTCGGCAGTGACGTCGGCGATGATGCCCTTTGCGATCTGGGCCGCGGCCTCGGCGGCAGCGTGGTCGGCGTAGACCAGAACAGCCTTGCACTCACGGTTGATGGCGTTGTCCTTGGTGCCGCCGTTAAAGCTAACGATGGCGGGCTCGCCGGCAACCATCAGGCGGTCGATGATGCGGGCCATGATGAGGTTGCCGTTGCCGCGCTCCAGGTTGATATCGCTGCCGGGTGGCCGCCCAGCAGGCCGGAGATGTCGAGCGTGAGGGTGCTACCGGTCTTGTGCTCGCGCGCGATCGGGCAGGTGTAGGTAACGACGACGCCGCCGGCACAGCTGACGGTGGCAACGCCCTCTTCCTCGGAGTCAAGGTTGATCATGGTGCGGGCGCTAATCTGGGACTTGTCGAGCGTCTCGGCGCCGACCAGGCCAGTCTCCTCGTCGGTGGTGAACACGCACTCGAGGGCCGGATGGGTAATCGAATCGTCGTTGAGCACGGTAAGCATAAGCGCGACGGCAATACCGTTGTCGGCGCCCAGAGTGGTGCCGTTAGCGGTGAGGACGCCGTCCTGACGACCAGGTCGATACCATCGGTCGTAAAGTCGTGCTCAACGGAGCCCAACTTGTCGCACACCATATCGATGTGGCCCTGCAGCATCACGGTCGGGGCATTCTCGGCACCGGCAGATGCGGGCTTGCGAATGATGACGTTGTAGACCTCGTCCTGATACACATCGAGGCCGCGCTCCTTGGCAAACGCAACCAGGAAATCGCTGATGCCCTTCTCGTTGCCAGACCCACGGGGATCGCGCTGACCTCCTCAAAGAAATGGAACAGCTGGGCGGGCTCGTAGCCGGTAATCTTGTAGTCCATGGTGCCTCCTTGGCGCAACTGGTTAGACAGTAAGACATGCGACTTGTATATTCCCAGACTTTGCGTGCATAAACCAGTCGAAAACGCCGAGCGCCCTCGCATCATCGGCTAACGGTGGACCGTATAACGTAACGGTCACAACTTCCGCAGCTCTACAAATCGAGGCGCCCTTTCCGGAGCGCCTCGATTGCGCGTATCAAATTGTCGCCACGCCCTACAGCGCGCCGGAACCGGCTTGCATCATGCCGCCGGGGCCCGAGGTCACGCCGCCGCTCACGGGCGCGGCGTTGCCGGTGTGCGGTACCGCCGGGGCGGTATCGCCACCAAGCGTGCCCGCCGGACGCGGTGCCGGGATCTCGCCCGTGCCGCGGCTAAAGACAAACTTGCCATCGGCCACGTCGCACAGGACGGTATCGCCCTCGCCCCACTCGCCAGCCAGCAGTTCCTCGGACAGCGGATCCTCGATGAGCTTTTGGATGGCACGACGCAGCGGACGCGCGCCGTTGGTGAGGTCGGTACCCTCCGCCACAATCTTGTCGTAGGCCGCATCGGTAAGCTTGATGTTCATGCCGTTTGCGATCAGGCGCTGGCGCAGATCGTCCACCAGCAGGTGCGCAATCTTGGTCAGGTTCTCGCCCGAGAGCTTCTGGAACACCACGATGTCGTCGATACGGTTGAGCAGCTCGGGGCGGAACAGGCGCTTGAGCTCGCCCATCGCGCGGCCGCGGATCTCACTCGAGGTGAGGCCCTGCTCGCCGGTGGTGCCAAAGCCAACGCTCGCATCCTGCGCGATCTCGCGGGCGCCCACGTTTGACGTCATGATGATCACCGTATTGCGGAAGTCGACCGTCTTGCCCTGGCTATCGGTCAGACGGCCCTCCTCCAACACCTGCAGCAGGATATTGAAGATGTCGGGGTGCGCCTTCTCGATCTCGTCGAACAGCACGACCGAGTACGGGTGACGGCGAACAGCCTTGGTGAGCTGGCCGCCCTCGTCGTGGCCCACATAGCCCGGGGGGCTACCGATGAGCTTGGAGACCTCGAACTCACTGCCAAACTCCGACATATCGAAGCTGATGAGCGCGTCCTTGCTGCCAAAGAGATACTCGGCGAGCGTCTTGGCGAGCTCGGTTTTGCCCGTGCCGGTGGGGCCCAGGAAGATAAAGCTGCCGCCGGGGCGACGCGGGTCCTTGAGCGGCGAGCGGCTGCGGCGCACGGCCTTGGCAACGGCCTCGACGGCCTCGTCCTGACCGATGATGCGCGTCTTGAGCACGCTTTCGGCCTGCAGCAGGCGGCGGCTCTCGCTCTCGGTGAGCGAGGACACCGGCACGCCCGAGGTCACGGACACGATATCGGCGATCTGGGAGACATCGATGGTGAGCGGGCTGGCGTCGAGCTCGGCCGTCCAGGCAGCCTTGGCCTCGGCGAGCTCAATCTCGGCAGCCTTTTGCTGCTCGGTGATCTCGGCGGCCTTGTTCATGTCGTCGCTCTCGGTGGCCTCCTGCGCGGCGGCCTTAAGCTCCTCCACGCGATGCTCGGCCTCGCGCACCGGCTCGGGCGCGCGGTTGGCGGCGATGCGGGCGCGGGCGCCGGCCTCGTCAATGAGGTCGATGGCCTTATCGGGCAGGAAGCGATCCTGGATGTAGCGGTCGGAGAGGTTCGCGGCGGCCTCGATAGCACCCTGCGTATAGCGCACATGGTGGTGCTCCTCGTAGCGCGGCTTGAGCGCGGTCAGGATCTTGACCGTGTCCTCGACGCTCGGCTCCTCGACATCGATGGTCTGGAAGCGACGCTCGAAGGCCGGGTCCTTGGTGAGGTACTTGCGGAATTCCTCGGCCGTGGTGGCGCCGATAATCTGGAAGGCACCGCGCGCGAGCACGGGCTTGAGCATGGAGCTCGCGTCGATGGAGCCCTCGGCAGAGCCGGCACCGATGATGGTGTGCATCTCGTCAATAAACAGGATGACGTCGTCAGCTTCGGTGGCCTCCTGGATCACGTTCTTGAGGCGCTCCTCAAACTCACCGCGATACTTGGCGCCCGCAACGAGGCCCGGCAGGTCGAGCGTCCAGATGTTCTGGTTCATAAGGTTCTCGGGCACGTTGCCAGCTGCAATCTGCTGAGCCAGACCCTCGACGATGGCCGTCTTGCCCACGCCGGGGTCACCCAGGATGAGCGGGTTGTTCTTGGTGCGGCGCGAAAGGATCTCCATCATGCGCTGGACTTCCTTTTCGCGACCGATCACGGGGTCGAGCTCGCCGTCGCGCGCCTTCTGCGTAAGGTTGGTGGCGAACTGCTTAAGCGTATCGGTGCCGCTCCCCTTTTGCTGCGACGCGTCCGAGCCGCTAAAGAACGGCAGGCCCGCACCGGGACGCCCGGCACCGGCGCCGGCGAGCGGACGCGTCTTGTCCTGGTCCTTGGCGGTAAGTTTCTCGATAGCCTTTTTGATGGAGGCGGACGACACACCCAGGCGCATGAGGATGTCCATGGCCATGCCGTTACCCTCTTCGACGATGCCAATCAGCAAGTGCTCGGTCGACACGTAGGTCTGGTTGTTCTCACGTGCCACGCGGAAGGAGCGCTCCATCACGCTAATGACGAGCGGCGTAAAGGCAAGCTTGGCAGCCTCGGTCTCCTCGCTGGGCTCGGGAACCGTGGTCTGGACCTCCTTGAGGGTGTCCATGATGTCGTCGTAGGAGATATCAAGCGAGCGCAGCGCCTCGGCAGCGATGCCCTCGTCCTCCTTGGCGAGTGCGAGCAGCAGGTGCTCGGTGCCCACCTTATTTGAGTGCAGATCGAGCGCCTCCTGTTTGGCCATCGACATGACCTTGCGCGCTCGATCGGTAAATCTATCTAACATGCTCGTTTCCTTACATGAGTTCATCGAAATCAAAACGCCCGCCCGTCGGCGGCGCTTTTGTCTCTTTACCCACAGGTTGTCTATGTTAACAGCTGGAGGAATATCTATAAACCCGGCTCACATGAATGCAGGTTATGACCGCATCGCGGGACTCACCGCGCGATGCGCGACAGGCGCCCCGCAAGAGAAACCCTAGGCGTCTTTCACCACGTCGGGACTCGTCGCACGCGATGCGCGATAGGCATCGGCCTCCTTGGAGACGCGTTCGAGCAGCTCGGATGTATCGACGCCCTCGACTTGCGCGACCGTTTCCACCGTCTGCATGGCGACCGCCCTCAGGTACGCGCACGCGCTGTCCCCCGGCTGCTCGAGGTCTATCTCCTCGCCGCCCTCCCGGGCAAAGCCGACCGCCATCACAAAGCCCATGATGCCCGAGACCAGAAAGCCCACCGCAAAGCTCGAATCTGCCTTGAGCTCTTCTCCGTCGGGGTGGACGATCTCTCTCACGCGGTCGATGATGATCGTATGGATGCCCTGCACGACCTGCTCGGCGGCACCCGCCCTCATGGTGATGACGATGCGCCGCAGCAGGCAGCGGACGTCGCGCCGGTCGAACGCCGAAAGGTCGCCCTCGCTCGAAAAATGCCAGAGGGCATCGGTGATGAGCTCGTTATCCTGCAGCAGCTGGGCTATGGCGATGGCGACGAGTTCATCGAAATCGTGAAAATAGTAGTAAAACGTTCCGCGATTGCACTGGGCGGCGCGGGTCACCTCGCCAACCGACAGCTCGAAGATGCTGTTGTTCTCGATGAGCTCCCAAAACGCCTCGATGATACGGGTGCGTGCATCGGGCGCATCGGCGTCCTTACGCGGTCTCGCCATGCGCCTCACCGCACCCCTGCGCCTTGGCGTTCATGATGAGCATCTGAAGACGGTTCTCCACGTTGGCGAAGCTCACGTCGGGATCGTAGTCGAGCGGCAGGAACTGCGCCGTGGGATACTGCTCCTTGAGCGCATGGATGAGCCCGCGCCCCACGACATGGTTGGGCAGACACCCGAACGGCTGCAGGATCACGAAGTTGCGGCAGCCGCGCTTGGCGTGCTCGAGAATCTCCGCCGGAATCAGCACGCCCTCGCCCGCATCGAACGTATGGTGCAGGATCTTATCGCTCGCGCGCACGAGCTCGGGCATGCGCGTCGGCGGCTCGTAGAGCGGGCTCGCCGCGCCCAGGCGGTCGCAACGGTCGTGCGCGAGCTCGAACAGGTTGTCCGCCGTGGCGTACCAGGCCTTTTCGGGCAGCGACAGGTCGACGTGGAACTCGCGCGACTGCGCATGCTTGTAGAAATAGGTCTTGCGGATCACGTCGGTCATGCGCGCCTCGATGACCTCGAGCCCGTTGTCCTCGAGGTAGCGCTCGATCTCGTGGTTGGCGCCGAGATGGAAATTGAGCAGGTACTCGCCCACGATGAGAACGGTCGGATGCGGGTTCGAGCGGTCGTACGGAACGGCGTCCATGATCGCAAGCGCGCGTTTGAAGCCCGTCGCCTGGCCTCTCAGCCCGGAGCGCTCCATGCCCTCGATAACCTCATCGAGCGCGCGGTCGAACGCAGCGTCCGCCGCGCCCTTCTCGAGCTCGTAGGGACGGATGCGCCTAAGCATGGCCTCGAGGGCATCGATCATGGGAAGACCGTAGGCGATCTGGATGCTCGGGCCAAGGCCGAGCTTGAAGCCCGGATGCGCATTGTGGGCATCGACGTCGTCGTTGGTGAGCACCGGGACATAGTCGTATCCCGCGTCGTCGAGCGCGCGGCGCAGCAGGGGCATGTAGTGCGTCAGGCGGCAGTCGCCGATATACTTGCCAGTCACCACGGCGACGTCGTGCGGGTCGTACTTACCGCTCTCGAGTGCCGCGAGCGCCTCGCCGATCACGATTTGCGCGGGGAAGCAGATGTCGTTGTGCACATAGCGTTTGCCCAGGCGGATGGCATCCTCGCGCCCGATATCAAGGGCCTCGGCGCGCACGCCCTGATTGCGCATCGCCGCGGTCATGAGCCTGCAGAACGCATGGGAGGTGTTGGGGACCAGCGCGATCTTTGTCAGTGCCGGTCGCGCTTGGTGTACTTGACCTTATACGGGTCGTCGAGCGGATGGACCGCGTGCACCCGGGCGCCCTCGGCACGCTCCTCCGCGCGACGACGGTTGACCGACTCGATAAACGAACGCACGCGAATGCCCATGGGACCGGCGACGTCGCTCTCATCGAGCTTGATCATCATCGGAACCTTGGAGCCCATCTCGCCCATCATGCGCGCGATCTCGTCGGTGAGATACGCATCGTGGCCGCAGCCGAAGCTGCCCATCTGCACGAGCTCGAGCTCGGGCGTCGATGCGACGATGACCGCGCACGACAGCATGCGCGCATGGTAGTTGTTCACGATGTCGATGCGGCTGTTGGAAAGATCGACGTTGCAGACCCCCGGCACCGCATCGGGCGTCAGCACGGGGATGCCGCGCTCAGAGAAGAGCTTGGGCAGCCCGTGGTTGACCAGCGGGTCGTTGTGGTACGGGCGCGAAGCGATCACCACCGCGTAGCCGCCGTCCTCGTGCACGTTCTCGAGCACCTGCCTGCCGCGCAGCTGCAGCTGGTTCTCAAACGTCTCCTGCGCGCGGTCCGCCTGCTCGGTCGCCTTGGCAACCAGGTCGGCATCGATATCGAAGGTCTCCTGCACCACGCCTTGAGCTGGCGGTTTCGGTCGCCCTCGTCGTACCAGTGGAACAGCGGCGTATCGAACGGAACGCCGAAACGCTCCTCCGGGTTATCGGAATTGCGCATCACGTAGGGGTATCCCTTTACGACGGCGCACATCCACTCGCTGGTAGAGGCGGTGTTTTCGGTGGGCACCGTCGTGATGATGGGCATGAAGATGCGGTCGACGCCGGCGTCGACGAGATTGCGGATGTGCCCGTGGACGAGCTTGGCCGGGAAGCACACGGTGTCGGATGTGACGTGCGCCAGACCGCGCTCGTACATCGCCTTGGTGCTGCGTCCCGAGACGCGCACCTTAAAGCCGAGCGTGCTGAAGAACGTCGACCAGAACGGCATGGTGTCCCAGAACTCGAGCACACGGGGAATGCCGATCGTGACATCGCGCCCCCCGCTGACGGGAACCGTGGGGTACGACTCGAACAGCAGCTTCTCGCGGTCGACAAAGAGATTGGGGGCAGCCGCGGTCCGGTCGCGCCCCGTGCCGGGTGCCTGTGCCTCGCAAGCACCCTGCGGACGCAGCTCCTCCGCCGCGGGAACCTCGCGCACGAGCTCATCCCATGAGATGGCGCCGCCGCGCGGGCAGCGATTGCCCGTGACGTAAAGCGAGCCGTCGCCAAATGCCACGCCGCGCGCTGGCAGCGGTTGTTGCACCGACGGCAGGTAACGCCGCCGAACTCGCGATGCTCGAAGCGCTCCACGGCATCGAGCCCGATAAACGACGTGCCGGCGTCGCCCTTGCGGCATTCCTCGCGCGCGAGCAGGGCGATACCGATAGCGCCCATCAGCCCCGGGTGGGGCGCACGCGTGACGGGTTTGCCCAGATACTGCTCGAATGCGCGCAGCACCGCGTCGTTTCGGAACGTGCCGCCCTGGACGACGACTTTGTCGCCCAGACGGTTGAGATTTGAAACGCGAATGACCTTGGTGAACACGTTCTCGATAATCGAACGGCAGAGACCGGCCATGATGTCGCCCGGACCCTTACCGCGCCGCTGCTCGGAAACGACGCTGCTGTTCATGAACACCGTGCAGCGGCTGCCGAGAACGGCGGGGGCTTTGGACGAAAATGCCTCGGTCGCGATATCCTCAACGGCTATTCCGAGGTTTTTGGCAAAACCCTCGAGGAACGAGCCGCAGCCCGCAGAGCACGCCTCGTTGACGACGATATCGGTCAGCACGCCGTGGTTGAGCCAGATGGCCTTCATATCCTGTCCGCCGATGTCGAGCACGAAGGTCGCATCGGGAACGCATGCGCACGCGGCGCGGGCGTGCGCGACCGTCTCGACCGTATGGTAGTCGGCGTGGAACGCGCGCGCGAAAAAGCTCCTCGCCGTATCCCGTGGTGCCCACGGCATCGATCGCAAGCGTGACTCCCGCTGTCTCCCAGCGGTTCTTCAAGCTGACAAGACCCTGTTGGGCGACGTCGAGCGGTCTGCCGTTATTAGACGCGTAGAACGAATCGACAAGCTCACCCGCCTCATCGACCAGGGCGAACTTGGTCGTCGTGCTCCCCGAATCGATACCGAGCGCCACACGCACCGTCTCTCCGGGCGCATACGCATCCGGACCCTTTGCCGGCGTCTCTTTGCCATGGCGTGCCGTAAAATCCGCCTGCTCGGCAGGTGTGGCAAAAAAGGGCTGGGCAAGACGTCCCTCCCCGCTTGCGGGCGCGACCGTCTCGAGCTTATCCAGCCGGACAAAAAGCGTCGGGAAGGTCGATCGGTTGGGACGATGCGAACATGTCGGTCAGCGACAGGGCGGCACCGCGCGCGACCATGATCTGCGGATCGCGCGGGACGATAACCTGATCGTCCGATAGATTCAGTTGCTCCCGGAACACGCGGACCAGTGTGGGGTTGTAGGCGAGCGTACCGCCCTCGAAGATTACCGGCGGCTCGATGTCGATACCCTGGGCCAGACCGCCGATCGTTTGGCGGGCGACCGCGTGAAGCGCCGAAAGCGCCAGGTCGGTGGTAGGAATGCCCTCGTTGAGCAGCGGCTGGATATCGGTCTTTGCGTACACGCCGCAGCGGCCCGAGACCTCGTGGACGGTCGTTCCCCGGCTTGCGAGCTGCTCGAACTCGCCCGATTCGGTGCCGACCCCATGAGCTTTTGCCATCTCGTCGATAAATGCACCGGTACCGCCTGCGCACGAGCCGTTCATGCGCATGTCGGCAACCTCGATGTCTCCCTTTATCGTTGGTGCGGAAGAAGATCATCTTGGCGTCTTGGCCGCCCAGCTCGATGGCGCAGCGCGTCTGCGGATAGAACCTGCTGATCGCGAGCGCGTTGGCGACCACCTCCTGAACGTACGAGGCGCCCAGCGCGGTCGCGATATCGCGCGCACCCGAGCCGGTCACCGCAACGCGCAGTGACTCATGGAAAGCGCTCGGCGAGCTCGCCGAGCATGGCGCGCACGCTCGCTGTCTGACACGCCCCGTGGCGGCGATATCCCCACCACGCCTCGGTCATATCCTCGTGCATCGCGTAAACTTTGGTCGTCGTCGACCCTACGTCCAGTCCTACTAGCAACGCCATAATGCTCCGTCTCTCGCATTTTTCCCGCTAGAGATATACCACTCTACGTAATACAACAGACTGTTGTATTTAAACTCCGTATAAAAAGCGGCTGCCGAAACGCTTCAGCAGCCGCCGAATGCACCAACAGATTGTTCTGCGCGCTAGCACGTCGGGCAACGGAGCAGCACGGGCCCTCCGGTCATGCGCACCGCTCACGCCCGCGATGTCGCCGAGAGAGCTATCCACGCTTAGGGCTCCAACCAAGCAAGTCGCCCGCGCTCAGCAGATCCCTAAGCGAGCTACTCGCACTCAGGAGCCATAGCCTGCTCCAAGAGCTCGGCATGCTCCTCCTCGAAAACCGTCCCCACAGGGAAGGCGCGACGGAAGACGAAGCGGGAAATCGGACCGGCTACCAAAAGGTTCCACGGCAGCGCCATCACAAAATTATGCGGGATGTTGATCATCCAGATCGCGGGCACGGAATACAGGTTCGCAAGGATGCCGCCGGGCATGTGCGTCAGACCCTCACAGGCACCGTACAGCGACATGATGATGACCATGGGAACGACCATGCAGGAGCTGACGGCGAGCGTCATGGCAAGTGGCGAGCTCTTGCCCGGCGTGACCAAGTACTTAAAGGCGAAACCCTTGGCAAGCGGGCTGGCGACGAACCAGTCGCAGCACATGGCAAAAATGTAGGCAACGGGGAAGCCGAGCCACGCAGTGGCAACGACCTCGCCGTTGATGGCCCCGTGCTGCAGGGCAACGTTGTAGATGCTCATCCAGAGCACCATGCAAAAAGCACATGATAAAGGTGAACAGCAGGCTCTCTCGTTTGTTGATAGGCATAAAGGGCAGATTCCTCTCTGTGTTGTACCGCGGCGCCACGCAACAAAAACGGGCGGGCAAGATGGAGCTGTTGGAACTTCATCTCGCCCGCCCGTGGTACGCGCGTCTGCGACTACTTATGTGGTGGAACCAGCCTAGCACGAAACGCATGCGCTTCGTAAGCGTTGAGTTTATGAAGATGCAGGGCACCGATAATCCCCCGACCCCATAAGTTGCGGTGGAATACGGACTGTTTTGACCCCTTAAGCAGCAATTCAGTCCCTATTTCACCGCAACTCATTTGGTGCAAAGTAACCTGTCCCCCTTGTACCAATTAGCTGGTGTGGCGCCAGCGAGGGTCGGTGAGCGTACGCGCCACACCCAGTCCAACGGGCAGAAACGCTACGATGAGCACTGCGCGCACAAACCAGCCGAGCATATTGACCGTGTCGAAGGTGCACATGTAATACATCGAGCGATAGAGATACAGACCGGGCACCATAATGACAATCGAAGGCACCGTGAGGGCGATGCGCGGGTAGGTGAGCTTGACTTCGGCCAAGCTTGCCAGCAGACCCGATACCAGCGCGCCGATAAACGCTGCTGCCTCGGGAGGCATTCCGTGCTGAGGCCCAGGAAGGGAATCATCGTCGGCGCATCGACAAGGGTCAGACGCAGGGTATTGGACACGGCGCCGATCAACCCAGCTGCCGCGGCCATCTTTACCGGGCTGTTGAACATCACCGAGAAGCCGAATACGCCAACGAAGCTCATCACCACGCGCAGGAGCGTAAGGGCAAGCGGCGAAAGGCCCAGTGGGGCAAAGTCGTCCGGCGCCAGGCCAACACACTCGGCAACCATCCAACCTACGAGCGTCGCCATCACAATAATCGATACGGCATATGAAAGGCGCTCGATACCGCTTCGCATGTCGAGCTTGGCGATGTCGAGGCCCGCCGTAATGAGCGGAAAGCCGGGAATCACAAAGAGCATGGCGCCGATATAGCCTTCTTGGTGCGACATTGCCCCCGGTATGACCTGGCCAAGGCCGAGCAACGCCAGCAGATACGAAACGCAAGCGAGCGCAACGCCGGTCGTCAGCGCGCTGAACTGACCAAGGCCTTGCTTGAGAATATGGGAGCGGGCAAAGTTGCCGACACCCGCGCCCACAAACGCGCAGGCCATCTCGATAGGGCCGCCGCCGAGCAAAAAGACGAAGGCGCCGCAAGCACAAGCTGCCGCAAGGCCTGTTGCCAGGGAGAGTAATCGGGTTTTGAACTCTCAACGGTCTTGAGCATCTCGTGGTATTCGTGCACGGTAAACCGGCGCCCATACGTCTCGATTTCCTTTAAGAAACTCTCCATCATCCAAATGCGATGGGTATTGACGCCCGTTGTGGGCAAGCTGACGACCTCATTAAAGCAGTGACCATCTTCGATGCAGGTGCACTCAAACGACAGAAGACTTAAGTCAACGTGGATGGTGACACCGAGTACGGCGGCAACACGATTCATGGTATCGCGCACGCGCCAGGCACCCGTTCCGCTTGCCAGCATAAGCATGCCGGTGCGGCAGATGATGGATGATTTATCGGTGAGCGGCGCATCGACGGCAAGCTCATCGCCTGCCGTCACGATCTGGTGCCAGTCAGTTTTCATATGGAGCGCGCCGGCACGAACGCCGTGGTGCATGGGGGCTCTCGAAAGCAGCGAGTTAAGGCGCGAAGGCTGTGAGGGCTCCGCCGATTCGCCCTCGTCCTCGTCGGGCTCTTCATCGACCAGATCAAAGGAATCAAGCGGCGCTGGCTCGCGACGGTCGATCAGCTCCTCGTCCTCATCATCAAAGTAGTTGAACTGATCGAGCATGTCCTCTTCGATTGCGCGCTCGCTCGCGTCGTCCATCCCGGTGCTCCCTTCCTATCGACTAACCCCCATCCTAGACAGCGACGGCTAAAGGAAACATAAAAGAGACGGCTGTCATGCGAGCCATGCGCGCAATAGCCATTGAGTAGTCATTGGGGACGTTCTTAAACGACTAGTCGTTTAAGAACGTCCCCAATGACTAGTCGTTTAAGAACGTCCCCAATGACTAGTCGTTTAAGAACGTCCCCAATGACTACTCCGACAACGTCGATGTATTGGCAACGCCAGCGAGCGGGTCGCATTTGTGACAAGGTGACGTGAAACGAAAGGGCGCTGACCTTCTGGTCGCGCCCTTGAAGTTGAACGTCAGATTGTCCAAATGCGCCCGCGCATCGGGCCGTTACGCGGTTCGTAGAACCGCGTAACTAGTTAGTACATCTTTGCGCCGGCGGGGATGGAGGCGTCGAGCTGGATCAGGTTGAGGCGCTCCTCACCATCCTCCTCGTGGATGGCACTGATGAGCATGCCGCAGCTGGGGATGCCCATCATCTTGCGCGGAGGCAGGTTGGTGATGGCGAGCAGGGTCTTGCCGACCAGGTCCTCGGGCTCGTAATAAGCGTGAATACCGGAGAGGATGGTGCGGTCGGTGCCGGTGCCGTCGTCGAGCGTAAAGTTCAGCAGCTTCTTGGACTTCTTGACGGCCTCGCATGCCTTGACCTTCACAGCGCGGAAATCGCTCTTGGAGAAGGTATCAAAGTCGACGAACTCCTCAAACAGCGGCTCAACGGCGATCTTGGAGTAATCGAGCGTGGGCTTAAGCGACTTAACGAATGGGCTCGCGGCGTTGCCGGCCTCTGCAGCCTTGGCGGCAGCGGCACCGGACTGGAAACCCTTCTCGGGCTTCATGTGCGGGAACAGCAGGACGTCGCGGATAGAAGCCTGGTTAGTAAGCAGCATGACCACGCGGTCGATACCGATGCCAATGCCGCCCGCGGGAGGCATACCGTACTCGAGGGCGCGCACGTAATCCTCGTCATACTCCATGGCCTCGTCGTCGCCGCCGGCCTTCTTCGGCCATCTGGGCAGCAAAGCGCTCGGCCTGGTCGACCGGGTCGTTGAGCTCGGAGAATGCGTTGGCGTACTCGTGGCCGGCGATGACCAGCTCAAAGCGGTGAGTCAAACGCGGGTCGTCCTCAAAGCGCTTGGCGAGCGGGCTGACCTCGATGGGGTAATCGCACACGAAGGTGGGGTTGACGATGGTGTCCTCGCCCAGCTCGTCATAGATCTCGGCGATGATCTTGCCGGCAGTCCACTCGGGCTTGATCTCCAGGCCCTTCTCGCGCGCGGCGGCAGCAAGCTCCTCGACCGGCGTGTCGATGGTGACCTGCTTGCCGAGCACGTCGGAGACGATGTCGGTCATGGGACGGCTGGCCCACTCACCAGAAAGGTCGATGGTCTGGCCCTGGTACTCGATGACCTCGGGGTTGCCGATGGCCTTGTTAGCTGCCTTAATGACACCCTGGGCGAGCGCCTTCATGCCCTCGAGGTCGGAGAAGGCACGGTAGGCCTCCATCGTGGTGAACTCGGGGTTGTGGGTAAGGTCCATGCCCTCGTTACGGAAGATGCGGCCGATCTCGAACACGCGCTCAAAACCACCGACGATGCAGCGCTTGAGGTGCAGCTCGGTGGCAATACGCAGGTAGCACTCCTGATCGAGCGCGTTGAAGTGAGTGATGAACGGCTTGGCAGTAGCGCCGCCCTGGATGGTCTGCAGGATGGGGGTCTCGACCTCCATGTAGCCGTCGGACTCCATAAAGCGACGGAAGGTGGAGAGAATCTGCGAACGCTTACGGAAGGTCTCGCGAACGTCGTCGTTGGCGATCAGGTCGACGTAGCGCTGGCGATAGCGGGTCTCCTTGTCGGAAAGACCGTGGAACTTCTCGGGCAGCGGACGAACGGCCTTGGAAAGCAGGGTCGCGCTCTTAGGGGCAACGGAAAGCTGACCGCGCTGGGTGCGCACGACCACGCCGGTCACGCCCAGGATGTCGCCCAGGTCGAGGGCCTTGAGCGTATTCCAGGCAGCATCGTCCATGTCGTTGATGCGGCAGAACAGCTGAATCTCGGCAGTCGCATCGCGCACGACGATGAACATGATCTTGCCCTGACCGCGCTTGGCGACCACACGGCCGGCGATCTTCACGACATCCTCGGTGTCCTCACCATCGGCAAGATCGGCGTACTTAGTCTCGATATCGGCGACGTAGTCCTCAAGCTCAGAGTGCTCAGGATAGGGGTTCTGGCCCGCCTCGAACAGGGCGGCGCGCTTGGCCAGGCGGGTGGCGCGCTCGTCGTTGAGCGTCGATGCCTGATCGGCGGCGTTCTGGTTCTCTGCCATAAGTTAGCTCCTCAAACTAAAACGCTCCCCAGGATTCGGTCCCAGGGAGCGAAAACATACCTTTACGCGGGACCGTGGTCTAGCGTGCGATCTTGGCGATGGTGTAGACGCGAGTCTTGCCGGAAGGCGTAACGACCTCGACGGAGTCGCCCTCGCCGTGACCGATGATGGCGTGACCGACCGGAGACTCGTTGGAAATCTTGTGCTCGAGCGAGTTGGTCTCGGTGGTACCGACGAGCGTGACTTCCATGACCTCGCCGTTGGGATCAATCAGCGAAACGGTGGAACCGATGGAGACGGTCAGGTCGCCCGTGGTGGCAGCAACCTGAGCGTTGGCGAGGATGGCCTGGATCTCGGCAATACGAGCGGCGTTCTGGGCCTGCTTGTCCTTGGCGGCGTCGTACTCGGAGTTCTCGAAAGGTCGCCGAACGCGCGGGCTTCCTTGATGTCCTCGACGATCTCCTTGGCGTAATCGCCCTCACGCCAAGCGAGCTCCTCGACGAGCTTCTGGCGGCCCTCAGCGGTCAGTACGATCTGGCTTGCGTCCATACGGATATCTCCCCAACTCTGATCAAACAATCAACTGTCAACAAAACGAAAAAGACCGGCTAGCCTGCGGGCAAGCCGGTCAGGTGCTCACCCCAAAGGGATGGGACTACTCTGCGTCCGCGTCGCTGTCCTCTGCCTGCTTCTTCTTGGCAGCAGCGAGCTTGGCCTCGAGCTCAGCGATCTCCTTGTCCTCCTCGGACTGCTCGACCACGACCTCCTCGGCCTGCTTGGTCTCGGCCTTATCGTCGCCCTCCATACCCTCGCGGATATTCTTGACGGTAGAGCCGAGGGACTTGCCGAGCTTCGGCAGGTTCTTGGGCCCGAAGATAATCAGGACAACGACGAGAATAATGATGAGCTCAGGAGCCCTCAGTCCAAACATGTAGACCTCCACAATACAGCGAGACAAGCTCGAATGAGTATACCGCGGGTATCGCGGTATCACAACACTAGCTAAAAAGGGACCGCAAGAAGCGGTCCCTCCTCATGCTCTGGTCGGGTTGACTGGATTTGAACCAGCGACCCCTGCGTCCCGAACGCAGTGCTCTACCAAACTGAGCCACAACCCGTTAGCTCGACTATAGTAACAAAGATTTCCGTCGTGTGCCAGAGAAATTTTTACTTCTTTGGCGCGTCGATTTGAACCGTGTTGGGAATAAGCTCAGTCGCGCAGGCCCACCAGCCACTTTGCTGGGCAGCATCGGCAAGCCTTTCGGCCGTGGCAGCGGTGTCGCAAATGGCAAACGAGCAGGCACCCGAACCGCACACGTTTACGGCAACGGTACCGTTCTGCGAACGAAGCCAGTCGAGCACCGTTTGAATCCGCGGCTCCATCTGCGCGGAAATGACACCCAGGTTGTTGTGGATGAGTGCGTATGCCGTCTCGGCATCACCAGCACGCAAGGCAGAAGCTATCGCGCCGGGCTTGTCCGCAGGCACCGGGGCCTCGTCAAAACGTCGATAGGCTTCAATTGTCGAAACGCTTGCCTCGCGCGGCTTGACCAGCACGACGGGCGTCGCGGGCAGCGCGGGGTACTCAGTTGCCAGCACATCTCCCCCACCTACGTAGAACGCAGGACTCGCGTGCAAAAAGAACGGGACGTCAGCACCAATGCCCCGCGCAATATCGTCGAACGCTGGGTCGGTGCGATCAATGCCCCAGAGCTCCGCCAAGGCGACAATGACCGCGGCCGCATCCGTCGAGGGCCGCCCAAGCCGGCGCACAATGGAATGCGCTTCTCAATCGTCACGCAGATGTTGGCCTCGCGACCATAATGCTCGGCCATAGCAACCGCAGCCCGATACGCCGTATTCTTTTGCATGGGAAAATCTGATGCTGGAACCGTCTGGACGGTCAGCGCCTGCGCCGGCGTGACCGTCACGGTATCGGAAAGACCGACGGCTGCCATCAGGGAATCGACCCTGTGGTAGCCGCGGTCGTCGCGCTCGGTATGAACCCCCAGATAGAGGTTGATCTTTGCCGGCGCGGAAAGGGTCAGGGACCAATCGGTCACCGCTAGTGCTCCTCGAGCTGATTGCCGAGCGGGGTAAAGATATGCTCGCCGCTCTCGGGGTCGAACAGCTCGACCTGGCCGGTGAGGACATCGATGTACTGGTAGGACTGACGCGACTTGCGGCCGCGACGCTCGTCAACCTCGACGATAAAGACTGCCGGATGGACGCTCTTGATGGTGCCCATGCGCTCGACGACGCGGGTGCGGCCCATGTTGGCCTTCACCTTAACGCGATCGCCCACCATATCGGTCAGCTTCTCGTGGATGTCGTCGACGTGATTGACTTCCATCTCTCCCATGAACAGGGCCTCCAGAAGGTGCAATTCAAAAGGGGATAATACCCCTAAGATAGACAAAACTCTAATACTATAGCACCCTGTTGTGGCCATACGCAAGTAGCTAAAAAGCCCGGTCTCGAATACGTACCAGACGACAATCTCGCATGACCAGTTGTTACGCGGTTTGGTAAAACCGCGTAACCTAAAGGTTATCGGTGTCCAAGACGATGGTGAATGGGCCGTCGTTGACCAAGTCGACTTTCATATCGGCGCCAAAAATGCCGTGCGCCACGTGTTCGACATCTTGGCGAACGAGCGTCAGGAAGTACTCGTAGAGCTCGTTGGCAACATCGGGCGCGCCGGCATCCGTAAACGACGGACGGCGACCGTGGCGGCAGTCGGCGAACAGCGTGAACTGCGACACCACGAGCACCTCGCCGTCGACATCGGCAAGTGCCAGATTGGTCTTGCCGTTCTCGTCCTCGTTGATACGCAGCCCGCGGAGCTTGCCCCACAGCTTGTCGGCCTCGGCACGCGTATCGCCATGGCCCACACCCAGCAGCACCAGGTAGCCGCGTCCAATGCGGCCCACGCACTCGCCGTCGACCGTCACGCCGGCGTTGAGCACGCGCTGCACCACCGCACGCATGGCCTACTCCTCGCCCGTCAGCTTGGCGGACAGATGCTCGAGCGCATGGAATCGATGGCTGATGGCGTTCTTCTCGTCCGCCGTCAGCTCGGCCATGGTCTTGCCCGGCGTGTCGACCGGCAGGAACAGCGGGTCGTAGCCAAAGCCGTGATCGCCGCGGCCCTCGTGCGCGATAACGCCCTCGCAGGCGCCCTCACCATAGGTGACCAGACCATCCGTGTCGATGAGCGCGACGACACTCATAAAACGCGCGGTGCGATCCTCGTCTGCCACGCCTTCCAAGTTAACGAGCAGCTTGGCGTTGTTGGCGGCATCGTCGCCATGCACGCCCGCATAGCGCGCGCTATACACGCCCGGCTCGCCGTCCAGGGCATCAACGACCAAGCCCGAATCGTCGGCAATGGCCATGAGCCCCGTCTCCTCCACGGCAGCCTGCGCCTTGATGATGGCGTTCTCCAAAAACGTCGTGCCGTTTTCCTCGGGATCCTCAAAATCACCCAGCTGGCCGAGCGCCACAAAGCGCACCTCGGGCATGACCTTGCCCAAAATGGCCTCGATCTCGGTGAGCTTATGGGCGTTGCCCGTTGCCACGACGATGGTCGCCGCCGGGTCGAGGGTGTCGATGTCGATCTTCTCAAGTGCCATGACTGGCCTCCTTGTCTCTATAGCAAGCCGCGTGAGGGGCGTTTGGGCACTTGACCTCCCCCTCTCAGGCGATCGGACCTTTCAACGCAGCATTTCAGCAGATAAAACCTACCAAAATAAACCTGTCCCTTTTGGCAGGTTAGGCGATGGCTTGGCGCTGAAGCTCGATGAGCTCGGCGATACCCTTTGTCGCCCAGGTCGAGCAGGGCGTTGAGGCGTTTGCGGTCAAAGGGCGCCTGCTCACCGGTGCCCTGGAGCTCGATCATCTCGCCGGTGTCGGTGGCGACGAGGTTCATGTCGACCTCGGCATGGCTGTCCTCGGAATAATCGAGGTCAAGCAGCGTATTGCCGTCGGCAACGCCCATGGAGATGGCAGCCACCTGGCCGATAAGCGGGATGCGCTCGATCTTTGCCCGCCTCGACCCACATGGCGAGGGCGTCGCGCAGCGCCACCCAGGCGCCGGTGATGCTCGCTGTACGCGTGCCGCCATCGGCCTGAATCACGTCGCAGTCGACGGTAACGGTGTACTCGCCGAGTGCCTTCATATTGACGACGGTACGCAGGCTGCGACCGATGAGGCGCTCGATCTCCATGGAGCGGCCCTTGCGGTTGGCGTGCTCGCGCTTGCAGCGCTTGCCGGTCGACGCCGGCAGCATGGCGTATTCCGCGGTCACCCAGCCGGCCTTAGCTCCCTTTCGCCAGCCCGGCACGCCCTCCTCGATAGTGGCGGCGCACAGCACGCGCGTGTCACCGAACTCGGCCAAACACGAGCCGTGGGCGTGCTTCATGACGCCACGAGTGAGCTTAACGGGGCGCAACTCGTTGGCGGCGCGACCGTTGGCGCGGGTGACCTGCATGTACTCCATAGAAATTTCCTTTCGGCAAAAGATGGGGCGAAGGCTTTGGCGGCTGCCTTTTACATCTATTTCAGCTCATCGATATCGATATGTTCGATGCTCTTGAGCGGCTGACCAAAGATAAAGCTGCCCGCCACCGCAAACTCGGCAATGTTATCGGCCGTCGTGGCAAAACGATGCTGCGGCTCGGCGGCGTCGCCCGCCAGCTGCTCGCGTCGCGTGAGGATATCGGTCAGCTCGCGCGTGGTCTCCTCGGCGGAACTTACGACGCGCACCCCAGGCCCCAGCGCATGGCGGATAGGTCCCACCAACAGCGGGAAATGCGTACAGCCGAGCACCACGGTATCGATACCGTGGTCGCGTAGCGGCTCAACCGTGGCACCCACCAGCGCACGCACGGCAGGCGTATCGAAAATATCCTCGTTCTCAAGCCACTGTTCCTGCAGATGTGCACCCGAGGCGAGCTCGTGTTCGACAACCTCGACAAAGCTCGAGGCTGGACAGCCGTATACATCGACGCCGGCATCTAGATCCTGAATGGCGCGCGTGTAGGCGCCCGAGCGAATGGTGAGGTTGGTGGCGAGCACGCCCACGCGACGCGAGCGGGTGCTGTTGATTGCCGCACGGGCACCCGGCGCGATCACGCCGATCACGGGAACGTCGAGCACCTGCTGGGCCAGACGCAAGGCCGCAGCGGTCGCCGTGTTGCAGGCGATGACCATAATCTTGACGTCGTGCTTCGAAAGCCAACGACCCGCCTGCAACGCAAACGAGCGCACTTCATCCTCGGTGCGGGTGCCGTAGGGGCAGCGCTTGGTGTCGCCAAAGTAGTAGACGGACTCGTGCGGCAGCGCCGTCGCAATCGCGCGCGCAACCGTCAGACCGCCCAAACCAGAATCGAACACGCCAATCGGGCGCGTGTCGCCTGCCGGATTCTCGATATCGGACATTACCTCACCAGTCTCTCTCGAAAAGACATGTCCAAGTGCGGCGGCGCCGCGCTACGAACGCGCCGCGACCAGCAGCTCTGCCGTCGCCGCCCAACCGTCGACAATTTTGCCGCGCGTAACGAAAGCGTTCTCGCAAGCAGCCAGGAACTCGGGCGCGCCGGCGCTCGTCAGGCCATTCTCGACCAGGCAGAACGTGCCCACGTGATCGGCCATGTAGAAGTCGGACTCGGAATCGCCGAGCGCGAGCGTCTCCTCGCGCTCGATCCCCAGGTGCTCGCAGAAGCGCGCGATGGCAACGCCCTTGTTGAGACCCGCGGGGTTGATGTTGAACGCGCGGCCGTCCTCGACGCGTTCGAGCTCGAGCGTCGTCGGTTTGGACAGATGGGTCAGATGGCCGTTGCAGGCCCAGACCAGGCCGCAGCCGGCCTCATCAAGAATGGCCTGGACCTCGTCGTCGGGCACATCGCCGCGCATGCCGACGGTGACCTCACGGTATTTGTAGCCGGTCGACATGTCGTTGTGATACTCGATCTTGTGCGGCCAGCGGGCGAGGGATCTTCTCGCACACGCCGGTCTGCTCGATCACCTGGTGCGGCGTGAGGCCGCAAGAGGGGTCGTAGGGCATATCGCCGGTCAGGTACTCCCAATCGTTGGCCTTGAGGTCGTACATGACCAGACCACCCATCTCACCAATGTAGGAGTTGAGGCCGAGCACGCGCGCATCCTCGTGGATCATGGTACGGTTGCGGCCCGAGGTGGGAACCACCTGAATGCCAGCACGAGCGAGCGCCACGACGGCCTCGACGAGCTTGGTCGAGGGGTTGCCGTCGTTGTCGCGCAGCACGCACGAGCCGGGTGCAAGCATCGTGGCATCCAGGTCGGTAAAGACGTATTTGACCTTGGCCAAGCGCTCGCGCATCTCGCCCGAAAGCTCGGCAACGGTCGGCAGGGTATTGTGGGACATGGTTACTCCGTTTACGTAGAAGGGTTTGGACTTGGACGGCATGTTTTGATTGAGGGAACACGCTTATGGCGACAGCGCACTCAGGGCGCCGCCGCCATCATGGTTCATTAGTCAAACTGGGTAACATCGATCAGGCGATTGGCCAGCGAAAGGTCGCTCTCGATGGGCACGAACTCGTCGCCCACGTGCATGAGCTCCTCGTCGCCCTTTGCCAACAGCAAGACGATGGTGGGCGCATCGGGGCTGACGTATTCCTCACGCGCCGCCTTGAACGCCTCGTGCACAGCGGCTTCGCGGTCGAGGATGATCTTGTTCGGCGTATCGTCGGGAACATGCTCGGCAAGCTCGCGACAGACCTTCATCGGGTCCTCGTGAGCTGGATCCTCGTTCGTAAAGATCATCAGGTCGGAATACGGTGCGGCCTCGCGTGGCAATTGCTCGCGGCGCTCCTGCGCCTTGCCGCCGGCGGCGCCAAACAGCGCAATGACGGGGCTAGCGGGAAACGCGCGCTTGACCGACGAGAAAAGCGAACGGAACGAAAGCTGGTTGTGCGCATAGTCAACGACGCGATCACGCGGCCGTCCTTCGACTCCACGGCCTCCATGCGGCCCGGCACACGCAGTTTGGAGAGGCCCCTTCTTGATAGCCTCGATACCGATGCCGATCTCGCGCGCAGCGGCGATAGCGACCAGCGCGTTTTCCACGTTAAAGTCGCCCGCGATACCCAGCAGGACCTTCTCCCCCGCCTCGGGCTCGTCGGCGCTCATGCCGTGCAAGTTGAACTCGATGTTAAAGCCGAGCATGCGTACGTCGCTCGCCCACAGACTTGCCTCGGGATGCTCGACGCCAACGGTCACCAAGCGCTCGGCCGTCGACGCTGCCTCTAGCACACGGTCAACCTCTTCGGTGCCTAGATTCACCACGGCGGTCTTTGCCTGGTCAAAGATCCTGAGTTTGCTCTCAAAATAATCCTCAAACGTGGGGTGTTCGATCGGCGAGATGTGGTCGCGGCCGATGTTGAGGAAGCACGCCACGTCAAACGGCAGATTCTCGACGCGCTGGTACTTGAGCGCCTGGCTCGAGACCTCCATGACCATGGACTGGCGACCAGACGCGCGACAGTTGGCGATATGGCGCCAGACCTCGGGGGCCTCGGGCGTGGTGTTGGTGCTCTCGTAGCACTCGATACCATCGTCGGTGTTCACCGAGCCGATCATGCCGCAGGACTCGCCCGCCGCCTTGATGATGGACTGGAGCATAAAAGCGGCCGTGGTCTTTCCCTTGGTGCCGGTGATGCCCACGATCTTGACGTCATGGTCGGGACGGTCGTAGACCTCGGGCGGCAACAGCGCCATCGCTGTGCGTACGCTATCAACAACCAACATTGCAGCACCGCTCTCCTGCGCCAGCGGCTCCAGAGACTCGACCAGCGACTCCTCGCACACAAATGCGACGGCGCCCGCATCGAGCGCCATGCTCAAAAACGCGGGCTTAAAGGCAGCACCTTTGCAAAAGAATACGTCACCTGCCGAAACCGCGCGCGAATCAAACGAGCAGCCGGTCACGGCACGCTCGTCAACCTGCTCTGATGCGCGCAGCTCGCCGCACACATCGAGCAGCTTGGCAAGCGTATCGACCGTGGTCATGGTCGCGGAATCCGAATGGTGCATCTTTCACCTTTCTCAGCCATTTGGCAGGGACGGTTTTCATAGTAACTGAAACGTGCTCGCGCAAAAACGGCTCCCGGAGGAGCCGTTACGCACAGGCATTCGTAAGCCGAGACTAGGCAGCCTTAACAGAAGGCTGGCCCTCGTCGATAAAGAAACGCTTGTACCACACCAAGAACACGAGCGGCGTATAGATCTTGCGCTGGAAATTGCCCTTGCCCGCAAAGTGCAGATCGAGCAGGTGCATGAGCTCGTCGGTATTGAAGAACTCGCTTGCCCACGGCGCGGTGAAGTACTCCTTGACGTAGTCGTACCACTTTTGCTCGCGCAGCCAGTAGACGATCGGTACTGGGAAGCCCACCTTGGGACGGGTGGCCCACTCATCGGGCAGCGACTTGTTGGCAGCGTGGCGGAGTACCTGTTTGTTGCCGTTCTCGTTGATGCGGTAGCGGTCGGGAATGTGCTCGGCGAACTCCATGACTTTGCGGTCCAGGAAGGGCACGCGCAGCTCCAGCGAGTGTGCCATGCACATCTTGTCGGCCTTGAGCAGAATGTCGCCCGGGAGCCACATGTTCATGTCCAGGTACTGCTTCTTGACCAACTCGGGCTGACCCTTCACGCGCGCATAGATGGGTGCAGCGAGCTCGAAGGCGCCATCGCCGGTGTTGTACTCGGGCTTGAGCACGCCGTCGACCTCGCGCTCCGGCCATACCAGAGCCTGTCCCAGGAACGACTTCTCGGGGATCTCGGCACCCTTGACCAGGAAGTTATGTCCCTTGAAGTACGGCATATGCAGCGCCAGGTTACCGAGCGCGCGACGGATGGGCAGCGGCACCATCTTTTTGTACTTGCGCACCGGGACCGTGTCCTCGTAGTAGGCGTAGCCACCAAAGAGCTCGTCGGCGCCTTCGCCCGAAAGCACGACGGTAACGTCCTTGCGGGCCATCTCGGCCAAGAACCACAGCGGCACAGAAGACAGGTTGGACTGCGGCTCGTCCATGTGATACTGGATGTCCTCGAGCGCACCGAAGAACTCGTCGGCGGTAATCATCTTGCGAACGTTTTCGACGCCGAGCTTATCGGAAAGCTCCTTGGCGTAGTTGGTCTCGTTAAAGTTCTTGTAATCGAAGCCCACCGAGAAGGTCTTGTCGGGCATAAGGCAAGCGGCAATATAGCTGGAGTCGACGCCGCCGGAGAGGAAGGAAGCGACCTTAACATCAGCGATGCGATGGGCCTCGACGCTCTCGTGCACAACCTCATCCAGCTCGTCGACGTACTCCTCGAACGGCTTCTCGACGGCGGAGTAATCGCAATCCCAATAGCGCTCGATGTTCATCTTGCCGGTCGGGATGTCTACGGTAAAGTAATGCGCCGGCGGCAGCTTGTAGACGCCCTCGAAGAAGGTCTCCTCGGTTGCCGAATACTGCAGCGTCATGTACGGACGCAGGGCCTTTTTGTTGACCGCCTTGTGGAAGTGCGGATAGTCCAGGAAGCTCTTGATCTCAGAGCCAAAGAGCACACCCGGCGCGCCGTCGCCCGCATCGGCCATGGGATAGTAGTAGAGCGGCTTGATGCCAAAGATATCGCGGGCGCCAAAGAGCTTGTTCTTCTTCTTGTCCCAGATGACGAAGGCGTACATACCGCGCAAGCGATTGAGTACGGCCTCGCCCCACTCTTCGTAGCCGTGCAGGAGGCTCTCGGTGTCGGCGCCGCAGTGGAACTTATAGCCCTTGGCCTCGAGCTCGGGCGAAGCTCCTGGAAGTTGTAGATCTCGCCGTTGAATACGATGACGACGCTGCCGTCCTCATTGGCCATGGGCTGAGCGCCGGCCTCGGTCAGGTCGAGGATCGACAGGCGGCGGAAGCCCAGGGCAACGCGGCCGTCGATAAACTGGCCGCCCATGTCGGGACCACGATGGACGATGCGGTCCATCATCTTGGTGAGCACCTCGGATTGGTTATCCGTCCCACCGACAAAACCGACAAAACCGCACATATACTATCCCCTCTGCTGTTGCTGGGTATCAAATCGAATCAGTAGCTTTTGAGTATACCCGAGGGCGTAAAGAGGGACGGAATGTTCAGGCAATCTCAACTGAATCAGCTCCGCGCCGACACGCGCCGGTTACCTTTAATGGATATGAGGTGAATGGGGCGATTGTTTTGCTATACTCTCTCCGCACGGGCGATTGGCGCAACGGTTAGCGCAGGTGCTTTACACGCACAAGGCTGGGGGTTCGAATCCCTCATCGCCCACCATTGAATTGGAAACGGTCCTCGAAAGGGGACCGTTTTTGTTTGGGCCCGGCGCATGGGATTCGACCCACCAACACGTCTGCCACGAAGGCCGTGGCCAAAAATGCCAAATATGACATTCAACTGGTGACAGTACTCATATTTGGCATTTTTGTCCAAAGGCTCTCCTGGCCATTGCAGATTTATGGCAAAAAGGGTTCCAGACCGTCCAACCATGCATCAAATGACGCACCGACGATCTGGAACCCGTTCAAACTGGCTATGTTTTACTCTCGCTACGCCAAAACGTCCGACAAAATCTCAATCAGGCTGTCCACGTCGGCTTTCTCGCAGACAAGCGGCGGCAGGAAACGCAGCGTGTGGGCACCAGTAGCGTTAATCACGGCACCGGCCTCCAGCGCTCGGGCAACAATGTCATGCGCATCGCCCGCAGCATCATCCAGATCGCAGCCGAGCATCAAGCCGCGACCGCGTACCTCGACCACATGCGGCAGCTTGGTGAGCTTTGCCTCCATATAAGCACCCACCTTGGCAGCATGCTCGCCATAATCGCCGCGCACGAGTGTGGAGAGCGTCGCGGCGCACGCCGCGACGGCCAAGCAGCTACCGCCAAAGGTCGAACCGTGATCGCCCGGCTTAAACACGTCGGCGATCTCCTTCTTTGCCACCACGGCACCCATGGGCACGCCATCGGCAATGCCCTTGGCAAGGCTCATAATGTCGGGCTCCACGCCATAGGTCTGGAATGCAAACGGCTTGCCGGAGCGGAAGATGCCACACTGGACCTCGTCGGCGATAAACACGGCGCCCACCTCGTGCGCCAAGTCGCGCGCCGCCGCCATAAACTCCTCGGTCATGGGGTGCACACCGCTCTCGCCCTGAATCGGCTCGAGCATCACAGCGCAAATCTCGCTTCCCAGCTGCTTGAAGATTGCACGCAGCTCATCGACATCGTTGGGTGTGCAGGCCACAAAGCCACCCGGCAGCGGGCGGAAGCTGTCCTGCAGCCAATCCTGCATGGTAGCGGCAATGGTCTCGAGCGTGCGACCATGAAAGCCGCCGCGCATGCATACGATGGTGTTACCGCCGTTACCGGCACGCTTGGCGTACAGACGTGCGAGCTTCATCGAGCCCTCGTTGGCTTCGGCACCAGAATTGGCAAAGAACGTCTCCCACACCTGCTCGTCCGCAGCCGGGGCACCGAGCGCGGCGGCCGTGGTCTCATCGCCGGCGGCAATGGCATCGGCCAGAACGCACGCACCATCTACGTCGTCATTGGCAAGCTTGGACAGCAGCGCCGCGACCTGGCCGCGCTGCTCGATGTAGAAGTAATTGGAGACATGCATGAGCTTTTTGGTCTGCGCCTCGAGCGCCGAGAGCACTGCAGCGTTGCCGTGGCCAAGGCTGCACACACCGATACCGGCAAGAAAATCAAGATACTCACGGCCGTCATCGCCGGCGAGCTTCATGCCGTGGCCCTCGACAAACTCTACCGGAGAGCGACCAAAGGTATGCATAACGTAATGGGATTCGAGCGATTGTTGAGTTGCAAGTGACATGGGATGCCTTTCGTTGGGCGCCGTACGGCGCGGGGCTATGGGTGCAGGGACGCGACGACCGCGGGTCAGCTAGACCGTCTGGAGCTTCTCGACCTCGTCGAGGTTCTCGGTCAGGCGCGCCGCAAACGTCGAAAGCGGGTGTGGATGCGTATCGAACTCGTAGGCCGTCTCGGTGGAGTGGATCACGGTACCGACGCCGGCATCGGTCAACAGCTCCAGCAGCAGCGAGTGCGGCGTCGTGCCGTTGATGATGTGGGCTCGGAACACGCCAGCGGTAAGCGCATCGACGGCGGCGCGCAGCTTGGGGATCATGCCCTTGTCGACTTCGCCGCCGTAGAGCATCTCATTGACCTCGTCGAGCGTCAGGTTGGAGATGAGCGAATCCTTATCGCTAAAGTCCTTGTACAGACCGTCGACATCGGTCAAAAAATCGCCTTGTGCGCATGAAGCGCCGCCGCAACGGCGCCAGCTGCGGTATCGGCGTTGATGTTGAAGAAGCCACCGTCCTCCCCCGCCGCGACCGTGGCGACAACGGGAATGTACTCGCTGTCGAGCAAACGCTCGATATAGTCGGTGTTGACGTGCGTGACCTTGCCTACGCGGCCGAGCTCTGGGTCGAGTGGCTCGGCGATAAGGGTACCGGCGTCGCTACCGGACACGCCCACGGCCAGGTTGCCGTGGTGGTTGAGCGCCGCGACCAGCTCCTGATTGACCTTGCCGCCCAGTACCTCGCGCACGATATCCATGGTGGCAGGCGTTGTCACGCGCTGGCCGTTCTTAAACTCGACGGGGATGTCGTAGTGGCTGAGCGCCTCGTTGATGGCCTTGCCGCCGCCGTGCACGATAACAGGGCGCATGCCGATAATCTTGAGCAGGACGATGTCGCTCATCACGTCGCGACGCAGCTGCTCGTCGACCATGGCGGCACCGCCGTACTTGATAACGACCGTCTTACCGGTTAGGTTCTTAATCCACGGCAGCGCCTCGAACAGCAGCTGCGCGGTAACTTCGTTGGATTCGCTCGAGCGACAATCGCGTGCGAACTTCATAGTCTGCCTCGTCTTTCGTGTAGCTATCGCGCCGTACCTCGTTGCCCGCGATTGCAGCGGGACGCGCGGCACATTGGGGGTCTAGGAACGGTAGTCGCCGTTAATGGAGATGTACTCGTGCGTGAGGTCGCAAGTCCACACGGTGGTCGCCGCGTTCCCTGCGCCCAGGTCTGCCGAGATCACAATCTCGGGCGCCTCAAAAGCGACGCAGCGCCTCGTCCTCGTCAAAGGGAACGGTCAGGCCGTCGCGACAGACGGGCATACCCATCATATCGATGGACACATCTTCTTGGTTAAATTGCACGCCGCACTTGCCGAGCGCCATGGCAACGCGGCCCCAGTTGCAGTCGTGGCCGGCGATGCAGGTCTTGACGAGCGGCGAGTTGGCGACAGCACGGGCGGCGATATCGGCCTCCTCGTCGTTCGCGGCGCCGGTGACGTTAACCGTCACGAGCTTGGATGCGCCCTCGCCATCTGCGGCGATGTTGCGCGCCAGGCTCTCGCACACCTCATGCACGGCAAAAGGCCAGCTCATCGAAGGCGTCGGAGCCCTCGACAATGGGTTCGGCATTTGCGGCAGCGGCGCCGGAGGCAAGCATGATGCAGGTGTCGTTAGTCGAAGTATCGGAGTCGACCGTTACCTTGTTGAAGGTCTGCTTGACGGTGGAGAGCAACAGAGCGTGGAGCGCCGCCGGCTCGACGGGGGCATCGGTAGTGATGACCGCGATCATGGTGGCCATGTTGGGCATGATCATGCCCGAGCCCTTGCACATACCGCCCACCGTATAGGCATTGCCCGCATGACCCGCAGCCTCACTGGCGTAGGACACGGCGTACTCCTTGGAGTGCGTGTCGGTCGTCATGATAGCGCGAGCGGCATTGGCGCCACCGTGGGAGGAGAGCGCCTCGTAGGCAGCAGGAATGGCGGTCTCAAACGTGTCGATCGGCAGAATCTGGCCAATCACACCCGTGGAGGCAACCAGAATCTGCTGGGGCTCACAGCCGATGACCTGCGATGCGATGTTGCACGTCTCGCGCGCGCAGGCAAGGCCGGTCTCGCCCGTGGCGGCGTTGGCATTGCCAGAGTTGACCGAAACGCCGGCAATGACGCCGTAGCCCTTGTCTGCGCCGCCCAGGTTGGCACGGCTCACCTGCACGGGCGCCGCACAAAAGCGGTTAGTCGTAAACACGCCGGCCCGGGACAGGGTTTATCGGGCGCGACGAGCGCGTAATCCAGGCGCTCGGGATTCTTGCGGAATCCGGCATGGATGCCCGCCGCCTTAAAGCCGGCTGCCGCCGTTACGCCGCCCTCTACGGCACGAATCTTGATATCGAACTGCTCAGCATTCATCGTCTTTATGGCTCCTTATGTCAAACAAAAAAGGGGCATCGGTTGGTGCGCCATGCCAGCCACAATCATGAGACCAGCTTAAGAGTGGCGCCCCACTCGATGCCCGACTACCAAATCGCTAACAATCGAATGTGCTACACCGGGCACGCCACTGTGGGCAAGCCTCGTCGCTCGTCAAAACCAAAGACGATGTTGGCGCACTGGACCGCCTGGCCTGCTGCACCCTTGCACAGATTGTCGATGGCGCCCGTAGCCACCAGAACGCCCGCGCGCTTGTTGAGCGCGAGGCCGATCTGGGCGGCGTTGGTGCCGACGACCGAAGCCGTCTTGGGCTGCTGGCCGGCATCGAGTACTCGCACGAAGGTTCGACCGGCGTAGAACTGCTTGTAATGGTCGACAACGTCCTCAAGGGTCAAGGTATCGATAGCCTGCGGCGTAAGCGGCATCGTCACCGTAGAGAGCAGACCGCGCTTGAGCGGTGCCAGGTGCGGGGTAAAGACGACGCGATCGGTTAGGCCCAAGATCTGCTCGATTTCGGGCGTGTGACGATGCTTGCCCACGCCATAGGCCTCCAGGTTCTCGTCCGCGCTGCAAAAATGGGTGCGGGCGTTACAGGACTTACCGGCACCCGTCACGCCGCTGATAGCGTCGACGATCACGGGACCGCTCTCGGCCACCCAGCCAGCGCGCACGGCAGGCGCGGCAGCAAGGCTCGTTGCGGTGGGATAGCAACCGGCGCAGGCGACCAGTACGGGCTTGCCGTCGGCGTGGTCGGATGCAGCGGTCTCCAAATCCTGGCAGAACAGCTCGGGCAGACCAAAGGCGCGAGTCTTGAGCAGCTCGGGGCTCGTGTGCTCGGCGGCATACCATGCCTCAAAGACGGACGGGTCGCTCAGACGGTAGTCGGCAGACAAGTCGAAGCAGGAAACGCCTGCGGCAAGGAGGGCGGGCACCTGTGCCATGGCAGCGGTGTGCGGCACGGCAAAAAAACCGCATCGCAGCTCTTGAGCTCGGGGGCGTCATGCGTGGTGAAAACCAGATCGCTCACGCCAGTAAAGCTCGGATACACCGCGGACAGTGGCTGGCCGGCATCGGCGTTGGACGTAATGGCAACAAGTTCAAACTTGGGATGACCGAGTACGAGGCGAATGAGCTCGGCTCCGGCATATCCAGCCGCGCCGACGATTCCAACCTTCAAAGACATATCAGACTCCTTGCCTGCGATTTATGCACCGATGCGCATTTCGCAGCGGTTGTTATGAAGTGGGTTGAAACTTTAGCACCAAAAGATGCATGAATATGTAAATAGCTTGCATATTCATGCATTGAAACATTCCCGACACATTCGCTTGAAGGAATTGACAAATAGAGCGGGCCCGTATTGCCCGGCACTCCTTACGGTGCCGGGCAACACAGGGCCCGCCCATGCGAAAAACTAAGTTGTTAGGATGAGCCAGCTGGCTAGAGCTCGACCGGCACCCATTCGTCGTGATTGCAGATAAAAGCCTCGGGATCCTCGACGCTAAAGAAAACAAGCGTGGGGTCGTTGAGCCCCTCATAATGCTCTCGCCCAAGCGCTCAAGATGTTTCCATCCAGCCTCGCGCATTTCGCTCGAAGCCCGGTCTTCCAGCCCCGCACGCCCGCGCAGGATCAACCAACCATGGCCCGGCCACCAACTCGTGGCCTCAAAGCGCTGGTTTTGCAGAAGCTCCTGCCACACATCTTTGGTGCGCGCTGTCACAAACCACAGCTTGCCGTCCTGAATCTGCGCAAACGAGAACGGACGCACATGCGGCTGCCCGTCTACGCTCGTCGCCAGATACCACGCAGGCACCGACGTCAGATACTCCAGCACCGTATTCAATCCGTCCACGTTTCCTCCTGTCGCCTGACCAGTCTTTTTGCAATGGGTAGTCAATTTGGGAAATTAGAGCTCGAGGCGCTCTTCGCTGCCGTCGATATCGCAGAATCGCGCGGCGATGTTGCGGACCGAGAAGAATGCGAGGCGGCCGTCGTTGGCACTATCGTGTTTCTCGCCAATGCCCACCATGTGCTTAAAGCCCGCCTGACGCACCTTGTCGCTCACGACTGCATCGTCCTCGAGCGCGGCCTCACCGGTTAACACGATCCAGCACTCCCCCGGCTTCCAGCCCGATACCTCAAACTTGGGATTCGCGCTCAACTCCGCCCACACGTCCTTGTCGCGCGACGTGCAAAACCACAGCTTGCCGTCATCGACCATGGCAAACGAAAACGGCCTCACGCGGGGCTGATGCCCGTCCGTCACGTCGATCGTGGCAAGATACCACGCCGGAATACGCCTGAGATACGAACAGGCGCGCTCGAGCTGCGCCGTACGATCGTTGTCGGTCATAGGGACCCCTTTCCTGCGCTCGAATCGCGCCTAAACAAGTTGAAGATTGATGACGATGACGCAGATGAGCAGCAACGCCGTCACCACCACCGCCAACGCATCGCCGCGGCCAAATGCAAGCGTATGCAGACGCGTGCGGCCCTGCTCGCCATGATAGCAACGGGCATCCATGGCGGCAGACAGCGTTTCGGCATGACGAAACACGCCCGTGAACAGCGGAATCGCCACACTGCCGAGCATACGCACGCCGCCGAGCGGGCCTCCCGTCACGCGCGCACCGCGGCTCGCCTGCGCATCGGCCGTCTGCTTCATCTCGGTGGCAAACTGCGGCATAAAGCGCAGCGCGATACCCATGATCATGCCGAGCTCGTGCGCAGGAAGTCCCACACGCGCAAACGGCGCGAGCAGGCGCTCAAAGCCCGCGGTGAGGTCGAGCGTCGGTGTGGTGAGCGTGATAGCGCTCATACCGGCCATCATCAAGGTCAGGCGGCACGCCATAAAGGCGGCGGAATGCAGCGAGCCCTCGCTTATCTGCAAAAAGCCGAGCTGCCACAGAATGCGCCCGCTCTGGTCGGAAAACAGGTTGAGCACCGCGACCACCGCGACAATCGCCAGCAGCGGTGCCATCGATGACAGGACGCGACGAGCCGGCACCCGGGACACGGCATAGATCAGGACAACGAAGATTGCGACCGGGGACCAGTCCGCGGAAGCTGCTGACCGTGAGCGTCGTGATCAGAAACACAAAGCCCAAGAGCAACTTGGTTCGCGGGTCCAGGCGGTGGATTGCGCTATCGCCGGGATAGTAGCTGCCAAACGAAAACGCCTCCATTAACAGCCCTCCTCTCGCGTGACCGTCTTGGATTTAGCCTTGTCCGCGACGTTAGAAGGACCGTCCGAGCGACCGATTAGCAGGTCCACCAACTCGTCTGCCAGCGACTCAACCGTATAGAGGCCGTCAAAGTGCAGCGGCACGCCCGCTTCCGCGAGCGCCAGCGCCATGCGCTGGGCAGCGGGAACACCCAAGCCGATCGACTTGAGTTCATCCGCATGCGCAAACACCTGAGCGGGCGTGCCCTCGGCAAACACCGCACCTTTGTTCATTACGACGATACGGTCGCAGCAATTGGCCAGGTCATCCATGCTGTGCGAAACCATGACGACGGTCAGGCCATCGCGGTGAAGTCGATCGATGAGCTCCAAGAAATCACTGCGCGCCGCCGGATCGAGCCCCGCCATGGGCTCATCGAGCACCAGGACCTCGGGCTCCATGGCAAGCACGCCAGCAAACGCCACGCGCCGCTGCTGCCCGCCCGAGAGCTCAAAGGGGCTCTTGTCGCCCACCGTTGCCAGGTCGAGGCCTACGCGCGCGAGCGATGACGCAACGCGGCGGGCAACCTCGGCCTGCGACAAGCCAAGGTTGCGCGGGCCAAACGCCACGTCCTGTGCCACGGTCTCGGCAAACAGCTGACGCTCTGGATACTGAAACACCACGCCGACCTTTGCCTTAACCGCGGCGGCATCTTTCTTGTTTGCCAGGTCGAGCCCCAATGCGTAAACGGAACCCTCCTGGGGACGAATCAGACCGTTGAGATGCTGAACCAGCGTCGACTTACCCGAACCGGTATGGCCCGCAAGGCCGAGGAACTCGCCACGACGCACCGTTAGCGATACATTGCGCAACGCCCAGGGACTGCTAGGGTCGTTGCCCCAGAGGGCCTGTTTGTTCGATGCGCCCTCGGCGGCTGAGCGCTTATGCCAACGACGACGCTCGCGGGCGCTCAGCGAATAGCTATACGAAAGGTGCGAAATCTCGATGACGGGCTGCAGCGCGTCTGCGCCATCGAGCGCAGAGGAGACGTTGTCGGGAATACGAGGATCGGATGCGAAAGGCCGCCCGGCGATGCCTGTCCTACTCCGCTCGGCATAAACCTGCGCTATATCGGCGACCATATCCGCCTCGCGCACTTTCGCGCAAATGGGCACGCCCTTCGCGCAAAGCGCCCTGCCAAGACAGCACGATGCCGGCATATCCAGGTTCAGCCGCGCGAGTTCGTCCGCCCGCGTCAAGATCTCCTCGGGCGTACCGAGCATGGCAACGCGGCCCGCCTGGAAGACAGCAACGCGATCGGCCTCAGCGGCCTCTTCCATAAAGTGCGTAATCATCACGATGGTCATGCCGCGTTCGTGCAGCGCGTGACAGGCCTTCATAAGGCCCTTGCGCCCGCGCGGATCGAGCATCGAGGACGCCTCGTCCAAAATGAGCACGCGCGGCTCCATGGCGAGCACGCCGGCAAGCGCCACGCGCTGCTTTTGTCCGCCCGAGAGAGCGTGGGTCTCGTGTCGCTCAAAGCCCACCAGACCCACGGCCTTCAGCGCCTCGCACACGCGCTGCGCGATCAGGGGCGATTCGACCCCTAAGTTCTCGGGACCAAACGCAACATCGTCCTCGACAAGCGTCGCCACAAGCTGGTCGTCGGGATTCTGGAACACCATGCCCGCAGTCGAGCGGATGTCGTAGACCAGCTCGGGATCGGACGCGTCCATGCCGTTGACGCACACCGTTCCCGCATCGGGCTGCAGCAGCGCGTTCAAATGCTTGGCAAACGTCGACTTGCCCGACCCGTTTCCGCCGAGGATGCAGAAAAACTCGCCATCCTCGATGTTCAGATCGATGCCATCGAGCGCCGGTACAGCACCGTCATAGCTAAAGGAAACGCCCCGACACTCAATCATGCGCGGCCTTTGACCTGGTCCTTCTTGGGCGTGATGAGATTAGAGACCGCCTTGTACACCGCCAGCGTCAACACCGAGTTGAGCACGGTCTTGATGAGGTTGAACGGCAGCACGGCGGGAATCATGAGCGGGGCGATCACATCGACCGAGCCATACCAGAACCAAACGCCGATAGTCAGGTTCGCGACCATGGACAGCGCCGTAGCGACAATGACGCCGAGCGCCAGGCCAATCACGGCACCCTTGTAGGTGTGCATCTTTTGGTAGACGATCGCCGCGGGCAGAATAAAGCCCAGCGTAGCAACCAGGTTCATAAGCGCGCCGACCCAGTCACCCGTGGTGAGCGCATGGATAACGATCGCCATAGCGGCAACAGCGGTGCCGGCACCAGGGCCATACGCAAATCCACACACCATCGCCGGCACCAGCGACGGGTCATACGTCAAAAACGGCGCCGAGGGAAGAATGGGCAGCTGCACATACATAAACAGGGCGCCCAAGGCGCACATCAACGCCATGGTAACGAGCTGTTTGGTGCTCCACCTATTCGTGTTCTCAAAATGGATATGCTGCGACTGTTCAGACATAAGATCACCTGCCTCTTTCATCCGGACTCTAACCGTTGGTACTGGGATCTCACCAGTTCAGCCGGCATGCGAACCAACGCACACACACGGGTCGCGGACTCATCGGCTCGGCCGCAGGCACTTTACCTGCGCCACGGTGTCCCTTTGACATCGCCCGATTTACCGCCAGTGGGGAATTTCACCCCGCCCTGAAACAGCAATTGCAAGTGTAGCACCAGCAGGCTTTCGCGCAAGTATGCCAAAGGTAATTTATGGCGGAGACCAGTTGCCGTAACAACCACGTTCCCCACCCATCCCAAAGTAGCGCGCCTTTCGCGCGAAACGCGAAACAGCGAGGGGGACACGTATTCCCATCAACCACGTCCTTCTCCGCGAGCCGACCTCAAGGCCGCAAACGCAGGGAATCCGGGGGCGTGACGGGGGTTTCTCTCCGGAACATTTCCGCAGGACGCAAAGAGGCTCCGCAGCGCGAAGCGCGATGCGGAGCCTTTGCATGTCCGAGGACGTTCCGGAGAGAAACCCCGTCACGCCCCCGGATTCCCGGTGGGAGTTCTAGACCTTGTCGGCCTTAGTACATACCGCCACCCTGCTGACCAGCGGTGGCAGCAGCGATAGCGTCCTCAAGCTGAGTGTTCTTGGGCACATCGGAGACAGTAGCCTCGGTGATGAGGATCAGGCTGGCGACAGAAGCAGCGTTCTGCAGGGTGACGCGGCTGACCTTGACGGGGTCGAGGACGCCCATCTCGATCATGTCGCCCCACTCGCCGTTGGCAGAGTTGAGACCCTGGCCGGCGGGCAGCTCGGCAACCTTGTCGACCACGACAGCGCCCTCAAAGCCAGCGTTCTTGGCGATGGTAGCGACCGGAGCGGTCAGAGCCTTCTTGACGATATCGACGCCAATCTTCTCCTCGGGGTCGTCGATCTCAACAGCGTCGAGCGCAGGAGCAGCGTCCATGAAGGCGACGCCGCCGCCAGCGACGATGCCCTCCTCGACGGCAGCACGGGTGGCCCGCAGGGCGTCCTCGATGCGGTGCTTGATCTCCTTGAGCTCGGACTCGGTGGCAGCACCGGCCTTGATGACGGCAACGCCACCGGAGAGCTTGGCTAGGCGCTCCTGGAGCTTCTCGCGGTCGAAGTCAGAGGTGGTGTTCTCCATCTCGCCCTTGATCTGAGCGATACGGGCGTCGATGGCCTCCTTGGAGCCAGCACCGCCGACGACGACGGTGTTGTCCTTGGAGATGGTGACGGACTTAGCGGTACCGAGCATATCGGCGGTAATGTCAGCGACCTTCACGCCCAGCTCGTCCAGAGCGGCCTGGCCACCGGTGAGGACGGCGATGTCCTCGAGGATGCGCTTGCGGCGATCGCCGTAGCCCGGAGCCTTGACGGCGCAGACGTTGAGGGCGCCACGGATCTTGTTGAGGACCAGGGTCGGCAGAGCCTCGCCGTCGATGTCCTCAGCGATGATGAGCAGGCCACGGCCGGCGCGCTGGACAGCCTCGAGAACAGGCATGATGTCCTGGACGCTGGAGATCTTCTGGTCGGTGATGAGGATGTACGGATCCTTCATCACGGCCTCCATGCGGTCGTTGTCCGTGACGAAGTAAGCGGAGACATAGCCCTTGTCGAACTGCATGCCCTCGACAGTGTCGATGGTAATGTCGAACGTCTGGGAATCCTCGACGGTGATGACGCCGTCCTTACCCACGACCTCCATGGCCTCGGCGATCTTCTCGCCAACCTCGGGGTCACCAGCGGAGATGGTGCCGACGGAAGCGATCTGCTCCTTGGTCTCGACCGGCTTGGCCTGCTTCTTCATCTCGGCGACGGCGGCGTTGACGGCCTTGTCGATGCCGCGACGGATGGCCAGCGGGTTAGCGCCAGCGGCGACGTTGCGCAGACCGTCGTTGACGATAGCCTGAGCGAGCAGGGTTGCGGTGGTGGTGCCGTCACCCACAGTGTCGTTGGTCTTGGTGGCGACCTCCTTCACCAGCTGGGCACCCATGTTCTCGATGTTGTCCTCGAGCTCGATCTCCTTGGCGACGGAAACGCCGTCGTTGGTGATGGTCGGAGCACCGAACGTGCGCTGCAGAGCGACATAGCGGCCCTTGGGGCCCATGGTGACGGTAACGGCGTCGGCCAGAGTGTTGACACCCTTGGCGAGCTTAGCGCGGGCATCGGTGTTGAACGTAATGTTCTTTGCCATAGTGGGTAATCCTCCAAAGAAATGTGACTCGCGTCGCCGCTTCCGAGTCCTATGCGGCGGGCGCGCTCAAAGACGAATCAGAGATTCTGACGAGACTAGGCCTCGACGACAGCGTAGATGTCGTCGGCGCGCATCAGCAGATACTTCTCGCCGTCGACCTTGACCTCGTTGCCACCGAACTTACCGTAGATGACAACGTCGCCAACCTTGACGTCCATGGGGATGCGCTCACCGTTGTCGTCAAGCTTGCCGGCGCCCACGGCAACGATGGTGCCGCGCTGCGGCTTCTCCTGAGCGTTGCTGGCGATGTACAGACCAGAGGCGGTCTTCTGCTCGGCCTCGTCGGGCTTGACCAGGACGCGATCTGCAAGCGGCTTCAAAGACGACATGCTTGTTTCCTCCTTTGTGGGCCGCGCGGTCATGCCGCGCGGGTTAACCCTTTTTGTTTGCGTACGCGTTGAATGGTACCCACGAATGGCGGGTTATACAACACAGAGTCAAAAAATCTTATTTTTTGGCACTTAGATTTTCTGAATGCCGGGGGATAACTTAGCAGTGGCTCCCGGGGGCGGACCGGAGGGCATGAAGTTTACTGCTCTACAGTCCTGCGCAAGACGGAAAGCACATTAAGTGCTTTCCTTTGCGTGCGGAACTCGCGATAAACTTCATGCCCTCCGGTCCGCCCCGGGAGCTGGGGTAACTTATTCGGGCCCGGCATTCAGAAAAGTCAGTGCAGCAAAATGGCGATGTGGATAGCGACATGGGCATGGTTTTCGTTGCGCGCACGGGTCCCCTGGGGAGCACCGTGCATTTTTGGGAGTATTCAGCAAGCCAGGACGGCTGCATACGCGCCGGACACACCATATTGATTCCAAGGACGCCTTCGACCGGCAATTTAAGTCGGCAGGCAAACCCCGTCAAGACAAAAAGGTATGCCTCGCGCCGTACCGGAGCCCAAAATGACGTCAATCTCCGCAACGTTACTCAGCCGCAGCGGCACCGGCGGAGCGCGCGGTGCTGAATACTCCGTTTTTGCACGGCACGGGCGGGGGTACATCAGGATCAAGAAGAACATCCCAGCCTTTTTATGCAATCTGTAATGGGAAGTATGCAAAACACCAAGAGATAGCATTGCTGGTGTCCAAATTGAGCGCGGGGCAGCAGCACCTCCGCCCTGCGCCCAAATCCATCAGAGCGGGGACGCTCCTAACAAATCCCCACCGGCAAACAAACGCGACTCGAGCGCTATCCCAAAATAGGCTGTCCGAGCCGCGCTTAACGGTACGGCATGAATACTTAGCGCTCGTAAATCAAGTTACCTGCCAGGTAGGTGGCCCGAACCTTGGTGGCTTGCAGCTCTTGGGGGTCGATGGTGAGCGGGTTTTGGTCCAGGACTACCGATCGGCGTATTTGCCGGGCTCCAGGCTGCCGAGGTTTTGCTCGTCGCCCGCTGCGTACGCGCTGCCAAGCGTGTAGTTGCGCAGGGCCGTTGCCGCGTCGATACGCTCGCTCGGCAACCAGCCACCCTCGGGCCAGTGGCTGCGGGGGTCTTGGCGCGTGATAGCCGTGTAGAGCACGTTCATGCTGGTAACGGCTGTGATGGGGCTATCGGTGCCGAAGGCTTGGCGGATGCCGCGCTGCTTATAGGTCGCAAACGGCCACATGATGCGGCTGCGCTCCAGGCCCAGATCGCGCTCCGGTCCACCCGGGTCGAGTGTAATGTGGCAGGGCTGGCTCGAGGCGACCACGTTGAGCTTGCGCAAGCGGTCGATGTCCTCGGGCAGAAGGTTCTCCAGGTGCTCGAGCGTGTTATGGCCGTGCTGGGGCAGGCCGTACAGATCGGCCGCTTCCTCGAAGATATCCAGCGCGGCATGAATCGCACCGTCACCAATGACGTGGATGCGCACGGTGTGACCGCGCTCCGCAGCCGCCAGAACCAGTTTGCGCATGCGCTCAGCCGGAACCGTCAGACGGCCCTGGTCGCCCGGGAACCGCGGATTGGTATAGGGCTCGGTGAGATATGCCGTGTGTTCGCTCGACACGCCGTCGAAGAACTGCTTGAAACCCGGCGCCGAAAGCAGCGCGTTGTTCGCGTAACGTACCTGGAGCTCTTCTAGACGCGACTGGTCATCCAGCAGCGTGGGGAACAGATGGGCTCGGATGCCCAACTTGCCGGCTGCCTGCAGTTTGTCGTAGACGTCGTCGCGGATAAAATCGCAGCCCGGCATGGGCATGAGCGACATATCGCATATCGAGGTGATGCCCTGCTCGGCCATACGCCTCATTTGATCGGAGTAAGCGCTTGCAATGCGATCCTCCCCCAGCCACTCAAGGCAGCGCGGTAGCAACTGCATGGCAGCCGCCTCGTGAGCAATGCCCGTGAGCTCGCCGTTTGCATCCTTGTCGTAGCTGCCGCCCGCTGGCGGCTCGCTGTCGCGTGTGACGCCGAGCGCCTCGAGTGCGCGGCTGTTGAGCCAAAGCGTGTGCCCGTCGCCCGAATACATAGCGCAGGGACGATCGGGGAATGCCGCATCGAGCGACGCCTTGGTAGGATGCTCGGGCGGGTCCCAACGGTAGTCGCGCCAGCCCTGCGTCACAACCCAAGCGTCATCGGGCAGGTCCTTGGAAAACTCGAGCGCGTGCTGCACCAGCGCAGCCTCGGACATGCCCATATCCATGAGCATGTACGGCGAGGAGCCGACCGAGGTATGGAAGAAGTGCAGATGAGCGTCATGGAAACCTGGGCAGACAAACTGCTCGCCGTAATCGATAACCGACGTGGCGGCGGGAACGGCGGCGATCACGTCATCGGGCGCACCGACTGCGACGATACGGTCGCCTGCGATGGCAATCGCCAGCTCGCGGGCGGTATCGATGCCGTCTTGCGCGGTAAAGACGTTCTTGGAGCGGATAATCCGATCGATATGTTGCATGGGCATCCCCATCTCTGGCAGGAAATTCAACACCCCCGAGTGTACTCCCCGCCCTTGCAACAAAACGGTTGATTTCCGATCTCAGCCGAACACATTGAGCAAATAGGCCATTCCCGCAGCTAGCCGAACGCCCCCGCGGCCCCTCCTGGGGTCCGGGGGCGCCGTTTTCCCAGTTGAAGGAACGGTGGAGATGTGTTTCGATAGGTCCGGTTGCCATGCTCCGCCCGCCGCCCGGCACCTCTTCCCAGACTCAGCCGGACGGTCGGTCCGTCTATTCCGTTTTTCCTTCTAGGCTAGGCCAGCGGGGCATCGCCCCTCTCTGCGCGCGCCCTCTCGATGAGCCCCGGCGTCAGGTCGAGATCGACGAGCGCCACGTCCTCCACGCCGTAGGCGTCCAGCAGCGCCGCCGCGTCGTCGCCGAGCATCGCCCGGAAGGCGCGGGCGGGCGTCGCGAAGCCGAGCGCGCCGCGGGGCTCGGAGTTCACGTGCGACATCGCGAGCGCCAGGTCCGCCGGGACCAGCCGGTCGAACCTGATTCCGGCGCCCTTGGGCAGCAGCTTCCGATCTCGACGTGGTTGCGCTCGCAGGCGCCCTTCTGGTCGCTGCGCCTGGGGTCGCAGTAGAACAGCCTCGTCTCGCCCGGCCCCTCGCCGAGCAGCGCCGCGATCGCCGCCTCGTCGGAGAACTCGGCGCCGTTGTCGGTGAGGACGGCGCGGAACACGCGGCGCGCCCCGTCGGCGCCGAGGACCGCCCGGACGCCCTTCAGGGCGTCCGCGACGCACCCGGCGGTCTTCTCCTCCAGCGGCAGCGCGAGCTGCAGCCTGCTGGGGCGGTGCAGCAGCGTGAGCAGGCAGGCGGAGTCCTCCCGGGCGCCCTCGACGGTGTCCATCTCCCAGGCCGCGGCGCACGCGTCCTCCCCGAGGGCGAGGAACGCGGCATGCGACCTGCGGGCGGAGTGGCGGGTCGCCGCCCGGCCCGCGGCGCGCTTCCTCGGCCTGTAGCCGACCTTGCGCCTGAGCTCCATGTTGGTCATGCCGTCGTAGCCTGCCGAGACCCAGCGGTAGATGGTCGACGGCGACAGGTCCACCGGGCCGCCGTTGCGCGCCGCCATCTGCTCGGGCGACAGCCCCCGGCGCAGGCAGCCCCTTATCGCCTCCAGCCTGGCCGCCGCGGCGGGCTCGTCGGCGTCAATCCCGCGCCTGGACGAGGCGAGGACCGAGTCGGCGCACAGCTGCGCGGCGCGGGCCTCGTAGAAGACGTGCGGGCGGCGCTTGCAGCCGATCGCGCGGTACCGGCCGCAGCCGTTGCAGCAGCGCGGCCACGCGGCCAGGCGCGGGCAGGCCGCCGACAGGTCGGCGGAGGCGTCCACGCGCTCGCCGCGCCTCTCCTTCGGCGCGGTCACGAACCTGTGCGACGCCACCTCGGCGCTCACCGTCGAGGGCGACCTGCCCAGCTCCCTCGCGATCTCCCTGCACGATGCCCCGCGCTCCAGCATCCTCTGGACCGTGTCCCGCTCGTGCCTCGTGAGCCTTCCGTAGGCCCTCGGGACCGCCCTCGCGGAGCCACTTTTCTTCTTTCCGGACATGCCGTCCTCCGATCTCCCGGGCCGGCCGGCCCGGCCCTCAGGGTATCGGGTTCCACATTCATCCGTACATGGGCGGATGAATGTGGGAAGTGTTCGGATGAAGTTGATAATCAAGGCTTGCAACAAAACCCCAAGCGGCAAACGGCAACTTTGCCAGCCCTAGCGGCAGGTGGCATACTGGAGAGAGCTTGTACGATTTTGCGATCAACCCAGCAAGGAGCAAATCGACCATGACGAAGACCAAGGCACAGCAGATTATGGCGGCGACCGAGGCTCGCGCGGCTGACGACGTCACCGCAGCCATCAAAGATATCGCTACCGAGTTTGAACCCTATATCATCAAGCAGCGCCGGCACTTCCATAAGCACCCGGAGCTGAGCCTTGCCGAGGAGCGCACGACTTCTGACATCGCCAACCAGCTCGACGCCATGAATATCCCCTACGAGCGTCCGCTCAAGACGGGCCTTGTGGCGACCCTTCGCGGCACCGCGCCCGACGCCTATCGCGAGGACGGCACGCCACGCCGCCGCATCCTGCTGCGCGCCGACATCGACGCCCTGCCCGTCACCGAGCAGACCGGCGAAGAGTTCGCCAGCGTCAACGAGGGCTGCATGCACGCCTGCGGCCACGACTGCCATATCGCCATGATGCCCGGCACGCTGCAAATCCTGCGCCATATGACCGACGACATCCACGGCGAGGTCCGCATCGTGTTCCAGCCCAGCGAGGAAAACGGCCAGGGCGCCAAGCTCATGATCGGCACCGGCGTGCTCGACGGCGTCGATGGCGCCTACGCCGCGCACATCTGGAGTGAGGTCGACGCCGGCACCGTGAGCTGCGAGCCCGGTCCGCGCATGGCCAATACCGACTGGTTCCGCATCGACGTCCGCGGCACCTCGTGCCATGGCGCCATGCCCCAGCGCGGCCACGACGCCGTCATGGTTGCCGCCGAGATTGTCAACGCCCTGCAGACCATCATCTCGCGCGAAATCAGCCCCTACGAGCCGGCTGTCATCACCGTCGGCGAGCTTCACGGCGGCACCGCGCGCAACGTTATCGCCGGCACGGCCTACCTCGCCGGCACGGTGCGCACCTACGGCGATTCGACCCACGAGGAAATGCCGGAGCTCATGCGCCGCATCGTGGAGCATACCGCGGCAGCTCTGGGCGCCGAGGCTGAGCTCACCGACTACACCATCGCCAACTACAAGGTCGAAAACGAGGTCGCCTCGAGCGAGCGCTGCCGTCAGGCTGTAATCAAGTGCCTGGGCCCCACCGGTCAAGGCCATTACCGTGGCACGCTTTCGGGCGAGGATTTTTCGGAGTACCTGCGCCGCGTGCCGGGCGTGCTCGCCTTTGTAGGTACGCGCAACCCCAAGATTGGTGCCACGTACGCCCAACATTCCTGCTTCTACAAGATCGACGAGACCGTGCTGGCAAAGGGCTCCATGGTGGCCGCCCAGTATGCTATCGACTTTTTGGCCGAGCCCACGCAAGAGGAGCTCGACGGCCCCACGATCGCCGCGGTTGCCGAGACCAACCCCGACTTGGCCGCCAAGCTGCGCTCTGCCAAGGCAACAGCCGCTGAGGCGCGCGACGCCATGCACGATGCTCGCACCGCCCGCCATGCTGCAATCAAGGGCATCCACGATGCGCGGGCTGCCGCTCGCCACGAGGAGAAGCGCGACGAGTAGCCATCACGCCCACCCATAACAACCTGGCTAGAGCAAAGCGGGGGCGAACGTTATCTCAACGTTCGCCCCCGCTTATGTGTCGACCGCTTTTCTAGCGCGTCCTCCGTCACGACAGGAAAGAGCGAAGGATGGTGAGCCAGCGTGGGGGTTCGAGGTGGATGATGTCGTCGGGGACTCCGGCGGGCGCATGGCCGCCAAAGAGTAGGCCGGCATCTACCGGATTGATGAGGCGCACAATCCATACGGCGATGACCAGCATGCACAACACGGTGACTGCAATGTCGACACCACGCTTTAGCTTGCTCGATGCCACCTCCTCGCGCACGAACGCGAGCACAAACGCAATCGGCACCACCCAAAACAGCGGATGGTAGGCAAAGGCCGCCGCAAAATCGAGACGCAGCGCCGCCAGCCACGCCCTCGTCATGCCGCATCCCGGACAAGGAGCGCCCGTCATCATTCGAAAAATGCAGCCGATATCGAGCAGGTAGAGCGCGAGCCAGGCGACAAAGAGCGCGCCGGTGCAAAAAAGGGCGCGGCGAAGGAGCTCTGCCGTACCCCTATGTCCCTGGGAGCTGTTCACGCCGCCCTTATTGTTAGGCACGAGCGCCAAGGCGAGTGTTGTAAGCCGTTGCCATGGCATTGGTATTATTGATGATGATGTTCATAGCGAAGATGGGACCAAGGCCGCACAGGAGCGCGCCGAAGATCTGCCACAGAAGAACGGTGGTGCCGTTTTCCTGGAACACCAGGCCGTAGCGAGGAGCGTTGGCCTGCAGGCGGTTGCCAATCTTGTAATACCAGTAGTACGCGTAGAAGCCGCAGGTCACAAACGATAGAAGGATGAATTCCGCCAGACCCGGCGTGTAATCGCCGTCATCCTGACACAACGTGTTGACGTCGCGTGCCAAGCAATACAGGAAGTAGAACGAATAGATACCGCAGGTCACAAGAGAGAGCAGCAGCCAGCCGATCAGGCTGCGGTCAGCCTTAATGGGGCCATAGCCCATCGGAGCGGATGCGGACTGTTGGGCGTATTGACCGGTGTACTGCTGCTGAGGCTGGGGCACGGGCTGAATAGCCTGGGCCGGAGCGGGCTGGGGCTGCGGGGCCGGAGCGGCAGAAGCGGCACCAACGGCGGATCCGCAAACAGGGCAGAATTTGGCATCATCCGAAATGGGAGAACCACAAGTGGGACAGAACATGAGCCTCTCCTTTTCCTAAGGCGTCGCACGCCTTCAAACCTTACACGTCTACGTTCTCAACAATAGCCGCGACGTTGTTGCGCAACATTGACCAATTTCCGAGAAATTTTGCTGCAAACCGTTTTCCCAGGCATTTTCTTGCTTTCGCAGTAAAAAGGCACCCCGGGCTCAGTTGCCCAGGGTGCCTCGACCGGCTATTCGGTTTGATTGTTTTCGGCAGCAGGATTATCGCCCGGCTCATCCGCCGGCGTGGCAACGGCATCCCATCGGGCTCCGCAGGCGTCGCCTCGGACGCCGGTGCGGGGACAGGAGCAGGTGCCGGGCAGGGGCAGGCGCGGGTGCCGGGGCAGGGGCAGGCGCGGGTGCCGGGGCTGGGGCAGGCGCGGGTGCCGGGCAGGTGCAGGCGCGGGTGCCGGGGCAGGCGCAGCACCAGTGGCTGCCGTGGGATTGAATCCCGCAGGAGCAGGCTTCTTCTCACCCGGGAGCACAAAAGTCAAAACGTCGTCCTTGTCCTCATCGGCCCATTCGCTTGCATAACGTGCAGCCCAATAGCCAACGGCACGGTGCTTGAGCATCTTGCCAAAGACCGTAAGGAACACCGTGACGAATGCAATCAGCACCAGGAACAATACGAGCGTGACACCACCGGCGGTAACAATCGCCTCGATACCCGTGGGGCGATAGTAATAGCCGTACGCGCCAATTCCGGCGATGGCACCAAAGACAGCTGTCAAGATCCACGTAATGGCGTTGGAAACCAGGCCCGTCAAAAACTCGGGAAGGAACGAAGCACAGAACAGCTTGGTCTTGTTGTGCTTAAAGGCCGCCCAGACCTTATCGAGCGAAAACGCGCTCTCGACGCGACCGGTCACCGCAAAGTGCATCACGGCGATGTCGGCGAACATCTTAAAGAAGACACCCAGAATCGCCGAGGCAATTAGCGCCAGGACAAGCAGGCCGAGCGAACCGAACAGCGCAGCCTCGAGCGCATAAGAGCCGTAATAAGAATACGAGCCCGCGGCGCCAATTACCACGCCCTCCACCAGCGAAAGCACTACACCGATAACGGAATGGCAGCGATAACCTCGAGCACGACCGAAATAACGCTCGAAAAGACTCCGAGACCAAACGATGTGGAACGCATCAGCGGACGATCCATGCCGCCATCGATCTTAAGCGACAGATCACGGCCCCACTCGATACCGAAGCCGGAACCGCACACACTCGCAATGCAAGCTGCCAAAAGCCGATGGCAGCCGCAATGCCGCCAATAACGGGAATAAACAACACGAGCACCGACACAACGCAAATCAGCGCCGGCAAAACGCGATTTGGCATACACGCTGAAGCACGCCCGGAGTCTTAGTCATATCTTGGAACGCCTGAGCCACACAGCCCTTTGGCGCATTCGCCACGGGCGGTTGCGGAACAAACTGCTGGGGCTGAGGCTGTCCCTGGGGAGCGGGGCCAGCGGCACCCGCATTAGGAGCACCACACACGCCGCAGAACTTGTCGTTATCGCCCATGGGGGCGCCACACTGCGAGCAGAACATAGAATCATCCCTTCGTATCTTGAACAAATCACTTGGATCGCAAACGATGTATTTAGCATCATTATTGCCCAATGTGGGGTCAAATACTCAAAGATGACCGATTTGCAAGGTACACGGCGCCAGCAGGCGGTTCGTTGAATACGTCTGTGCTAGTTCGTTCCGCGGAAGCCCTTGCCGACGATCTCGGAGCTGTCGACGATCGTGATAAAGGCACCTGGATCGACTTCGCGCGCATAGCGGCGCAGTTGCACGGCCTCGCGACGGCTCAGCACGCTCATGATCACCGTCACACACTTGCCCGAGAAGGCACCGTAGCCGCGGCTGATGGTCGCCGTGCGGTTGAGATGCTTGACGATAAACTCCTCGACCTTAAGGGGCTCGGAACAAATGACCGTGCAGACTTTGCGCAGGTGAATGCTCTCAATGGCTTTGTCGACCACAAGCGTCTTGGCAAACAGGCCGAGCACGCAATACAGACCGACACGCGGGCCATACAAAAGGCCGCGATGGTCACGATGCCGATATCGACCAGCAGCAGGGCACGGCCAATCTCGAGCGTCGTGCGGCGCTTGAGGATCATGGCAAGAATGTCCGTGCCACCCGTCGAGGCGCCGATGTCAAAGACAATAGCGCTGCCGAGCGCCGGCAGGATCACGGCAAAGCACAGGTCGAGCCACATATCACCCGTCAGAGAGACATCGGTCGGAATAAAAAGCTCAAACAGCGAAACATAGGCGGACAGCGCAAACGAGGCGAAGACACTCCAAAGAATCGCCTTGCGCTCCAAAAAGATAAAGCCCAAAACGACGAGAACCGCGTTAATAATCCACATAAAGACGCCGACGGGCAGGGTCGGGAACAGCGTGGACAGAATGACCGACACGCCCGAGGTGCCGCCAAAAGCAAAGTGATTAGGGGTTTTAAACGCAACGATGGCGAAGGCCGTAAGAATCAGGCCCAGATTGAGCTCGGCAAAAAAGCGCGGAAAGCCCGGCTCCTGGCTGCGCTTTTGACCGGCACGCTCACCGCGCTCGATATCGGTGCGATCAACCACGCGCTCCATCGGCACCACGGGAGGACGATGCATCTCCTCGGCAGCACGCGATGCCGCCTCTGCCGCGGCGGCCTCAATCGCCCATGCCTTGCTTTCTGTTTCGTGCTCGTCGGCCATTACGGCAACCCCTCGTTAACAATTTGGAAACAATGCGCCCATTAGGGTAACGCGGAACGCGACGATTGCAACCCCTAGTTAGACGAGCGGTATGCCTACATCGGGGGGCATACAAATAACGGCCGGCCACGCTTTTACTTGCGCGGTCGGCCGTTTAACGTTTTCGCAGATAAAACCTGCCAAAACAAACCTGTCCCTTTTTGGAAGGTTACTCGTGCTGGCTGGTGCGGTGCTCGTACTCCTCGGGGGTGATGACGTCCTCGATGCGCAGGTTGACACCCGCCACCTCAAGGCCGGTCATCGCGGCAAGGCGCTCGGTGACACGCGCCTTGACATCGTCGAAGATCGCGGGCGCATAGGCGCCGTACTCGATAATGACGGAGATGTTGACGACCACGCGATTGTCATCGGTGACCTCGACCGTCACGCCCTTGGTCAGATTCTCGGCACCAAACTGCTCCTGCACAAAGTGCATGAGGTTACCCTTCATGCCCAGAACGTGCGGAACCTCGCGGGTGGCCATGGCAACGATCTTCTCGATCACACCGTTGGAATAGGTCAGCGAGTCCTCGGACTCGTCCGCTTCCTCGTCGTCCTCATCCGCATCGGACTCGGCCTCGACGAGAGCCTCGTCCTCGAGTGTTACATCCCCGGACTCGGCGGTGACGGTCTCGTCCGCCTCGAGCTCGGTATCGGCCACATCGACCTTCGTATTAAAAGCCATGGTTCCTCCTTATGCCTGCCGCGGATGCGACAGTCGAATACATATTAGCGGCCGCTAAACAGACGGCCGAAGAAGTTGACGATCCCGTTCTCGCCGTCGCGAATTTGGCCGATCACGGCGCCGATCAGCACGAAGAATGCAATGACGAGCGTGTCCCACAGGCCCAACGTGAGCACCAACACGGCGAGCACAAAACCAGCGACGGCGCCGAGCGTGGTGTTGGGATGACGCACAGCATAGCTCCAGATGGCAGCGCCCGTACCCTTGATGAGACCCATAGCCTCGTCAAAATCCGCGGCTGCCGCGTCTTGTCACTCGGTTGCCTCTGCTTTGGAATCAACAGGTTCGTTCGCCGGCGTGGCGCTCTGGTCAATCGTCAGGCGCGGCGTACGAGCGGTCTTATCTTGATTGGTATCACTCACCGGAAACCTCCACGGTCTGGACGGTAGTCTTGGACGGCAAAAAACGGACGCGTGCGGTCGTACCCGGCGTGCCGAGCATGGGTGTCGCAGGCCTCCTCGATACGTTGCTGCATCGCGGCTGCAAGGGAGGCCACGTCCCGGTCGTCAAGCGCGATAGCCTCGACCTTAAAACGGACGTGCGAATCGTCGGAGCCTTGGACGCGGGCCTCGACATGCTCGACCATCACGCGATCGTCGCGCTCTGCCGCAGTGCGAGCGCACGAAGAAAGCGCCGCAAGGGTAACCTCGATATTGCGCTCCCCGCCGGATGCACGCAGGACGGCTCGCGACGAGCAAACATCAGGCGGAAGAAGCTTACCAGCACGCCGATCGCCACAACTCCGCCGCATGCCGTCACGACAATGCGCGGCATGGGGTCGCGCATCAGCAGCATAAAGCGATACGTATACGGCCCCCAAAACTGGCAGACAAGCGTACCCAGCGCCACGATGGCGGCGGCAAGATACACGATCGCTAGGGCTCGTTTGAGTACGCGCACGTGGCGCTCCCTTCAAATCTCGGCTCTCGAAATGCAAAACGGTTCGCATCATTATAAAGAGCCGGGTCCGGTGCTCTACGCACGCGGATCCGGCTCATCTATTCCACGAGGCTTGCATGCTCGCTTCATTATGCCCAGATATGCACGGCTTAACCCGTGCGGGCGCTACTCCTCCTCGAGGGCAGCGATGACCTCGTCGGTCATGTCCATGGTGCTGTAAACATCCTGGACGTCGTCGAGCTCCTCAAGACGGTCGATGAGGCGCTGAACCTTCTTGGCGTCGGCGCCGGAGACCTCGGTCGGGGTGGTCGGGACCATGGTGGTCTCGGAGCCCTTGACCTGGACGCCCTGCTCCTCGAGCGCCTTGGAGACAGCCATGACCTCGTTGGCAGTAGTCCAGACGATCCACTCCTCGCCGGCGTCCTCGTAGTCCTCGCCACCGGCCTCGGCGATCGCCATCATAAACTCATCCTCGTCGCCGGCAGCACCGTTGGCGATCATGGTCTCCTTTTTGGCGTTCTCGTCCAGGATCTCCTTGGCGACGACAATCTGGCCCTTGCGCTCAAACTGGAAGGCGACGGAGCCGGAGGTGCCCAGGTTGCCACCAGCGTGGGAGAAGGCGGAACGGACATCAGCGGCGGTACGGTTGCGGTTGTCGGTCAGGCAGTCGACGTAGACGGCGACACCGGCGGGACCGTAGCCCTCGTACACGATGTTCTCGTAGACGGCGGCGTCGGCACCGGCGCCAAAGGCCTTGTCGATGGCGGCCTTGATCTTGTCCTTAGGCATGGACTGAGCCTTGGCCTTGGCAACGGCAGCGGCGAGGCTGGCGTTGTTCTCGGGCAGCGGGTCACCGCCGAGACGGGCAGCAACGGTGATGTTGCGGCTGAGCTTGGAGAAGAGGGCGGAACGCTTGGCGTCCTGCGCGCCCTTACGATGCTTGGTTGTGGCCCACTTAGAGTGTCCGGACATACGTGTCTCCTATCGGTTTCGACCTAAAGCCCAGCGCAGATGCTCGGGCAATATAAACAAACGTCGTTATGATATACCTACTGGCCTGCGAGATAAACCCCAAAATGAAGGCGTCGTGATGATGACCCCTTTGGTGCAAAGAAACCTGACCCCCAATGCACCAAGTTAGAACCAGAGGAAGTCGCTGCGGGTGACGGTGGCGCCGATGGCGAAGGGCATGCAGGCGATGACCGGATACAGGTAGCGCATGTAAGTCGAGCCGTTGCACGGACCAATCAGGCACACGGCGAGCACGCCCAACAGCGGCACCAGATCGCCAGCGCACGCCATGAATGACGACGCAGCAGGTAGACCACCACGGCGATCATGATCCACACATAGGTGGCCGAGCTCATGGTGAGCGAAATAAACGGGATGCGCTGCACCGCCACACGGTACAGATTGATCAGGTGGTCGCACCAGCGCACCACGTTGCTGTCAACCGGATGGAAGTCGAAGTACTTGAGGTTGTCGGGACGCGCCATGATCTCGGCACTACGCGCCGTGCTGTAGACCCAGGCATCGCGCGCGCTCGGATAAAAATAACCATAGTAGTTATTGATAAGCGCCGAAATATAGCACTCGGGATCCTTCTTAAACATCTGAGCCCATACCTCAAAATAGGCATCGATGTCCTCCTGCGAGGCGTACTCGTTAAAGCAGTTCTTGACGGCATCGGACTTTTCGGGGTTGTAGCGGCGGCCCAGGTTCTCGTACTTGAGTACACGATCGATCACGGCACGCTCTTCGTCGGTCACCGAACCGTCGCAAGGAGCCTCCACGATGGTACCGTCCTCCTTAACCGTAGGGTTGACGCCCGAGTTGAGGCCGTCGTGCTTTTGGACGAAACGAGCCGTCTGCTGGAACGGAATCGAGAGGATTTCGCGCTTGGAACCAGGCGTGATATCGTGCGCCGGCATAAAGACCTTGGTGAAGTACATATTAGAGGCAAGGCAGAGCGCGAGCACCGCGAGAACGCCAACCCAGCGGAAACGCGGGATGGCGCCCGAAGGCGCAGCACCAATCTGCTTGGCTGCACGACGAGCCACATGCACGTCCCATGCGCAAAACGCCGCCGCGATTACGCATGCCGCCAGGGGAAACACCAGGCCGCCGTTGCGCAGAAACGTGGAACCCATGGCGCCCAGAGTGAGCAGCAGCCAGTCGTGGCGCGCAAAGAGCACGGGGGCTTTCTCGCCCGCTCGCTCGACATTGGCATCACGACGGGGCAAGCCACATGCCACGAGCTTGACGGTCTGTACCAGCAGCACCAAGAACGCGTCGGCAAAGAGCACGTCTTTGGTGAGCAACGCCGCGTAGTTAGAGAACATCGGCATAAACGCAAAGAACAGCAGGATCGCACCGCGAACCGGCAGACTCACGCCCAGTTTGCGCAGCGACGAAATGGAATAGGCCATGCAGGCAGCCGTGATGACGAACTGAGCACAGGTGTAGATGGCAAGACCTGCGTTGGCGCTGTTGAACAGTGAAAGCCCCAGCTGGACGCACGAACCGATGATAGCCGTGTGCACCACGGGGTGATGTCCGTTGAGCAACACATTGGGATTGAGCAGACGCAGGTAGTCACTCGTGCCGTTGGGGTAGTTGAACCACTGGCGAATCTGCGCACCCGTATCTCCCATAAAAAGACCGGGCAGCGAAGCGATAAGCGTGGGCGCCCAGGCGATCATAAGCACCAGGAAGGGCCCGGCAAAGGGATGGACCGAGAGCACGGCGTGAGTCACACGCCATACGCGGCCAAAGTGCGCTTCGGAAAACGGGATGCGTCGGGAGCTCAGCCAATCCAGGCACTCAAAAGCCAGATAGAAGGCAACGACCGCCAAGAGCATCCAGCCCGCGCCGCCAATCCAGGCGCAGATGATGCGGGCTTTGTCGCCAAGGACAATCTCGGCCGAGTCGGTAAGATCGTAGCTGCGGCCGAACACCATGCAGATGGCGAAGAACAGCGACGGCAGAATGATCGATGGACGCCAGGTGTCGCCACGGCCAAAGAACACGTAGCGAAACGGCAAGGTGAGCAGGCAGGCAAGTGCAAGTAGCATGACCGCGTCGGTATGGCCGGCAAACGAGAGGAGCACCTCGTAGCACACGTACAGCATGCCCGAGGCTTTGGGGTCAATCGCCAAGACTGCGTTGCTCGACACCGGGGCAGGATCGATGGAAAACGCCGTGGTCGCCAACAGCGCGAGCAAAAATGCGATGAGCGTCTGCTTGGCGGGGTAGCGCTTAAACCAGACGATGCGGGCAGCGTCGCGCGCAGCCGTTGTGGAGAGGTCGGAATCCTTCACAGTCCAAAGAGCCTTTCTAGAAACCTGCCAAAAAGGGACAGGTTTATTTTGGTAGGTTTTATCTGGGAAACGTTACGGTTCTCTCATCGTTGCCCAGCAAAACCACCACAAAGGTGCCTGTTCACTTTTTGGTGGTTAAGCGTCGAGGTAGATGCGCTGGGGCTGGTTGCGGCGACGAGCAAAGATGATGAGCGCCAGGCCCGCAATCACGAGTGGCAGACTCAACAGCTGACCCATGGTGATGACGCCGCCCAGCAGATAGCCCAGCTGCGCATCGGGCACGCGCACAAACTCAATGAGGAAGCGGACGATGCCGTAACCCATCACAAACACGCCCATAAACGTGCCTTGGGGCAGTAGCGGCTTTTTGCGGCTGAGCACCTGCAGAATGCAAAAGAGCACGATGCCCTCAAGAAATGCCTCGTAGAGCTGGGAGGGGTGACGCGGCATATCGCCCGCGGTGCCACCGAAGACCACGCCCCAGGGCAGATCGGTCGGCTTGCCCCACAGCTCACCATTGACAAAGTTGGCACAACGGCCCAGGCACAAGGCCAGCGGCGCGCCTATGACGGCAAGGTCTGCCAAAGTCCATGCATCGAGCTTATACATGCGGCACACAATGATGCCGCCGATAATGCCGCCCACCAAACCGCCATGGAAGCTCATGCCGCCCTCGTTGGTGGCAAAGATCTCGAGCGGATGCGCCCAGTAGTAGCCGTCGCCGTAAAAGACGACGTAAAACAGGCGCGCACCGATAATGAGGCCAAAGACCACGCCGACCACGACACTCGTCAGGTCGTCAATCGTGATGTTAAAGCCCCAGCGACGCTGTGTGCGGTACATGACGACCGCCGTGAGCAGAGCGCCGACCACGTAGGCCAGGCCGTACCAGTAGATGGTGATGGGGCCCGCCGCGATCGCGACGGGATCAAGCATATGGTAGAGGTCGTTGAGCATATCGATCCCCCTGCTCCCTACATACAAATGCGGCCGCGGGCCTTACGCTCGCAGCCGCATATTTGGACGTAACGTCTATGCGGAGCGTACCGTCCGCAGCTTTCGCATCTTAGAACGGCGCGTACTCGTCGTACAGGTCCTCGGCCTCGCCGGAAGCATTGACCTGCTCGACGCGGGTAACGCCGGGCACATGCTCCTTCAGGATGCGCTCGATACCCATGGAAAGGGTTAGCGAGCTCATGGGACAGCCGGCGCAGGCGCCCTGCAGTTCCAGCTTGACGACGCCCTCGTCGTCGACGCCCACATACTCCATATCGCCGCCGTCGGCCTGCAGGTTGGGGCGAATCTCTTCAAGAACCTTCTTAAGCAGCTCTTCGTTAACAGCCACAGGGGCTCCTTTCTCACAACAACGCGGGCACGCCCGCGGACAGAAGCTATGTTACTACAGCCATGTACCCGCTCACGAGCCGTCCATGCGCGCAGACGCGACTTTCACGAGTACCTTGATTATCAACTTCATCCGAACACTTCCCACATTCATCCGCACATGTACGGATGAATGTGGGAACCCGATACCCTGAGGGCCGGGCCGGCCGGCCCCGGGAGATCGGAGGACGGCATGTCCGGAAAGAAGAAAAGTGGCTCCGCAAAGGCGGTCCCGAGGGCCTACGGAAGGCTCACGAGGCACGAGCGGGACACGGTCCAGAGGATGCTGGAGCGCGGGGCATCGTGCAGGGAGATCGCGAGGGAGCTGGGCAGGTCGCCCTCGACGGTGAGCGCCGAGGTGGCGTCGCACAGGTTCGTGACGGCGCCGAAGGCCAGGCGCGGCGAGCGCGTGGACGCCTCCGCCGACCTGTCGGCGGCCTGCCCGCGCCTGGCCGCGTGGCCGCGCTGCTGCAACGGCTGCGGCCGGTACCGCGCGATCGGCTGCAAGCGCCGCCCGCACGTCTTCTACGAGGCCCGCGCCGCGCAGCTGTGCGCCGACTCGGTCCTCGCCTCGTCCAGGCGCGGGATAGACGCCGACGAGCCCGCCGCGGCGGCCAGGCTGGAGGCGATAAGGGGCTGCCTGCGCGGGGGCTGTCGCCCGAGCAGCTGTCCGCCCGCAACGGCGGGCCGGTGGACCTGTCGCCGTCGACCATCTACCGCTGGGTCTCGGCAGGCTACGACGGCATGACCAACATGGAGCTCAGGCGCAAGGTCGGCTACAGGCCGAGGAAGCGCGCCGCGGGCCGGGCGGCGACCCGCCACTCCGCCCGCAGGTCGCATGCCGCGTTCCTCGCCCTCGGGGAGGACGCGTGCGCCGCGGCCTGGGAGATGGACACCGTCGAGGGCGCCCGGGAGGACTCCGCCTGCCTGCTCACGCTGCTGCACCGCCCCCAGCAGGCTGCAGCTCGCGCTGCCGCTGGCGGAGAAGACCGCCGGGCGCGTCGCGGCCGTCCTGGGCGATATCAGGGGAGGTCCTCGGCGCCGACGGGGCGCGCCGCGTGTTCCGCGCCGTCCTCACCGACAACGGCGCCGAGTTCTCCGACGAGGCGGCGATCGCGGCGCTGCTCGGCGAGGGGCCCGGCGAGACGAGGCTGTTCTACTGCGACCCCAGGCGCAGCGACCAGAAGGGCGCCTGCGAGCGCAACCACGTCGAGATCAGGAAGCTGCTGCCCAAGGGCGCCGGCCTCAGGTTCGACCGGCTGGTCCCGGCGGACCTGGCGCTCGCGATGTCGCACGTGAACTCCGAGCCCCGCGGCGCGCTCGGCTTCGCGACGCCCGCCCGCGCCTTCCGGGCGATGCTCGGCGACGACGCGGCGGCGCTGCTGGACGCCTACGGCGTGGAGGACGTGGCGCTCGTCGATCTCGACCTGACGCCGGGGCTCATCGAGAGGGCGCGCGCCGAGAGGGGCGATGCCCCGCTGGCCTAGCCTAGAAGGAAAAACGGAATAGACGGACCGACCGTCCGGCTGAGTCTGGGAAGAGGTGCCGGGCGGCGGGCGGAGCATGGCCACCGGACCCGTCGAAACACATCTCCACCGTTCCTTCAACTGGGAAAACGGCGCCCCGGACCCCAGGAGGGGCCGCGGGGGCGTTCGGCTAGCTGCGGAATGGCCTATTTGCTCAATGTGTTCGGCTGAGATCGGAAATCAACCACTTTCACGAGTAGTCAATTTGGGACGGGGCTCTTTTGGCTGTTTTACCGCCAGCTGGCGTTGGCACGCGCTACTGCTGAGCTTGTCCCCCGGTACCAATCTGAACATCGACGATGACCTGGCGGTAGCTGATGCCGCAGGAGTCGAGAATGCGGCGGCTGATACGGCCGTCGTCGGTATCGGCATACTTGTTGTCCAGGTAGACGACCTCGCCCACGCCCACCTGCGCCAGGATCTTGGCGCAGTCGTGGCACGGGAACAGCGTGACGTAGACCGTGGAACCCTCAAGGTCTTTGAGCGAGCCGCGGTAGTTGAGCACGGCGTTGGCCTCGGCATGCACCACGTAGTTGTGCTTATCCTGCAACGGGTCGTCGCTCGTGCCCCACGGGAAAAAGTCGTCGTTGAGTGCCGAGGGCGTACCGTTGTAGCCCACCGAAAGGATGCGGTGGTTGGTGTTGGCGATGCACGCGCCCACCTGCGTGTTGGGGTCCTTACTGCGGCGCTGCGCGGCGATGGCCACGCTCATAAAGAACTCATCCCAGCTAATAACGTCGCGGCGCTTGCCCGACGCGGTTTGATGAAGATCGTCCGACATGGCAGACACCTCCGAAATCGCAATAGTTTGACCCATTGTAGCAGGTGAAAGGTAGGGGCGCTTATCCCACCAGCCCCCGTCCTACGCGCGTCGGGGCTTTTGGTTGATGTGGTAGAGCTCGGCGAGACCCCGCAACGTCAGCGCATCGTCGACCGTCAGGCTATGGCCAACCAACGCCGCAAGCGCCTCGGCATCGTCGCCGGTAATGACGATGGGCACATCGCCCTCCCCCGCGGCCTTGGTCGCGCGCATCTCGGCGAGCACCATGTCGAGCATGCCGTCGATGCGGGCCACCTCGCCCAGAACCACGCCCGAGCGCATGGCCTCGCGCGTGTTGCGACCGATGACGCGCGCCGGTGCCGAGGGCTCGACCTGCGGCAGGCGCGCCGCAGCGGCCGAAAGCGAGCGGGCGCCAAGTGCCAGGCCCGGCGCGATGACGCCGCCGACAAAGGTTCCGTGCGTATCGATGACCTCGATATTGGTCGTAGTGCCCAGGTCGATCACAATGCACGGAGAGCCGTAGACGGCACGAGCCGCCACGGCATCGGCGATGCGGTCGGGGCCGATCTCGGCGGGGTCGTCGTAGTGGACGGGCATGCCAGTCTTAAGTCCCGGTCCCACCGTGAGCACGCGTCCCGTGCAGGTACGGGAAAGCGCCACCTTCCACGGGCGCTCGAGCGCCGGCACCACGCAGCTCAGCACGGCCGCCGCGGGCACAAGTGCACCCGGCATGCCCGCATCGACCGCCAGTGCGGCCATGACCTGCACGAGACGCATGCGCGCCTCGTCTGCTGTGATGCTCGACGGCGTGGTAATCTCGCACGTCGCAAGCGGACATTCCTGCGCCGCGGCCGAATCCTCTGCAAACAGGCCAAAGCGAATGAACGTGTTGCCCACGTCGACCGTCAATATATATGCGCACCCATTAAGCATCGTCGGCGCTCCTTTCGTCTGCCCAGCAGTATATCGCCTACCTAAACCAGTCATCCCAAAATGACTAGCTTGCGGCTATACTGATGCGCGGTCGTACGCGAGCTCACGCATCGGCCCTTGGTAACCCGACTTCCCGCGCCGTATCCGTAGCGGCGCTCCCGGGGGAAGCGGATATACGCAAAGGAGTTCTATATGAGCAATCCCTCGAACCGCACCTCGATGCGCGGTCAACTCACGCTGCGCGGCGTCGTCATCGGCGCCCTTGGCTGCGTGATCATCACGGCAAGCTCGGCCTATACCGCCCTCAAGATGGGCGCCCTCCCCTGGCCGATCATTTTCGCTGCCGTCATTTCGCTGTTCTTCCTTAAGCTCATGGGCAACGCCAGCCTCAACGAGGCCAACGTCACCCACACCATCATGTCTGCGGGCGCCATGGTCGCCGGCGGCCTGGCGTTTACCATCCCGGGCGCCTGGATGTTGGGCTATGCCGACCAGATCAGCTGGCTCGACATGTTTATCGTGGCGCTCGCCGGCACCATCTTGGGCCTTCTAGCGACAGCGCTCATCCACCGTCACTTTATCGTGGACGCCGCGCTGGAGTTCCCCACCGGCAACGCCGCTGCCCAGACCCTACGTGCTACCGAGGCCGGCGGCAAGACCGGTAAGCAGCTCTTTGGCTCCATGGCCATCGCAGGCATCTACAGCGTGCTGCGCGACGCCCTGGGCGTGGTGCCCAGTATGCTGTGCACGCTCAATATCCCCGGCGTGACCTTTGCCATCTACAACTCGCCCATGCTGCTGTCCATCGGCTTCCTCGTGGGCTTCGCCCCCGTCGCCTTCTGGTTTGCCGGCGCGCTGCTGGGCAACTTTGGCATCATCGTTGGCGGCACCGCTGCTGGCCTGTTCGATATTGTGACCGCGCAGGGTATCGTCAAATCCCTCGGTATGGGTCTTATGATGGGCTTTGGCGTCGCCGTCGTCCTCAAGGACATCCTGCCGCAGGTCGCCGGTATCGTCCGCGGTCTTGCCGCCGACAGCTCCACCGACACCGACGAGCAGTCGCTCATCTCGGGCTCCCTTAAGCTCGACGCCGGTATCATCGGCCTGGGCGCTGCCGCCATCGCCGTAATCGTTGCCATCGCGCTCGACCTTGGCCCCGTTCCGGCCGTCATCGTCACGTTGTTCACCTTTGTCACCAACATCATGAGCGCGCAGAGCTGCGGCCAGACGGGTATCGACCCCATGGAAATCTTTGGCCTCATCGTTATGCTCATCGTGGCTGCCTTCGCACAGATCGCTCAGGTCAAGCTGTTCTTTATCGCCGGCATCGTTGCCGTGGCGTGCGGCCTTGCGGGCGACGTCATGAACGACTTTAAGGCCGGCGCCGTGCTGGGCACCAACCCGCGTGCGCAATGGATCGGCCAAGCCATCGGCGGCATCGTGGGTGCCCTGGTCGCTGCCGCTGTCATGGTCGCGCTCGTCACCGCCTATGGTCCGGACGCCTTCGGCCCCGACAAGAGCTTTGTGGCTGCGCAGGCAAGCGTGGTCGCCACCATGGTCTCGGGCATCCCGAGCGTGCCGTGGTTCGCAGGTGGCTTTATCGCCGGCATCGTCATGTACTGGCTTGGCATTCCGGCCATGATGATCGGCCTGGGCGTGTACCTGCCGTTCTACATGTCACTCACGGCATTCCTGGGCTCCTGCGTCAAGCTCGCCTACGACAAGTGGTCCGCCCACCGCGACGCCACCGCTGGTCTTTCTGACGAGGAGAGGGCTGCCAGGACGCCGCCTTCCAAGAGCAGGGCCTGGTTGTCGCCAGCGGCCTGCTCGGCGGCGAGTCCATCGTCGGCGTTATCCTGGCGTTTGTCTCCGTGGGCTTGAGCCTGCTGGGCTAAGTCGAGCAGCTGCTCGACAGCAACCATATTGCCTACGGCTTGCCCGGTCGGTAGCTTTCGCGGCTGCCGACCGGGCTTTTTGATACCGAAACAAAGAAAGGCCGGCGCGCTGCGTATGACAGCGCGCCGGCCTTATCGTTTGGCTAACGAGACGGTCCCGCTATGAATTGGAGTTCGCTGCAGAGCCGACGCCCGAATCGCTACATCTGCTTGCGGCGACGATCGCCCAGCGTCACACCAGCGGCCACGAGGGTGATACCGCCGATGACGAAGACCTCGCCCGCAAGCGCGGAGTCATCACCGGTCTGGGCGAGCGCGGCCGACGTTGCCTTCTTCTTGGCGACAGGAGCCTTTGCAGCAGCCTGCGCAACCTGAGCCTTTCGGCCTGCGGCTCAGCCTTGGGATGATACTTGTCGTACTCGGCCTGCGCGGCAGCCAGGGCATCCTTGGCATCGCCAAGCTCGGCAAGCGCGGCGGCATAGGCGTCGTTGGCATCGGACAGTTTGGCATCGGCATCGCTCAGAGCAGCCTTGAGACCAGCAGCGGCATCGACGGCGGTCTTATAGCGAGCGTAGGCAGCGTTCAGCTTGACCAGCTTCTCGTTACCCGTCGTGCCCGCGGCAAGAGAGGCCTTGTGGTCGACAGCCTCAAGATCGGCCTTGAGTGCCTCATCGCTGGCAAGCTCGGCCTTGGCCTTGACGATCTCGAGGTTCGCATCGACGACGGCTTCGTTGGCGGCCTCGAGCTGCTTCTGGGCATCGGCGACACCGGCGACGGCAGCGTCATAGGCGGCCTTGGCGTCGTCGACCGCCTTCTGAGCGCCGGCGAAGCGCTCGAAGGCCTTGTGTGCGGTAGCAAGCTCGCCCTCGGCGGCCTTGGCCTTGGCCTGCGCGTCGGACAGGGCCTGCGTCTTGGCGGCAACTGCCTGCTTGGCGTCCGAAAGAGCAGTCGCGGCCTGGACATCTGCGGCCTGGGCCTTGTCTACACCAGCCTGGGCGGCATCGTCGGCCTTCTTGGCATCGTTAAGCGTGCCCTGCTTGTTCGCAAGATCCGTCTTGGCGGCATCGCACTTGGCGGCAAGGTCCTTGACCGAAGCCGTGGCGTTGTCATACGCCTCGTTGGCTTGATCGGACTTTGCCTTGGCGGCATCGCGGGCGCTGCGAGCCTTCGCCTTGTGAGCAGCGGCCTCGGCTGCCTTCGTCTTGCTGTCAGCAAGCGTGGCGTTTGCCTTATCGAGAGCTGCCTGCGCAGTGGCAGCCTCGGCCTTAGCAGTATTGAGGTTCTGCTGAAGAGCGTCAATGTCAATACCAGAAGCATCGAGCTCGCTCTTGGCAGCATCATAGGCACCCTTGGCGGTTGCAGTGGCAGCCTGAGCGCTCTCGTACTCGCCCTTGGCGGTATTCATGCTCGTGTCGGCAGCTTTAAAGGCCTCTTGAGCGTCATACTGCTTGTTGAGTGCAGCGTTATAGGCAGCGCTAGCAGTTCCAAACTTTTTCTGTGCTTCGGTAAGCTTGCTCTGAAGCTCCTTGAGCTGTTGCTTTTGCGCCTGGGTGCCGCCGGCGCTATAAGCAGAATCGATATAATTGTTCACGAGCTTCTTGAACTCGGAGACAGTGAAGTCTTTTTGGCTCGCGCTTCCGCTATAGTCGAAAATAGTTACCTCGGAATCGGTGTTCTTACCGCTACCGGTTGCGATGCCGATGGCCTCGTTACCCGCATCGATAATGTTGAGATAGTGGCCACATTTCGAATACACGTTGTTATAGTTCCAATAGATGTAGTCAGAATCGTAGCGATGGGCTGCGAGGTCGCTATTAGTAGCAGCCTCTTGGTCAAACAGCTCCTTCTCCTCCGTATAGAGACCGGTGTAGGGCCAGCCGAGTGTGTCGACAGTCTCGCCTCCCATGTAGACGCCGCCACCACCGGCGAGATTCTCACTAGAATCGAAGTACAAATTCGAGTGTCCCCAAATATTCGATGAATAGGATGCGTTGAGCGCTGCTGCAGCCGTCATACGGAGGCTAACGCTAAGCTCCGACTGACCGTTGGCCTTGCGGATGTTGTTCTGAGTATCGAGATACGTCAGCGCATTGCGCAGCTGCTCGAGAGAGAGCGGATTGGTCTCGCGAGACATATCCTGATCGACATAGCTGTCATACCAGCTAGCCTTGTCATATCGCTCGTCCTTGTTGGGCGCGCCAGTGAGCATAGACGATGCAGCGCTGGCATTGGCCTTCTGCTGGGCAGTAAAATCGCTGCTGTTGCTAATGTAGGCCATAAAACCGAGCATGCCATTATTGATGATGTCTTGATCGACAGTCATGTTGGACTTGAGCTCGGCAATCTGCTGCTCAAGCTTGTCCACCTCTGCGCTAGCGGCATCGCTGGCAGCCTCCGCAGCGTCTGCGGCATCGCATGCCGCCTTGTACTCGGCTCGTTTGTCGTCCCTATCCTTTACGGCCCGATCGTAGGCAGCCTTCTTGTCTGCCTCGGTCTGCTGGGCTTGATCGTACGCGGCCTTAGCGGTGTTGTACTTGTTCGTCAGGTCGCCGAGTTTGCCGCTGGCTTCGTCGTATGCGGTCTGCGCGGACGAAACGGCAGCGTTGGCGGCGTTGGCTTTCTCTTGCGCGGCAGTGACAGCAGCCTGGGCGGTCTGCAGATTCGCCTGTGCGGTGGCGTCGGCAGCCGTCGCGGCATTGAGCTCCGCCTGCGCGTCCTTGAACTCACCGGCAGCAACTTTCTTGGCGGCCTCGAGCGCTTTCAGGTCGACGCCCGTGCCAGAAGTAGCGGCATCGAGCGCAGCCTGTGCCTGGTCCAGCTTCTTCTGGGCGTTGGCCTGTGCGGTGGTTGCGGTGGCGAGGGCAGCGGCAGTCTCCTGCTTCTTGGCCTGGGCGGACGTCAGAGCAGACTCGGCATCGCTCTTTGCCTGCTCGGCATTGGAGACAGCCGTCTTAGCGGCATCGAGCTCACCCTTGGCCGCCTTCACATCGGCATTCGCCGCATCAAGCTTTGCCTGCGCGTCCTCGACGTCCTTCTTGGCGGCCTCGTACTTGTCCATACCCATGGCATCGAGCTTAGTCTGGGCATCCTTGAGTGCCTTCTTGGCCTCATCCTGCTTTGCCTTGGCGTCCTTGAGCGCCTGGGTCTTGTCCTCGACACTCTTGTTGGCCTGATCGAGCTGATCGTTCAGGTCGCCCAGCTTCTTCTGCTGCTGCTCGGTCTTTTCGACAGCGGCTTTGAGCTCGTCAATCTTCTCCTGAAGCGCGGCTACCTCGGCCTCGTTCTGCTCGGCGGCGTTATCGGTCACGGCCTGCGAGGCCTGATTCTTTTGCTGCTGCGCCTGCTTTTGAGACTGGCCCGCCGCGTCGGCCTTCTTCTGGGCGGCATCGTAGGCGGCCTGAGCGTCCTTGAGCTGCTTTGCCGACTCCTCGGCCAGCTGGGCAGCCGTCTTTACGACCGCTTGGTTACCGGCGGCAACGGTGTTCTCTACAGAACTACCCCCCCCCTGAACAGAATCGCCGTTATCGGTTGACGGTGCGGCGATTGCCGCCAGCGGCGACATGAGCGGCTGAGCGATGAGGCCCGCCGTCAAAACGGTTGCGACGGCGCGGTTGGCAACGCCCTTGACGTTGACGGCCTTGGCCCGAGGCTCAAAGTGTTGTGGACTGTAGTTTGCCATGGCTTTCTCCCTTTGACACGGATGTATCCATACGCTTCAAAATGTAGGAGCTGATTTTTTGAATTCTGTTGCGCAACATTGGCGACCAGCGTATTTTTTGAAATTCACGCTCTCGTGCTTCACAGTTTCGTCACATTTGAAGGAGCTGGTGCATCATATTCTCGCGGGATGGAATTGAGCCTGTGATTTGCATTTTTGCTCCCGCGTCATCCGCCCTATCGGATTCCGCATCCAACAGACACCCCGCCCGCCACGGTGTAGAGTTAGGACAACGGGCGCGTTGCGCGGACCGCGCTGGAACGAGGTGGACATGGAACTCGACAAACAACAGATCAAGCGACTACGCGAACGCCATCACCGGCGCCACGGCATCCGCCCTGCCCATAGTGAGGCTGCCGAGCAGGCTGGTCGCTTTTTAAAGCGCGCGTTCAACATTCGCGAGGGCGCGCGTCCTATCACGTGATCCGCAAGCGTTTTGTAAACGGGGCGCGTCTGACTGGCTCTCACCTGTGTATCCTCATCATCGCCATGCTCATCGCAAGCATCGGCCTCGATATCGATTCGGACATTGCCATCGTGGGCGCCATGCTCATCTGCCCGCTTATGGGCTCGGTCCTTGCCATGGCATACGGTATTGCAACGCTCGAGCGCGAGATCACCGTCGAGGCCATTGCCAGCCTCGCACTGCAGATGGTCTTTTGCCTGGTCACGTCCACGCTGTACTTTAAGCTCTCGCCCCTTGGCACCACCACGGCGGCCATCATCGACAACTCGACACCCACCATATGGGACCTTGCCGTCGCGCTCGCGGGCGGCTTTGCGGGCGGCCTGGGCAACTCGCGCGACCAGGAACCCGCCACGCTCATCGCCGGCGTGGCCGTGGCAACCGCGCTCATGCCGCCCCTGTGCGCGGCGGGCTATGGCATCGCCATCGCAAGCGGGTCGCTGTTTCTCTCGGCGCTCTACGAGTTTGGCATCAACGTGGTCTTTATCGCACTGGCCGCCGAAGCCGTGCTGCTTCTTTTGCGTGTGCCGCTCAAGCGCGACCTCAACGGCGACGGCATTGTGACCGCCGAGGAAAACGCTGAGGTCAACGAGCTGTCACGCAAAGTGCGCCGCCGCATTATTGTGGGCACGGTGGTCTTTGCCATCCCCTGCATCGTTATGACCGCGGGTTCCATTGGCTCGGCGCAGTCCGGCGTGCAGGACGGCTACGGCGTCACCGAAACCACACGCGAGCTTGCCGCGGTGCTGCCGGGCTTTAAGGATTACACCGTCGCCGTCGAGACCTCGGCCACCGAAGGGGACGAAGAAGGCATCGTCGAGCGCGAGATTGTCGCCCATGTGACGACAGGCGAGGCGCTTGGGGCGCACGACCGCCGTGTCGCCCGCAAACTCATCGACCTCAATGTGCCCGAGCTCGATCGCGTTGAGTTCGATGTGAAGTGATGCGGGACGCGAGGCGGGCCCGGCGCGAGCGCGCGCAGCCACGGGGCACAGACGCAGCCAAGCGCAGCGCTACAGCTCGTACTTGTACACGCGGTAGATGTACTTCTCGGCTTCCATCTCGTAGGTGGCGATGGGCAGTCCATAGCGGTCGTCTCGTCGTTTGGCAGATAGGTCACACTGTGCTGGCCTGCGTTGAGCGAAAAATCGCCCTGGGCTTGCAGCAGCTTGTCCTCAAAGCCCGAACCTGCCCAAAAATCGGACAAGCCCACGGAAGGCCGTAGCAAGGTCATTTGCGCAACATATGTCCAGTAAAAACGGGTGGCAGCCGCTACGGCTACCACCCGTTTGTCTCATATCTAGCCCATAGCAGACCAGCTACTTCTTAATGCCGCGCCCCAGGCGCTTGGCGACCGATGCAACGGCCTCCTCACTGGCAGATCCGCAGCTCGCACAGCCGTCGTGGGCACGCATCTGACCGGTGACCTCGTCCATCGCGAGCGGCGCCACCTTCTCAAGCTTAAAGCCCTTACCGGCGCGCATGTTCTCCTTGGCCACGCTGATCATGAGCTTAATGCGGTTGAGCTGGTTGACCTCGGACGCACCGGGGTCGTAGTCCACCGCGACGATGTTGCTCTCGGGATGCTGGCGGCGCAGCTCCTTGATCACGGCCTTGCCCACCACGTGGTTGGGCAGGCACGCGAAAGGCTGCGTGCAGATGATGTTGGGCGCACCGTGGTCGATCAGGTCGAGCATCTCGGCCGTGAGCAGCCAGCCCTCGCCCATGTTGTTGCACACCGAAAGCACCGTGCGGGCCTTGTCGGCCATGGTGCCGATGCGCTCGGGAGCCTCAAAGCGGCGGGACCTTTCGAGCATCTCCTCCACCGGCGTACGCATCCAGTCCACGAGTTTGATGAGCGCCTGCATACCAGCGCGCGTAGTGGCAGAGCTTCCCAGCTCGTCCTTCTGCAGCTCCGCGTTGCTCATGGAGTACAGGAAGAAGTCGAGCAGACCCGGCACCACGGCCTCGCAGCCCTCGCGCTCGATCACGTCGACCACATGGTTGTTGGCCGGGTGGAACTTGACCAGGATCTCGCCGACCACGCCCACGCGCGGCTTGGTACCCTCGCCCACGAGCGGCATGGTGTCGAACGCGCGGATGGCCTCGCGGCACAGCGTGTAGTTGTGGCGGTTAAACTTGGGCGCCAGCTTGCGAGCGCGCGCCATGTACTCCTCGTAGAGCGCGTTGGCGGCACCGGGCGTAGCCTCGTACGGGCGGCAGCGATAGAGCATCTGCATCATCACGTCGCCAAAGAGCACCGCGTACACGGCCTGCTTAAGCAGCGCCGGCGTAATCTTAAAGCCGGGGTTGTCCTCGCCGAGCGCCACGGCAGAAAGCGAGATCACCGGGGATCTCAGGGGTGGCCGCTCTCGCGCAGTGCCTTGCGAATGAGCGCGATGTAGTTGGTGGCACGGCAGCCGCCGCCGGTCTGGCTGATAACCACGGCCGTCTTGGACAGGTCATACCGACCGCTCTCGATGGCCTCCATAATCTGGCCCGTCACCAGGATCGACGGATAGCAGATGTCGTTGTTCACGTAGCGCAGGCCGGCCTCGACGGCATCGTGGTCGGTCGAGGGCAGCAGCTCCAAGTTGTAGCCAGCACCGCGGAACACCTCTTTGACCAGGTCAAAGTGGATCGGCGCCATCTGCGGGCACAGGATGGTGTAGCCCTCGTCGCGCATCTGCTCGGTAAAGGGCACCTTAGGCCATGCGGTCGAAGGCACTCTCGCGCTGAGCCTCAAACGTGTACTTGCGGCTCGCGAACGCGGGGGCATCCTTGGAGGGCGTCACCGGCGCGGCATCGCCCTGCTCGTAGGCCTCGCCCGCGGCCGTGGCCTCGGCCAAGCGCTCGGCCTCCTGGTCCTTGAGCGCCGCCATGAGCGAGCGAATACGGATACGCGCGGCGCCCAAGTTGGACACCTCGTCAATCTTGAGCACGGTGTAGATCTTGCCGCTGGCCTCCAGGATCTCCTGCACCTGGTCGGTGGTCAGGGCATCGAGGCCGCAGCCGAAGCTGTTGAGCTGGATCAGGTCCAGGTCGTTGCGCATCGTCACAAAGCGGGCGACGGCGTACAGGCGGCTGTGGTACATCCACTGGTCGACGACGCGGATGGGACGCTCGGGCTTCACCAGGTGCGCGAGCGAATCCTCGGTAAAGACCGCAAAGCCAAAGCTCGAGATAAGCTCGGGCAGGGCGTGGTTGATCTCGGGGTCGTTATGGTAAGGACGGCCGGCGAGTACGATGCCATGGCCGCCGTGGTCCTCGACCCACTTAAGAGCCTCCTCGCCCATAGTCTGGATGTCCTCGTGGAAACGCGCATCGGCCTCAAAGGCAGCGTTGACGGCGGCATCGACCTCGGAGCGCGTGATCTTGGGTCCACGCACGCGACCGCGACCGGCTTGCGCATCGGCCACACGGTCGACGGCGAGCACCTGGTACAGACGGCGCTTGAGCTCGGTCTTATCGTGATAGGGCACAAACGGGTACAGGAACTCGATGTTCTGTTCGCGGATCTCGTCGATGTTGAGCGCCAGCGCCGTGGGATAGCTCATGACGATGGGGCAGTTATAGCAGTTGCCAGCCGTCGGATCCTCCTTGCGCTCCCAGCGCACGCACGGCATCCAGATGAAGTCGACGTCACGGTCGATAAGGTTCATCACGTGGCCGTGGCTCATCTTGGCCGGATAGCACACGCTCTCGGACGGCATGGACTCGATGCCCGCCTGGTAGGTCTTCTTGCTCGACTGGTCGGACAGCTGCACGCTAAAACCCAGGCGCGTAAAGAACGCGTGCCAGAAGGGGTAGTTCTCGTACATGTTGAGTGCACGCGGAATGCCGACGGTACCACGCGGGGCCTCATCGGGGCTCAGCACCTCGCGGTTAAAGAGCAGCTCGTTTTTCTTTTTGAAGAGGTTGGGGGCCTCGGTCTTCTGCTTTTTGTGGCCGGCGCCCTTCTCGCAGCGGTTGCCGGTAATGAAGCGCCTGCCGCTGCCAAAGTCGTTGACGGTGAGCTGGCAGTTGTTGGAGCAGCGACCGCAGCGGACATGCTTTTGCGTCACGGTAAGGTGCGCGATGTCCTCGGCCGAAAGGATGGTCGAGGTGCCATCGGCGCCGGCGCGATCGCGGGCGAGCAGGGCCGCACCATAGGCGCCCATGCAGCCTGCGATGTCGGGACGCACGGCATGAACGCCGGTGAGCTGCTCAAACGCGCGCAGCGTGGCGTCGGACATAAAGGTGCCGCCCTGGACGATCACTTGGCTGCCGATCTCCTTGGGGTCGCGCAGCTTAATGACCTTGAACAGGGCGTTCTTGATGACGGAGTAGGACAGGCCGGCCGCAATGTCGCCCACCGTGGCGCCTTCCTCCTTTGCGCCTGCTTGACGCGCGAGTTCATAAAGACCGTGCAGCGGCTGCCCAGGTCGACCGGGGCCTTGGCATGGATGGCAGCGTCGGCGAACGCGCGCACGTCCATGTTCATAGAGACGGCGAAGCTCTCGATAAAGCTGCCGCAGCCCGACGAGCAGGCCTCGTTGAGCATGATGTGCTCGATGACGCCGTCCTTGACGCGCAGGCACTTCATGTCCTGGCCGCCAATGTCCAGAATAAACTCGACGCCGGGCAGGAATGCCTTGGCGCCGCGCAGGTGCGCAACGGTCTCGATCTCGCCGGAGTCGGCCTTGAGCGCCTCGATGAGCAGCGCCTCGCCGTAGCCCGTAGTGGTCACGTGGCCGATGGTGCAGCCGGCGGGGATGTGGTTGTAGAAATCGGCCATGATGACCTTGGCCGTGCCCAGGATGTCACCGTTGTTGTTGCCGTACCAGGTGTGCAACAGCTGGCCGTCCTCGCCCACGAGCGCGGCCTTCATGGTGGTGGAGCCGGCGTCGATACCGATGAACACGCGGCCGGTGTAGCCGTCGAGCTTGCCCTTGGGGACGACCTCGGTGTCGTGGCGAGTCTTGAACTCGGCAAAATCCTCGTCGGTGGCAAAGAGCGGATCCAGACGCTCGACCTCGGCACCCTGCGTGTCACCCAGGGCATCGATGGCCTCGATGAGCTGCGGGAACGTGCTGAGCTTGTTGGACTCGTGCGCCATGGCGGCGCCGCTTGCCACAAACAGATGGGCGTTTTTGGGGCACAATGCGGTGCTCCTCGTCCAGGTTGAGCGTGAGGTAGAAGCGATGGCGCAGCTCGGAGAGATACTGCAGCGGGCCGCCCAAGAAGGCGACGTTACCGCGGATGGGACGGCCGCACGCCAGGCCCGAGATGGTCTGGGTCACGACGGCCTGGAAGATGGAAGCGGCGACGTCCTCGGGACGGGCGCCTTCGTTGAGCAGCGGCTGCACGTCGGTCTTGGCAAAAACGCCGCAGCGGCTGGCGATGGGATAGATGGTGGTGGCGTTGGCCGCGAGTTCGTTAAGGCCGCTGGCGTCGGTGTGCAGCAGAGTGGCCATCTGGTCGATGAAGGCGCCCGTGCCGCCGGCGCAGGTGCCGTTCATGCGCTGCTCGATGCCGTTGTCGAAGTAGATGATCTTGGCGTCCTCGCCGCCCAACTCGATGGCGACATCGGTGGCCGGGATGAGGGTCTCGACGGCGCGCTTGCTGGCGATGACCTCCTGGACAAACTCCAGGTCGAGCCACTGGGACAGCAGCAGGCCACCCGAGCCGGTAATGGCGCAGGTCATTTGGGCCGTCGGCAACACGGTCGCAGCGCCTTCGAACAAGTCGCGGGCACAGGCGCGGACATCGGTGTGATGGCGCTGGTACTTGGCGTAGACAATCTGGTTGTCGTCGTTGAGCACGGCAAGTTTAACGGTGGTGGAGCCCACGTCGATGCCCAGGTGCAGGTTGCCGCGAGCGTTCTCGGGGTTGAAGATCGCGCCTTCGGGGGCGTGGGCGGCGGCTACGGGCTCGGCAGCGGTAGCGGGCTCGCTGGCGACGGACGTCTCCCCTGCCGCGTTCTTGGCATCGGCAACTGCCTCGGCAACTTTCTCGGCAGCCGCGGTCGCGGCCTTCTGCGCGGCGTCCACCACGGCGGGCGCGGCCTCGCGTGCGGCAGCGACCATGCGATCTTGATGCCATCGACGAGTTTGCTCATTATCTCTCCTCTTAGTTGTTGGACTCGACGGTTGCGGCGGTGTCGGCCGTATCCTCGAGCTGCAGGTTCAATAGCTTCAAGCCGTATTCCGGCACGTTGATATCGATGGGTTGACCATATAGGTCGCCGGGACGCACAAAGGCGATAACCGTCATAATGCGTGCCATGGCCTCGGGCGATTCGGTGAGGCCGTGCTCAAACCAGCGCTGAATCATGCCGACCTCGGCGCTCACGACGTAGGTGACGTAGTAGTCAAAGAACGTGCCCAGCGCCAGGCCCAAAATGCCCGTCTGTGCACGAGGCACCACGGCCTCACGCGCGGTGTCGATAATCTTCTTAATGAAAGCCTGGTCGCCGCCCGGGCCCAGCAGCGATCCGATTAAATCGCGGTTGGCCGCAAGGTAACGCAGCAGCTCAACCGAACCGGGCGCCGGCTCGAGCTCATCGATGTTGTGATAGAGATCGGGCAACTGAGCTGCGGTGATGAGCTCAATGCGCTCGCGGATCTCGGCCAGCAAGCCGTCCTCGATTTGATTGATAAAGTCGGGAATATCGCGGTAGTGCGAATAGAACGTGCGGCGCGTAAGGCCAGCGCGCTCGGTGAGCGACGCGACATTAATGTGCGAAAGGTCGCCGCTTTCGGCAAGCTCGCTGGCAAGTGCTTGGCGTAGGGCACGCTGCGAGCGAAGGGACCGGCGATCACATTTCTCGAGCTGGGACAAGCGTCCTCCTTGTTACTCAGTCTGCGCGCTATTGCACAGTGCGAGTATTATTGCACACCGTGTGTATCAACACGTAAAGGCAATATTTTGGATGTGACAAAGGGGCTGTCCCTTTGTCACATTCAGCGACCGCCTAGGTTGTGCCAGTTGTGCCTGGCTTTTGAAGCGGCATTGCCGATTGTTCAAAATGTCATTCGTGGGTAGAATAGTGTCGACGGCAGCCCAAGTTCTGGAAAGCTGGGCAGCGCCGTTGTTTGCATTGGGGGTCAACGCCTTAGCGGCGGCGACCCCTTCTGTTGCGCTTCGAACGCTGCTTGAGTGCCTCGGAAAGGCCGACAAGCGCCGTGAAGAACGAGACCAAAGCGGTCAGAAGCCTCACGAAATCAATCAAATCGGTCATGGGCATCACCTCCCATCAGATGGAGGGAGCATGGCGATGTCGTTGCCGCCGTCGCCGTAAACCGCGACCTCGTCCTCGGCAATACCGTAGTAGCCCGCCAGCCAAGCCACGCTCTCGCCCTTGTTGCACGCCACGTCCGTGATCTCGAACATCACCGGATCGAACGGCGCGTTGACCACACGGTCCGAACGCTCGGCCAAATACGCCTTAAGGTCGCGCTCCAGCTCAGGCGAGGTCACGCGGCAGTTGATCTTGCACACGTCATGACGCAGGATGTCACCGATCGACTGGTCGAAGTACTGTTCCTCGTGGTACCCGCCACGCGCACGCATGCCGCGCATCACGATGCGCTTGATAGGGCTGTCCTTTTAAAGCCCGCCTGGTGCATCTCGAACGATCCGCTCGAAAACATGCCGTCGGGCGTGGAGCAGTCAAAACAGATATCCGGAAACTCCTTGAGCAGCTCCTCGGTGATCTGTGGGTCGATGGTCCAGGTCTTGAGCACCTCGCCATGGCTGTCGCGCACGATGGATCCGTTGGAGCAGCAGGCGTCAAGCGCCAGGCCCGTAAAGCCATGCTCGCCAATCGGCAGCGTCGAGCGTCCGGTCGCGGGAACCACATGCAGGCCAGCCTTGGTCAGCTCGCGGATGGCACGGCGGATGGTCCCATCCGCCTCGTGCAGGGCGTTCAGCAGCGTTCCGTCTAAGTCACTCGCAAACATCTTGATCATGGGCACGTCTCTCCTTCGTCTGCACGATATTGTAGACGAGAACGGGCGTGCCCCAAGAGAGGCACGCCCGTCAGACGAAAGATAGTGCTACACCGATAGTCCTACACCGCGGCGGGGCCGTGTTCGCCGGTACGGATGCGGATAACCTCCTCAACCGGCTCGACCCAGATTTTGCCGTCGCCGACGGCTCCGGTGCGTGCGGCGTTGCAGATAATCTCGACAATGCCGTCGACGTGCTCGTCGGCGCAGATGAGGGTGAACTGCACCTTAGGGATCATGTTGACAAGCAACTCGTTGCCGCGCACGTATTCCTTCCAGCCATGCTGTGCGCCGCAGCCCTGCACCTGGTTGATAGTCATGCCACGAACATCGGCAGCAAACAGAGCGTCTTTAAGAACCTCAAGCTTCTCGGCACGAACGATCGCCGTAATCTTCTTCATAGTGAATTCTCTCTTCAAAAAAAGAAATGAATTGTCCCTCACATGGCACGGGGTTTCCAGGTGCCACAGACCAACCTTGTAGATCAGATAAGTGCAACTAACAGGTCTTAGCAGGTTTCCCAAGTGCCGCAGATCGGCCTGAAAGAGGAGTGCCGCGTACTTAAGGTACGCAAACGACGATTGAAGGCCGAGGTGCGGCGCTTGGGGAAGCTGCTAATCGAGTCCGGAGAACGAAGGGTAGGCGCTCTCGCCGTGCTGACTCGCATCCAGGCCCAGCGCCTCATCGGCCTCGTCCACACGCAGGCTGCCGTGGAACAGCGCCTTGACCACCGCGGCGATCACCAAATCGAGTACCAGTACAATGACGACCGTCACCACAATGCCCAAGATCTGCGAGATGAGCAGCGACACGTCGCCCGTGTAGAACAGGCCGCCCTTACCGGTCCACGAAAGATCCGGCACGCAGAACAGACCTGTGAGCACGCCACCCAAGATGCCACCGATGCCATGGCAACCAAACGCGTCGAGCGCGTCATCGTAGCCAAACTTGGTCTTAAGATGGCTGATAGCCAGGTAGCAGACGGGCGATACGATCAGGCCCATGACCAGCGCCGCCCACGGCTCGACAAAGCCCGCACCCGGCGTGACCACCACAAGGCCCGCAACCAGACCGGTGCTGGCACCCACCAGCGTGGGGCGGCCGGTATGCACGCGCTCGACGGCAAGCCACGAGACCATGCCCGCCGCGCTGGCCGTCACGGTGTTGAGGATGGCAAGCGCCGCCACGGCGTCGGCCTTGAACTCGCTGCCGCCGTTAAAGCCAAACCAGCCAAACCAAAGCAGGCCGGCTCCCAGCGCCACAAACGGCACGTTATGCGGACGGTAGCTCACCATGCCAAAGCCGCGACGACGGCCGAGCATTAAGCAGAGAATCAGGCCCGTAAGACCAGACGAGATGTGCACCACGTCGCCGCCGGCAAAGTCGAGCGCGCCGATGATATCGCCAATAAAGGAGCCCTCGCCGCCCCAAACCATGTGAGCGAGCGGCGCATAGACCACGAGCAGCCAAATACCCAGGAAGGCCGTCGTGGCACCGAACTTAACGCGGCCGGCCAGGCTGCCCGTGACGATAGCAGCGCATCATGGCAAATGCCATCTGGAAGGCGATGTTGATGATCTGAGGGTAGACGGCACCGTCAGCAGCATTGCCCTCAGCCGCCTGCAGCACCTGGTTGAGCACCGGAAGGCACAGCAGCTGGTCAAGGCCTCCAATAAACGGACTCGAACCGTCGCCGCCATAGTCCAGAGACCAGCCGGCAACAATCCACAGCACACCAACCAGACCAATGGCGCCAAAGCACATGAGCATGGTGTTGATGACATTTTGCGCCTGGACAGGCCGCCATAGAAAAACGCCAGACCCGGTGTCATTAAAAACACGAGCATGGGCAGATGAGCATAAACGTTTGTCGATCCCGTATCGAACATTCGCCCCCCTTGGTCGCATGAACGCTGTCGGCGCCCATAATGCGGCCGAGGGGCAACTGGTGTAGACCAGATACGGCGTTGTTAAACGCGGCGTTGTCGAATGGAAACGGTGCCGCAATCTTGGAAACGGCGCGGCAACGGGCGCGAAACGAACGGGAAATACGCGAGCAAGGAAGCCGCGAGCGCGCCCGTCCCGGCTAGTGGCGGAACAGCTCGTGGGCGCGGTCGCGGAGATTAGTTGCTCGAATGACACCTTCGTAGCGATTGATGCGCAGACGCGGGAAGGCATTGAAGAAGCGCAGGTCGCGACGACTGAGTGACACGCTCGGCACCGGACGGCTTATGCCCTTGCTGGCAAGGCGACGACTGAGCGACGGACGCGGCATGCTCGGCGCGGCATCGGCCACGCGGCGGGCAGCAAGTGCCAGGCCGCGAGCACCATCCGCGATAAACGTCGGCATCGAAGCCTTCTCGCGCAGGGCATCGAGCGCGGCGTCACCCAGCTCGGCCAGCCACGCGTTAACGGCACGGCTGCGGATATGCGTCTGCGCCACCGAGTCGATCGCCGAATCGGGAATACGCTCAAGCATGGAATCAGACGCATCGGCAAGCGACTCGTTGATGCGGTCGGCAAGGTCGGCCCGGACGCGCTCCAGCTGATCGGACAGGCGGCGCCAACTGGCCAAAGAACACATCGCGTCGACCATCATCGCGACCGCGACGATAAAGGCGGACAGCCGCACAATCAGCACCGGCAAATGGTCGAGCAAGCCCAACACCGCCGGTTCCACTACGCGGCAAATGCACAACGCACCCAAGCCAAACGCGCAGGCCCAGTACAGGCAGATGCGTCCGTGCAAGTTAAACGGCAGGTGCGAGTAATCCCAAAAGCGAGCGCCCGTTGTTTTTTCCAACAGCACGCCTACGCTGTACTCAATCACGCTGCATACGAGCGCCGCGGCGACAAACTGGCTCGGGGCATCCGGAATCCCGCGCAACAGCAGCCAGCAGGCAATGCCGCCCGCGCCATAGATGGGGCAGCACGGCCCCAGCAAAAAGCCGCTGTTGGCAAAGCGTCCGTGGTTGAGCATGGCGCAGACCGTCGATTCCCATGCCCAACCGCAAGACCCGTAAAAGGCAAACGAGAGCACCAGCGCCGAGAGCGGACAGGCGGCAAGCGTCGCGCCGCCAAACGCCATATCAATCGCGGTCCCCACCGTCTACCCTCTCCTCTTTTCGCTCGAATCTTTGCTCGAGCCGTCACTCGAGCCCTCGTTCGAATCGTTCGCGCCGCCTTTGCGCGGTAGACGGCAGGCGACCGTCTCGCGCAGAGCACACCATTTATCCGCCAGGCACACAATCCATGCCTCACGACACGTCGGCGGCACCGGCACCAGCGGAAACATATGGCGCACGATAATATTCCGCTCACGAGACGTCAGATCAAAATCTTCCTCCGCACGCGCCAGGGCAAAAAAAGGATGCCGAAATCCGTGCAGCCGATGGCTTGGGTCGGGATCGTGCCAGTCATAGAGAAAGTAATCGTGCAGCAGGGCCCCGCGCAACAACGAAGCACGGTCGACCGAAATGCCAGCACGGCCCAAGCGCTCGGCAAAGGACAGGCTCGCCCGCGCTACTGAAGTCACATGTGCATAGACCGTCACGTCGCCATGCTGGATAAACTCGTGCGTCAGGTCCAAGCGGCCCGCCTGGGCCAGCTGACGGGCGGCATAGTCGACCTCGTGCGCGATTTTCTCGGCACGAACGGTATCGGACATGCTGCCTCCTTCCAGCGGCTCACGGTGGCAAGCCACGGCCTGCACGCATTGAATAAAATCACCATCGAAACTATCAGTATGGCATCGGACAAAACGTTTTGCCCCACCAGTTGGCGAATTACCGCGCCGCCGTCACATATCAAACGCCAAAATGTGCGAGACTGTCTTGTGCAATTGTGTCGGCCGAGGGAGCGCCGGCGCTCGATTCGCATGGAGTAACCCACAACGATGCTGCTTACGCAAACGACAACGCCCGAGGACGTCAAGGCTCTTAATCGTGCCGAGCTCCCGCAGCTCTGCGACGAGATTCGCCACGCCATCCTCGAAAGCTCCGCCGCCGTCGGCGGGCACGTTGCCCCCAACCTGGGCGTCGTTGAGCTTACGGTTGCGCTTCATCGCGTGTTTAACTCCCCTATCGACAAGATTGTCTTTGACGTTTCGCACCAGACCTACGCCCACAAGGCGCTGACGGGGCGCGCGTACACTTATATCGATCCGGCACGCTACGGCGAGGCCTCTGGTTTTGCCAATCCTGACGAGGCCGAGCACGACCTGTTCGCCATGGGCCACACCTCCACGTCGGTGAGCCTGGGCTGCGGCTTGGCGCACGCTCGTGACCTGGCGGGCGATGCGTACAACGTCATCACCATCATTGGCGACGGCTCGCTTTCGGGCGGCCTGGCGTTTGAGGGCTTCAACAATGCCGCCGATCTCGACAGCAACCTGATCATCATCGTCAACGATAACGACCAGTCCATCGCCGAGAACCACGGTGGCCTCTATCGCAATCTGGCCGAGCTGCGCACCAGCAACGGCACCTGTGAGCGCAACGTTTTCCGCGCGATGGGACTCGACTACCGTTATCTGGACGCCGGCAACGACGTGTTGGCCCTGGTCGACGCGCTGCAGGAACTGCGCAATATCGATCATCCCATCGTGCTGCACGTCTCCACCGCCAAGGGCAAGGGCTTTGAGCCAGCCCAAACGACCCCGAGCGCTGGCACCACGTGGGTCCGTTTGACATGGCGACCGGGCGCAAGCTCTGCCCGGGCCATCCGAGCGAGCCTGCGCCGCGCACCTATGCCGACATTACGGGCGAGGCGCTCAGCGCCGCCATCGAGCGCGATCCGCAGGTCGTGGGCATCACGGCCGCCACACCCTACATCATGGGCTTTACACCCGAGCTTCGCGCTGCCGCCGGCAAACAGTTCGTCGATGTGGGCATTGCCGAGGAGCACGCCGTGACCTTTGCCACCGCGCTTGCGCGCTCGGGCGCCAAGCCAGTCTTTGGTGTGTACGGCACGTTTTTGCAGCGCGCCTACGACGAACTCTGGCACGACCTGTGCCTCAACGACGCCCCGGCAACCATTTTGGTGTTTGGTGCGTCAATCTTTGGCACCACGTCCGAGACGCACCTCTCGTTCTTTGATATTTCCATGCTGGGCGGTCTTCCCAACATGCACTACTTGGCGCCGGCCTGCATGGAGGAATATCTGTCCATGCTGAGCTGGTCGCTCGACCACCGCGAGCATCCCGTGTCGATCCGCGTACCGGGCATCGGCCTGGTGAGCCGTCCCGACCTTGCGCCCGCCGAAGACACCGACTACAGCGCCGTTCGCTACAACGCGGTGCGCCAGGGTCGCGACGTAGCCGTGCTCGCACTCGGCGATTTCTTTGAGCTGGGCGAGCGCGTGGCAAACCGTCTGACTGCCGAGTACGGCATCGAGGCCACGCTCGTCAACCCGCGCTTTGCAACCGAGCTCGACCGCGAGTTCCTCGACAGCCTTGCCGCCGAGCATCGCGTTGTCGTCACCCTCGAGGACGGCATCTTGACGGCGGCTGGGGCGAGCGCGTAGCATGTTATCTGGCATGCACGCCGTTGCGCACGCGCACCTTCGGCATCGCCAAGGGCTTCCCCGACCGCTACGACCCCAACGAACTGCTCGCTCAAAACGGCATGACGGTCGAGAACATGGCCGCCGAAGCCGTGAGACTACTCAACAGTAAGAAAACCTCCGCAAGGGAAGCACCCCTGCGGAGGTTTTTTTTCACGACGCGATTATCTCAATCTGTAACATCTAGGGCCCGGAATTTCCGTCTAACTGTTACAGATTGAGACAAGACGTCTTAGTCCCCGACGTTTGTCTCAATCTGTAACAGTTAGGGACCTTTTGGCCGTCCAGATGTTACAGATTGAGACATTCGAATTCCCCTGAAGAGAAAATCTCGATCTGTAACAGTTACTCGGCAAAAATGGCTGCAGATGTTACAGATCGAGACAAAACAGCAAGGCATGCCGCTGCATCGGTCAGAACCACCACAAAGGTGCCCGTCCCTTTTTGGTAGGTAGAATAACCCATAAGGCAAGTATGTTTCTGAGTTATTTCGTGTTGACCCGTCTGAGCGCAATAGGGTATAACTCTACTCAACCGCTAGGGATTTTATTGAGAAAGGTGTTCTACCATGAGCAAGAACCTCTCCCAGCAGGTCGTTCTCGACCGCCGCGGCTTTGTCGCCGCCACCTTCGCAACCGTCGCCGGCCTTGGTCTTGCCGGCTGCTCCGACACCAGCGCCGAGGCCGACAAGGGTTCCGCCGTCGGCTCTTCAAGAGCTCCAATGATACCGAGGCTTCCACCACGCTCGACGCTAAGGCATTCGACAAGCTCGTCGACAACGGCCCCAAAGCCGATGACGACGCCATCGCCGCCAGCACCTGGGCCACGGCCGTCAAGGACGCCGGCGTCTTTAAGATCGGTGGCGTTCAGACCTCCACACTCTTCTCCCTCCTCAACGAGAAAGACGGTCAGACCCGCGGCTTCGACGCCGGTATCGCACAGCTCCTGTCCAACTACATCCTGGGCGAGAACAAGGTCGAGATCACCCAGGTGACCTCGGACACGCGCGAGTCCGTCCTGCAGAACGGCCAGGTCGACGCTGTCTTTGCCACCTACACCATCACTGACGAGCGCAAGAAGCTCGTATCCTTTGCCGGTCCCTACTACTACACGCAGCAGGCCATCCTGGTGCTCGCCGATAACGACGACATCAAGAGCGTCGACGACCTGGCCGACAAGAACGTCGCCGTCCAGTCCGGCTCCAACGGCCCCGCCATCCTGGAGGAGTTCGCCCCCAAGGCCAGCCAGCAGGAGTTCAAGACCGACGAGGAGGCCCGCCAGGCACTCCAGCAGGGTCGCGTTGACGCCTACGTCATCGATAACAACATGCAGCAGAGCGCCCTGGTCCGCGAGCCCGGCAAGTACAAGATCGCCGGCAAGCCCTTCGGCAGCAAGGAGCCCTATGGCATCGGTCTGCCGCTCGATTCCGACGGCGTCGCCTTCGTTAACGACTTCCTTAAGAAGATCGAGGACGACGGCACCTGGACCGAGCTGTGGCAGATCTGCATCGGCGACCGCACGGGCGACACCAACGTTCCCTGAGCTGCCCGAGGTCGGCGCCTAAGCTCGCAAGCATGGCATCAGCCGCTGCGAAACCATATGGAAACGCACGAGGTGCTTTATTGCGGTAAACTGTTTCCTCACTGAGTTGTCGGGGCTTCCGTACACACGGGAGCCCCTTTCCTTACCGGCGGAGGTCCGCATGAGTCTCTCCGAGCTCTGGTCGCTCTATGGCCAGAACTATATCGACGCACTGCTAGCAACCTGGGGCATGACGCTTGAGTCGTTTGCCATCGCCATGGTGCTGGCCGTCGCCGTCACCGTGATGCGCGTGTCGCCGCTCAAGCCGCTGCGCGTCTTTGGCGACCTGTATGTTCAGGTCTTCCGTAACATCCCCGGCATCGCGCTACTCATCATCGTCGTCTATGCGCTGCCGCCGCTCAAAGTCGTCCTGCCCTACCGCACCTGCGTTATCGTCGCCACGGTCCTTTTGGGCTCGGCCTTTGGCTCCGAGAACTTTATGAGCGGCATCAACACCGTCGGCGTCGGCCAGGTGGAAGCCGCCCGCTCGCTCGGCATGAGCTTCAGCCGCATCCTCGCCAAGATCGTGATTCCGCAGGCACTGCGCTCAAGCGTATTGCCCATGACCAACCTCTTTATCGCCGTCATGCTCACCACCGCGCTCGGCAGCCAGGTGCCGCTTAAACCGCAAGAGCTCACCGGCGTGGTGAGCTACATCAACACACGCTCGCTCGGCGGCGTCGCCGCGTTCTTCATCTCGGCGCTCGGCTACCTGGGCACGGCCTTTGTGGTGAGCCACATTGGCAACTATATCGATAAGAAGGTGAGGATCCTCCGATGAGCAAGCATTCCTCCCCTGCACTCACCATGCGCGATGCGCTCTACGAGGCTCCCGGCCCCAAGATGCGCGCCAAGATTCGCATCGGCACCGCCATCTCGCTTGTCGCCGTCGCCGCACTCGTCGTCCTCGTGCTGCAGCGCTTTTATGTGACCGGTCAGCTTTCGGTCCACTATTGGTATTTCTTTACGCACCTCTCCACCTGGAAGTTTCTGCTTGCAGGCTTTGAGGGCACCGTTAAAGTCGCACTCACCGCCGGCGCCATCGCGCTGGTGCTGGGCTTAGCCCTTATGCTCGGCCGTACCAGCGATATTGCCGCTGCAGCTGGTCTGCCGCGTGCTCACCGATTTCTTCCGTGGCGTGCCGAGCCTGCTGTTCATCTACTTCTTCTTTTTGGTGCTGCCCCAGTACAAGATTGCACTGCCATCGTTTTGGATGCTCACGCTCCCTGTCGCGCTCGCTGCGGGCGGCGTACTTGCCGAAATCTTCCGCGCCGGCGTCAACGCCGTGCCGCGCGGCCAGGTCGAAGCCGCCCAGGCGCTCGGTCTCTCCAAGGCTAAAATCACCTTTAAAATCGTGTTGCCGCAGGCTATTCGGTTTATCATTCCGTCGTTGATTTCGCAGCTTGTGGTCGTAGTCAAAGACACCACCGTCGCCTATGTGGTGAGTTACCCCGACCTCATGCAAAATGCCCGCGTGCTTATTACCAACTACGACGCCCTTGTGTCGGTCTACCTGGTAATCGCGGTCATCTACATCCTCATCAACGTCGCGATTAACAAGGCCGCTATCTACGTTTCGCACAAGACCGGCGCGACCATCATCCGCTAACGCTTTACCATTTCCAGTCATAAGGAGCCGAGCACCATGGCACAGAGCACTTCTACTTCTGGCAACCAGCCGCTTATCGAGCTCAAGCACGTCGGTAAGCACTATGGCGACCTGCACGTTCTCAACGACATCAATCTGTCGGTCGACCGCGGCGAAGTCGTCGTCGTGATTGGCCCCTCGGGCTCGGGCAAGTCGACCATGTGTCGCACCATCAACCGCTTGGAGACCATCGACTCGGGCGAGATCCACATCGAGGGTCAGCCGCTTCCGCAGGAAGGCAAAGACCTTGCCCGCATGCGCGCCGAACTGGGCATGGTGTTCCAACAGTTCAACCTGTTTGCACATATGACGGTGCTGCAGAACGTCATGCTGGGACCGGTCGACGTGCTGGGTGTGTCCAAGGAGGAGGCTCGTGAGCGCGCCATGGACCTGCTAAGCCGCGTGGGCGTGGCCGAGCAGGCCGACAAGGTGCCCGCACAGCTTTCGGGCGGCCAGCAGCAGCGCGTGGCCATCGCCCGTTCACTCGCCATGCAGCCCAAGGCCATGCTCTTTGACGAGCCCACAAGCGCCCTCGATCCCGAAATGATCAACGAGGTGCTCGAGGTCATGGTGCGCTTGGCGCAGCAGGGCATGACGATGATCGTCATTACGCACGAGATGAACTTTGCCCGCCGCGTGGCCGATCGCGTCGTCTTTATGGCCGACGGCCAGATCGTGGAAACCGGCACGCCCGACGAGTTCTTTAGCCACCCCCAAACCAAGCGCGCCCAGGACTTCCTCAACTCCATCAAGGGCCACTAACCAGCCACCCCGTGGGACAAATCCATCGGAAGCGTTGTCCCACGTCTCTCATGTGCCCTGTCACCTTCAGATTCGAAAGCAACACCTATGATCGGAACCCGTACTTCCTCGTCCTATACCCCGCACGTCGACGTCGACCCCGCCGACCGCCCGCTTATCCTGGTAGCACCACGCTGGGAAGAAGCAAAGCCCTATTTGAGCGAGACGCTCTCCCCAACGAGGAAATCGCAAGTGTCTTTGTCGATGCCATTCTTGCCGCCGGTGGCCTGCCGCTGCAGATGTCCATTACCGAAGACGTCGATGTTATCCGTCATTACGTGGAAATCGCCGACGGCATCGCCATTCCGGCGGCCCGGACGTCAATCCCAAACGTTGGGGCGATGATCGACCCTACGACCCCCACCCTCTGCTGCGAGATCCGCGATAGCTTTGAGTTTAAGCTGGTCGACGAGGTGCTCCGCGCCAAAAAAGCCGCTCTTTACCACTTGCCGCGGCACGCAGCTGCTCAATGTCGCCACCGGCGGCACCCTGTGCATGGACGTGCCGAGCCTGGGCGCTCGCGAGGGCCGCACGCAGTGGCGCCATACCCACGTGCTCAACGACCCTGTGCATCCCGTCGAGGTCGTGCCGGGCTCGCTGCTGGAGCGCGCGGTTGGCGGGCACAGGCTGATCCAGACCAACTCGGCACACCACTGCTGCGTCGATCGTCTGGGTAAAAGCACGCGCTTGGTCGCCAAGGCAACCGACGGCGTTCCCGAGTGCATCGAAGTCGAAGACCAGCCTTTCTGCCTGGGCGTGCAATGGCATCCCGAGTACACCTGGCAGACGCTCGAGACCGACTTTAACCTGTGGAAGTCGTTTGTCGAGGCAGCGGCCAAGGTTAAGCAGGCACGCTAGCTCGCAAGCCACACAAGTTAAAGCCTCCTAAGCCAGCGGGGGGCGGACACCAGCACGGTGCCCGCCCCCCCCGCTGTATTTGGTATGCTCGGTATGATTATTCCTCACAAACAATCAAAGAAATCTCGACCGCAATCGGTCGACAGTAAAAGCAAATGGTAAAAACGCTTGCTACGTTTATTAGGCAGTCAATTAGAATCGAAATGCATTGACTATTCCCCAACGGGGTCACGCCACAAATCCACATGAGCATCGAGGCTGGAAGCGGAAGCATGGAATTGGCTCCGACCTGTATGTAGATCGCTACAACGTTGACAAGCAACAGCATGCCAATCGGACCGAAGCCGGACCCAAAATAGGAAACAGCAATCACGCAAGAGACCACGTATGCAAGACAGACGACACTCGCCAGAAGAAGTCGATAGCAAAAGATATTCAGGTTGAAATACTGTTGAGCATCTAAAACGATCGCGCGGTTAAGACAGTACAAAACGACACTCGACAGGATAAACGCGCCCAAAAGGGCAAAAAGAAGACAGCACCACTCGCGCAACGATAGCGCACACACGCTTCCCTCCCCGAGCCTCCGACAACCCCCACGGTTCCTCAATAAAGCCCGAACTGACAAAGCGCGGCACAATGCAAGCCGCGATGAACGGAAAAAGAACAATGCATGAGCCAACGGGGCTACGTTGAACAGCAGACCGCAAAAACCTCTGCATTACCAAATAGAAGGACATCCTCTGCCGATAGCCGAAGCGTCGGGTCTGGGAAAAAGCCCAAGAAACTGTTCTCACGGAGGCTACAGAACCACATCGGGGAAAGAATTAAGCTGCAATACCACCATGCACGCATAAATTACCAGGATTAAGGCGTACGTCCATTTGCTCACATGCTTCAATTCTGACTGGAGAAGTCTTTTAATCTGACGAGTCATTGAGCACACCCCCAGCGCGAAAGCTCAAGAGAGCGTAAATCAATACCGATAGACAGCTGGCTGCCACGCCATATTCCAGAAGTGTCAGCTGCCCCATATCGCTATACCCAAGGGCACATCCGACTCCAAGGTACGGCCCCGGAAGAAAGAAGATCCATCGCAAGGATGGTACGGGCGCCTGAAGGAAGGTTCCGTAGAGCGTCAAGCTCATGACAAATCCAATAATTATCGCAGCCCCGCTCAATACAGCGCTGCCTGTAATCCGATAGATGGTCACCGTCTCCAGCGCAACCGATATCACCAATACGGCGTTGACTATCATTGCGGGCAAAAATGCAGTTAGCATGTCGTGCGAGTAGTTATGCCCTCCACGTATTATGGCTATTGCAAAAGAAGAAGGCAGAGCGCACTATATGCTGCGCCAATTATTAAAGCAGACGAAAGCACATGTGCTAGGGCCCCGTTAAAGCGGGTAAGACCTCTTGCTGAAGAAATTCGGTACCCCTCTTTATAGCCATGCTCCTGTAAAATCGCCAGGCAAACGATGAGCGGAACGAACAGGGAGGTGCCGGCAAAAGCACTGCGCACAAAGGGACTCATCGGGTGCAGAAGGATCGATTACATTCCAGCAGAAACCAATATCCTCCCAAAAACGCTATTGCCAAAGGCGAGCAACGTTGTTCCGTTTTTTTTAGAAAGACACAGAAGAGAAGGCCGAACGCCAGCATAAGCGTAAGCCCAAACTTCGCCGGAAACATCCTGTGCAAACGCATCATATCTGCCTTTATGGGATGGATCGCCCGCTTCATAGCGAGACCGCCTTCATCAAGCGCCTGTAATACTCTTTTTAGGGACGATGCCTCATCCCTTATGACGTCCATCGGTTCCTTTTTCAGCAGTTCGCCGTCATGGATAAACACGCAACTTGTTGCAACTGATGCCAACTCATCCAAATCATGGCTAGAGATGAGCATGGTCTTACCCTGTTCTCGATTCAATCGACCGATAAGGGCCCATATACTCTCGATGCCCAGCGGGTCCAACCCGTTTGCTGGCTCATCAAAAATAAGCAGATCAGTGTCACCCAACAAAGCTGTAGCTATATCCAGCCGCCGTTTCATTCCCAGAGAAAAACTGCTCACGCTCTTTTTTCTCTTCGACGTCCAGCCCGACTAGGCTCAAAACGCGAGGAATCTCACGATTCGCATCAAGCCCCCATTCCGAACATCGGATTTGGAGATTCTCAACCGCACTGAGGGATTGGTATGCTCCGCTGGAATCTGGCACATAGCCGACACGCGTCCGCATCAGGCTCAGCTCTTTTTCGACTTGCCTCCAAAGAGTTCCACGCTCCCCGACGATGCTCGCAGAGGCCCAAGACGATTTTAATAAGCGTGCTTTTTGCCCGCACCGTTTGCACCGACAAGGGCACAGAGCTCAGACTGATGCACCTCGAAGGAAACGTCATGCAAAACGTGCCGTTTCCCGTAGCGTTTTGAAACTTTTGATAGCTTTATTGCTGATGCGTTCATTGGACCCCCGTTCTGCTTGATAGAAAAACCGCTCATATCGTTCCTTCTTTCCTTTATCGTTTTCCATGGTTGTTATTGTTTTTCGATAACTCATATTTGTCAAGATAATCTAAGGGACCCGTGTTAAACACGGGTCCCTTCACGCTGACAACTTCGTTTTAGCTGTTCGTCTTATGCTACTCGTCGCTCAAATCGACAGCAAAGACTGACGACGCCTCGTTGCCTCCGCCATCCCGCATCTGTCTCACGACATTTTTTGCGCGCTCGACAATAAGCTCCTCAAGCTCTTTCTCGCTCACGCGCTGAATAATATCTCCCGGTTGACAATCAAGCTCATCACAGATATCAAGAAGCGTCTTTAGGCGAATAGCTTTTATCTTTCCGTTTCTAAGCTTTGAAATATTAGCCGGAGTATGCCCCGTCGCCCGAATCAGATCAGCGCTGGTCTTTCCGGTCTTAAGCAGCTGCGTCTCAAGCTCGATGATGAGATAGCTCATGTTTCCTCCTACACAAGCTCGTCAGACTGCTCTTGGAGCAGCGCGGCATAACTCCAGATCGCCGAGATAAACAAACAGACAACTGCGCCGATAAACGACCCCGCATCAAAGGTAGCGCCTTGGCAAATCTCAATAACGAAGGAATGAGGCACGATGTAAAGCCCCAGTCCGCCAATGGTGAGATTGACCGATCCATAGGCACCAACAAACGAAACCGCGGCGTTAACAGCAAAGGCAAGCGCGAGAACACGGATAAGCCGCACATGCGTCTTGGTAAAGGGCGAGACGCCTCGCGAGATGTTACGGCTGATCCCCACAGAACGACAAGCGAAATACCCACGACGAGTGCCAGGCACAGTCCGCTTGGGATAACGATGCACCCGCCATTGAGAAGCGTCACGACACCGAAAGAATCGACAGAAGCAACGTTTGCAACCGCATACCAGATCACGTAAACAACCAACGCGGCAAAAGCGACGAGCATCCCTGCAAAAACGGCTGCCATGCAAAAACCAAGCTTCCTGATATTTTCGCCAGCCTTGGCCATACGCTGAACGCTGTTAGACATACACTCACCCTCATTGACTCTATCGTTATTCGAACAGTTTATCGAACAACGATATTGATTGCATGCGGAAAGCCCCGCCAGTGCGCATAGGCCATTCACTAATCAGAAGGGTGAGAGTGGATTTTTGGACACGTATCGAACGAGAGTGGATAATCTCCCACTTTGAGGCCGCCACCGGGCCTAAAACGGAGATTATCCACTCTCATAGTCATCAAGGCTCGCAAGCTCTTATTCAGCCGCCTCGCGCAGGGCCGACATCGTAGCCGCATATTGCTGCTGCAGCGCATGCATTCCCTCGCGAGCGCCGTCAACGGCATCAGCGCCGCGCAGCACTTCGGTCACCACGACCGCAGGCTCGTACAGATTATCGAATCCCAGATTCTGACTCACGCCCTTGAGCGTATGCGCTGCCATAAACGCACTCCTAGCGTCTCCTGCCGCCATGGCGGCCTCCAGCTTGTCCATGCTCTCGTCATCCAAAAACTTGAGGGCAAAGCGGGCAAGCATTTCCTCGCCCATCAGCCGAGCGCACGCG
>VOFG01000393.1_pt1 | contig 85918 bp, 120 predicted proteins | sample 5384171 | NCBI WGS metagenome assembly VOFG01 (sample SAMN12384726, study PRJNA508395) | human gut metagenome | isolation source: healthy gut F | host: Homo sapiens
TAATGCCATGTTGGCTAGCTTTAAATGCACCATTAGCTGCAGTCATGTTGCCGTTATAGTCTACTGCAAAGCTACCGTTTTTCAGTTTGATATCGCCTTCGCTAGTAATATCCAGAACACCTTCAATAGTAGTGGTGTTGGTTACTTGACCAAAGAGAGGATCGGTAGTAGTAGTACGGGTGATACCAGCTACATTTTTATTAGTAGTAGCAACATTGCCGGACAAATCGTCAAAATCAGCTTTCAGGTCTTCAACGTTAACGCCATTGTACAGACCGCCGGTTACATCACCAGTTGCACCGTTTACGCTAAATTTGCCACTTAAGCCAACATTTAAATCACCAGTAGTAGTAATACCATCAAAGCCGATAATATTACCGTTAATCAGTGCATCTCCTGCTTTTGTTTCCAGAATGCTTACTTTACCAAATTTAATGCCATCTTTTTTCAGAGTTACATCGTTAATGGTACCTTCAGTCACTACATCGCCTTTACCATTTACTGCGAAGTATGCTTTTTCACCAACTTTACCTACGGTCAGACCGGTTTCGGACCATACGTTGCCATGTGCTTTGACATTGCCAAGTTTATCTACATTTACGCGGCTTCGATAGTAGTGGTATAATCACGTTGACCAAGTACATCTTCAGTATAAGTACGTTCAATACCAGCTACGTTTTTATTGGTAGTAGCAACATTGCCATTTAAGCCATCAACTTGAGCTTTTAATTCTTGTACATTGACGCCATTGAATTTTTGACCGCCAATAACAGCACCATTAAAGCTATTACCTTTAATAGTTGCACCATTGATAGTACCAGCAGTTAAATTACCAGTTTTAGTATCTACAGTAAAAGTATAGTTAGGAGTGATATCCGGATTGTTTACACCTTGACCAAATTTAACAGAATCAGCAGTAACTAATACATCACTAAATCTGCCGTTAGTAGCAGTACCATCAGTCCATTCAGCAGCTCTCAAACGAACACCTTCATGGTTTTGACGAATAGAGCTGATTTTATTACGGCCAGAATCTTGTACAACAGTAGTTTTAAATTGAGTTACTTGGTCGTTAATAGTAAACTCATTTTTGCTACCTTTTTTATCGCTGTCAACTACGCCAGTGATAGCATTATCGTTAACAGTCAGCTTATTATTACCATTGGGGGATGTTAAGTCCGCTGCCATTACAGGAGCAGCATAGAAAGTCGCAACAGTTGTAGCACACAAAGCTGCTGCTAATACTTTACCCATTTTCTTCTTTGACATGAAAAACACTCTCCTTAAAATAAACATATTTTTACCGTCAGTTCTAAAGTGAACTGACAATTTAGACTACTACTTAAAGATATTATAATATCCCCCCCCCCGTGTAGTCAAATATACTATTTATTAAGTACTTTTAATATTTTCTTGCTTATAATTCCGCTTTTTATTATGTTTTATTCATAACAGCCTCATTTTGTTCATATTTTATTTATAATTTGTTCATAAAATATTTTTTCGTTTTTTTGTTATAGTTTTTTAAGGTGGTTCATTGTAAAATGAAATTGCACACCTTGAAAACAGAATACAAACAACAAAAAAGCTTTCAAGAAAAATCTTGAAAGCTTAATGTTTAATATTGGCGGAGTGGGTGGGATTCGAACCCACGCACGGGATAAACCGTCTAACGATTTAGCAAAAATGCCCAAGCTACAATTTGTGGTGCTTATATTAAATCTACCACTATATATAGTGTTTGTCCAATGTAAAATTCTCTTAAAAACGTTCTGGTTGCACCACAAATATATAGAACAGAGAGGAACAATAATAGGAACAACAGAAACAAAAGGCACTTTATACCTTGTATTTGTTATTTCAACAAATCTGCCAAACTGTACTCCTCTAAGACGCAAAGAACCAGTTTGAAGCATTGTCTTCTTCGTTCTTTGCGCCTTATATCTAAGCCCTGCTTCTAGTCATTCTTCCCGTATTTCTCCTGTTCTTCTGCTGCCCTGCATAATTTAGTTGATTCTTCCCGTACCTTATCCAAATCTATAACTTTATTGGATTTTTTGGGAGCTTGATAGGTTTTACCTTCCTTATTATAAGTAAGATTAAAAACCATGTTGTTCAACCACTTTCTAAATGACGGATTATCTTGATACTGTTTAAAGAGTTCCATGTTGTCGGCCATAATTGATAATATAACAGTCTGTAAAGCACGTTCACTTTCAGTACGTGCCTCCTGCTCATCAGAGTTCTTCATAGCATTCTGATATTTTTTATCTTTTGATACCATCGCCGGAATTTCCAAAATTTGTCTTTGAACATTATCCTCATCATTCCACTTGATGTTACCAAACATATCATTGAAATCATTAACGATTCTTGAAAGCGGGTCCATTTCCGGTTCAATGATATGACCAATATTACCTGTTGGAACCGGTTCTATTACTGCATCAGTATCCTCAAGTTTTATTGATATAGCTTCCTGCGCCTCATTTCTATAGCTATCCAAATCAATTGCTGCAAGTATTCCGTCAGATAAATCATCTGTTTTGGGTGCAGGTAACTTCATAATCAGTAACTTCATGAAAATGGAAAGTTTTTCCCAATCTACATTACCATACGGTAAGATAGCACCAAGAAAGCCATAGGTGCGCACAAATGCTTTTGCAGCACTCTTAAACTTTATCTGATCCTCAGTTTCTAATTCCTTATAGTTAAAAACACAAGGATCTATTATAGGATCTAAGCAATCACGTTCAGCGCCAGAAACAAATAAATCAACAACCGTATTTACATCGTCATCATTATATACCTGATATGATTCCATTAACGAAATCAAATCATAAAGCTTGTTAGGGTCTGTTTCGCCGGAAAGAATTGTTGTGCGATAGTATTTTGAAAATGCCTGCTCAATCATACTCGTCTTGTTGGCAAAGTCCAGAATATAAACTTCATCTTTTCCGGGACAGGAGCGATTCAGCCTTGAAAGCGTTTGCACCGCGGCAATATCATATAATGGTTTATCTACATACATTGTTTGCAGTAAGGGCTCATCAAAACCGGTTTGGAACATATCTGCTACCACCAGAATGCGATAGGGGTCCTTTTTGAACTCCATTGGAATTCTAGCATCCGGAAAGCCATTTAAGTCTGCAGAAGTAAGTGCAGGAACCTGACCGTTATATTTATGCTCTCTGGAAAAAAGCGACTATCACCTTGTACGGGCTATGTCTTTCAGAAAGGCACTTATTGATAGCATAATAATACTCAATACAACGAGCAATACTTGCTGTAACTACCATTGCACGCGCTTTTCCATTTAATTTTTTTCGTGCAATGACCTGTTCATGAAAATGTTCCACCATCATCGCTGCTTTTTTAGCTATAACATCCGGATTACCTTCCACGAAAGCGCGCAGTTTCTTTTGTGCACGCTTTTTATCAAACATCGGATCATCCTCGACCTTTTTGGCAATCTTATACCAGCTGTCAATAGTAGTATAATTCTTTAGAACGTCTAAAATAAAGCCTTCCTGAATTGCCTGTTTCATAGTATAAACATGGAAAGGCCTATGTTTTATTTCTCCATCTTCTTCATAAGGTGTACCAAACAATTCTTCTGTTTTATTTTTAGGTGTTGCGGTAAAAAGCAAAGTAGCTGGCATTTTTACAAGCTTACGACCTTCCACAATCGCGTTAATCTTATCTTCGTTATCAAGCTCACTATCAGAAGCCAGTCCGGAGAGTGCAAGGTTCATATTAGCGGAGTTACGTCCGCTTTGCCCGGAATGAGCTTCATCAATAATAATCGCAAATTTATTACCCACATGCTGCTGCCCAATTTCTTGCGCAATATATGGGAATTTTTCTATTGTAGTAATGATGATGCGCTTACCATCTCTAATAGCATCTTTCAGCTCGCCCGAATGGCGTGCCCAAGTTACAGTACTATTAACCTGTACAAACTGCTTAATAGTATCCTTAATCTGCTTATCCAAAATTCTTCTGTCAGTAACAACCAGAACAGAATCTATCATCGGATGACCGTTTTTTTCAAGGCCTATGAGCTGATGTGCAAGCCAGGCAATGGAATTTGACTTGCCGGAGCCGGCACTGTGCTGAATAAGATAACGTTTACCTACTCCATTCTGATGTACATCTTCAAGCAGTTTTTCTACACAATCAAGCTGATGATAACGAGGCCATATCTGCTTTACAGATTTTCTCCTGGTTTCCGGATCTTCTTCAACAACTATCTGAACGTAATTCTCGATAATCCGAGCAAGCTTCCACTTTTCCAGAATATCCTTCCAAAGATAATCTGTCATAATTCCGTTTGGATTAGGAGGATTGCCTGCGCCATCATTATACCCCTTATTAAAAGGGAGGAACCAACTGTCTTTCTTTGCCAGCTTAGTGCAGAACTGCACATTCATATCATCAACTGCAAAATGTACTATGCAACGCTTAAACGAAAATAAGATATCACGCGGATCACGGTCTTCTTTTATACTGGTCGACAGCGTTGTCCGTCATTTGTCCGGTAAAATGGTTTTTTAGTTCCATGGTAATAACCGGTAAACCATTTATGAAGATACACAAATCAAGTGCAAGCTTAGAAGCATCCACAGAATAGTGCAGTTGACGGTAACACTGAAAATGTTCTTGGCAAACAAAACCTTCGATCTTGCATTGTTTTCTGTAGGCGTAAAATAAAACATAATAAGGTCAGCAGGATACGCTTTAACACCATTTCTGAGAACATCAATTATGCCTCGTTTGGTTATTTCACTAGAAAGGCGGTTCAAAAACTGACGTTTTTTCTGCTCACTCTTATTTACACCGAGTCTTTCCATCGCTACAGGCTGCGTATCGTTCAAGAAATTAAATAAACGAGTCTCGTCAAATGCATATTCTTTGTTATAATCGTCATTTGTGCCCTGCTCGTAACCATTATGGTTTTTAAGCCAGTCAACAATGATGTCCTCAAGACCTCTTTCGGTCGTATCTGTAAAAAGCCATTTTTACGCCTCCGTTTCTTCTGCGTCTGCAAGCTCCTCTTCATTTTCTTTGTCATCGCCGTCGTCTACCACGTCATCGATATGCTCATATTCAGGAATTTCCACATTACGCACGTCGATTTTACCGGTAACGACATCAGAGATTATACTATTTTTCGCTTCAAGTAATTCTTGCACCTGATCTTCTTTTGATTGCAATCAAGTTAGAAATATCTCTTGTTTTTTGTTTTATGTAGTTGATAATTCGTTGTTGTTCTTGAATAGAGGGAATTCCAATCATAAAATTTTTAATAAAATCAACTGGAACTTTTTTTGACCTGCAGAACCTGTCATTCTCCCTTCTCCTAAAACTCTAAATAATTTTGTCATTGTAATGTAATAAAGGTATTCTGATAAGAGCTTTTCCTGCGGTCTCAAGTTATATAATTCAGTCGTACGATATCCTATATCAGATTCTAAATCATTCAAGCAAGCACCTTTACCATTTTCAAAACAAGGAGTAATTTTAGCAACTATTACATCACCTTTAGCAAATGAAGAAAAACCACTTTTAACTTGTCCTAAAGGCAGTTTCAACGAACAGTCAACTTTTCCATTGGTTGAAATTTTCTCCATAGGTAAAAACACTACTTTATCTTGATCAGCATATTTTTTTTACCATTTTGCTTATAGAAGCACCTATTTTACATATATGCTTCAATCGCAAAAATTCCCATCCATTTGGAATTTCGGGCAAGTAATAAATGCCAGTTTTATTTAAAACAATTCCGTTGTCGATGCCTTTAGTTATTGCTTGTTCAATTATAGATGAAGCTAAGTCTTTGAGTTCAACAACTTCTTGTTTTCTTATCCCAATCAGCTTATTAATCTCCGAAACTTTCCAGTCCAGGAACCGTACAATCTGCTCTTGTTCTGTGCGAGGGGGAACTGGAATTAAGATGGACTTCATCTCACTATATCTAGTAGTCCACAAATCAGCGACTATTCCTCTTCCATTTCTATAGTACTCCTCTGAAAATCTATAATTCCTTAAAAGATAGTGAATGTATTTGCCATTCAATTCCTCTCTTGGTGTCAACACAATATTAATCAAGGAAACAGAACCATCCAATTGAGAAACACCACATGAACTTTTTTCTATCAGAACGACTGTTAATAACAAAATCACCTGCTTTAACAAGCTTCCTGTTATCACCATTATTAGTTTTTGCAGCATGTTCAAGCTGGGGCAATATTCCTTTTTTGGTAACAGATAGCGGAGAAAATACTTTATCCGATACTTTACATTTTCTCTCCTGGAACAACGCATTAACTTTCATTAAATTCCAATGGTTGGGAATCTGAGGAATCCAAGAGATATTAGTATTAATTGTATTTTGATATCTCGCCATTAATTCAGCCCCCTAATGATCTCGTCCATCACACCCTCGGATTCCTTTTCAAGCTGTGCCAGCGAAGCTAAAATGTCATCCATAGAGCGCAACTCCACAGGTTTATAGAAATATTTTGTAAAGCTGATTTCGTAACCAATCTTGGTTTTGCTTTCATCCAGGTATGCATCCGGAGCATAAGGCTTTACTTCTGCTTCCATGAATGCAATACCGCCTTCAAATTTAAACGGAATATTTTCGGTATCGCGCAGTTCCGGATCAGCTTCTCCTTCTACCGGTTTTGCATCAGGATTTGTTTCCGTAATATACGGACGAATCTTCTTTAACTGTGTTTTCTTAAGCTGCGTAGCCTTTGCAAAAGCATCCCAATCATCAAGAGGCGCTTTTTCCATAGCCGTTTTACAGCCTCACGTACTTCGGCCAGTTCGTTTGCTTTTTTGAATAAAAGCTTGCCATTATCGTCTCTTTCCGGAATTTCATTTTCCGTCAATACACACAGGCGCAACGGTCTTTCAACAGTAACATTCCAATAGGCAAATTCACTGTTGTCAAAAATCATGCTGACATCATTTTCTTCCATATTAAGGAAAATGCACATGATTTCTTTTTCTTATTTCAGTAGTAAATTCGCAGTTCTTTTTACCCATGTTTTTACGTAAAGGACTCTTCATGCCTGTTGCATCAATAAGTTGAATTTTACCTTACGACGTTCTTCTTTCCTGTTAGAAACAACCCAGATATGGGTACCGATGCCGGTATTGTAAAACATATTCTCAGGCAAAGCAATAATAGCTTCTACCAGGTCACGCTCTATCATATATCTTCTGGCATTACTTTCGCCGCTACCTGCATCACCGGTAAACAAAGACGAACCATTATGTACTTCAATAATACGGCTGCCCATAGATGAATCATTCTTCATTTTAGAAATATTGTTAAGCAGGAAAAGCAGCTGACCATCACTGGAACGCGGAAGCATCTTTAATTCTTCCCCATCTTCGGTATACGCATTAAATCTTGTATCAAGAATTTCCTTTTTCTTATCACCGCCGCTCATTTTCTCTGCATCAGTCTTCCAGCTTTTACCATAAGGCGGGTTACTCAGCATAAAGTCAAACGGTCTGGTGGGATGGCCATCCGAAGACAGTGTAGAACCGTAACTGATATTTTCAGCTTCTTCGCCATCGCCCTTAAGCAACATATCTGCTTTACAGATAGCATAAGTTTCAGGATTGATTTCTTGACCAAAAAGATGGATAGAAACTTCCCTGCCGTGCTGTTCAGCAATTTTTAAAAGTCTATCCTGAGCAACAGTAAGCATTCCGCCAGTTCCACAAGCTCCATCATAGCAAGAATACGAAGAATCTTTAATCTTATCCTCTACTGGAAGCATCGCAAGGTCATCCATAAGCTCTACAACATCACGCGGAGTCCAGTGTTCACCAGCTTCTTCGTTGTTATCCTCATTGAATTTTCTTATCAGCTCTTCAAAGATAGTACCCATAGCATGGTTATCAAGTCCAGGGAGCTTAACTATCTTTTTCTCTTCATCCTTATATACTGGCTCCGGACTAAGGTTAATATCAGAAGATGTAAATTTACTGATTACCGAACCGAGGACATCTGCATCAACCATGGTTTGGATTTGATTACGGAATTTAAACTTGTCCAAAATTTCCTGTACGTTTGGTGAAAAACCATCAGATACGCTTCGAAATCAGCTTTCAATGTCTGTTTTTACCTTTAGCTGTTAAATCTTTTAATACAAACGGAGAGTTATTACAAAACGCTTGTCCTGCAACCAGATACAGCGCCGGCCACTGATTAGCCACATGTGCTTCATCCAGCTGCTTTTTCAGGTTTAACACTTTCTCCTTGGTATCTTCAAGCATCGCGTCAAGTCTTCTTATAACAGTCATAGGAAGAATAACATCACGATATTTGCCTCTAACATATACATCCCTCAGGCAATCATCTGCGATTCCCCAAATAAAGCTGACTATCATATTGTACTCTCCAACCAATGTATAACATACGAAGATTTTCAACATTTATTTTTGATGCCAAAAAAAAGAAACATATATGCATGAAATCTAGTAAAATAAAGTGACCAAACCAAATATTACTGAAAGGAAATCATGCAATATGTTTCAAAACAATTATACCGAAAATAGACTTTCGTTTTTTTAAAGGTCTCATCTTAAAAAATTTAAAAATAGAATAACTGAAACTGTAATCGCCCAAGTAGAAATGCCTGTTAAAGAACACAACTGCCCACATTGTGGCAATATTACTACCTACATTAAAGATTATCGCATTCAAAAAATTAGAGATTTACCCATTATCGACAAACCTTTAATAGTATTTTTCAGAAAAAGACGTTATATTTGCAAAATTTGCAATGCTACTTTTACTGAGAACAATGACTATATTAAAAGGTACAGTCACTTTCCTTGCAGATTTTATATGACTGCAATAAAAGAAGTATCTACATTGCAAAGTTTCACTTCTATTGCTAAAAAGAATGCATATATCTGTCAGTAGTGTTATTCGTTGGTTTAACAATATATCTTTCCCCATACCCAAACTGCCCTCTTGCATAAGCATAGATGAATTTAGGGGCAATGCCGGTGGTGAAAAATTTCAATGCAACATCGCTGATCCAGTAAATCATAAAACTATAGATATTCTTCCTTCTAGAAAAGCTGAAAATCTTTATCGCTATTTTCATAAATTTTCTCAAGCCGAAAGATTATCTGTTCGAACTGTTGTCATGGATTTAAGCCCTCTGTTTAGGTCTGTTGTTAAAAATTTCTTCTATAACGCAGAAATCATAGCGGATAAGTTTCACGTTATACGATTAGTGAAAAACAGTATGGAAAACGTTAGAAAACGTGTACAAAAACAGTTCCATCACGAAAAAGAAGATGGTTAAAAAGAAGTCGCAGCCTGTTATCTAAAAACGAGTCTAAACTTACAACTACGGATAAAATAGAGTTAAACAGAATTCTCAACTCTTCCTCAGAACTAGAGAAGGCATATCTTTTAAATAAAGAATTCCAGAAAATTTTTTATCAACAAGATAAAAATGCAGCTAAAAAGCCTTGAGTATGTGGCTTTTATTAGCTGCTAAATTTGACATTCCTGAATTTAAACATTGTATAAGTACTTTTTACCAATTGGAGTACAGAAATTACTAATATAGTCAACACTAATTTATCTAATGGTTTTATCGAAGGATATAACAATAAAATCAAAGCTTTAAAACGAGTAAGTTTTGGTATTAAAAACTTTGCTAGATTGCGAAATAGAATTTTGTTTCTACAATAGTTTCGCTTTGATGTCATTTTTACTTATGATATCTAGACCCCAATATTTGACAAAGAACCAAAAAAATTAGGTTCATTGTAAAATGAAATTGCACACCTTGAAAACAGAATACAAACAACAAAAAAAGCTTTCAAGAAAAAATCTTGAAAGCTTAATGTTTAATATTGGCGGAGTGGGTGGGATTCGAACCCACGCACGGGATAAACCGTCTAACGATTTAGCAAACCGTCCTCTTCAGCCAGCTTGAGTACCACTCCATTAGATTACTATATCAGTATAACAGAAACTTTACTATTTAGCAAGTACTTTTTTACACTTTTTTGGCGGAAAGGGTGGGATTCGAACCCACGGAAGGCTTGCACCTTCGCTAGTTTTCAAGACTAGAGCCTTCAACCACTCGGCCACTTAGAATTTTATTATACGTTAATTTAATGTTTTAGTCAAGTAGTAAGCTAATTTATAATACTTCCCAAAACATTTCTTTTCTTAACCGATAACAGTATCAGTCTTATGACAGCATTTTCTAAACGTTCTGCTTCCTGCAGCATGGCTTTAATTTAAGCTGTTTATTATAATCCGCATCCTTGGTCAATCCCAGATTAACACGTACATTATATTCAGAACAGTAAAGCTGCACTAATAAAGCACTACAGGTACTATCAGTAATCACACCCGGATTACCGATTACAGCTAAACGCTCACTGATAGCTAAAACCGTTAATCCTGCCTTGCCTATAGCAAAGGGTACAGAGGCCTAAAGCTTGTTTAGCCGCATTGCAGATAGCCTCGGCACGCTTAGCCTTTTCTTCTTCTGTATTTTTCGGCAGACGATAGCAACTCATAAAGTTACTAAAAACAGCGGCATCATCCTCAGTCAGCTGCAAAAGCTTTACCCTTGTGTCCTCTGCCTGCTGTAATAAATGTCTGATTTCTTCTTCCTGAGCCGCAAATTTTTCCTTGCCTAATGTCAGATTGGCAACCATGGAGGATAATGCAGCCGCTAAAGCACCCGCCACTGCAGCAGCACCACCTCCACCAGGCACAGGCTCGGAAGAAGCCAATACAGTCAAAAACTCTTTACTATTCATATCAGTCAAATTCTTCATAATCTTTCCCCGTTGCAAAAATCTATAAAATATAGAAATTTGTTTATTTCCTTCTTCATAGAATCCGATTTTGCCGTAGCTACTTTCGTTTGATATAATTCTCCAAAGGCTTAAATTCGGATACAACGCGTCCTACACATTAGCATTTTCTTGTTTGTGAAATTATGCTAATTTATACATAGATAAATAGTGAAGCATTATAATCTCTATCAATTACTGCTCCACAATGTGGACATCTATAAACTCTATTTTTAGCTTTAAATCTTTCTTTATAGCTCCACACCGGCTACAAGTTTTTGATGATGGATAAAATCTATTTGCTATTACTAATCCAATTCCATTTAATTCTGCTTTATAAGTTATATATTGCCTAAACTTATTAAAACATTGTTTTCTTACTGAATCAGATAGATGCTTATTTTTCATCATTCCAGAAACATTCAAATCTTCTATTACAATTCTATATGGTTTGGTTTTCACTATACTTGTTGTAACTTGATGGATATAATTGTCTCTAATATTTCTCAATTTCCTATGTATCAGTTTTGTTGTTTCCTCTAATTTTTCTATATTTTTAGTTTTGATAAATTGACAACGTTCACCTCCTTCGTTTTTTATTTTATTCATATCATATTTTCTACTTATTTGTCTTTGTTTCTGTTTTAATATTTATAAAAACTAGGTTTACTTTTCTTTCTGCTTTTAAATTTTGGTTTCTTAGCTAAACCTTTAAAAATCTTTTATAAGCATTACAGGCGTCTTTTTACAGCTTGTTTAGTAACATTATTTGATACTTCATTTAACCAAATTAGTTCAGACTTTTTTAGTTGAGTTAATTCTTTTCTTATGATTCCATCGCTAATAAATTTACCACTATTTTTATAATTTTCTTCCTGTTTCGCAAGAGTATAGTTATAGATAAATCTAGCAGTTCCTACAGATTGCCACAATTTTTGTTCTTGCTCTTTAGTTGGATAAATCCTAACTTTCTTTGCAAGTATCATCTTCTGTTAATTCCTTAATCATTTTTTAGCTTCATTAGCTCTTTTTTCCTTGAAGTCTACAACTAAATACAGTAACTATTTGAATTAAATCTTCTACTAACTCTTGTTCTTCAGTTCTCTCTGTATTATCAATAATTTCAATTGTTGTTCCATATTTTTCACAAAGATTTTCTATCAATTCATATCCAAATCTAATTAATCTATCTTTATAAAGAATTACTACTTTCTCAATCTCTGAATTAGTAATCATATCAATTAATTGATTCAGTCCTTTTTTATTATAGTTAATTCCGCTTCCAATATCTGTTATTATCTCAAATTGATAACCTTTTGCAATCATATATGTCCTTACATTTTCAATTTGCCTTTCAAGGTCATCTTTTGCTTAGTTGAATTAACTCTACAATAACCAACAATTTTTTATTTATTTTAGTTTTTATCTTCAAACCTAGAAAAAATTATTATTATTTGTTGTTCTTGAGAATAATATCTTGTACCACCAGTAGTTACTGCCAATTCACAATTCACCGACAATGATATTAGCTACAGCACGTACACGCAGCAGCAAATCGCCTTGGCTGTTATCCAAAGCAGCAACTGCTTTGTTCACGATATTCTTAGAAATCCAGATTGCCTGAACCGGTTCATCTTTATCCTGCAAGCCTAAGCGTTGTAAAAGCTGCTTCGTTAGAGTTTTGCAGTAACCAATTAACTTGGGCTATATTTTCTTCATGAGTCAGACCGCCATGAAGTACACCTGCATACAAAACCTCTCCGGCACGGAAATAAACCTGTCCTTCACGCATCGTGATGATTCCTTTGCGCAAAGCAGCTGTAGTTTTTTCCAAATCCTCGACTTCATTAGTCAACTGAACCTTAGAGCTCGTCAAGGAATCAACCTCACTTTGAGCCAAACGATATTTTTCATTCAGTTGGCCTAATCTAGCTTCCATTTCGTCATTTTCTCTAGTGCTTTCTAAAAATCTTCGCATCTAAAATACTAATCTGCTTATTCTGGGCAGTTACCTTCTCTTTAGCAGTAGCTAAAGCCTTCGCAGCAAAGTCCTTTTCAGAATTCAGCATACGCAGTTCTTTTTGTAACTTATCCATGCCAAAAAGAGCAGTACGCGCACTTTGGGATGCAATAGCCATAACACTGATAGTAAGAACAGCGATAATACTACCACTTAAAGCAGTAAGCAAAATAGATGTATATTTAGGACGCAGGCCGAAAACCGACAGCTTTTTCTTGCCTATTTTGCTACCCATTTTATCAGCAATATAAGCAATAAGTGCACCTACGATAGCCATAATAACTATCAATCTGATACCAACCAAGTGCTCACCACCCTTTTTAATTCAAATATAATCTTATACATTTTTCTTCTTCATCAAATAAATTCCTGCAATCAAGCAAAGAATATTTGGTAATGCACAAGCCAGAAGCGGCGGCATTGCACCACCCTTACCTAAACCTGTGGTAAAGGTCATTACTGCATAATAAATGAAAATAACAATAATGCTGATACCTAAACCGATGGAAGAGCTGGTACGTTGTTTTTGAGTACCCAGGCAGGCACCAATCATCGCGAAGAAGAAGCTTGCCAACGGAATATTGATACGCATGAAAATTTCACACCATTGACGAGATGTCGGAGATTGCTGTTCCTCCAGCATACCGATATATTCACGCAGCTCGCGGATAGTCATTTCCTCCGGTTCCTTCTGTTCCCAAGAAATCTGTTTCGGAGAAAAGTTTAAGGGAATAATCTGTTCGGTAAATTTAGCAGTGCTTTGAATGCCTTCTTCATCATTTAAAGCAAATACATTACCATTAAGAATTTGCCAAGAACCATTTTTCCAATAGCCTTCTTTAGCAGTCTGAATACGGGCAATCTGACCCTTATGGAATTCTTCGATGGTAATACCTGTCATTTTACCTTCTTTTTCATCAAACTTATTAGCATAAGTAATACGTTGAGTATCACCGCTGATAGTTTTGATGACAATATGATTTTGAGTAGTCGGCTTAGTATTATGCTTAATTTCTTCGCTAAGAATACGTGCCGATTCTACCTTAGAGGCAGGAACAACTTTTTTCTGCCCATACCATAGAGAACATACTTACGACAAAACCTACGACAAGTACAGGAGCGACAATACGATAGTAACTGACACCGCCTGCTTTCATCGCAGTAATTTCACTGCTGCCGGACAATTTACCAAAAGCCATCAATGCTGCTAAAAGCATAGACATCGGGAAGGTATAGTTAATGATTTCAGGCAGATTGTACATAAAGAGTCGAGCAATGGTTTCTATGGATGCACCGTATCTAGTCATGTATTGGGTAATCTTGAACAGCATAGTGCTGGCAATGAAAATGCTAGAGAAAGCAGCAATACCGAATACAAAAGGATACAGCAGTTCCTTAAGAACATAACGGTCTAATAAACGTAAATGCATTTCTTCCTCCTACATAGTAAAGTTATCACCCAAATAATATTTACGGGCAATGGGATCATTAGCAATAGTATGACTATCACCATGCAATAAAATTTTACCTTCAGCTAAAATATAAGCCTTATCAACAATGCTCAATGTTTCACGCACGTTATGATCAGTAATAAGAATACCGATGCCACGTTGTGCAAGATGAGCAATCATGCCTTGAATATCGGCAACAGCAATGGGGTCAATACCGGCAAATGGTTCATCCAGCAAAATAAATGCCGGGTCTGTAGCCAAAGCACGAGCAATTTCTACACGACGACGTTCACCGCCGGATAAAGCTTTACCCTCACTTTTACGCACATGCTCTAAGCGGAATTCTTCGATTAAAGCATTCATCTTAGCTTCGCGTTCATCAGCATTCATATCAGTGGTTTCTAAAATGGCCATAATATTTTCTTCTACAGTCATTTTACTGAAAATAGACGCCTCCTGCGGCAAATAGCCAATACCTGAACGAGCACGCTCATACATTGCCATATGAGAAATATCCTTATCATCCAAGGTAACTACACCGGAGTTAGGTTTTTCAATGCCGACTATCATATAGAAGGTAGTAGTCTTACCTGCACCATTAGGTCCAAGTAAACCAACAACAGTACCCTGTTCTACGCTGATGCTGACACCGTCCACAACCTTACGTCCGGAATAGCTTTTTACAAGATTATCTGTCTTTATAATCAAATCCACAACCTCCGTTATTAAGCCAAAGCTTGTTCTTCAGCAACGGGTTGCTCTTTTCCCGGCAATGCCGGCTGCTTTTCAGGAATATAGTGAATTTTTACATTACCATCAGCAATAGCAACATTAGTATTAGTCAGGCGCAGAGTATCACCTGCTACAGAATTACCGTTCTGAGTAGCCTGAGCATTACCGATTAATTCTACATAACCACTATTATCAGTTTTATAAACGGCTCTATCCGCAGAAGCAGTCAAATTGCGGGCATCACTTCGGATATCAACACCGCCGGTTGCATTAGCCACACCATTAGCCATATCATAATCAATTTTTGCTGCATTCAAAACACTGCCATCAGCATCTGTCAGACGTGCCCAGCCACCTGTAGTTTCAGCAAATTGACGAGTTTTGTAATAGTCTACACGATCAGAGCTCAAGGTCTTACCGTCTTTGCTCACAGTAGCACTACCTATAGCAGACAGATCATTTTCATTATGTGCAACAAATTCATTACAGGTGATATGTGCATTATCTCTGTCAGCAACAACATTACCGGTTAAAGTACCGCTTTTAGTTTTACTATTGAATCTAGCAAAATCAGCAGTTGCTTTACCGCCATCCTGGGTTAAAACAACATGACCTTTAGCAGTACCTTCGCCAGTTTGCAGATTATATTCTAATTCGTCAGCCTTAACACTGAAATTTCCAGGAGCTGCCCAGGCAGTTGCAGCAGCACTTAAAGTAAGTAAAGCCGCAGCTAGTAAAACTGTTTTCTTGTAATGCATCATTATTCGCCGCCTTTCTCGACTTTAGCATTGCCTTTCAGTTTGACACTTTGAAAAGCACTTGTAGTAATGGCGGTATCAGCAGTTGCTTTCCACTCACCCTTAATCATTTTAACATTACCGCTGCCGGTAATAGTTTCTTTGGTCTGGTTCCAAGTAATTTTATCGGCATAAAATTCACCGCCGGTATTTAAAACAGCTTGTACCTTACCCTCTAAAGAAAAGTCGTTTTTACTGATTTCCGCAGAACCTTTATCAGCGGAAATATCAATATAGCTACCGTCATCACGATAAATCTTGCCCTTTATGCCTTTCAAATAAGCAGTATTGGCTTGTTTATCGTTTACCACCTCAGCAACAGTAAACTTCCATAACAGCTTACCGTTTTTCTCGCGTTTCAGCTCACTATTTTTCAGGGACGCATTAACCTGTGCACTTACACCATTTCCGGCATCAATTTTCACAGGTGCCTTGCCGCCCAGCATCAGCCACGCAATACGTGCTGTAGCTACAGCAATTCCGGCAGCAATAGATAAGATTACCTTCTTATTTTTCATCAGCCTGCTTTCCTTCCTCCGGTGGTGTATAGGAGTATTCCAACGATGTTGGAACCACAGCCAGTTATCCGGATATTCTTTAATAATACGTTCAACCTCTTGGGTCATTTTTAAGGTTACGTTATAATCATCAACCTTTTGGTCACCGGTAAATTCATAACGAATCGGGTCACGAACAATAGCAGTATGACCATAGCCGTCAGGCTTACGCACGATAAAAATCGGAATAATCGGTGCTTTGAATTTACGGGCAAAATATGCAGGACCATTAGGGTAGAAGCCATCTTACCTAAGAACGGTACAAAAATACCGTCATAGCCACCATCCTGATCTGCAATCAAGCCTAACATACGTCCCTTTTTCATTGCTCTTGCACAACCTAATATTTCACTAGTACCACGAGAAAAAATTTCTTGCCCTACACCCTTGCGCAGCTCATTCATAAAATCGCTGTATACACGGTTTGGTTGAGGTTTTTCTACTGCACTAAGAGGAAAGCCATGCAGTGCTAATCCTGCACCAAGCCATTCCCAGTTATCCATATGGCAGGCCAGCATAACAACACCATGACCTTCATGTAAAGCATCCCATAAAACTTCAGGACGGTCAAAGGTAACCAGTCCACGAATATTATCCTTATTCAAAGCAGGCATATACATAATTTCCATAAACGTAATGCCCAGTTTGACAAACAATGATTTAATCGTTGCCGCAGCCTGCTCCTCGCTATAACCTAAGCGTTCGCGAATAGTTTCTTCGGCACGAATTCTTTGCTTTTTGGCAATTTTATGATAAAGATGACCTAAGCCGCGGCCGATTACTACTATTGCTCTATACGGCAGCCATGATACCACTGTACTGATAGTTTTTAATAAATAATAAAGCCACATTATTGCTTATCTCCTTGACCATGGCTCATATAAGCCTTAACAATATTTTCCCATTTACCTTGAGCTTCTAAGATAAGCTCAATAATTTCACGTACTGCACCACGTCCGCCGTTGCAGGAAGCAACTGCATTAACCGCTTTCAATACGTCCTTTGCTGCATCTGCAGGAGCAAAACTGATTCCTGCCTGCACCATAGCCGGCAAATCATTTAAATCATCGCCCATATAAGCGATTTCATCCAAGCTGATGCCACGTTCAGCAGCAATCTGTTTAAGCTGTAGTGCCTTATCCTTAACACCTTCATACAACAAAGTAATACCAAGCTCCTCGGCACGGCGATGGATAATCTCACTACGACGTCCAGTAATCAGTGCAATTTCTAAGCCGTTACGCATTGCTAAACTGATGCCCATACCATCTTTAGCATTAAAGCCTTAAACAGCTCTCCCTCCGCACCGATATTCAGACTGCCATCAGTAAGTACACCATCCACATCCATAGCCAGCAAGCGGATTTGTTGTAATTCTAACAAAAGCTCTGCTTTAGAATCTAGTATTGATGTTAACCTGTGAATTCATAGCCATGATTAAACCCACCCTGTCTTACAAGGTCGGTCATATGTAAAAGACCGATTACCTTATTATGTTCATCAATAACAGGCAGAACAGTAATTGGCTTCGGCTTATTGCTTTCCATAATATGTAGAGCATGTGCTGCCAACTTATCCTGAGTAATAGTTTTCGGATTTGCAGTCATCAATTCTTTTACAGGACGTTGCAGGAAGTCAACACCCTTGCTCAGTCCGCGACGAATATCTCCATCAGTCAAAACACCCTGCATAATGCCGTTTTCATCAACAACGGAAACAGCACCTAAGCCTTTGTCAGTAATAACGAACAAAGCATCCTGCACCTTAGTATCTGCCAAGACAGTCGGATTTTCGTTGTCCTTATGCATAATGCTACCGACAGTAAGCAGCAGCTTACGTCCCAAGCTTCCGCCGGGATGGAAAATTGCAAACTGGCTAGCAGTAAAATTGTGCTTTTGCAATAAAGCTAACGCCAAAGCATCACCATAAGCTAAAGCAGCAGTAGTACTGCTGGTAGAGCCAAACCTAAAGGACAAGCCTCCTTGCTGACACCAACGTTTAAAATTACATCAGCATTCTTTGCAAAAGTAGAATTTGGATTACCTACCATTGCAATAATTTTAGCACCAATGCGACGTAAGGAAGGTAAAATATTTAATACTTCACCAGTTTCGCCACTATTAGACAAAGCAATAACTACATCATGACAAGTTACCATGCCTAAATCACCATGAATACCTTCTGCAGGATGCAGGTAAAAGGACGGAGTACCTGTACTAGCTAAAGTAGCAGCCATTTTACGACCGATAATGCCGGATTTACCCATACCGGTAATGACGGTACGACCCTGACATTCCATAATCATTTTAATAGCCGCGGAAAAATTATCATCTATTCTGGGCACAAGCTCTAAAATAGCTTCTGCTTCCATACGCAGCACGGAACGTGCATGCTCAAGCATTGCTTCCATTCTTCTGCCACCTTCTTAATCAGCCACGAACAATTTTATCGATAGACATAACATCTTGTAAAAAGCTTTTCTAGATTATCTAATTTCACCATGTTCGGACCATCGGATAAAGCTTCTTCAGGATTATCATGTACTTCAAGGAATAATGCATCAGATACCGACAGCAGCCGCAGCACGTGCCATATGCGGTACATATTGGCTCTGACCACCGCTGGAGGTACCTTGTCCACCAGGAATCTGTACACTGTGAGTTGCATCCATAACTACAGGATAACCTAATTCACGCATAATAGCCAAACCACGCATATCGGTTACTAAGGTGTTGTAACCGAAGCTTGCACCACGCTCGGTCAACATAATATTTTGGTTGCCTACTTCTTCTACTTTTTTAATAACATTTTTCATATCCCACGGTGCCAGGAACTGACCTTTTTACGTTTACAGTCCTACCGGTTTTAGCAGCAGCATAAACAAGATCTGTCTGACGACACAAAAAGCAGGAATTTGCAAAATATCTGCAACTTCAGCAACTTTTTCTGCCTGCCATGGTTCATGAATATCAGTTACAACAGGTACATTCAAGTCTTTTTTTGATTTGTGCTAAAATCTTCAATCCTTCTTCAATACCAGGTCCACGGAAGGAATTAAATGAAGAACGATTAGCCTTATCAAAAGAGGCCTTGAAAACATAAGGAATACCTAATTTTTCGCAAATCGCTTTAGTACGCTGACCAATCATCAAGCTGCGTTCATATCCTTCCAGAACACAAGGGCCTGCCATAAGCAGCAGCGGATGTCCCTGACCTACTTCATAATTACCAACTTTAACAATATGCATGGTCAACCTCCAATTATTTATTCATTTTACAAACAATGCGTTAACTGCGGCCAAATCTTCAGGAGTATCTACACCGATACCTTGGAAATCGCTTTCCAAAACTTTAATTTTATAACCATTTTCCAAAGCACGCAATTGTTCCAAGCTTTCAGCACGCTCTAGCGGTGTCGGAGTCAATGCTGCGTATTTCAGCAGAAAATCACGACGATATGCATAAATGCCTACATGCTTAAATACATTATAATCTTCCGGTTTATTACGCGGATACGGCATTAAACTGCGGGAGAAATACAAAGCATAACCATTTAAGTCCGTTACGACCTTAACAGCTGCAGGATTATCATAATCCTCTTCCGGCATCAGCACCTTTAAGGTAGCCATATTCAGATTTTTATCTTCAGTAAAAGCATTAGCCAGACGGTCAATAACTTCAGGCGGAATCATTGGTTCATCACCTTGAACATTGACAATAACATCAACATCAGGATAATTTAAAGCAACTTCTGCCAGACGATCAGTACCACTGGGATGATCAGGAGAAGTCATCATTGCTTTACCGCCAAAGCCTTCTACAGCCTTTTGCACCAATTCATTGTCAGTAGCAACTACAACTTCATCAGGCAACTCTGCCATGCAGGCACGTTCATAAACATGTTGAATCATTGGTTTACCGGCAATCATAGATAACGGTTTACCAGGCAGTCTGGTAGATGCATAACGGGCAGGAATTACACACAATACTTTCATCATTTATCAAGCTCCTTTTTGATGGCATTATCAATATATTCTTTAAACTTATCCATTCCTTCAGTAATACAGATATCCATGTTCAAAATGTACAAGGGTATCTCACGTGCAGAATAGATAAACTCTGTCGGAATTTTTACAGCATCCTTAGCCGTAGCAATCATCGCTACAGCCTTTAAGCTGCTAGCACGTTCATTGATATATTGCATTTCCAGCATTCCATAATCATGATGGTCAGGATAACGAACAGCTTCTAAAATATTCAAACCGATACTGGACAAGGTCTGTTCAAAAGAAGACGGGTTACCTATAGCGGAGAACACCATAACATCCTTACCCTTCAGTTCTTCCAAATCCTTGATATTTTCAGAAATACCTTTATACCAATCAGCAATTTCTACAAAGTTTTTCGGATGGTGAATACTTTCAATTACAGGAGCATTCTCATTGTACTTAGCAATGGTATGACGCAGCTGCATTCGGCTTAATTTACTACTTTGATCAGTCTTGGTTAACAAGAATAAATCACCACGGGCTAAATTCTGCAAGGGCTCACGCAAAGTACCACGCGGCAGCACGCAACCGTTGCCGAACATATTCAAGGTATCAACCAAAACAATATCTAAATCGCGTTCTAATTGCCAATGCTGATAACCATCGTCCATGATGATAACCTCTGCATTAAGCTTATCTACAGCGTAACGACCTGTAACAGCACGGTTCTTACCGATAATAACAGGAATACCAGGTAATGTTTTAGCCATTAAGTAAGCTTCGTCACCTGCTTCATAAGCAGTCATGAAAATTTTATCTCCATTAGAAACAACGCCTAGCTCTTTACCCCAATGAGAACGATAACCGCGATTTAAGATAACAACTCGATAACCCATTGATTTCACAATAGCAGCCATTTTCTGAGCAGTAGGTGTTTTACCCGTACCACCAACTGTAATATTACCGATGGAAATAACACAGCAATTCAAACGTTCTCGTTTCATAAAACCAGATTCATACAAATTGAGTTTGCAACAAACACCAAACTCATATAAATAGGACATGCCACGTAAAATTGCCAAAAGTACCCAACCCATAAAAGGAGTTTCCGGGCCGTAGGCAATCTGGTAAATATACTGGATAATCGCATCACCATGACGCAGACGAGCACCGCCTTCATCAGTCAGATTACGAGTGTTAATCGGATAAGTAGCATATTCACGTGCAGGAACAGAAGTTAAATCCAATAATTCTTTTTAAATAATAAATGCTGCGGATATCAGCACCACGATTTTCTTTAATTACCTGCAGAGAGGCTGCACCCATCTGTGTACGACGTTCATCATTTTTCAGAATATCTAACAGCTCACTAGTAAGCTCCGCTTTATTATTGACCATTTTGCAAGCCTTAACCTTGCTCAGTAACGCATAAGAGTCTTTAAAATTCTGCATACTGAGACCAACAAGAATTGGTTTAGCATGAGCAGCAGGCTCCAAAACATTATGACCACCTGTATTACTGAAAGAGCCGCCAACAAAGACAGCATCACCAACAGCATAAATACGGCCTAATTCGCCGATAGTATCAATAATCAGCAAGGGATATTCCTTACGCTCACCTGTTTCCTCCAGCATTTTAGAGCGATAACCTGTTTCATAGCCGTAATGACTAGCTAATTTAGCAATTTCATCAGCACGGGCAGTTTTACGTGGAGCAATTACCAAGCGGGCATTAGGATAAGTTTCGCGGACAACTTTAAAGGATTCCAGCAAAATCTTCTCTTCACCAGGATGAGTAGAGCCTGCAACAATAATAGGATAATCATTTTTCAGGCCTAATTCTACGCGATATTTCTCTAAATCTTCGGGAGTAACTTCGGCATAAGTTTGGTCAAATTTAGTATTACCAGTAACGAAAATTTTATTTCTGTCAGCACCTAAATGAGCAATATAATCAGCATCTATACTAGACTGCATACAGAAACGAGTTACAGTATTGAGCATATCATCCCAGATACCATAAAGATAACGGTAGTTTTTCACAGATTTCTCAGAAATACGACCATTAACCATCATTACAGGAATATGACGTTCACGAATGGCACGCAAAAAGTTCGGCCACAATTCAGTTTCAACAGGCATAAATACGCCTGGATGAATACGTTTTACTAGGGATTCTGCTACAAACGGCAGATCTAACGGGAAATAGATGATGGCATCAGCTTCAGGAATAATCTGTTTAGCCATATTATAGCCACCAACAGTAAATGCAGAAACCAACACCGGACGATCAGGCATTTCCTTGCGAATTTGTTTTACCAAAGGACTGGTAGCAACAATTTCGCCGACAGAAGCGCCATGAATCCAAATGCAATCCTTGCGCATTACTTTGGCAATTTCTTCATCTGCTATATTACCAAAAACCTGCTCTTTGAAACGCAGAGCAAAGCCTTTTTCTGTAAACAGGCGGTAAGTATAATACGGCAGAACAAAGAATACCAGCACTATTAAAATAAGAATGTTATATACGATATACATGCACTAACCTCTTTTCGGCCTAATTAGCTTCTTTTGCTGCGATACTGGATTTTATATAAGTGTGCATATAAACCATCCAGCTGCATCAGTTCATCATGGGTACCTTGTTCTACCAGACGACCTTTTTCCAAAACCATAATCTTATCAGCGTTTTTAATCGTAGACAGTCTATGTGCAATAACGAAGGAGGTACGACCCACCATCAAACGGTCCAAGGCCTCCTGTACAACACGTTCGCTTTCTGTATCCAGAGCAGAGGTTGCCTCGTCTAGAATCAGAATCTGAGGATTTTTCAGTATTGCCCGGGCAATGGATATACGCTGGCGTTGACCACCGGAAATATTAACACCGCGGTCACCTAACATAGTATTATAACCATCAGGAAGCTCCATAATAAAGTTGTGGGCATTAGCTGCTTTAGCTGCAGCTTCAACCTCTTCTTTAGTTGCATCAAGGCGTCCATAAAGGATATTGTCATAAACACTGCCATTGAACAGAATTGTTTCCTGAGGCACAATACCAACCTGTTCACGCAGAGAATTTAAGGTAACACCACGAATATCTGTACCGTCAATAGAAATACTACCATCATTTACATCATAAAAACGCGGCAGCAGACTAGCAACAGTAGATTTGCCAGCACCGGACGGGCCTACGAAGGCAACCATTTCACCGGGCTTAACATCAAAGGAAACATCACTTAAAACTTCTTCACCCGGGTCATAGGAGAAGGATACGTGATCAAAACGAACTTTACCTTTAACCGGAGGCAGAGCTTTAGCATCAGGTGTATTTTTAATTGTTTCCGGTAAATCCAAAACATCGAACACACGCTGAGCAGCAGCTAATGCTTTTTGGATATTGCCGATAACACGGCTCAGACGTTTAATCGGGTTAGAAATATTAACAGCATAAGTTAAGAAAGCAACTAAACTGCCGGCAGTAATGCTGCCATTAATAACACTGTTACCGCCATACCATAAAATAATGGTTACGCCGACAGCAGCAACAAATTCAATAGTAGGAGTTAATGTTGCAGATAACTGTGCATATTTCATATTAGCACGGAAGTTATTTAGATTTTCTTTATCAAAACGATTAATTTCGTAATCCTCACGAACGAAGGATTTAATAACACGTGCAGAAGAAACAGTTTCTTGTAATACAGATGTAATATCCGCAGTTACCTCCTGAATACGGCTACCAGATTTACGAATACGTTTACCGAATTGATCAATAAACAACAAAACGATTGGGAAAGTACTAAAAGTTACTAAAAACAGCTTCCAATCCAAATAAATCATCATGACAATGGAAGCAATTAAAATAACGCTTTCAGTAACCATTTCGACAACGTTTTCCACCATCGCAGATTGCAATGCGTTAACGTCATTAGTTACATAACTCATGATAGTACCGGTTTTGTTTTTGTCATAAAAACTTAAGCTTAAACGTTGCAGTTTTTCAAAAACAGCCTTGCGGATATCAATAATGACACGTTGACCAACATAGTTCATCAGATAGCTTTGTCCATAATAAGCGATACCACGGATAACAAAGACTACGATGATGCTGATAACGATATAATTGAGCATCGCTACGTCTTTTTCTTTTTAAAACCTGGTCCACCATATCCTTGATAATCCAAGGCAGATATGCAGTACCACCTGCTGCAATTGCTGTACAGATTGCAGCACAGGCGCCACGAAACAGGTATGGCTTAATATATTTTAATGCACGAAAGTATAAATTCATTTTTTCTCCTCAGCTATTTTTAAAATGAGTTGAGCGACACGGTTAACCGCTCCCGGTTCACCCAATCTGTGTTTCATGTAGGCCAAATCTTCCTGCAGCTTTTTCCTTTGCTTCAGGTTTTAACATTGCCATAGCGGAATCCGCTACTTTTTGCGGGTAAAATCTTCCTGTAACAGCTCCGGCACGATTTGCTTATCTGCCACAATATTCGGCAGACCGATATTAGGAATATTGATGACCAATCTAGCAATAAATGCATTAATAGCAGATGTACGATAAACAATAACACTGGGCAGACCGCATAAAGCAGCTTCCAAAGTTACGGTACCACTGGTTGCCAAAGCTAAATCAGCAATACTGAATAAATCATAATTATGACCTTCAGTAATCTGTACATCCAAGCCTGCAGCCTTAATTTTTTCCTGCAGCATTTCCATAGGAATTGTACCTGCACGAGGCATAGCAAAATGCACATCAGGCATCTGCTTTTGTAAAAAGCTTCGCACCTGCCAATAAAGTTGGCAACATTTTCTCAATTTCCATCAAACGACTGCCCGGCATAATCAGCACTAGCTTTTCGTCGGCTTTCTTCCCAAATAAGGCAGCTGCTTCCTCCTTAGTCATAGTAGGATGAACAATATCCACCAAAGGATGACCGACAAATTCTACAGGAGCACCTGCTTCTTTACATACATCATATTCAAAGGGAAATATACAAGCTACCTTATCAACAATTTTAGCTACATTCTTAGCACGCCCCTTATTCCACGCCCACGCAGATGGAGCAATATAGGAAACAACAGGAATACCCTTGTCATGTGCCATTTTAGCCAGTTTCATATTAAATCCAGGATAGTCAACAACCACTAGGCAATCAGGCTTGCGCTCATCCATAACACGACCAAAATCACTGCGTAGTTTGAACAAATCCGGCAGTTTGCGGATAACCTCAACAAATCCCATTACACCATGATCTTTAATATCGAAAAGTACTTCGCCGCCGGCTGCACGCAATGCATCACCGCCCATGCCAAATACTTCGGCACTACTATCTAGTTTTTTAATGGCAGCAGTCACAGCTGCTGCATGGACATCACCGGATGCTTCTCCGGCAGAAATCAGTATTTTCGCCATGATTACTCCTCGTTCTATATTTTCACATAATTTATCAGTATATATTATAACACAAAAAGCGGTTGACATAGTCTGCCAACCGCAAAGAAATGCAAATTTTTTTACGATATTTTATTTTACAACAATAGTAATATTGTGTTCATCAGCTAAAGCAATAGTTTTTTTCACGCTCTGCAATCAAAGTATTGCCAGCTTCGATGATAATACCGGTAGCACCTGCATAAATCATGGACTCCAAGGTTTTAGTACCAAAACCAGGGATATCGAAACGTTGATCTTGAGAAGGCTTAGCAGCTTTGGCTACGATAACGCCGCCTTTACCTAAGTAACCGCCGCGTAAAATGCAGGCATCAGTGCCCTCAATAGCTTCTACGGCCATTACTGCTCGATTTTTTACGACAACAGTCTGACCGATATCCAAGCCACCGATAGCCTTCGCCATTTCAAAGCCGAATTCCATATCTGCCAACTCTGCTTCAGTAGGCTGACGCTTAGTCAGCACACCTGGCTGCGGCAATAAAGGTTTAATAAGCAGTGTCTGGTCCATAACCCCAATGCCTTCGCTTTCCAATTCTTTAACAATCGCATTCATGATTGTATCATCCTTACGATCAGGAACACTTGCTAAAATTTTGATAGCACGCAGGTCAGGAACAATAGCACCGGCTTTATACAAAACTTCCTTAGTTACTTTACCAATCATAGTAACCTTGGTCACTTTGTGTTTCTTTAAAGTAGAAATAATTTTGCCAATCTTACCGATATTGATATCATAATAAAAGTCTACGCTTGTAGGCAGCTCCTCATCAATATTGGGAACCACACCGATTGCAACGACTTCATATCCCATACTTTTAGCAGAATGGGCCACATCAACAGGCAGATGACCGATTCCGGAAAGTATGCCTAATTTTTCCATAGCTTAGCCTCTACGGGTACGGATGATACCACGTTCAACATTGCGCAGGAAACGCAGTAGATGCTCTACAGGTTCATAACTTTCCAATTCAGATTCCATAGTAGCAATAGCTTCCTGCAGAGGCAGACCACTGCGATAAAGAATACGGAAAGCTTTTTTCAGTTCACTGCGTTCTTCAGCAGGCATACCTGCACGGGACAGACCAACGCTGTTCAGGCCGGAAACAAAAGCGGGTCGCCGGCAACAATCATAAACGGCGGAATATCTTGTACGACACGAGCCATACCACCGATCATTACATTACGGCCAACTTTGCAGAATTGATGTACTGCAGATAAACCACCGATAACAGCACGGTCTTCTACAATAACATGGCCCGCTAAAGTTGCCACATTGGACATAATAACGTTATTACCAACAACGCAGTTATGTGCAACATGGGTATAAGCCATCATCAGAATGTTATTTCCGATACGGGTCTCGGTTTCTTCACCGCAGCCTCTATTAACAGTGCAGCATTCACGGAAAGTACCGCCGTCACCGATAACGGTATAAGATTTCTCACCAACAAATTTTAAATCCTGAGGTTTTGCACCAATGGAGCAACCAGGATAAAAAGTACAATTTTTACCAATAGTTGTATATTGATGAATGGTAACATGAGCACCGATTACACAACCATCGCCAATTACGGTATCAGAATCGATAACAGCATAAGGACCTACGCTGACATTCTTACCGATTTTAGCGTCAGGATGGATAATAGCGGTTTCATGAATTCCACTATCCGGCAAAATAACTGAAGACATTATGTTCACTCCCCAAAAAATTATTAATCAGGTAATTAATTAAATACTATTCAACATAGTATTATAATCATTCCCACAGTCATATTTTCGCGTGGCAAAAATAGCTGTTTTCTGAAATTAACATGAAATTTTAAGCTATTTCGCCATTTTTCTATGTTTTTCAGCTAGATATGTTTTACCTGTTATTATTTTTTAGGATCCATGATAGCGAAGGTACAGTCGCATTCGCAAGCAACTTTACCATCTACACGGCCTTCACAATGAATAATACCCATATTGCCACGCATGATTTTTGTTACTTCTGCAGTAGTGATTACTTGGTCACCGGGGATAACTTGTTTGCGGAAACGTACATTATCGATTTTAGCAAAAACAGCAATCTTACCACGGTTTTCTTCCGGGTACAACATAGCAACACCGCCAACTTGTGCCATAGCTTCAATCAATAATACACCAGGCATAATAGGTTCATTAGGGAAATGACCCAGGAATTGCATTTCGTTAGCAGTAATATTTTTAACGCCTACTGCTCTTTTCATCGGTTCTACTTCCAAAATACGGTCTACCAGCAACATAGGATAACGATGCGGTAAAATCTTTTTAATTTCATTGATATCTAACATAGTCATTTCTTACTCCTCCTTTGTTCTATAAGCCTGAATTTGTTTTGCGATTTGAGCATTAAAAGCATGACCGGTTTTTACAGCAATGACATGTGCTTTAATCGGTCCCCAAAAGATACAAGTCGCCAATAGCATCTAAAATTTTATGTCTAATCAATTCGTCATCAAAACGCGGTACGGACAAGACTTTTTTCTTCGTCAAAAACAACAACGTTTTCTAAAGAACCACCTAAACCTAAACCCATTTTTCTCAACATATCCAGTTCATAGGTAAAAGCTACTGTTCTAGCAGCCATAATCTCTTTTTTTAAAGGATTCCTTATCTAATAAAATATCCATATATTGAGTACCTAGCATCGGATGCTTGTTAATAGATGTAAAGGAAATTCTATACCCATCATAAGGCAGAACCACAATATAACGGTCACCGTCATAAACAGAGAAAGCTTTGTCAACAACATATACATGACGTTCAGCAGCTTGCTCAGCAATACCGGCCTGTTCAATCAGCTCACAAAATACCTTTGCACTGCCATCAGTTACCGGGGGTTCCGGAGAAGACATTTCAATACGGATATTATCAATAGCCATCATGGACAAAGCACCCATTAAATGTTCTACAGTGAAAACTTCTGCTCCATTAGCGCTCAGAGTAGTTGCTTTAACAGTAGAACTTACATTCTCTGCCAAGGCTTTTATTTCCGGTTTACCCGGAAGGTCTGTACGAATAAAGGTGATGCCTGTATTCTCGGCAGCAGGTTTTAAAGTCATTAAAACATCTTTACCGGAATGTAAACCAATGCCGGAATAAGAAACTTCCTTGGCAATAGTATGTTGATATTCTTTTATTTCTTCAGCCATCTTTATCCTCCTTCTAAATTATTTCTTTTTACCGAATCGTTGTCTGCCATCTTTCCAACGATCGTGTACCCAGAACCACATTTCCGGGTGATTAATGATTTCCATCTCTAAGATATCTACCAATTTACGCGTAACCTGATAAAAATCTCTTTGCTTATCGCCTGTTTTCGGGGTGTACAAAGGCGGATAAATTTTAGCACAGCAAGTGCCGTCATCGTTATTATGCATAAAAATCGGCAAAATCGGAGAGCCGTAAATACGTGATAAAGCGGCTGCACCCATGGGGATAACAGAACGTTTACCGAATAAATCCAGCTCAACGCCGTCATCATTAGTATCCTGGTCAAAAAGTACGCCTAAAAGATTTTTCTCCTTAAGCATACGGCTAATAGCCAAAAGGCCGTGCTTACCACGATTATAAGTTACCTGTTGTCCCACCATCTCACGAAATTCATTAATTGCCTTATCCATATGGCTGTTATTCTGTTTACGAGTAATAGACAGCATCGGATAGCCGTGCAGAGCAACAGTAGCACCTAAAAGCTCCCAGTTTCCATAGTGACCTGTAGCCATGATGACACCTTTGCCTTCTGCATAAGCAGCTTCCAAATATTCTAAACCCTCAACCTGAACCTGCTCATGGATGGTCTTTTCATTGAGCAAGGGGAAACGCATTACTTCTATAACCATGCGACCAAAACGATGCAAACTATCAGCAGCAATCTGTTTTGCACGTTCATCGCTAACGCCTAAACATTCACGGATATTTGCTTCCGCCATCTGCATACGCCAACGCGGTACTACCAAAACAGCTACGCTGCCTAAAAAATGTGCTAGCAGGTTACGTACAAAACGCGGAGAAATGCACATTAACTTGCTGAAAAGCTTAACAATATAGTAGCCTAACACTACTCCACTCCCTTATAATTACTTCATTTCCTGCAGTTTCTGCAGTTCTTTTTCTAATGCTTTAACACGCTTAGCCATTTCACTAACTTTACGCAAGCTTGCTTCCTGACGCAACCATTCCTTCATCGGCATTGCAGGGAAGCCACCCATTACGGAATTTGCCGGTACATTATTAGTAACACCGGTCTTACCACCGAATACACAGTTATCACCGATAGTGATATGACCTACAGTACCTACCTGACCTGCAAAAGTAACGTTATTGCCAACGGTAACACTACCGGAAATACCAACGTGTGCTACAACCAAGCAGTTTTCACCTAAAATATCATTGTGACCTAAATGTACCAGATTATCAATCTTAGTGCCCTTGCCAACAATAGTACTGTCAACAGTTGCACGGTCGATACAAGTGTTATTACCGATTTCAACATCATCCTGCAATACAACATTACCTGTTTGTAATACCTTGCTATGTTTACCGTTTTGAGTAATGTAACCAAAGCCGTCACCGCCGATAACAGCTCCAGATTGCAGGATAACACGATTACCTAAAACACAATCTTCACGAATGGTGGTATTAGGATAAAGAATGCAGTCAGCACCCATTTTTACACGTTTACCAACATAAGCATGGGGATAAATAATGCAACCGTCACCTACTTCTGCGTCATCTTCAATAACAGCAAAAGGTTGGATTGCTACATTCGCACCAATTTTTGCTTTCGCAGATACATAAGCCATGGGGCTTATAGTACGTTCTACTTCTTCAGGAGCACGGAATAATTCTAACAAAGCAGCAAAAGCAGCACGAGGATTTTCGACACGAATAACCGGACGACCGTCCAGTTCGGGGTCTTCGTGACTTAATACCATAACACCTGCTTTGCTCAAATGGCAATGCTCAACATGCGGCGGAACAGCAAAAGAAATATCTTTTGGACCTGCTTCAACTAAACCGTTAACGCCGGTAATTTTTAAAGCAGAGTTGTCATGTTCTACTGTTCCGTGTAAAAAATTCAGCTAATTCTTGTACACTCTTCTCCATTTCATACCTCCATCTTCTGTATAAATACAGAAATTACTTTGCAATAATGCAAAAAAGCGGACGGACGGACCCGCCCGCTTAGGGTGCTTAAACTATTTCATTTTTGCAATAACGTCTTTAGTAACATCAGTGCCGCCTTGAGGAACAGCTTCTTTAATCATAATAGCGCCCAAGCCTTTTTCTTTAGCAACTTGATTCAAAGCTGCATCCAAGCTGGATTTGATTTTATTTTGTGCTTCACTTTGTACTAATTTAGCTTTTGCAGAATAATCTTCAGTAACCTTAGCAGCTTCTTCACCGCTTTTACCTGCCAAGTCTTTTTCCATTTGGCCTTTAAGTTCGGTCATTTTCTTGGTGAAATCTTCTTGAGTTGTTTTCATAATAGGAGCTTCTGCTTCAACTTGTTTCATATCAACAGTACCGAATTCGGCATTACGGCCACCGCAGCCAAAAGTTAACATAGAAGCGGCAATCATTAAACCGGCAATTACTTTTTTTTCATAATTATAAAACCTCGCTTATATTACAGATTTATTTTTTTAATTCCTGAACCACTGCATCAGTGATATCATCAGCTTTAAGATTAACCTTATATTTATTAAATACTATTGTATAACCACGTTCATGTGCCAGCTTAATCGCACTGCTTTCGATATCGTTATTGATTTTTTTTACGCAGTTTATCGTTTTTTTCCTGCTGCTTATCAATTTCTTTATCCATAATGCTTAATGCATTATTTAAAGCAGGGGAGGCTTCCTCCAGAAGCTTCCGGTCCTTACCCTCACGTGCATTCAGCTGTTGCGCAATATCTGCATGGTACTCCTGTGCTGCCTCAGCCAAGCGCTGCTGCATTTCTGCTACATACGGTTTAACCTTAGCATCAATGTATGCTTGTTTTTCCATATTTACAGCCTGCATTTCCACGGCACGCTTCTGTTGTACCTGCTGCAATTCTTCCTGTAGCTTAGCTTTTTCCTCAGGCTTCATTTTTACTGAGGCAAGCACCGCCCGCAAATTGAAAAGCTGCAGCTGATAGCTATCCTCTACACTTTTGCGTCTGACAGCAACCTTTGCTTCGGCTTCCGCCTCTACAGTATCTACAAATTTACGCAGCTTGACATTTTCACGCTCACGCTGTTCTACCATTTTGGTATTAAATTCTGCCTGCAAATATCCTTGCTGACTTAACTGACGTAAATTACGCAATTTTGCAGACTTCCCATCTGTACCTTTGCCAGTTGTTCCTGACCCTTGCGTTTCAGCAACAAATCCTTCAGTATCTTTTCACCTTTTTCCAGTTTAGTATATTGAGGATGTTCCGCCTGTGCCTTATCCCAATTGACAACAGCTATTTTTTCCTGCTGCCCATGAATATTGGCACCGCAAGCAGAAATAAGCATAGCAGCCACAAGAACAGCACTGATTTTCCCCATCCTTGTTATAGCCATGTGTTTCTCCTTTGTTTTACAGCAAAGAAGGCCCTTTTATTTCACAGGGCCTGTCCAAGGTTCTTATTTTGCAGATTGCAGAGTTTTAGCAACTTCGTCGGTAATGTCAACACCACCGTAAACTACGGTAGCTTTTTCTACAACTACGGACAAACCTTTTTTATCTGCTACTTTTTTAATGCTTTCTTCAATTTTTTTCAGAACAGGATTCATCAATTCTTTTTGTTTATTTTGCAGACGTTCTTGAGTTTGAGTATAGAAACGTCTTTTTCAGATTCATTCATGTTCTTGCTTTTTTCATTAAAATCTTTTTGCGCAGTTTCAACTTCTTTTCTCATAGCTTCATCAACACTTTTCAGGTCCGGGCTTTGAGCGATCAGCATTTGGTAATTTACAACACCGATTGCAGATTCACTGGAAGCTGCAGACGCAGATTTACCGAAGCCGCTTTGAGTGAAGGACAGTGCAAAACAGCCCAGAACAAAAACAGCTGCAATAAACAGGGAAATTACTTTTACATTTTTGGGATTACGCAATTGCTGCATCATGATTAAAATACCTACTTTCTTTGACTATAAAATTAAATAAACATATATATTTTATTATAACAGTCTACACCAATTCTTTCAAGAATAGCTATAAATTTCCTATGATTTGTAAATAAAGTTCGTCCCCACCATAAACGTATTCTGCACTTAGAAATTCATGGATACGATAACGTACCGCAAATTCATTTCGATCATCACCAGAAAAATGCTCTGCACGCAAACGCCATTTAGGACTAAGATTATATTCCAGTTTATAAACATTATCTGCAAGAGGAATACGACGCATATAGCTAAACGTACTCTTGCCCCAATAATGAGCATATCCAGGAGCAAAGCGCCACTCTACATCATCTAATAAAACTTCAGCTTCACCAAAAAGCTCACCATTTTTTGAAACGAATTTACCTATATGTGCTTTGCCAGATAAATTATTCCTATCTCGCCCAATATCACCATAGCCCTCGAACCAGATTTTATATTCGTCCGAAGTTATCATAATATTAACACCTAAATCCGCCTCTGGTGTCAAAGTTACTACAGGCTGCAAATTAAAATTTTTAACCTCAGGCTCATTTAAAAGCTTTTCTGTAAGTATCTGTTCTAATTCCTGCTTATGACGCTTGATATAAGCCAACGGCAGACCGCGCAGCTTATCGCACTCTCCGTCATACTTATATTTCATGTTCATCAGCAGTATATTAGGTACTGCCTCACTACGCAATTCATAATCGATATTGCGCACTAATTGTCCTACAGGATAGATAACTATTTGTACTACAGTTTGATTATTTTCCTGCAGTACATCCACCGCAGCTTTAAATTCCGGCAGCTGACGTTCTATTTCCTCACGGACCATTTTACGCAAAACTCCACCAGCCCAGTCACTGGCATCTACAGAAGCACCACTGATAGTCTGCCGTAGTTTTTCTTTAAGCTGCGGAATGCGTTTTTGCAATAAAGATGCTGTTTGCGGCTCTACGCCGGAAAATTCCAAATCTATCTTCGGCTCGGTAATAATGGAGCTCCACGGACGAGCATATAAGGCAATGCTTAGATTACCACCTACGTTCATATCCACTGCAGTAAGCTCATAGCCAGTAAAAACACGATCGCCGATTTCTGTCAAAAGACGAATATAATCATCTTTCGCAGCAGTAATAGTTGTAGTATCCTTATCGACGAAAAGCTGCGTAGCTACAATCTGCATACTCGCACTCATCTTCTCTAAAAGTATAGGACTAGTACCTGCATTAACATCAATAACCTGTACATCAACACTTGTTACCGGTGCAGAAAAAGCATGCTGCAATGGCACACAGGTCATTGCAGCAAACATTAAAATCTTATTAAGCTTCATCACAAAATAAGCTCCGCTTATTAGAACTGGCCACCGAAGCTGAAGTGGAATTTACCGCCATCATCGCCGTAGCCGTAATCCAGTTTTACAGGTCCCAGAGGAGAGTTAATACGCAGGCCTACACCATAACTATTTTTCAAAAGTCCTAAATCGAATTCGTCTTCATGACGTTTATCCCAAGCATAACCATTATCGGTGAACAATACACCTTGTACTTTCTTAACAATCGGGAAACGATATTCTAAAGTAGCTTTTAACATACTGTTACCACGGAATTGATCATCTTCATAGCCACGCAATGTTTCGCTACCGCCCATAGAGAAACGTTGGCTAAGCGGCATATCGCCATGAGCATAACCAGCACCCAGATTCAAAGCCCAAACAGTTTCACCGCCGCCACGATAATAATAACGATAATCAGCAGTTACTTTGGTAAAGTCAAAGTCACCGCCTAAGCCTGCCCATTCTAAGCTATAACCAATGCGTTTACCTTCATGGGGATCATAAATATTATCACGGGAATCGAATATACGACCTAAAGTGATACTACGGGTAACACCGAAGTTTTCTGCACGACGTTCTTTATAATCTTTCGGCATCCAATCTTCATATTTATCTTTATTATTTTCAAAACCAGGTTCATAATACTGATCTTTATCGCCTTCATAACCGTCAGCTTCACCTTTGTAAATATCATCACGGTTTTTCAAAGTGATATAGTTGCTGATAAATTCATTATCAGTTTTACGGCTCAAGGTCAATTCCTGACCACGACGTTTTTTGTCGTAACGGGCAATTTCGTCACCATTGATATCATAGTCAGCATATTCGTTAGTGATATCGTACAAGTTAATGGTAGCACTGGTTTCTTTATCATCTAACCACGGACGGGTATAGCTGAAATCATAGTTTTTATTATCTTCGCCGCCGAATTCCCAACGGATATTGATTTTATCGCCAGTACCACGGAAGTTTTTATCACCAACAGAAACCATACCTACAAAACCGTCTGCATTACTGTAGCCTGCACCAATACCAAAAGTACCGGTATTCATTTCTACAACAGTAATTTCAACTTCGACAGAGTTTGGTTCACGACCAGGATTCAATTTAATATTAACGTCTTCAAAATAACCTAAGTTATAAATACGTTGCATACTACGACGAGCAGCTTTAGCATTGAAAGGTTCGCCTTTTTTCAACTTCATTTCACGGGTAATAACATAATCTTTAGTTTTAACATTACCTTTTACCTTGAAATCTTCAACGATTCCTTCGTTTACAGTAACTTTTAAAGTACCATCTTGTTCCATGTGTACATCAGTTACACGAGCCAAAAATATAACCATTGGAACGATATTCTTCTTCCAGTTTTTGTACGCTAGTATTGATTTCTCTCAAGTTAGCGATTTTATCTGTATCCATGGTGAATAATGCTTCAGCATTTTTCTTGTTCAGTACAGTAGAACCAACAATTTCAGTTCTTTTATAAACAGGATTTTCCATAACATTATAAATAACCTGTACGCCTTCAGGAACTACTTTGAATTCCGGACGTAAATCATAGAAATAACCCAATTCATAAATAGCACTTAAATCTTCAGTTAAGCCAGCTTCAGAAAAAGCCATACCAGGTTTAGTTTTCAATACAGCTGCGATATCAGCCTCAGGTACTACCTTATTACCTTTGATAATTTGTTTGGTAATAGTTTTACCGATATACGGAGCCAATTTATTCTCTGCTTTTTGTGCAGGAGCTTGTTTTTCAGGTGCAGCTTGTTCAGCCGGAGCTGCTTTAGCCTCTGCTACCGGAACAACTTCTTTTTGACCTACCGGTGCAGCATTTTCTACTGCCGGAGCTACTTCACTAGCAGCTACAGTACTTGCAGCCGTTTCCGGAGTTGCCGGAACTGCAGTATTTTCTTTTTCTGCATATGCAGGCATAGCTAACATCATAGCAGTCAGGCCTAGAGATAACGGTTGCCATAACATTCTTTTTTTCAATGGAATTTCCTCCTCGCGGGTTATTTCGAATTACTAAGTTCAACTCTTGCCGACTGCACTAATTGGTGCATTTCAGCTTTAGATATAACAGCACGATTTTCTGCTTTTTTAGGAGCAGGTTTAACATCGGCATTATTATCCAATATATTTGTCTGCACAGCTTGAGGTGTTATGGAAGCTTGAGCTACCGGTAAATCACTTGGCTGTGGCGAAACCGAATTAGTCACAGTATTCTTAGCTTTAGCTGCTGCAGCTTCACGGTAATGGTCTTTAGCAATATACCAGCCTGACAGACCGGCCACTGCCAATAAGGAAGCTGCACAAATAGCCAAAATATGACGATTCCAGCTCCAGGGTAAATCCTTTTTCCTGCGCAGATTTTTTAACTCCGCTTCAGCAAGCATTAAATCCAGCTCACCACGGATATCTTTATTATCCAAAAAGCTCTGTTCAGCATTATCAAGACTGCTTTTCACAGTACGAATACGTTGAGAAACCGAGCGGCTTGGCTGCGTCATAAACATACCCCTTTCTGCTATCACCACGCTAAAATACAATAATCAATCATATTTTTTATAATCGTCAGGCATAGGCATCTTTCACTTGCCATTTTAGCAGATTATCCATAATTTTATCTGAATTACGCGTTTTTTCTTCAATTTTCGCTTATTTTATACTTAATAAGCATTTTATATTAATTTAATCTTTGTTGAAATCATGTATGAAACGAGAAAGCATACCTCTAATACGACGTACACCTTGTTTTTGCAATCGATAAACATGACCAAGACTAACATCAATAGAATCAGCTACAAATTGAGCAGTCTGATCCTCTAAATACATACCCTGCAGCACCTGCTGTTCCTTCATCGGCAGCCGATCCATAGCTTGGGCCACTTTTTCCTGTAAAGCTTCTGTTCAGCCATTTCCGTAGGTGAAGCATCAGTAGCCGGCAAAGCTTCACTTAATGTAAAGCCTCGAGAAATCTCACTATCCAGATACAGTACTCCCTTGGAATTACTTTGACGCAGATAATCTAACATACTGCCTTTGATACGATAGGATGCAAACAAGCTGAAAGCTACTTGTCGTTTATAATCATAGTTCTCGGCTGCCTCCAAAAGACCGACCATACCTTCTTGAATCAGCTCCATAGTTTCCGCCTCAGGAAGACGGAAACTAGAAGCAATTTTAAAACTAATGGTTGATAAGCGGTCATCAGCTTTTGATGCGCATTTAAATCTCCTTTGGCAGCCTGCTGCCACAATAAGCGTTCTTCATCCTGCTCAAGCAAAGGTGTTTTGCGTAGTTCTTCTAAATATTCCTGCAGCATGCGTACGCTCCTTTGTTATTTATAAAAATCAGAAACTAAGCTTATACTCTAAGCCATACCAATCCTCTGCTTTATCCGATAAATCATAGCTTCTGGAATAGGTAAGACTTAAATGTCTGCTAATATCGTACTGCCCGAAAATACTTTTTGTCAATACCATTAAAGCTTGTAGTATAGCCAATCATGAAATTATTAGTTAAATATTTACTAATCAACACATTATATTGATTTTTTTCATCTTCCGTCAGCTCCTGATTTCTATCTTTAGTACTTTCAAAGCCCACACCGGAACGAACCTTACCTGTGTAAATACGGAATTGGTCTAAACCTAATGTTTGTTTAACCCACATCTCCACGTCGCCTAAAACAGTCATTTGCAAACCTGCGGCCATTAAGTTATTCATATCCTCGCTAGTTACTTCATTACTGCCTGCAGATTCACGCTGCAGTGTCAGCATACGGATAATCGTATTTTTCTCCAACGGCGGATTACTGGTAAGCTGCAAATCCATTTCACTTACAGGACCGTTTATTTTCATCATAATGTTATAACGGCTGAAGCGGGCAGTGCTTTCCAGGTTGACATTAGGCAGGAAAGAGCCTGGATCTACCCAAACTAACGACGCCTTATTTAATTTAAAGTCAGTACGTAAATATTTAATAGTGCCCTTATCTGCTTTGATTTTACCATCAATAATCGGGTACATAGTGCTACCCTTAAGATGCATACCACCACTCAGCCAAATATCGTACAAATAGCTATTGTACAGATGGATCTTAGGACCTAATTCAACAACTAAATCAAGGCCGATATTGCTTTCTCCTTCGCCCATCGGAGGAATTGTCGGCATATTAATGGTAACATCATCTAAGCGTACATTACCCTTAATTGCAGGACGATAATGTTCCGTCGGCTCCTGACCCTTATTATAGTTTTTATAATCAAGATATTTCTGCGGCACTATTTCAATATCGCTATTTACACGTCCGTTTACGATTGCAGAAGCAACTTCGGCGTCTTTCGCAGTAAAATGAAGCTTGTAAGCAGTATCAGCACCTGTATGTAATGCATAGCTGCCTTCAGCCGCCACAGTACCCTTGCCCATTTTAGTAGACAGATTACGCAGTAACACCTCATTGCCTTGGAACGCAACATCAAGATTAATATTTTCTAAAACAGTATCTAGATATTTTACCTTAACAGCACCATCAGCAATTTTTATAGAACCGAAAAGCAATGGCTCTTCCAATGTACCTGCAATACGGATTTTACCTTTGGTATCACCAACACCCCATTCAACTAAAGGCGTCATTGTGGGTAGAATACCTAAACGAGCTTCATCCAAATCAAGTACGATATTCATTTGCGCATTACTGTTACGACGCTCTTCTTTAGAGCGGAAAATATCCAAAGGAATATCACCGGAAGCCTTTAAGCTATAAGCATCCTTAGAAGCCATAAGCTGCTGTAGCTTAATATTATCATCCTTCAAGAAAAGCATTGCCGTTACTGAATCCATACCGACACCGGCAACAGAAGCATTATTAATCAACAAAGAAGCATTACCCTCCGGATTATCAAAAGTACCTGTTAATTGTGCCAGCATATCCATTTCGCCTTTTATTTCTGGCGGATCAGTCATAACAGCAGTAACAATAGCAGGATTTGCTTTAGCAGATGCAACCTCTACATTCAGTTTTTTACCGAGCAAATCTATATTGCCGCCTACAGCAATAATACCGCTATCGGTAACTTCCGCTTGTTCCTGTAGCTTAACATCATCAAAATACAATACACCCTTACGCATACTGCCTTTAAAATTCATATGAGCATAATTCAAATCATGAATTTTTACATTATCCGCATCTATAGCAATATGAATACCACTACCCTTACCTTGCGGATTAAAGGTCATTTCACCCTGCATCAGGCCATTAATATCATAGTCCTGACGGGCAATACGCAATAAGCCGCCGATATCGCCCCAAACCATAGCCATTTTACCTTGGATAAAACGTTGTGTCAGGTTAATATTTAAATTAGCACTATATAAGCCATAGTTAATCGAATCATCTTTATAAGGCTGTTTAAAGGAGATATCAAATTTATTTTTCTCCCGAGCATTACTTTCCAAGGTACCCTGTAGCTCAGTAAGCTTTTCACCATTAATAGAGATTTCATTACTGGAAACATCGCCACGGAAATACGGATTAGCTAATGTACCCTGTAAATAACCCTTAGCATCCAGCTTACCATCTAAATCAACAGTTTCATCTTTAATCGGCAGGTGTGCTAAATCAACATCATTAGTCTCCAGCTCAAAATTCAGCTGTTGGTCAGCAGTCATAGCACCATTCAAAATCACACGGCCTAAGAAAGCATTTACTTCAAAATTTTTCAGCTGTAATTTGCCGTCCTCGTAAGTATATAACCCATCAACACTATTAAACAGCTGCTTAGCTGCACTACCGTCACTAGCATGGACTTCACCATAAACATAAGGATGATTGATCGTTCCCTGAAAAGTCATAATATTATCCAGATTACCTGTAACAGGAGCAGTCGGAGCAACAAGCTGCATTAAAGGCTCTATACGTACACCCTTTGTTTCAATATCCATATTAAAATACGGTTCAGCTTTATTTAAATCAATGCTACCGTTAACAATATGCTCACCCTGCTGCATATTGGCAATAAAGTCTTTTATCTCAAGAATATTGTTTTTCAAGCTGATAGAGCCATGTTCTTCTTTAATCTTCTGATTTAAGAAATCAACATTAGTTAATTGCACAATGCTAGAAAATTCAGGTGCTTTGATAGTCCCGCCAACATGAAATCCAGTAGAACATAAACCTCTACCTTGTTGACCTGTAGCAATATCTAAAATAGGATTAATGGGAAATTCGACCATGCGGCCATCTAAATTTAATTCACCATCTTTAGCCACAGTACCCTTAGCCATTAAACTGCCATCATCATCAGATAAAGCACTAAAGCTATCAATATTTAACCCATTATCGTTGATATATCCATCTAATGTAACTTGATTAATTTTTAAATCATGCCATGCCAAATTCAATATCTGTGTTGCAGCCTGTACAGCTATCCTATCCTCATGCATTTTGGCAGTTAATGCTAATTGACCACTGACATGGATATCATTTTTTATATCATCATTTAAGGCATAGGTAACATTAACCAATTCAGCATCAGCCGTCAGACCTTTTTCTTTTAAATCAGCAGTCGCATTAAAGCCGACTTTACCGCCGCCATATTCCATAGCAGCATCATGAATAATTAATGTATGCTTATCGCCTTCTACAGGAATTGTCAAATTTTGAATCGTATATCCTGCATAAGCTAATTTAGGTGCAGTAAGTTTACCTTCGCCTTTAATATTCTCTAAATCATTTAAATCAGCTTCGCCCTCTAACAGGACCTGCTGTTCATCAACTCGTACCGCAAACTTATTCAACGACACAAGATTTTTATTAGCCTTAACTGTACCATCTAATTTTATCTTATGTAATTCGCCACTAGCTTCTGCTTCAGCCTGCACAGATTTTATTTCGACAGCGCCGGAAATTTCCAGCTTATCTTTTTTCTTTTCGTATAAAACATTAATCTCGCCTAAGCCACCCTGTAATTTTTGCAAAGCAGCATATTGCTCTGCTAAAGGAGCATACGCCTTCAAATCAAGTTTATCACCCTTTAAGGTTAATTTTCCTTCGCCTTGCATATTAACTAAACCAGTAAGCTTTAAACGATCCACACCGCTGACTATCTGTAAATCAGCTGCAAAATTAGGATTCGCACCGCCATTGATATTACCATTAATGATAAAATTCCAATGTCCTTCAGGCATCGTAATCTTTAAATTAGCATCAGTAACCTCTAACAAGCCATAGAACGGAGTTTCCTTGGAATCAGATGGTTTTAATAAATGCTGCATATTCCATTTTTTATTGTCATCCATAGTCAGATAAGCCTGCGGACGCATTAATTCGATACGGCTTACTGCTTTCGCCGGATTATCTAACGCCAGCCACGGGCGGAAATGAACTACAGTACGAGGTAATTCAGCAACTCGTTCACCGTTGTTATCTTTAATAGTTACATCAGTAATTTCGGCACTAAGGCCACCATTCCAAGTAAGATTACCGATAGAAACACTACCGTTAATATATTCCGGTGCCATCTCCTCAATTTGCGGCAGCATTTGACGTATATATTTAGGCATAACAGTATGTACTAAAAAAACATAGCCTGCTGCCAAGAGGATAAATAAAATTCCGATAAATTGTAGATATTTTTTCATAGCAACTCCACCAAGAACTTCTCTTTTGTCCAATAATTAAAGTCATAAATATTTTGTCTAATAAATATACTTAGACTTTTATTTATTCGACATAAAGTAAAAACCTCCTTTAGTGCACAAAAATTTTTCATTTATTATAAAAAAGACCGATAAAGCATTGCTCTATCGGTCTTTATCTAAAATATTTATTTAGCTTGTTCAGCAATTGCCTCTTGTGCAGGAGCTTGTGCTTCTTCAGCAGTCGGCGCTGCTGTCTCAGCAGGTGCTTGTTCTGCCTTTTCAGTATTCTCTTCTTCTACAGGTTCTACATTAACCTTAGTCGGAAAAGCCATTGGTACACCGATAGCGGTTTCCAAAGCTGTTTTAGAGGTATTATAATCATACAGTGCTTGCAGATAGTTGGTTTTAGCATTAGTTAAAGCAACCTGTGCGTCCAATACATCGGTATTAGTACCTACACCATTCATATAACGCAGCTGTGCGATACGATAATCTTCTTCTGCTTGAGAAACAGCCAGTTTAGTAGTATCAATACGTTTTTCTGCTTCACGCAGACCCAGATAGTTGGAGCGTACATCTAAGTTTACAGCATCCACTGTATCTCTGTAGGTTTCATGAGCTTTAGCTAAATCAGCTTCGGCACCATGGATATGAGATTGAGTAACACCGGTATCGAAAATGTTCATGCTGACATTTACACCAACACCCCAATTTCCATTGTCATCACCAGGCCAACTTTCACTACTCCAAGCTTGGCTTGCACTGGCAACAACTTGTGGCATATGACCGGAAATTGCTACACGCAACGCACCTTTAGCAGCCTCTACATTCTGTGCGGCTTGTTTCAGCTCCGGACGATGTTCTGCAGCATAATCCAAGCAGTACGGTAAATCATTTTCATAAGTAGTATATACCAAAAGATTATCTAATTTTAATTGAGTGTCCATCGGCAAACCGACTACTTTATTCAGGTTAGCCTCGGCAATTTGATAAGCATTTTCTGCTTGAATCAGATTTTGCTTAGCATTAGCCAATTCAACTTCACTGCGCAGTACGTCGGCTTTAGCAACAACACCTACATCATATTGAGCTTTTACGTTCTTTAAATGATCAGTCAGGCGAGTAACAGATTCTTCGCTTAATTTTTGCATATTATCAGCTTGCAGCATATTGAAGTAACTATTGGTAACAGTAGAACGCATATCGTTATATGCTTTTTGTACTCCCTCTTCAGCAAACAAATAACCTGCTTTGGCTTGCTTAATCATACCACTTAATTTACCGCCGGTATAAATAGGTAGGGTAGCAGTTATGGCATTAGTATGGTTATTATGAATGTTTTTGCTGAATTCGCCAGTAGGAATACCAGTTACTTTACTGATAACAGGCATTTCATCATCTAAGCCACTACGTTGAGATTGATGAGTTGCAGTAATCGCAATACCACGACTTTGACGTGCAGCATTATATGCAGCACGGGCACTATCGCGACCATAACCTGCAATGCTAATAGCAGGGGTTAGTATCGAATGCACGTTGCATAGCTTCATCTAAATTAAGTTCTACAGTTTCACCTGCGAAAGCAGATTGGCTAAGGAGCATAGTCACAGCTGCAGAAAGTACTAATAAACGTTTATTTAATGTATGTTTAATCATTTGAGAACCTCCATTCCGCTTCTGACTAATCAGTCAGTATAAAAATTATACTTTTTTTTATGCTATATGTCAAATAAATTTTTCTAACTTAGCAAATTTCCTTTTATTATACATGAATAAAATTAGAAATACGTCCTTACGCCAGCATAAGCATCACTACTGTCACCACGTACATCCATGATTCACCATAAAGCGATAGATTATCACTTAAATGCCATTCACCACCAACGCGAACTTTCGTATCATCGAAATCATATAGTTGAGAATAAACACTAAAAGATTTACCAAAATCATAACTCAAGCCAACACCAAAATCACCTTGCATAGCTCCCATACTCAGCCCAGTATTGCCTATTTTATGACCGAGAATAAAATCAAATTTATTTTCATTGCCCAAATCATAACCACCTAAATACAAGTAATCATTGTCGCTAGGTTTCAAAGTTAAACCTAAATTGCTACGCCAATCACTATCTTTTAAACTGGTGCTAACGTCAGCACTAACCTCAGGATCTGCTAGTGTTCCTAAGATTTTATTAGCATGAGCACTGGTTTCTTTAACATTAACTAATGTTTCCTTTAAGGATTCCTTAGTAGCAGGATCTTGGGCTACCCCTCCAGCACCTGTACGATATTTTCCAGGCGGGCACTGGTGCTAGCCATATGTTCTACCATTGCTGCTACATTTCGGCCAGTTTGTCCATTATTATCTACCGAAGCAGTAATACTTTCAATATGTGCTGCCGTTTTATTCATTCTCTGGCTGAGCTCATTCATTTGATGAATCATATTGTTGATATCCTGCTGATTGTTAACAGCAGTTTCCGCCATAACTCTGGTAAAAGTATTCATATTTTCAGAAATAGCATGCATGTTTTTAAAGCCGTCTTTCATTGATTCCTGTACTTCTTTATCACCAAAAACGTTTTCAAAAGCACTGGCGATATTATCAACACGCTTCATCAAATCTCCCGAATTAGCAAAGAATTCTTCCATGCCACCACCTGGGATGCCCTTTAAGGTACTGTCTTCAGCAATAAAGCCCTGACCAAGATTAGCAGGCGGTACTACATTGACAAATTTTTCGCCCATAATACCATCAGCAGCAATGGTAAATATTGCCCCTTGAGGAATCTTAATATCATCATTAATTTCCACAACAACAGCAACCTTACCAGGCTTTACCTGAATATCTTTAACCGTACCCACATTAACACCGGCATAACGTACCACATGTCCTGGCATCAACCCACTGACACGTGGATAATCTATATACAGCTTATAGCCGTTTTTACCAAAAGAAAAAGGCTCCCATAAAGGTGATAATGCCTGCTAAAACTACAGCACCGCCAATGGCAAAGGCACCTACCTTAACTTCACTGCTGCCCATCTTATTCCTCCTCTTTCCATTCCTGTCCGTTAATAAAGGCCTTTACGACAGGATTCTGACTATTTTTATCTCCTCAACTGTTCCCAGTTGTACTATTTTCCCCTTATAGAGCATAGCAATACGATCAGCTGCATAATAAGCAGAAGCCATATCATGAGTAACAAGAACAGAAGAAACACCAAGCTTTTGTTGTGTTTTGCGAATCAAACGACTGATAGTCATGGTCATAACCGGATCGAGGCCTGATGTCGGTTCATCATAGAAAACCATTTGTGGCTGCATTGCTAAAGCTCTAGCCAAGCCTACACGCTTTTTCATACCACCTGATAACTCTGAAGGCAGCATGGACTGAGTTCCTGGCATACCTACCAAATCTAACAGAATTCCTACACGTCGTTGAATTTCGTCCTCATCTAATTGAAAATGACGACGTAGGCCGAAAGCTACATTTTCACCTACTGTCAGAAAGTCAAATAATGCGGAATATTGAAAGACTACACCCATATGCTTGCGTAAGCCGTCCCATTCCTCTTCAGTAAAAGCATTAGTTTCTTGATTATCAATAATCACACTGCCTGCTGTAGGCTGTAGTAAGCCCGTCAGAACTTTAATAACCGTACTTTTACCTGTACCTGACGGACCGATAATTGCTAATGTTTCTCCCGGCATAACGTCAAAGTTTACATCATTAAGAACTTCCTTAGCTCCAAACGCAATTTTTAGTTGTCGAACTTTAATCATAGGCTCTATATTGTTCATTCAACAAACTCCTTACACATAAATCACGATGGATAAGAAATAATTAAAAATAAAAATCAAGATAATGGACAGTACTACAGATGCAGTAGTTGCTAAACCTACACCCTCTGCACCATTAGGTGCATTGAGTCCTTTATAGCAACCTACGATAGCAATAATAGCACCAAAGAAACAGCTTTTAATCATACCGCCGAATACGTCATAAAAATCCGCTAAAGTTCTGATAGAATTAGCGTATGTAAAGGTACCGATTCCAGCATAATAATGAGCTACTATCCAACCACCGATATTGCCGATAAAATTAGCGAAAACCACTAAAAGCGGCATCATTAAAACCATAGCTATAAAACGCGGTGCAACCAAAAAGCTTACAGGATTCGCAGCCATAACACGTAAAAGCATCAATCTGCTCTGTAACCTTCATCGTGCCTAATTCAGCTGCGATGGCTGCACCGATACGACCTGCCACAACAACACCGACTAAAACAGGTACCAATTCGCGGGCCATAGCAATAGCAACAATACCACCTACAGAAGCAGAAGCACCCAAACGTACAAATTCTTTAGCGGTCTGCACAGAAAATACCATGCCTGTACAAAGAATCGTCATTAAAACGATTGGCAGAGAGTCCGCACCCAAAAGTGCCATCTGTCTGATGACCTCTTTGGTAGATGCTTCTTTCAAGCGACGCAGCGTAGCCAAAAACAATAGTGTCATACGCCCACTGACGAGGCAAAAAGCCATTATTCTTTTTTTTCCTAATGCTTCGCAGAGTTTTTTCACCATAATTACACCTTTATATTTTTATAGATTTTATTATACTCCAAAAATATGACATTTATATGTCACAGTTAAATTTTACTTTTCTACCTTCAAAGATAATTCAGCTTCTCCGTCTACGATAAAATCACAAAGAGTTGTTGGTTTACACGGAGAACCCTGCAACATACCTGCTAAGCCTGCAGCGTTCTGTACTTCATCAGGGTTAAAATGAGTCGCTGCTACGTCAACAATAATTTCATTATTGCGAGCAGCATCATTTACGCTTTTCACGAAATCACTTAAGGTACGACGAGTATCTTTTTCTGTGCCGGTACTCCCTCATCCTTTGCTTACGTAATAAATTCATTACCCAAGCCATGCTGCTACCGCCACGCACATTCAATGCTAGCTGACCACCCGGATGATCCTTAGGCACTTTAAAATACACTGTTTTAGTAAATTCTTCACCACGATACGGCTTCAAGGTTACTTCAATAGCTACCTTTTCTCCAGACTTTACTGGTTTATTTTTTTGTACGTAATGATTGAATTTCTGCAACCTGCACATCCTCGCTGATTTGTGCATCAACGTTAATTCCATATATATCTACATGCTCAAATTTATTCTGCATAAGAATAGTCAAAGCTTCGCTTAATTCACCACTGACATTTTTCAACAGTGCATCATTCGAGTAAAACATATTCTCTCTATCAATGGTCAGAGGTTTTTATTACTATCCACACCTGTAATAGTAAAATGCATTCTAGCAGTACCACCACCTGCACGATCAACAGTCTTGCTTAAAGTGTTAACAACAGCGGCATCAATAACAGTCGGCAACAATTTTTCATCCTCTGCTACTTGTACACGAACACTACTGCTTTGACCACGATTACTATCGTTAGCAGTAACGAAAACCGGAATAGTGGTCGGTAATACACCCTCGCTACCGCCAATGCCACTGCTACGGTCCTGATTAAAGCAACCGATTGCTTCACCGATATTACCTACCTTATAGCCGCTTTGCAAGTTAGGCACAACGCCTAGAACCCAAGCCTTATTCATAAAGAAGTTACTATTACCTCTTTGCATAAACTGATGACCAAAGGCCAAAACATGTCCCGCATCATCAGTCCAAGTAACAGTGCCTAAAGCACCTAAGTTCATATCACCATGCATTACAGCAATACCTACTGCACTACCCGGCTCTAATGCTTTCACGCTGGAACTGCCTACACCACCACTGGATACAGCATTTAAGCCGAAGGGAGCAAGTTTTTCCTGCAAATATTGAAAACCATAATCAGTAAAACCACCTGCCATCAAAGAAGTTCCTTTAGGCACCCATCCCTCAGGCAGCTCGCGCGGTTCGTCAAGCAGAGGTAACATTTTACCGATAGGAGTTAAAAAGCAATAACGGGAATCGTTAAATACCTTGCCAAATGCTACTGCACCTACCAGTCGTCCATCAACATAAACAGGACTACCGCTCATACCTTGAGCTACACCGCCAACCTTATCAATCAAATCGCCATATAAACGTACAAAAATACTATAGCCTGTAGCTTCATTACCAGTTACACCTAAAATTTCTACGTTAAACTCTTCAATGGTATCGCCACTGATAACTGTTTTACCAATACCCTGCATACCAGGCTTCAGATCACGCACAGGCATCAAAGGAATATTCGTAGCCGCCGCTGTCATCAGTTGACAGCATAAAAGTAATGCCAAAAGAAAAACTCTCATCTGTACTCCTACTTCTTCTACTTTCTATCTATTGCTTGTAAATACCGCAAAACCGGCGGGAAATTCCTCGCCGGCTGCTTATTTTATTCACTAATTTTTGCTACAACTTGCTGTGGCACAATATTTTGTCCAGGCTGTACAAGCACCTGAGTCACATGACCTGATGTTGTTGCACGGGCTGCGGCAATATTACTACCTGCTAGAGACTTAACATTAACAAGCACATCACCCTGCTTTACTACAGCACCTTCGGTAACAAGACCATCAGCAACTACAGTACCGCTGACAACAGCATGCTGATCAGTTATAGCGGCACAGCCAATGGTAAACATGCTTAAAGCTCCGACCACTGCTAAAGCGGCAATCAAAAGTTTTTTCTTTGCCATTTGCTTTACCTCCTATCTAACACAATTGCATATAAAAATAAATATTTACCGTTTATAATTAAACAAGTAACAATATAATAGACTGATTAGTCTATCTTACTATTTATTAATTATACAGCCTGCTACTTCTTTTGACAAGCAGTTCACCATTTTGTAAATAATCCCAAACCTATGCTTACAAGGCGTTCTCTACCATCGGAAGGATTATTAACAATCTTACCGTTAACAGACATAACGCTACTACCGCCGCCATCAAAATTAACAGCGTCAACAGCACCTAAGCGCAATAAATATTGTGCTAATTCCGGTAAAGTTAAACCAGAGGAAGTATTACTACGACCATCAACTACTAACATCATTAGTGTACCATCGCGTTTTAACGCAACAGCAGTTCTTGGTGCACGTCCTTTAGCAATATCAGGAGCAATATTCTCTTCAACTGTTCGTACATTAACTTTCCCGTTTTGCAACAGCAGAGGACCACCACTAACTACTGTTTCGGCAGCATCAGCAGCGATGTTTCCTAAGCTTTCATCTAGATTTACTTTATCACCGACACGTAGCATTGCCATCGCGGCAGCACTTGCTCCATGACCGGAAACGACTACTGTACCAGGTTCAATAGACATATTTCCGGCAGTCGATACTGCTATTACACGATTATTTTTTATTTTTATTTCTCGGCCAAAATTATTGGTTTTAGTCGAAGGAGCGTAAAAAGAATTATATACTACTAAATCATCAGCAATACGGACTCTATTCATGCCTTTAATCTTCAAAGTACGTCCTCCAGGCATTTGCAATATCCCAGTATACGCAACATCTTGTAAAAGCATAGGTTTACCTGCTTGCATACCAAAACCGCTACGAGGCTGACTATCCGCAGCCATCATTTTATTTTGGTTACGAATACTACCAATAACCCAACCATCAGTATCAAAATAAGAAGCATTAATAGCTGCCGGTATTTTTCGTTGAGCTGCTTGTTTAGCTACACTTCCACGTCCATTATAGGTACCGGCAGCAGAAAACGGCAGCAAGGTGTATGGTGCATTAGGAGCTACGGAAACAAGATACGCCTTAATCTGTTTACCATTCATCTCATCTTGCATATAAGTATAAGTAACACCTTGTGCTACAGGACTAGTCTGCTTAATGATATTAATACGGAAAATATCTACTACTAAACGATTAGGTCCCTTCAGCTGATAAATTTTATATTGGCAATCTTTTTTTAAATCAATTTGCAGTTTGGAAGCATTGCGCCCATTAGGCACCAACTTAATGCTTTTAATCGCCATATCATTAATTTTCGCCTGTTGTTTTTGGACACTGCTGTCTGGCATATTTACAGTCAGTTTTAATCCATTTTTATCCTGCTTATAAGTAATAGGAGCTTTACTATCCAAAACAATACGTACTCTAGCCGGACTAACACTAGTACGCATATTATTAATTGGTGCAGCGTCTGCAACTAAAGTAAATGCAACTAAGGAACAAACAAGTAAACCACTTAAAATTGTTTTATAATTCATTTTAACACCTTTATCTTTAAGAATAAAAATACACAGCATAAGCTGTGTATTTTCAATAAACTATATCAATTTACACTACATCAAGCATCTAGGTTAGAAGCAGTATAAACAGTACCAGGATGCAGCTTATCTAAATTCTCCAAAGCTTTACCAGTACCAAGAGCTACACATGCCAAAGGTTCTTCAGCAATATGCGTAGTAATACCTGTTTCTTTCTGCATGATTTCTGCTAAACCGTCAAGTAAAAGCACCGCCGCCAGTCATATAAATACCATTATCAACTATATCAGCAGCTAATTCCGGCGGACATTTCTCTAAAACACTACGAACAGTAGAAATCAAGGATGATACAGAATCTTCCAAAGCTGTACGACATTCTTCACTGCCGACGCTAAAGGTAGTAGGCAGACCAGTAACCAAATCACGGCCACGTACGGAAATAGACTCATTGCGACCGTTAGGAGAAACAGTAGCAACATTAATTTTAATTTCTTCAGCAGTTCTTTCGCCAATCAGAACATTATGCACTTTTTTAACATGACGTACAATTGCTTCATCAAAATGGTCGCCGCCGATACGGATAGAAGAATCTACAACAATACCACCCAGGCTCAGAACAGCAATATCAGTAGTACCACCGCCGATATCAACAACCATGTTGCCGCGCGGTACAGAAATATCAATACCAGCACCTAAAGCAGCTGCCAAAGGCTCTTCAATGAGATAGGTTTTAGAAGCACCGCCTTGAGTAGTCGCTTCCATAACAGCACGTTTTTCTACAGAAGTGATACCTATAGGTACACAGGTCATAACACGCGGTTTAAAAACAGGCTTTTGCCTGCTACTTTTTCAATAACATAAGCCAATAATTTTTGTGTTACTGTATAGTTAGCAATTACGCCTTCTTTTAAAGGACGAATAGCCACAATGCTTCCCGGAGAACGGCCTAGCATTTCACGAGCATCGTCGCCGACAGCTAAAACCTTATTACGAACTTTATCAATTGCTACAACACTTGGCTCCTTCAACACAACACCCTTGCCTTTAACAAAAACAAGGATATTAGCAGTACCAAGGTCGATGCCTATATCCATACTTTTAAACATTCTTAAAACTCCTATTTTACAAAATCAGAAATAGCTTATTGCATTTCCATACGTTGAATATCTGCACCTAATTTAGTCAGCTTATCAACAATGTTTTCATAACCACGATCTATATGATGCAAATCACCGATATAGGTAATACCTTCAGCAACTAAGCCTGCTAAAATCATTGCTGCACCTGCACGCAGGTCTGTAGCACGAACATCACATCCAGTCAGCTTACATGGACCATCAATAACTGCACTGCGACCTTCAGTGGTAATACGAGCACCCATACGGTTCAGCTCTACTACATGCATAAAGCGATTTTCAAAAACAGTTTCAGTAACCTTGCTACGGCCTTCGGAAACAACCATCATAGCCATCATCTGTGCCTGCATATCTGTAGGAAAACCAGGATACGGCAAAGTTTTAATATCGACAGCTTTTAAAACCTCGGGACCGACAACACGTACTTTATCAATATCTTCTTCAACAATCGCACCTGCTTCACGCAGCTTAGCAATCAAAGGCTTCTGATGCTCCGGCAGTACGTTTTCTACGACAATGTCACCGCCGGTCATAGCAGCAGCAATCATGTAAGTACCTGCTTCGATGCGATCAGGAATAATTGTATAATCAGCACCATGCAGTTTTTCTACGCCTTCAATACGAATTGTATCAGTACCTGCGCCACGGATTTTAGCGCCCATTTTGTTTAAATAGTTTGCTAAATCGACAATTTCTGGTTCCTCAGCAGCATTTTCCAAAACAGTAGTGCCTTCAGCAAGTGCTGCAGCCATCATAATATTTTCGGTAGCACCAACGCTGGGGAAATCAAAATAAATGCTAGTGCCCTTTAAACCGTTCGGAGCACTTGCTTCGATGTAGCCATGACCCTGTTCGATTTTTACACCTAAAGCTTCAAAACCTTTCAAGTGGATATCAATCGGACGGGCACCGATAGCACAACCACCAGGCATAGAAATTCTTGCTTTACCGATACGGGCTAATAAAGGACCCATAACCAGGAAGGACGCACGCATAGTACGCACTAGCTCATAAGGAGCTTCATAGGAAGTAATTTCGCTGCTATCAATATCCAAAACATTAGTTTCCGGACAAGCAACCTTCAATCCCAGACATTTTAATACTTCACTTATGGTATGTACATCTTCCAGCATAGGAACTTCATCTAAATGACTAGGAGTAGTTCCCAAAATGGAAGCAGCAATAATCGGCAATACTGCATTCTTTGCACCACTGGTTTTTACCGTACCAACCAGACGGTTGCCGCCTTTAACAATTAGCTTTTCCAAAATATTCCTCCTGTATATGCGAAGCTAGATTAAATTTAGATATTTTTATTTTATTATTACGACCGGCTGGATTCAATCTCATAAACACAGAAAAAGCCGGCAAAATCTCCGGCTTAGAAATTAATCCGCTGGCGGTCTGCGAGAATATTATAATAAGTCTCTTTTTCCATCAGCTCTCGACGAATTGCTTTCTTCGCGTCCTCATCTGCACATTCCGCTAAACGTTTACGCAGAAATGCAATATCCTCCTTGAGCATGAGCATTTTATTACCAGCAAGGCTCTCAATAATGTCAGCCATCTCACACTCCTCCTTTTTACTATTATAGAATACTATAAGCAAGTATTTTATGCAAGTCTTAAACTGTGACAATAGTGGAAAGTTAGCATAATGGCACATTTTAAGGCAATAAAAAAGACTCCGTCCCAAATTGGGACAGAGTCTTTAAATTTGTATTGTCTTGAATGCTTTTATGCTTTATGAGCGGCACGCAGACGAGCCATTGCTCTTTTTAATGCACGTTCAGCACGAGCAGAGTCGACATCAGCACTTTTAGAAGCCAGACGTTGTTCTGCACGTTCTTTGGCTGCAGTTGCACGAGCAGTATCAATATCTGCACCAGCTTCAGCAATAGTTGCTAAAACAGTACATTTATTGTCTTTCATTTCCAGAAAACCGCCGCAAACAGCAAATTCCATATCGGTACCATCGGTGAACTCAATTTTCATCGGAGAGATGTCCAGAGTTGCGATAATCGGCATATGTCTTGCTTTAATACCTAAGTTGCCGGACAGTGCACGGAAGCCAACATAAGTTACATTTTCAGCAGAAAAAAGCATTTTATCCGGAGTGACAATTTCAAATGTAAAAGGTGTAGCCATTATTAAGCCTTCATAGTTGCAGCCTTGGCAACAGCGTCATCAATGGTACCAACCATGTAGAAAGCACCTTCAGGCAGATCATCATGTTTGCCTTCCAGAATTTCTTTGAAGCCGCGGATGGTTTCTTTCAGAGGAACATATTGGCCGGGGGGTACCGGTAAATTGTTCAGCAACGAAGAATGCCTGGCTGAGGAATTTTTGAATTTTACGAGCACGGGCAACAGTTACTTTGTCCTCTTCGCTCAATTCTTCCATACCAAGAATTGCGATGATATCTTGCAATTCTTTATAACGTTGCAGGATAGCTTGAACGCCACGAGCAACATGATAATGCTCTTCACCCATTACCAGCGGATCCAGGATACGGCTGGCGGAGTCGAGCGGGTCAACTGCCGGATAAATACCAAGCTCTGCGATTTGACGAGAAAGTACGGTGGTTGCATCCAAGTGAGCGAAGGTGCCTGCCGGAGCCGGGTCAGTCAAGTCATCAGCAGGTACATATACAGCCTGTACGGAAGTGATAGAACCGGTTTTGGTAGAAGTAATACGCTCTTGCAGTGCGCCGATATCGTTTGCCAAGGTAGGTTGGTAACCTACTGCAGAAGGCATACGACCGAGCAATGCGGATACTTCGGAACCAGCCTGAATGAAACGGAAAATGTTATCGATAAAGAGCAATACGTCTTGGCCGCCAACATCACGGAAGTATTCTGCCATGGTCAGACCAGTCAAACCAACACGCATACGTGCTCCAGGGGGTTCGTTCATCTGGCCGTAAACAAGAGCGGTCTTGTTGATAACGCCGGATTCTTTCATTTCGCCCCACAGATCGTTGCCTTCACGAGTACGTTCGCCAACGCCTGCGAATACGGAATAACCACCGTGAGCAGTAGCAATGTTATGGATAAGCTCCATAATAATAACGGTTTTACCTACACCAGCACCGCCGAACAGACCAATTTTACCGCCCATAGCATACGGAGCGATTAAGTCTACGACTTTAATGCCGGTTTCCAAAATTTTAGTAGATGTTGCTTGTTGATCGAAGCTCGGAGCCGGTCTATGAATAGGCCAGTGATCAGCAGCTTCAACCGGAGTATCGTCATGGTCAACAGTTTCGCCGAGCACGTTGAAGATACGACCCAGAACACCAGGGCCTACCGGTACGCTGATAGGAGCACCGGTATCAACAGCTTCCATGCCACGAACCAAGCCGTCGGTGGAGCTCATAGCAACGGCACGAACTACATTGTAGCCGATATGTTGCATAACTTCAGCGGTCAGATGAATTTTTACCTTACCGTCGTCAGTAGTACCATCAACTTTGATTGCGTTCAGGATAGCAGGCATGCTCTTCGCGGGAACTCGATGTCGATAACAGGACCAACAACTTGTACGATTCTACCTGTATTCAAGGTTTTAGCCTCCCTACGAATTAATTCAAATTAGTTTTGAGACTGTTTCAAAGCTTCTACGCCGCCAACGATTTCGTTAAGCTCACGGGTAATGGAAGCCTGGCGTGCCTTATTGTAAGACAGCTCCAGGTTTTGTACCAGTTTTGCAGCGTTGTCAGTTGCAGAAGACATTGCAGTCATACGAGAACCTAATTCACTGGCAGCAGATTGTACCAGAGCAGCGTAAACTACGGTTTCCAAATACTTAGGAGCAAGTACTTGTAAAGTTTCGTCTTCGCTAGGTTCAAAGATAAATGAAGCACTCGCTTTGCCTTTTTTTCCTTAACAGGAGGCTCTACCGGCAGAATTTTTTCGCAGGTAGGAGTCTGGGACAAAGCAGTTTTAAAAATTGTATATACAATACGCAGTTCATCAAAATGCTCATCAGCAAATTGTGCAATTGCATCTTGAGCAATTTCAGCAGCGTTAGCATATGTAGGTCTGTCAGAATAACCGAAATGTGCACTCAATACTTTATAACCACGGCGGTTGAAGAAATCTCTTGCCTTACGGCCACTGGTAATAACGACAACTTCGTCATCACAAGCAGAAATTTCAGCCACAGCTAATTTCAGAGCATTGGAGCTATATGCACCAGCCAGACCTTTATCAGAGGCGAGTACCAGATAACCAACTTTTTTAACTTCACGATGTTGAAGCAGCGGGTGTTTTTTGGCACTAAGGCCTGCAAGAATGCTCGGATCGCTCACAACGCTGGATAACACTTCTTTGATCTTGATAGCATAAGGACGGCTAGCAGCAGCTTTTTCTTGAGCACGTCTAAGACGAGCAGCAGCAACCATCTTCATAGCTTTAGTGATCTTACCGATGTTACCTACGCTTTTCATGTGGCGATGAATCTCGCGTGCAGTTGCCATCAGTTAATCACCTGCCTTCACTGGATACAAAGGTTTCCTTGAACTCGGCGATAGCTTTCTTCAATGCTTCTTCATTTTCGTCAGTGATTTTCTTAGCGCTGAGGATGTCTGCACCAACTTCAGGATGGTTTGCAGCCATGAATTCCAGGAATTCTTTTTCGCAGCGAGTTACGTCTTTAACTGCTACGTCATCCAGGTAACCTTTAGTGCCAAGGTAAATTGCCATAACTTGTTTTTCAACAGACAGCGGGCTGTATTGGCCTTGTTTCAGAACTTCGGTCAGACGTTGACCACGGTCCAATTGAGCTTTGGTAGCTTTATCAAGGTCAGAAGCAAACTGAGCAAATGCTGCCAGTTCGCGGAATTGTGCCAAATCCAGACGTAAAGTACCAGCTACTTGCTTCATAGCTTTAATCTGAGCAGCACCACCTACACGAGATACGGACAGACCGGAGTTAATAGCCGGACGGATACCTGCGTAGAATAATTCAGATTCCAAGAAGATCTGACCGTCAGTAATGGAAATTACGTTGGTCGGAATGAAGCCGCCTACGTCACCTGCCAGAGTTTCGATGATAGGCAGAGCAGTAATAGAACCGCCTTTCAGTTCATCGTTCAGACGAGCAGCGCGTTCCAACAGACGGGAATGCAAGTAGAATACGTCACCAGGGTAAGCTTCACGTCCTGGCGGACGGCGGAGCAGCAGGGACATTGCACGATATGCAACAGCGTGTTTGGACAGGTCGTCGTATACGCACAGAACGTCTTTGCCTTGATCCATGAAGTATTCAGCCATGGTTACGCCAGCATACGGAGCCAGATATTGCAGCGGAGCGGAGTCAGCAGCAGTAGCAGCTACGATAATGGTATATTCCATAGCACCGTGTTGTTCCAAAGTACGAACAATACGAGCAATAGTAGAAGCTTTTTGGCCGATAGCTACATAAATGCAGATAACGCCTAAGCCTTTTTGGTTGATGATAGTATCGATTGCAACAGCGGTTTTACCAGTACCACGGTCACCGATGATTAATTCACGCTGACCACGTCCGATAGGAACCAATGCGTCGATACATTTAATACCGGTTTGCAACGGGGTATCAACCGGTTGACGGTCTGCGATACCATGTGCAGGAGATTCAACCGGACGATGTGCAGCAGCAACGATTTCGCCTTTTGCCATCAATCGGGTTACCGATTGCACTTACTACACGTCCCAGCAGGTTTTCACCAACAGGAACTTCCATGATGCGGCCGGTACGGCGAACGATGTCGCCTTCTTTAATTTTGGTTTCGCCACCCATTAATACGATACCAACGGAATCAGGGTTCAAGTTCAGAACCATGCCGGATACGTTATGGGGCATTTCAACCAATTCGCCAGCCATTGCGTTTTTCATACCGATAACAGTTGCGATGCCGTCACCGATTTTTTCAACGATACCAACTTCTTCAAGGTCAGCATCCACTTTGTAACGAGCTTAGCGCTGAGAGCATCACCCATAGCTTCAGGTTTGGTGTATTCGTGAATGTCAATGCCATTCAGAGCTACTTCCATTTTTTTCAGCTTACGCAGAGCGGAAGCGTCATATACCTTATCGCCAACTTGTACGATGATGCCGCCGAGGATAGAAGGATCTACTTTCTTGTTTAAGAAAATTTCGCGACCCAGTTTCTCGGTGAGAATTGCAGAAATGGATTGATACTCGTCGACAGTCAGTTTTTTTGGCTGTAGTTACATTAACATCTAACAGTTCTTTAATAGAACCCAGATCAATTTTGAAGTCGGACAATTCTTGCTTCAATAAAGCAATATTTTCTTCACTCTTCATATTGTACCAATCACCTCCGAATACCGGCTCTTATCACACTGATTCGCAGTTCAGCAGATACTTTCCGGCCTAATAGGGAAAGCAGCAAAATAATTATTTCATAATAGAATCAACGATTTTGCCAGCCATTTGTTTATCTTCTTCAGAACCTAATTTTTGTTCTACAATTTTGCTAGCAGCAATCATGGACAGGTTAATAACTTGGACACGAATGTCGTCCATAGCTTTTTTCTTTTCCATAGCGATTGCTTCTTTTGCAGTTGCGACAACCTGATCTTGTTCAGCTTTGGTGTCAGCCATGATTTTATCATGAGCAGCTTGAGCAGTTTTACGTGCAGCATCAATAATAGCTTGAGCTTCTTGTTTAGCTTCAGCTAATTTAGCAGCATATTCTGCTTTAACAGCTTCAGCATCAGTTTTTGCTTTTTCAGCTGCTTCCAAATCGCTTGCAATTTTATTCTTACGTTCATCCATAATTTTAACTACAGGTTTGTAAGCAAATTTTGCAAGGACAAAAACTAAAACTAAAAAGTTCAGGATTTGCGCGATAAGTGTCATATTAAAGTTAACCAATTATAGCACGCTCCTTTAGAAATCTTGCAAAATAAAATTATTTAATGAACGGGTTAGCGAATACCAGAACGATAGCGATTACATAGCACAGGATAGGCATGGATTCGATCAAGCCTACGCATACCAACATGTTGGTAAAGATTTTACCAGCTTCTTCCGGTTGACGAGCCATGGATTCAATAGATTTGCCGCACATATTACCGTTACCGATACCAGCGCCAGCAGCAGCACCCAAGCATACAAGGCCTGCACCAATTACAGATGCGGCAGTAATGATTGCATTTTCAGACATTTGATTCATCCTTTCAAGTTAATATGACTTTTTTAATTTACTAATCAGATTAGTGTTCGTCATGGCTAGCAAATGCCAGTGCATAGCTGCCCAAAGACAAAATGGTAAAGATAAAGGCCTGAACAAAGCCAATGAACAAGCTGAACATTACCCAAAGTTCAGGAATAACCCATGGAGATAACTGATACAATACGATCAGCAAAATTTCGCCTGCCAGGATGTTACCAAAAAGACGAAGAGCCATGGTCAGCGGTTTAGTCACTGCATCTAACAGATGCAACGGCAGGAATGCCGGACTAGGACTGATAAAATGTTTAAAGTGGCCGATGCCTTGTTTCATCACGCCAACGACATATGCTGTAAACGCAATTAACAAAGAAAGCGCAAAGCAGGTATTAATGTCATTGGTAGGTGAAGTCCAATGAACGCCAATTTGCGGAAGCAGAATACCCAGTTCGTTAGCTACCAGGATAAACATAAACAAGGTAACGATGAACGGTGCCATAAATTTACGGCCTTTAGTACCCAAATTGTCTTGCATCAGACCATTCAAGAAATCAAGGATGATTTCCATAGCATTTTGCAGTCCGGACGGAACCATTTTCGGGTTCCTACAAACGAGAAGGAACAATACCAGAACAATTGCCATAGTTACCCAGGTCATGTACATGGTTTGCATGTTAACCTCACCTAAAAAGGTTGTTTGGGTAAGATAATGGATAATTTCTCCGGATTTTTCTGCACCTTCAGCTGCTGCATTTCCCATTTTTACACACTCCTTTCTTCACGCCCTCTCATGATTATGTTGGTACGCGATAAATAATAAATTTAGAATAAAGAATATATGTATCAGAAGAAACCCTGCAAATGCACCATGCACTGCTAGTTTCATCTTTAACATCGCAATAATAAAAACTGCTGCTGCTGCCACACGGGCCCAGCGGAAACGTTTCATGATTTTCAGACCTTGCTTGGGAGCCTCTACATAGGGCAAAGCTTTCTTAATGCCCAAGAACAAAATGGACAGGTCAATAATACCTGCGAGCACTCCACATAAGACACCGTGTGCAAACGACGTTCTCAGTCCCAGCCATAACGGCAGAGCTATGACTAAAGCACAAAAGGCAATTCGTGAAACAAATTTGCTACCACCGCTTTTTGGCAATGGAAGTTAAATCAAAGTTACTTTTCATTATCTTTTTTCTGTTCAGCATCCCGTGACAGAATGCTCTTCTGTATCAGATTGTAATATGTCATCACTAGTGAAATAATTGCCAATGCAATACAGATACCGCGCATAGTATGATTCCCTGTTTGAAAATAATTATCAAGCCAGTTACCACCAAAATACGCCAGCAGAAAATCAATCACTGCCATAAAGGCTAATGACGATACTGTAGCCAGTGCTTCCAGCATACGCATATGTTCCTTATCAGGAGTTTGTGTGCTCATGCTCATCACCACCGACATTAATTCACAAATTCAACAAATTTACTCTTTTTTTAATTTTAATATTTTTCACAACTTTTGTCTATGCTTTATGAGCAAATTCCGGTAAATTTTCTACCGCAAAGCCATTTTTTGCCAAAATAGCCTTAATAATGCGCTCACAAGCACGTCCATCACCATACGGATTAGCAGCCTCTGCCATGGAGCGATAATGTTCAGCGTCATCTAACAGCAGATTAGTTTCATGTAAAACATCTTCATAAGCAGTACCAACAAGTTTTACAGTACCGGCTTCAACAGCCTCCGGTCTTTCTGTAGTATCACGTAATACCAAAACAGGTTTTCCTAAAGCAGGCGCCTCTTCTTGAATTCCGCCGCTATCAGTCAGAACGATGTCAACCTTAGCCATCAAATTAGCAAAAGGTTCATAATCCATCGGTTCAATCAGATGTACTCTATCTAAAGCACCCAACTCCTCGCGCACGATTTCACGTACTTTAGGATTTTTATGTACCGGGAAAATTGCTTCTACATCAGAATGTGTTTCCAAAACGCTTTTTAAAGCACGGTAAACATGACGCATCGGCTCACCTAAGTTTTCGCGGCGATGGGTAGTCATAAGGATCAGACGATTACCGGACGCAAACACCTTATTAAGCTCAGCGTCTTCAAATTTATAATCTTCGCGGACAGTAGTCTGCAAAGCATCAATAACAGTGTTACCGGTTACCAGAATATTTTTTCATCAACATTCTCACGCAGCAGATTACCCTTGCTGGTAGAAGTCGGTGAAAAATGCATATCCGCAATAGAACCGGTCAATTTACGGTTCATTTCTTCTGGATACGGAGAATATTTATTACCGGTACGCAGGCCGGCTTCAACGTGACCTACAGGAATCTGTGCATAGAAAGCAGCTAAAGCACCGGCAAAAGTAGTAGTAGTATCACCATGTACCAAAACCATATCAGGCTTTGCTTCTTCCATAACATCCTTCAAACCCATCAATGCACGAGTAGTTACATCATACAAAGTTTGACCTGCAGTCATAATGTTCAGATCATAGTCGGGTTTGATACCAAATAAATCCAGAACCTGATCCAACATTTCACGATGTTGTGCAGTAACAGCAACAATCGGTTGGATGTATTCAGGATATTTACGCATCTCTAAAACTAACGGACACATTTTGATAGCTTCCGGACGAGTGCCGAAAACAGTCATTAATTTAATTTTTTCCACGGCTCTTCCTCCCCTTTATCTGTCGTTCAGAATACCGATTTTTTTAGCACCAACAGCAACAGCCGTAATAATAACAGCAATGATAAGAGCTGCATAGAAGCCATCAACCTCAGCCCACAGCACTGCAGCAATACCTAAAACAGCAGTAATAGCATACATCAACAGCACTGCTTGCTTTTGGTTCATACCCATAGCCAAGAGGCGATGATGCAGATGTCCTTTATCCGGTTGGAAAATCGGACGACCATTGCTGTAACGACGCATAATAGCAAAAGCTGTATCCATAATAGGCAATCCCAAAGCAATAGCAGGAACAATCAACGCTACTGTAGCAGCAGTTTTTACTGCACCATAAACAGAAATTGCTGCCAACATATAACCAATGAACATACTGCCCGTATCACCCATAAAAATCGTCGCAGGATTAAAATTATAGCGTATAAAACCGATAATACCACCGGCCAAAGCCGCAGTCATTACTGCAATATGATAATAGCCCATTTGTACAGCTACCAAAATAACCGTAATAGAAGCAATTGCAGATACACCTGCTGCCAAACCATCCAAACCGTCAATCAGATTGACTACGTTAGTAAAAGCCTATAACCCAGAAAATCGTCAACGGAATAGACAGAAGATCTAAATAAAAATAGCCGCCTAAAGGATTGTTGATCCATTCAATACGAATGTCGAAGAATACCAGCACACAGGCAGCCAAAATCTGCCCCAGCAGCTTTACTTTTGCAGGAAGCTGATATTTATCATCTAGTACACCTACAATTACTATCACTGTACCACCGATTAAAATACCGACAATATCCCAAGTCATCTCTAAGCTTGCCACCGCGGCAATCATAAATGCAATATAAATAGCAAGACCGCCAAGACGCGGCATAATTTTTTATGCACCTTGCGGTTATCAGGTTTATCAATCGCACCAATCTGAAATGCTAATTTTTTATATAAGGAGTCAAAACGTAGCTTACTAACGCAGCAAGCAAAAAAAAGGAAAACCATACGCACTTAACATTGATTTTTCTCCACTCAAAAACGAACGCAAACAATCATATAACTTATGATAAAGATTTATCTTTTATATAGTATATCATTTTTGGCAGTAGCGTCAATTATTTTTATTACAAAATTTACAAAAAGTTGCTTTTTATGTCAAATTTCACAATAATTGTTTTCTTTTTAGGAATAAAGAAGGTGGATACATTTAATTATTTTCAAAGTCAAAAGCCGTATTTTGTACAGTGCAAAAGTATTTTTCAATGTCAACCTATATTTTTTTACATACACTTTCACAAATATGTCACTCAACAATCCATTAAAGATAACATCTTTTAAACGAAAAATTTTACTTTCAGGCCTTTCATGCTAGAGTATATAAATTTTCTCACAGTATATTATTTATGCTTTCTAGTGATATTAATTATTCTAAAATTCTATAACTTATAGCTTATATGAAAAAGCCCTCCGAAATATTCGGAGGGCTTGATTTTCATTGGAGCTGCTAACGGGATTTGAACCTGCGACCTACTGATTACGAATCAGTTGCTCTACCAGCTGAGCTATAGCAGCATTGCAATTATGCTATTTTAAGACCACGGCAAAATGAAGACCAATTTGTCACAGTCCTAAAATATTAGCCTTCGTGTTCAGCTTCAGTAGCCGCTTTAGCAGCTGCCATTTCAGCTTTAGTACGACGTTTTCTTACTTTTTTAGCACTATTGATGCCTGCTTTTTTAATTACCTTAGCCAATTCAGAGATAATGTGCAATTCATCAACAGAACAACCTTGAACTAAATCAGACAATTCATTGCAGTAAATTTGTTCACTGCGATGAATATTATCACACAAAAGCTCATCAACAGATACATCAAGCACATTTGCAAGATGAATAATAGTAGGCAAGCCAAGCTTGGTGTTACCAGTTTCAATATTACTGATATGCGGAGTTGACAAGCCAGTCAATTTAGCGATATTGCCTTGAGTCAATCCCTTGCGTGCACGTGACGCCTTTATTCTCAAGCCAATAGCTTTGTAATCAATATCCAACTTCACTAGAGCTCTCCCCTTCTCATTTTCAACTTCCTGTTGTAATAACATTACAATTATATCTAAAAAAACATTAAATAGCAAGTTTGATTGCCTGCTTTTTTAGAAATAAGATAATATTTTTTCAAACAGCCTAAAACCCTTGCTTTACAAGATTATATTATATTTACACGGTTTATTTTATTTTTTGGGAATAGATAAAATCAAAACCGTAAAAATAATGCAGGCCATACCTAGTAAGTCAGGCAAAACCAGCCTAGTACCCAATAAAACGACTACAGCAATAATAGAAGCCAATGGTTCAGCACAAGAAATCAGGCTAGCTTTTGTAGGGCCAACAATCTTTAAGCCCTGCAAATATAACCCGTAGCTAGCAATTGTTGCCCCCAGCACCAAATAACACATTGCTAAAACAGCATTTGTATCCCAATTACCCGGTGCAGAAAAAGGATTACGCCAAAATAATAAAAATAAGCCTGATAATAACTGACCCCAGCCAATAATAACACTGGCAGAATAACGCTTCAGCATTTCAATAGGTTTAATACTGTAATAAGCATAAGAAATTGCTGATAGTAAGCCGATAATTAAGGCCTCCGGGGATAAAGCTAAGCTATCGATACTGCCATGAGTGGCAATCAGAAATACACCTAAAATTGCACCGACAATACCTAAAAGCTCCCTGCCCTCCGGACAGCGACGATTTTTATAGCTGACCCACAGCATAACATAAATAGGTGCCATATATTGCAGTACTGTCGCCGTAGCAGCGTTGCACAGGCCGATAGTATAGTAAAATCCCAGCTGGGCACCTAATATGCCTAAAAACGAAAATTCGACAAGATCCCTCGGTGTTTCCCTTAATGCCTTAAAAACATTTTGTTTTTTGCACCAAAGCGCCAAACGATAAGAATATCAGGCCACCTACTATTTGACGGATCATAACCAGCCATACAGAATCAGCTTGATGATATTCGTATAAGTATTGTCCGGCAACGCCGCCCATTCCCCAACAGGTAGCGGCACCAATTATTAACAATATACCCTTCAGCACAAAACTTCTCCCTTTCCCTTGTAAGTGAAGATAAAACCCGAAAGTCTTACGACATTCGGGTTTTATTCAACTAAATTTTAGAGTGTAGCAATAAAGTAAGCAATACTGCTTACCAAGACTGTTAAAGTAATCATCATAGGATCTGCAATAGATGTACGGTAGTTTTCAGGATTATAGTGTGTACGTTTACGGAACGGTTTCGCATCCAAGAAATCCATAGGATTAGTAGTAAGTTCCATAAATTTCTCGTACAATACACGCCATGCACTACCAAGAGCGCCGCTCAATGCACAGAACAGCGTTGTCAGTCTGTAAATAATGAAAGCAATCGGTTTGCGATAGAACCAATCAGTATCCAAGCTGAGTGCTGTGTGCGGCTCCATACGCGGCAGGAACATCATAAACGGAACCATAGTAACGACTAAGATTTCTACATAGCTCAGAATATGAGCTACAGTATACGGTTCATATCCAGGTGCTCCGAACGGCAGATAACGATATAACAAATCAGGATATACACCATAAAGGAAGCAAAGCACAGAGCCTAACCCCATTGCTACATACATATTTTTCGGCAATTTGTGAGCAAGATGCACGTCTTTGTCAGTGTCACGCAAGAAAATGAAGTAACCCATTTTCAAAGTAATGGACAGGAAAGTACCGATACTAGCCAACTCCAGTAAAGTATATATCCAATCATAGCCAGCTGCAGATGCTGCAGCAATGGTAATAGTTTTACTAATAAAACCATTGAAGAACGGTGCGCCGGAAATGGAGAAAGCAGCAACAAAGAAGCATACTGCCACAAACGGCATTTTCTTAGCCATACCACTGAGTTGATTGATTTTACGAATGCCTGTTGCATAAATAATAGCACCGGCACACATAAAGAGCAGAGATTTGTAAAGAATATGGGAGAATGCATGGGCAGCTGCACCATTTAAGGCCATAGCAGTACCAACACCGACACCAGCTACCATAAAACCTACCTGACTTATGATATGATAACCAAGCAGACGACGCATATCGTTTTCCATAATCGCAAATGCTGCACCATACAACGCCATAAAGCAGCCAAAGCCCATAAGGAAATCAGCACCGGCGAAGATACGAATTAAACAGTATACCGCAACCTTAGTAGTAAAGGAGCTCAAGAATACGCTGCCTGTAATAGTACCTTCAGGATATGCATCTACCAACCAAGCGTTCAGCGGCGGAATAGCAGCATTAACAGCAACACCGATTAAAATTGCCCAAAAGGCAATATCATGAGGACCTTGTGCCAAATTACTGATAAGCATATCACCAGTACCATATTTCAAGAAAATACCGCCAAGCAATAAGTTACCACCAAACATGTGAACTAACAGATAACGGAAGCCTGCGTCTAGAGGCAGGTGTATGATGACACCAGATTAAGAACAAAAAGTAACAGCCAATGCTTCCCAGAAGAAAATCATGGTCAGCCAATCCTTGGCTAAGGTTACGCCCAAAGCACAACCTGCATAGGCCATGGAGCTGAAAGTTTCCATACGATTAGAGTTATGGCAGGAATAAATACCACCGATACAGGCCATCATTGCGAAAATCATACAGAATACATAGCTTAATTTGTCGACGTACATATATCCCAGCTGGTAACCTGTGCCGAACAAACCTATACTGATATCAGTACCTATAGGCATATTCAATGCGGCATATAAGCCGGCAAAAGGACCTATTGCCAAAACAACTCTGCGCAGGAATTTAGGCATCAGCAAAGCAATGAAGCCTACCGCTATTAATACCAAGCCCGGGTGAAGCACATTACTCATTATCCTCACCTCTGCTTTCATAATAGTCTTCATTACGCTGCAGAAGCGGTGTCATGATTAATTTAGCTAAAATAATCAAAACCCAGCAGCCGACGAATCCGAAGAAAATATCATAGCCGAAAGGTAGCGGCCACCATGCAGGACTATGCATGTGAATACCACACATCTCAGCAATTACAGATATAATTAAAACAATGGCACAAGCCAGATAAGTCTGTTTCTTAGACATTACAGCCACCCCCCATGCCAGCCTGCGCAAATAGCGTTGGAGGCCATAGTTGCCATTTCATAAAAATGCGGATAAATATCAGGAACAGTACCCAAAACAATGGCAATTAAAGTGGTAATGCAGATAGGAATCAACATTGCATAGCTTGCATCGCCATATTTGCGGAATTTTTCTTGCGGATCTTTACGGAAATATGCCATCTGACATACCGGCAGTAAATAACCGGCTGCTAGCAGTGCACTGGCAACCCAAACCAAGATGTATAATGGTTTACCTGCTTGTAAAGCACCCAAAGCCAAATTCCATTTACTAATAAAGCCGACTAAAAACGGCGTACCTGCAATACCAAGCGAAGCTATCGTAAAGCAAGCCATCGTTACCGGTAACTTTTTACCGATACCGTATAGTTCACTAATGTTATTTCTATGCGTACGAGCAATAATAAGACCGGCACACATAAATAGGGTAATTTTCATAACAGCATGGGCAACCAGATGGAGGTAAGCACCCTTGATGCTCAACGGAGAAATAAGCGCAGCACCCAGAACAATGTAGGATAACTGACCTACTGTAGAGAAAGCCAGTCTGCGTTTCAAGTGATCCTGACGCAATGCAATCAAGGAGGATACTATAATACTGGTAGCTGCGGCCCAAGCCAGAACATCGGTAACACCGATTTCAGCTAACAGCTTCGGGCCAAAGACGAAGCCTATAATACGCAATACTGCGAAGACACCTGTTTTACAACGGCAACTGCATGCAACAGTGCAGATACAGGAGTAGGAGCAATCATTGCTGCCGGCAGCCATCCATGCAACGGCATTACAGCTGCTTTTACAGAACCTGCCAAAAGCATTAATACAAAAATTGCCTGTAGTACCCATCTCGGTGCCATATCAGTAGTCAGGAAACCACCAGGAGTGAATTCCATAGTACCACTGATGCAGTAAACAGCGATAACACCGGCTAAGAATAACTGACCGGAAATCAATGTATAAATCAAATATTTACGGCTAGCCATCAACGCTTCCTGATTACGTTTATGTAATACCAGCGGATAGCTTGCTAAGGTCAAGATTTCATAGAAGATAAAGAAAGTCAGCAGGTTTTCTGCCATTGCAATGCCCATTACTGCACTCATACAGATAGCAAATGCGGCAAAATAACCGGTTTGTTCTCTCATGGTTACAACGCATGTAACCGATGGAGTAGAAGTTCATCGGTACCCACAACATAGAAGCAAGTACAGCAAAAATCATACCTGCCGGGTCGGTGCGCAATGTCAGACCTACTGTATCAGTAATCTGACACAGAGTCCATTGATATTGATCGCCTGCTAAAACAGCAGGTACCATGGAAAGGATAATAGCAAATTTTAAAACAGAAGCGATAACACTCCAAGTTTCACGCAGGTTCGGCCAACGTCTGCTGAATGCGATGAGAACTGCAGCAATAAAAGGAAACCCCTACTGCCAGAAATGGTCTGCAATCTATAATCGTCATCTCAGAAACACCTCCGGCAAGCCTAATTTAATAACATCCGTAACAATGTCTACACTGTAGAAGCCCAGTGCCAGAATACCTATACCAACAACCAGAATAGGTAATGCCATAGCAAACGGTAAACCAAGTTTACCTTTGTGAGGATGAACCTCTGTCAGAGAAGCTTCACGTTGTACAAACATCTGCTCAATAATACGGAAGAAATAAATAGCATTTAACAGGGAGCTGATAATCAAAACGCCGATGTAAAAGTATTGTTCACCGGTATAAGCACCAAGCATCAGATACCATTTACTAAAGAAACCTGCAGTCGGCGGTAAACCGATCATGGATAAAGCTGCCAAAGTAACGGTAATCGTACTGATGGTCATCTTCTTATTCATACCACCTAAACGATACAGATTAACCTCGCCGAAGCGATACTCAATACCACCAATTACCAGGAACAGGCCGCTCTTCATGAAAGCATGGTTGATGATATGCAGAACAGCACCTATAAAGCCATACATATTACCCATTGCCAAACCAATAGCAATATAACCTATCTGAGCAACACTGGAATATGCCAGCATACGACGGAAGTCGTATTGTGCCATAGCCATGATAGAGCCAATCAAGATACCTGCAACACCGAGAATACCCAAAACATTCAAAGCGCTATGCATAACAGGGTTATCAACTTTGAAGATATAGTAAACAAAACGAATCAATGCATAAGCAGGAGCCTTACTCATGCAGCCTGCAATGAAAGCAGCTGCACCAGGATGAGCAAAGGTATACGCATCAGGCTGCCAGCCATGTAATGGGAACAAAGCCATTTTGATACCGAAGCCAATAATAAAGCAAGCTACGGCAATAGCAAACAACGGAGAATTCATAAACGGAACTACTCTCGCTGCCATATCTGCCATGTTCAGAGTACCGGTCATAGAATACAGATAACCAACACCCAACAGATATAAGGAAGCGCCAATAGTACCAATCAGCAGGTAACGGAACGCTGCCAGCATAGATTTTTGCCGCCCAACGCAATCAAGCCGTAACCAGACAAAGACATGATTTCAAGATATACATATAAATTGAAAACGTCGCCAGTAATAATCATACCGCACAGGCCAACAGTCAACAGACCAAATAAGGTATAATAACCGCCGACATGTAGCCAATCTTCATCCTTGACGAAAGGCTTGCTGTACAGTGCAACCAGCATAGAAATAAACGTTACCAGAACTGCTAAAATACTATTTAACGGATCCAGAGCAAACTCGATACCGATTGGTGGAGCCCAACCACCCATCCAGTAATGCCATGTCTGGCCACCACTGGAAATTACTCTGTGCAGTACGATGCAGGCGTTAATAAAGGCACCGACAATGGATGCCATAACAATCCAAGAACCTAAAGTTCTTTTAATTCTGCTGAACAGCATACATAGAAGTGATGCTGTAAGCGGCAGAAGTACAATAAGGACAGGAGCATGCTGAGTCATTTACTTGCCCTCCTCAGAACCTCTACCTCTTCAACAGAACCATAAATCTCTTTAATACGCATTAAAAGAGCAATAGCTACACCTGTTGTACCTAAGCTAACAACGATTGCCGTCAGCATCAGGCCATGAGGAAGCGGGTTAATATATGCAGCAGGATCAGTGGTGACACCATTTTGAATAGGAATCATCGCACCGTCTTTTTGTGCAAAGCAAAGATAGAAATAAATTACGGCAACCTGCATAACGTTCATTGCCATTAATTTTTTCATATAGTTTTTACTCAAAACCATACCGTAGACACCTAAGAAAAAAGAGTATCATGACTAAAGAGTAGATGCCTTTTGTTTTTAAAAACTCATTTAACACTTCCATCATCTTCACCCCTTTTCACGATTGCGTCTAACAAATTGATAATTGTCATCATAACACAGATAGCAACACCAATTTCAATCAGGAAAATACCTGTAGCATGCATTTCATACTTCGGCTCCATATGCAGCGGCATATAATCATAGTTCAGGAAGAAGTCAGCACCGCCAAGCAAAGTCAGCCAACCTGTAAAGGCATACAAAAAAGTACCGACACCTGCTAAAACAACGGAAGTCTTACCTAAAACATTGAATTTAGTATCAAAGCCTAAAATCAATCTTGCCAGTAAAAACACCAACCGCCAACAGGGCACCTGCCTGGAAACCGCCGCCAGGAGAAAACTCGCCTAAGCACAATACATAGACACCGTAAACAATAGTAAATGGTATTAACATACGGAAGGCGACATTGAGGATAATACCACCAAATGGTTCTTTCATTTGATAATCTCTCCTTCCTCAGGATCTTCCGGCTCTTCCTCAGGACGACGTCCCACAGGATTACTAGTCAGAACCAATACTGTGGTCAGACCTGCCAGAAACATTACGGAAGTTTCCCACATTGTATCGAAACCTCTATAGTCAATGATGACGCCGGTTACGATATTAGGAGAACCCGTATCCTCTGCACTACGAGAGATATAAGTCGGAGTAACATGCTGGTTAGGTGCAGTATTAGCATCACCAATTTCAGGTAAATACGTTACTACTGAACAAAACATGCCTGTCATAACGGCCAGAATTACAGCTACTAATCCACGCATTATTTACACCACCTGTCGATTTTTTTCAAAGAAGCTACAAAAAAGATTGTAGAGATCGTACCGATAACAGCTTCTGTGAACGCAACGTCCGGAGAACCCATCATCAAATACAGCAATACAGCACAGAAGCTGAAACCGCTATAAATAATTGCCGCACTCAGGATGTCCTTACAGAAAATAACTGCGCAGGTAATCAGAATCAAAAAGAGCAATAACACAGCCTCAATAATATAAATCTGCATTTATTATTCCTCCTTTTTCGTCAGATTGCCCAAAGGTTCATCAGCACTGGTATCATGCTTATCTAAGCCTACCAACTTTCTTGCACCCTTAGTTTTCAAAGTCCATACCGGATGTCCTGATTTATAAGCAGCCTTGCTTAAAATATGGGAGCCGATAGGATTGGCCATAAATACAATCAAAAAAGCAAACGCCATTTTCACAGCAGTAAGAGTCGGGCCCTCATAAATAATCAAACCGATAAAAGAAAGGGTACAACCCAAGGTCTCACTATTGCCGGAAGCATGTACTCTGCTATAAAGTCAGGCAGGCGCAACATACCGATTGCAGAACCGATAAAGAACACCAAACCACCTAACATAAAAATTGCTGCTATAACTTCTCTGAGGGAGTTAAATCCAAAGCTCTCAATCATATCTTCTTCCCTCCCAGAAATTTTGCCACAATTACAGAACCGATAAATCCGAGAAATGCATAAGAAATTGCAATATCTACATACATATCCGGACGACCGTCAATATATCCGAACAAAACTAACAGTAAAATAGTGTCGGCACCAATAACACCCAAGCCGTTCATTCTGTCAAAATAGTGGGGCCGTTAAAAAGACGCTGCAGCATAGTGCCGATAACAAAGATTATGGAAATCATTAAAATATAAAAAATAACATTCATAATCATTCCTCACTCTCCACTACAGCAAAATCAAATTTTTCACCGTACAAATCAGCTACCTTTTTCTGCATAGAACCATCAAGAACGCCTTCTGCAGCTCCTTTGGTCAAAGCGTGGATTTCGTACAGACCATCATCAGTAACATTCAAAGTTACTGTACCCGGGGTCAGCGTAATGGAGTTTGCAAGCATTACAGAGGCCATAGGATTATCAACTTTAAAATAGAAGCGTACTACTTTAGGATCGATTTCCAGCTCTTGGGAAGTTGTCGCTAATAACACGTCAATGTTAGCCAATACCAGCTGCCACATCAGCCACAGAAAATATACGATGAACTTAGGTATGGACGCACCAAAGACAAAATAGCGTTTACTTCCATCTTTATTAGGCACTAACAACAAAGGATAAGTAATATGCGTTGTTACTAATGCGGTAATAATTCCATAAACGACAAATTTTGTTTCCGTTCTGCCGGAAAGAGCCATCCAAAATCCAAAGAGCACCAATGCCATGCACAGCTTATGAACCATAGTCGAACCTACAATATTTTTGTTGTTCAATACTCCCTGCTTTTCCACAGCTACCACCTTTCTTTATAATATTTTAGTTAACTTTGGAACACTACTATAACAACATAGTGCCTCAAACAATTAGCATTAAGATTGCTTCAAGCAAATGACTTATAGGAGATAATTCCATTAACAAAAAAACAAGTATATAAGAGCCTTCTCATGCTCTTATATACTTTATAAGATTTGACAAAAAGAAAATTTTCCTGCCTTAATTTTTAATTATTTATTCCTCAGAGTTATTACTTTAAATTCGCATTCTTCTACAGGCAGCATTCGCCCACTTAAAGATTTTACACGCTCTAAATCAGCAGTGCAGCAGACGGTAACTTTGCCTTGTCCTGCTTCCTTTAATAAATTGTCCTTTTTTAATTCAGCAATAGCATTTTTACTAGTAGCCTCTGCAGGGTCTACAACAGTAACAGCATCACCGAATTCCTTTTCAATCTGTTTTTTATGAACGGATAATGTGTGCAGGATAAGATTAACGCATCAATACCTGCTTCCTTTAACGGTGCAGCATATTCAGCAATAGCTTCCGTCAAAGCACTACTGTCAAATTGCTGGCCTTCAATCAACGGGACAAATTTAGGACAGGCAATCGGATAAACCTCAGCAGTATTATCTACTGCTAAAATAGCTTTTTATGAGCCTCGGTGCTAATAGTAAACGGAGTAGCAAAAACACCTATTTTTTCTTTTTACTTATTTCTAGAAGTAAATGCTCACCCTTGACATCCCTACAATCGGAAATTTATGATTTCCCTTTAAGGAATCCACGCCTAACATGGTCAAGGTATTGCAGGCAATAACTACCTGTTTTACTCCCTGCCCAGCTAACCAATCTATAATTTCTGCTACGAAAGTCCTAATCTCTTGTTCTGAACGAATACCATAAGGAGTACGAGCAGTATCACCAACATAGATAAAATCTTCATGGGGAAGCATTTGGTGCAGACATTTTAAAACGGATAAGCCGCCTACGCCGGAATCCAGCACACCTATAGGTGTATTATTGTTCATTTCTAATAACCTCCTCTTCGTATTTTTTATTATAACATACTCTTATATTCTGCTGAAAATAAATATACTTTATCTTGATTCGAAAAACTCTTAATTGGCTGTCAATCCGCCATCAACAACAATAATGGAGCCTGTCATAAAACTATTTTGTGGAGATACCACACTACAAATAACATGAGCAATTTCCTCTGCACGGGCAATACGTCCCATAGGATATGCAGAAGCCATATCTGCCAAAGTATAGCCACCATCAGCATCCACTAACTGTCTAGCTAAAAGCGGAGTATCTACGTCTGCAGGGCAGACACAGTTCACACGTACAGACGGAGCCATATCCAAAGCCAACGCTCTTGTCAAAGAAACTATTGCACCCTTGCTTGCACAATATAACGGACAGCCATAATTACCACTGACGCCGGCATCAGAAGCAATATTCACAATACTACCTCCATTATATAGGTGCGGCATTACAGCCTTAGTTAAAAACAAAGTTCCCTTAACATTAGTATCCATAATTGCTGCATAACTATCATCCGTCATGTTTTCCAAGCGTTCCTCAAGGTATACGCCTGCACTATTGATTAAGATATTAATATTCTTATCAATTGCAGCTACTGCCTTTTGGCAGGCAACAGTATTAGTAACATCACATTGAAGATAAAATGCTTCCTGCTGTGTTTTTTCCTTTAAAGATTTTACTGCATCGGTACCTTTTTGCTTATTTCTTCCTAAAAGATATACCTCTGCACCATCTAATAATAATTTTTCGGCTACGGCCAAGCCAATACCGGACGTGCCGCCACTAATTACAGCAACTAAACCTGCACAACCATAATTCATCTTAATCATGCTGTTCCTCCATTTTCGCCAATTCTTCTGCAGTTAATGCAGGCGGCAAAATAATATTAATCGTTGTCCCCTTGCCTTTTTCACTTTCAACACTTAATCCCATATCATGACGCAGAGCAATCTGTTTAGCAATGGCCAAGCCTAAGCCGCTGCCTGTTTTATTATGCTCATTACGTGCTTTGTAAAATCTGTCAAAAGCATGTGGTAACTCTTCTGCATTCATGCCACAGCCATGGTCAATAATCTGTAGCCAGCCTGACTTTAAGTGCAACATAATTTCTCCGCCCTCAGGAGAGAATTTAATACTGTTATGCAGGAAAATCATCAACATCTGCCTTAATCTACCATAGTCGCCATCTAACATGTATAAATCTGCATCCAAATCTGCTTTAACCTGGATATGTTTTTCCATACCTATGCGACGTGAACCACGTACAGCATCCTGAACTACATCACAGAAATTAAGCGCACTTTTTTCGATAGGGAAATCAGTATTCTGTAAACGGGATAAATCCAATAAATCATTTATCAGACGCTGCAAGAAAATGCTTTCCTTATACATCTGCTCGTGGAATTCATTTACTTCTTCTTTTTCCGTTATCACACCATCTCGCAATGCTTCCAAGCTACCTCGAATTACCGTTACAGGTGTCCGCAGCTCATGCGAAATATTAGCAATAAATTCGCGACGCAGCTTTTCTAGCTTCTGGCTTTCTTCATCTGCTAATTGCAAGCGTTCTGCCAAAACATCTAACGTTTGTGCTAAGGCACCTATTTCATCTTTTTGAGTAATATTATTACGTACACTATAATTACGTTCTGCCAATAACGCTGCATTGTCGTTCATCAAATTCAAAGGTTTCGTAAAACGCCAGCTTAAAATAATACTTAAAAACAATCCTAAAACCAAAGCTGCTAAAACGCTCAACATTAATATTCTTAATCCCGACCACACAGCATCGTGTAGTCCTTGTACAGGAGAATGTAATAATAATACTGCTTTAACCTCTCCATGCTCATCATATACAGGTTCACCCACAGTAATCATAAATTCATTTAACCAAGAATTATACTCTTCGATAATAAAGCGTTCACCTTTAAAACCTTGCTCAACTTTGTCTTTGATATGTTCCGGCAGTTTATTATAAGCATCTTTAGCATTGCGAGGCTGATTAGGCATCCTTATACCTTTATCATGATGTTTACGCATTTGCTCCCGCATCCGCTCTTTATTAACATTAAGATTACGCTCACTATCTACTACCCAAACCATATCCCGTGAAACATTATCTAAATACTTGATAAACCTACTATTAGAAATCCCGTCGCCATAACGTTTTTCTAAAAAGTGCATGTTATCACTAATAACGGCAGCAATTTTTGCGACTGCACAATCATAGATTGTTTTTTATCTCAATAGTATGTTGCTTAAATAATTGGTAAAATAAACCACCTATCAATAACGCAAAAATTAATAAAACACTTGAAAAATAGAACATTAACTTAACGGCAATACGGTTTTTCATCCTACTTTACCTCAAAGCGATAACCGACACCCCAAATAGTCTTGATTTCCCAAGTAGAATGTTCATACTTATCTACTTTCGCACGTAATCTTTTGATATGCGAATCTACAGTACGACTATCACCAAAATAATCACAACCCCATATACTGTCTAACAAATTATCACGACTGAAAACTTTAGTATTATTTTTAGCCAAAGTCCATAATAATTCGATTTCTTTTTTTTGTCAAAGGAACATCAGCACCATCAATCTGAACTTCATATTTATCGATATTGATAAAAAGATTACCATAAGTCAAGGTATTCTTAGATTCCGGCTCCTGCATATTCAAACGACGTAACACTGCTCTAATACGTGCCATCACCTCACTGGCAGAAAACGGCTTAATAACATAATCATCTGCACCTATATCCAAACCCATGATTTTATCATAATCTTCACCACGAGCAGTAATCATAATAATAGGAACCATGGATGTTTTGCGCAAACGTCGGCATACTTCAAATCCATCAACACCTGGCATCATTACATCTAATAAAACAGCAACGATTTCATTTTTATGTGCTTCAAAAAGTTCTAAAGCTTCGTTACCATCTAAAGCAACGAGCGGCTCCCATCCCTCTTTTTTTTTACATAGCTGGACAAAATCATGGTAATCTGTTTATTATCATCGGCAATCAAAATCGTTTTCATAATTTCAAGCCCCTTTCGTCTATGTTCAAAACATTTCTTGCTTACTTTATTATATTATATACTAAGCGAAAAATGTGGTGAAAATATGACAAATATTTTGTCTTTTTTTATTATTTTGACACACAAAAAGCCATACCTCTCATGTATGATATAAGCAAAGTTAAAATCAATGCTGAAATATCAAAGGAGTGAAATAATATGTTGAATTTCAAAAGAGCTCTTATTATCGGTACCATGTTAACCGCACTTTCTGCACAAGCTTTTGCTGCTCCCGCAGTTGAAAACGCACCGGCTCCGACTATGAAAGAACGTGTCAATGCTATTTTAAACGAAGATAATACAGTTTGTCCCGCAAAAGACAATAAACCATGCCCGCAACCCGGCATGCGTCATCACAAAAAAACTTGAAATTGACTCCAGAGCAGCGTAAAGTTGTTGATAAATACCGTGGCCAATGGAAAGATATGACTCCGGAGCAACGTAAAGCAGCTGGACAAGAAATTTTTACAGTCATGACTAAAGATATGACTCCGGAGCAAAAACAAGCCTTCATCGAAAATATGAAGCAACGTCACAAAGAAATGATGGAAAGACAAGCACGCCACGACCAACGTGCCAAAGAAACCATGGCCAAACTTACTCCGGAACAACGTGTTGAAGTAGAAAACTTCTTAAAAGAAGATATGGCAGCCCGTCAAGCACGCCATGAAAAAATGCAGCAAATGACTCCGGAACAACGTGCTGCAATCCGTGCTAATACTCCGAAAAAATATAATCATGGTCATAAAAAACATCATAAACAAGAAATGCGTGCTCAAAAACAAGCACAAGAAGTTACAGCTACTAAAGTAGCTTAAACAATACATATCCTTTCTTCTCTAAATAACAAAGAAAGCGTCTGCTAAACAGCAGACGCTTTTTTTCGTTTTCTAAAATCATTTTAAAAAATCTTTCCAAAAGGGTAGAAGCTAAGAACAATAACTAAAATAAGAACAAAAATATCCGATACCTTTAAAGGTTCAGGACGCATATTTTTATAAGTATTACTACCAAAGCCTTTCAACTCCATAGACAGTGCCAAAGTTTCTGATTTAGCAACAGCACGCATAACCAACGGACGAATGACTACTAAATATGCTAAAAAACGCTTGATAACATTGCCACGATTAGAGTAACCACGGCAACTTTGCGCATCTAAAGTAATTGCACTATCTGTTAGGAAATTAGGCACAAAACGTAACGCAGTAGTAAGCATAAAAGCATATTCACAAGGTAAATGAAAACGATCTACTAAAGCTTTGGCAATATCCTGAATACGCGTAGCCGCCAAAAGGCATAAAAAAGCCATGGTCATTACTAACATGCGTAGACCGCCTATCAAGGCTGTTTCTAGTGGAGTTGCAAATAATAATTGCAATAAAATCATCATCCCGGTAAAAACAGCTAAGCCACCTATAGCAGCCATAGTCATACGATCATGCTTAATATATAGTAATAGGGCTAATTCTAAAACTAAAATGGTTGCTACTGCTTCCACAGGTAAAATAAAAACCCATGCAGTAATTGCTAACGTCACAATAATTTGAGTAAAAGCTGTTAAACGCATTATTTTCCTCCCTTTCTCTCCACAGCAGCCACAAATTCTGCAGGAGTAACTGCATCAATACCTAATGCTGCTGATAAGGAAGATACTGTAGGATGGCATAACCCCCAACGTTCCACAGGATATTCACCGTTAAACAAAGTCTTAGGCGTATCATCAAAAACTTTATTACCACGATGCAATACTAAAACACGTTTTGCAAAGCGACGCACTATATCCATATCATGAGAAATTAAAACTATAGTAATACCACGCTGCTCGTTAATAGCCTTTAAATATTCCATCATGCGCTCTTTTTCCAAAGCATCTTGACCATTAGTAATTTCATCTAAAATTAAAATGCGTGGATTTAAAGCTAAAGCTGCAGCTACACCCAAGCGACGTTTCTGACCGAAAGATAACAGGCGCGGATATTCTCCTTGTAAGTTCAGCATTCCCATAGCATCTAAGGCTTCTAAAGTTTGACGACGAATAGTTTCCTCAGTCAACTTTTTAGCACGTGGTCCATAAGCAACTTCATCAAAAACCGTATCTTCTAAAATCTGTAAATCAGGATTTTGGAAAACGTAACCGATTTTATCTGCCAAATCAGCAGGCTCACACTTAACAATATCCTCACCATCAATTAAAATCTGACCACTGCGTGGATGACATAAAGCCATAAACAAACGACTTAAAGTCGTCTTACCACTACCATTATGACCTAAAAGAGCAACAAATTCTCCATCTTTGATGCAGCAATCTAAATCATTAATAACAGGCTGTCCACGCATATACGCAAAATTAACATTTTTTGCTTCTAACATTATGCGTTACCTCCTTCAATAGCACCAAGATTAAAGGTTTTAAAATCAGCCAAAGCATCATTTTCACTACGCCAATCGCCTAAATCCAAGCCCAGCTTTTCCTGCAAACCTAATTTAATCTGCCATAATGTAGGTAATAGAGGACGCAAGGATGTATCCTCATACATCTTCGGTGCTGCCGCTTCAAAAGTGTCAGAAGCTACTAATTCACCATCTTTTAGAACTATCATATCTGTAACATAGGGCAACAAAAAATCTGTACGATGTTCAACTACTACAATAGTAGTACCATAACGTTGATGAATGTCATAAACCAATTTATATAGAGTCTGCGCACCATCAGGATCCATAGCTGATACAGGCTCATCCAAAACAATGATTTCCGGGTGCACAGCTAAAGTAGCCGCCAACAGCAAACGTTGACGTTGCCCACCACTTAACTCATCTAATTGATAGCTTTCACGATCAGGCAAGCCCACATCCTCTAAGGCACGGCTGGTACGTTCAGCAATTTCTTCCTGAGCAAAACCATGATTTAAGAGTGTAAAAGCGATTTCCTCTCCAGCGGTCAGAGAAACCATCTGGCTTTCATAGTCTTCCATGATAAAACCTACACGCATAGCAATATCCGCAACACGTTTGCCTTTAGTTGTTTCGCCATTCAGCTTTACGTCACCACTATAACGTCCGCCGACATAAAAGGAACAATTCCCGTCATTGCCTTACATAAAGTTGTTTTACCGGCACCACCAGGTCCTGTAATAATAGTAAAGCTACCTTTTTTACCTTTAAACTAATATCTTGCAATACTAAATCAGATTTTTATATGCAAAATAAAAATTTTCTAATTCAATAACTTGCTCCATTACTTTTCATCCTCCTGAAATAAAATAATTTACGCACAGGTGCATAAAGGAAGAACGTAATCAAGCCGTTCAGCAATCCGATAATCGCTACTACGGGCAACATTGCATAAACCCACACATGCAACGGTAAACCTAAAACTACCTTTAAAATATAGGTAAACAAAGCACCACTGGTTACAGTAGCCACAAAGCCTGTAATAAACGGACGCAGCTTCCATTCACCAATTTTAGCCTTGAACATCGCCTCTACCAGTAAATAGCAGATGGTTGCACCAAACATTTCACTAATAACATTACCCAAGGGAAACGCAGATTTAGAAGTCGGTACCAAAGTCAGACCTGCAATAAATCCTATACCGATAGCCTGCTTTAATTTAAGTCTGGTCAAATTAATAACAATCGCATACATGGCAATTGTCCAGTTAGGAGTAACACCACCCACATTAGGGGCTTACTGTATGTAAAATAATACCGATAGCCAGAAGCATTGCCGTAATCGCTACCCAGCGATAGCCATCCTGCATCGGTTCTACTTCAATAAGCTGTGGTATCTGTTTCTTCTGTTCGTCCATAAAATCCTCTCTTCCTGCAATATTTATCTTTATTTGCTAAATACTTGCTCTATGAAAATGTGAATGAACTCATTATACTATATTCTTACACTTTTGTATGTAAAAAAATAAAATGGTGTTGCACAGAACTGTGAACCCCATTTTATTGTGTCATTATTTACATGGAAAACTGTATCATTCCAATGCAACGCATAATTCGGTGATGCGATTCAACAGCTGTTTATTTTCCTCCGGTACGCCGATAGTAATACGTACACACCCCTGTAAAGCAGGATGTGCCGAAAAATCACTAACTAAAATACCGTTTTCTAATAAATATCTTACTAATAATTTACCACTGGCTTCCTGCTGCTCGATACTTTCATCATAATCAGCAGCATATTTGGCCGCCATATGCTCCATTAATAATCCCTCAGCCTTTAATAATAAGAAATTAGCTGAAGAAGGATAAACATAAAAGCCCATCTTACGGCAATAAGCCGCTAATTTATCTCGTTCTTCATCAATAGTCTTAATACGTCCCTTATACAGCTCTTTATTTTCATAAACCATTTTTGCCATATACAAAGTAAACGCATTAACATGATATGGCAATATGGCTTTACCCAAATGACGCATCAAAAACAAGGACCCTGCCCCATAACCGCAACGTAGTCCTGCTAAACCATAAGCTTTAGAAAAAGTGCGTAACACAATAAAATTACTATATCTGCCTAACAGGCTCAATGCCGAGCCTGCTACCAGCCACAGCTTATGCAAAGGACGCATATCATTAGGAGGCATTTCCTTACCGTCTGCAAACTCCATATATGCCTCGTCCAAAATTACCGGGCATTCGACACTAGAAATAATTTTTTCAATAACAGCTAAAGAATTATAGTTACCAGTCGGATTATTAGGATTACAAATAATCAATAAAGACGGCTTTTCCTGCAAGCACAACTCAATAACAGTATCTGCATCGATAAAACCTTCATTGTTTAGCGAATAATAGCAAGGCTCGCTACCACTTAAGCCCACATATTCACCGTACATAGCAAAGGACGGATACGGAATAGCAATTTTACTTCCTTCTCCACCGAATACATAGCACGCTTTCTCCAATAAATCACTGGAACCATTACTGATACGGATACATTCAGGATCCACATCCAAGTCTTCCGCAATAACCTCGCATAAGTTTTCTGCTTTTACAGGCGGATATCTATGAAACGGAAAATTAGCAGCAATTTTACTCATCTTCTCCGCCAGTTCTTCGGGCAGAGGATAGTTACTTTCATTAGCATTGAGAATAATATCCGCATTCACAGTTGCCACTGTATAATCATTTTGATTTTTAAGACATTCACGCACAAAAAAATCTTTCATTATAATTCTTCCTCTCCCTAATGTTCAATAAAAAGCTTATTTTTTTCATCGCTTTTTCATCAGCTTCTGTATTCTTATCATTATCATTTTCTAATACGCCTAAAACAGAGCGATAGCCATCTGCACCATAAACAAGGCAACGTTTAACACGGGAAATGGTTGCAGTGCTGGCACCGGTTTTTTCTACTATGGTTTCATAAATACAACCCTCATCAAGCATACGTGCCACTTCCAAGCGTTGTGCCAAAGCTTTAAGCTCACTAATAGTACAGATATCCTCAAAAAAAATCTATAACATTGCTCTTGGTCCTTTAAGCTCAAAACAGCTTTAAATAATTGGTCAGTTAAATGGTCATGAAGATTTGCAGACATTTTTAGCCTCCGATATGTAGTAAGTTTGTATGTATATATAATAAGAAGTTATAAATCAACTTATCTAAAAACACTTTAATATTTTATCTTATGAAAGTCAAGAATTTTTTATACTTTATTTATTCCCTAAATTGCAATAAGAAATTGCACACTTTTTAAAAATCAAGTTGCATAAATCTTATCAAGCTCATTCTCGAATAGATCATCAGGTGATTTGTATCCGAGTATTTTCCTGGGTAACAAATTACACCAATCAGCTGTCAACAGAATATCATCAGAAGTATATTTGCCTATTCTCTTTCCTTTAGGAATAAATCTTCTTAAAAGACCATTGTGACGTTCGTTAGAACCTCTTTCCCATGAACTGTAAGGGTGGGCAAAGTATACTTTTGTCTTTGTGTTATCTTCAAGCTTTGCGAGTTCAGCAAATTCACTACCGTTATCACTTGTTATAGTTTTGAATATCTGGCTAAACTTATCGCCATAGTAATTTTTCAAGTATTCCATAGCTTTACTAACGGAAGATGTTGTTTTTCCTTCGATTTTAATGGCTATGTACTTGCGTGTAAGACGTTCTACAAGAGTTAATATAACGTTATCACTCTTGCTTTTACTGCCTACAACAGTATCTATCTCCCAATGTCCAAACTCGCTACGACCAGTTATTTCTGTCGGTCTTTCGTCAATACTGCGACCTAGATGTTTTAGGCATTCCTTAACGTTATGACGGCGTTTGCGTCTACGAACTTTTAGCGGTAGGTCGATGTTACGCAGTGCAAGAAGCATAGAGTCAACATAGTTGTACAGTGTTTTTACGCACACCATCTCAGAATCTACATACAGCTTGTGTGTTTTTGCATAACCGTAACAGGCGTCCAAGGACCACCCTTTTTCAAGAACCATTTCAACAACCCAGGAGACAAACTTACTGGACAAAAATCTTCTAGATTTCTAATACTGTTAGCATGGCTTTGTTCGTATGCATTTTGTGCACGTCTAGCTCCATATCTACCGGTATTATGGTGAGCACCACGCTTCAATTCATTACGGATAGTATTGGGAGCGCAATTAAAATGTCTAGCCAACTGGCGGAGAGAATAACGTACAGATTTATTGGATAATATCCCTTGTAATTCTCTGCGGTCACCATAAGAAAAATGTTTACCTTTTATGTGTTTTGTGGTATCTTGAGTATAGTCCATTGTGATTGCCTCCTTGTAAGTTTTGTGTAGTAGCTTAATTTTAACATGAAGAGGTCACAATGGACTATTTTTATTCTGTTTTCAAGGTGTGCAATTTCATTTTACAATGAACCACTTTATTTATTCTCTTGAAAAGCTTTTTGCACCTATTTTTTTGTTGACAACAATGCTAAATAAATGTATAATAATTTCATTAAACTTAATAGAAATTTCATCAAGAGTAGCTGAGGGAATGGCCCTATGACGCTACGGCAACCACGCTTCTGCGAACGGTGCCAATTCCATCGGAACAATATCCGGCAGATGAAGATATACTATACGCAAGATATATCCTTCACTGTACGGTGAAGGATTTTTTTTAGCAAAAAACGCACTCTCACAAATTATAATAATGAATTTCTCATTAAGCTTGGTCAAAATCCGCACAAGAAAGGACTTTTAGTATGATAGAACTAGTAAATGTAGAAAAAACCTACTACAGTAAAGCCGGTGATATTCATGCACTCAACACAACCAATCTGAGCATTAAAGCCGGTGAAATTTTTGGTATTATCGGTCTGTCAGGTGCAGGTAAATCCACCTTAGTACGCTGCATCAATATGCTTGAAAGACCGACAGCAGGACAAGTATTTGTTGATGGTGAAGAACTCACTGCTATGAACGACGCACAACTGCGTAAAACACGTCAAAGCATCGGTATGATTTTCCAACACTTTAACCTGCTGACTAGTCGTACCGTTTATGATAATATTGCTTTCCCTTTGGAAATCCAAGGCTTAAGCAAGGCTGAAATAGAAAAGCGTGTACGCCCTTTATTAGAGTTGGTACAATTAGAAAGCCGTGCTAACTACTATCCCAGCCAGCTCTCCGGTGGTCAAAAAGCAACGTGTAGGCATTGCCCGTGCACTTGCCAGCAATCCGAAGGTATTGCTGTGTGATGAAGCAACCTCTGCCTTAGATCCGCAAACAACTAAATCTATCCTTGAACTTTTGCAGGACATTAATAAAAAACTAAATCTTACTATAGTGATGATTACTCACCAAATGGAAGTTGTTAAAACAATCTGTGATCGCGTTGCAGTTATAGAAGCAGGTAATATTATCGAAGAAGGCCCTATGGTAGATGTCTTCACCAATCCGCAACATCCTACAACTAAAGAATTTACCAAAAGTGTTATCAATGCCGAAATCCCCAAAATGGTTAAAAATAAAAACCTTCGTGAAAACTATACTGACGGCAGTAAGTTAATTGCCCGCATTTCTTTCATCGGTTCTTCGGCCGGAGAACCGATTATCTCTGGCTTAGTTAAACATTTTGATGTTGATATCAGCATCCTTTATGGCAATATCGACCAATTAAAAGATGTTTCCTTCGGTACATTAATTGTTAAAATTTGTGGTACTAAAGATGGTATTGCTAACGCCTTAGAATACTTGCACAAACAAAATCTGAAAACGGAGGTAATCGGCTATGAGTCCTGAGATGCTTGATCTTTTATTAAAATCTTTCTGGGAAACCTGTTACATGGTTATTGCCTCCACAGTGCTTTCTACAGTTATCGGCGTCCCTTTAGGCGTCATCCTGACAGTTACCCGCAAAGTCCATATTCTGCCTAACAAACATCTGAACAGTATTTTAGGTGCCATTGTCAATGCAACCCGTTCCACACCGTTTATTATTTTAATGGTGGCTATTATTCCATTGACACGGATGATTGTCGGCTCTTCTATCGGCACTACTGCAGCCATCGTTCCTTTGACTATTTCCGCAGCACCTTTTATTGCCCGTATTATTGAATCCTCCTTACTGGAAATCAACCCAGGCATTATCGAAGCTGCACAAGCTATGGGTGCTAGCCCGATGCAGATTATTACTAAAGTTCTGCTTCCCGAATCACTGCATTCCATTGTTTTAGGTGTAACATTAGCTATCATCAGCTTAATCGGCTATTCTGCTATGGCAGGTACATTAGGCGGTGGCGGTTTAGGTGACTTAGCCATTCGCTATGGTTATCAACGTTTCCAAATGGATGTTATGATTGCTACCGTTATTGTTTTAATCGTCATGGTACAGGTAATGCAATCCTTAGGCGACTATGCGTCTAAAAAATTAAATAAAAATAAATTATAATATACCTTTATACTAATTCAATATTTTACTATTTTATTTAGGGAACTATATGAAAAACTTAACCAAGCTTTTTTTTTTAACTTTATCAGTCTGCCTTTTACTTTAGGTGCCATGGGCTGTGGTAGCAACGAGTAGACAGAAGAAAGCAAGGCTACCGATCCTAACGCCCCGATAAAAATCGGTGTTACTGCCGGACCACACGCCGAAATCATGGACAATGTCAAAAAACTAGCCGAACAGCAAGGACTGCAAGTAGATGTTGTTGAATTCTCTGATTTCGTATCACCGAATGTCTCCTTAAATGAAGGAGAACTCTTTGCCAATAGTATGCAGCACGCACCTTATTTAGCAGCAACTTTAGAAAAAGAGCCAAAATTTACTTTAGTAGAAGTTTTTTTTAAAACAGTAAATTTCCCTATGGCAATCTATTCTACTAAATATAAAAATATTGCTGACGTTCCAGATGGCGGTATCATTGCTATTCCCAACGACCCATCCAACGGTGCTCGTGCGCTTTTAATGTTAGCGGACAAAGGTTTAATCGAACTAAAAGATAAGAATAATATCAACGCCACTATTGCCGATATTACTAAAAATCCTAAAAATTATACTATTCGTGAACTGGATGCAGCTTCTATTCCCAAGGCAATGCCTGATTTAGACTTAGCTGTTATTAATGCGAACTATGCTTTAATTGCCAATTTGAATCCAAGCAAGGATTCTTTGCTACTAGAACGAGATGATAATCCTTTTGTTAACATCTTCGTTACTACCAAAGCTAATGTTAATGACCCGCGTATGAAAAAGTTACAAACAATTTATCAATCTGATGAGAACAAAAAATTCATTGCTGATAAATTTCAAGGTAGCATTACCCCAGGATTCT
>VOFG01004409.1_pt1 | contig 85634 bp, 82 predicted proteins | sample 5384171 | NCBI WGS metagenome assembly VOFG01 (sample SAMN12384726, study PRJNA508395) | human gut metagenome | isolation source: healthy gut F | host: Homo sapiens
TATCTTGTACGATAACTTCGGCAGTTAGTGAGTGCAATGACCACCAAACGCCGTAGGCGAAAAAGAGGAAGGACGGAAGATCGACATTCAAACTTTGGTCTTCCTTTCTTTGAATATCCGATTGTCGGCTCATTGCCAACGTTTTTTTCTCTTCGAAGTCACGGGAGCGCGGCTATCGTGAGCGGCGGAGGCGAAAGGACATGCGACGCACCAGGCCGCTGGTGTGATTCATTGCCGAACGCGGCCGAAGTCACGGGCGGCAGGGCGAAAATCGCTGGCGATGACGGAGGCGGATGGTCTACGGCGAATGAGGCGAATGGAACTTTCGGAGCCCTCGGAATTTAGCGGATCGGAAATAAAACCATGGGTGGATAACTTCAAATAGGGTGCTATGAGACTTGTCCTGGCGTTTGTCGCATTGTTGCTGTCGCTTCCATATATCCCGCAGGCAAGGCCGAAGGGATATGAGTTGGACTATTATCGGGTTCGTCTGGAATCTGTCGAGACCGATGGCGCCTGGGGCGGCGTTATCGGCAATCCCGAGAATGAGCAGGGATTCACCACGCCCGGCTACCGATTCCACGATCCGCGTCGTTTTCACCTTCGAGCCGACGCATGTCGATTTTTCCCTGACCAACGAGAGCGATTCCGACTTCGGAATCATCTGGGACGAGGCCGTCTTCGTGGATGGAGTTTCGAATGCCGCAGAGGGGGTGTTTCACCGGGGTGTGAAGTTGCTCGACAGACACGACGCGCAGGTTCCTTCCGTGGTCGTGAAGGGAAGCTGTGTTTGGAGTCGCTTGCCGTCAAGAACCGGGTTTTACAGTCGCGACCTCAAACGGTGGGTATTCGAGAACTTCCTGCGGATGCGGATAAGCTTACGCAGATAAAAATACTGTTGCCGATCGAAACCGCCGGAGGGCGTCGGGACTACTCTGTTCGTGTTTTCCCCGTCCACTGGGAGAACCGGAAGGTCCGGGCCGAGTTCGATACGGGCCAGCCGCCATGCGCGGCAGCACCATGTGCTGTGCATGTCCGATATCGCCGATGTACTCCGTCCAGAGATTGCATTGCACGCCCATGATCCGCTTCTGGTCGGGCAGCGCGAGCTGGTCGCAGGGTTCGAGGCGGTAGACCTGCCGTACCGGGACGTAGCGGGATTGCCCAGCGGTTCGTAGCGGTCGGGATCGGACGTTTGGCTGTAATCGAAATAGCAGTGCCATTTGGGGACCATGATGACCGGATTTCTGCCGTGCGGCTTTTGATGCCCGGTTCCTTGCCGTTCCATGACATGATGATCGCGGTTTTCGAGACGCCGCCCTGGAGAATCTCGTCCCAGCCGATGATCTCGCGGCCGCGGGTGTGCATCCACCGTTCGATCCGGCGGATGAAGCAGCTTTGCAGTTCGTATTCGTCTTTGAGCCCCCTCCTCGCGGACGTGCTGCTGGCAGTGCGGACACGCTTTCCAGCGGCTTTTTGGGACACTCGTCGCCGCCGATGTGGATCAGTTTCGAGGGAAAGAGGTCGAGCACTTCCGAAAGCACCTCCTCCTCGACGAATTCGAATGTCGTCTCCTTGCCGGCGCAGTAAACGTCGTCGCTGATTCCCCAGTGGGTCCATACGAGTAAGGGACCTCCCGTGCATCTGAGCCACGGATAGAGGTCAGCGCCGCCAGTCCGTGTCCGGGCATTTCGATCTCGGGAATCACTTCGATATGACGCTCGGCGGCGTAGCGCACGATTTCGCGGATGTCGTCCTGCGTGTAGAAGCCGCCGTAAGGCTTGCCGTCGTACACGCCTTTCCGGTTTTTGTCGTAGCGTCCGACGAGGGTTTCGCTGCGTTTGGAGCCGATCTCCGTCAGCCGGGGATATTTCCGATCTCGATGCGCCATCCCTGGTCGTCGGTCAGATGCCAGTGGAATTTATTGATCTTGTGCAGGGAGAGGATGTCGATGTTTGATGTCCTCCACCGGGAAGAAGTGGCGGCATACGTCGAGCATGGCTCCGCGGTAGGCGAACACGGGTTTGTCGCGGATGATGCAGGCCGGATCTCTCTCCGTCGCCGATCAGCTGCTGAAGGCTCCGGAGCCCGTGCAGTACCGCCTGCGGGGGTCGATGCCGTGACTGCGATGATGCCTTTTTTCGTGACTTCCAGCAGATACTCTTCGGTGTCGAATCCGGGTGCCAGCCGCAGCGTTACGGCGTTTTTCGCTGTTCGGGTCGTGACGGCTGGTGCGGCGGTTCCGTAAGGGTTCCGACGGCGCGGGCGAAAAATCTCGGCGGGACCGCGCAGCTGTTCATCCGTCAGACGACGGGGTGTTCGTCCGGTCATGCGGAACGATCCTTCGATTCGGTGACTGAAGGGGGGGGGGAACGACCGCGATGCGGTCGTTGCAGGAGGCATGGCCCGGCAGAGCCCAGGCCGCGAGGATGAATGCCAGAAAAATGTGTTTCACAGTTGTATTCGGAGTTGCGGGGTTAAAAGCGCCGTCTGCGACGCAGTGCTGACGGGGCTTTCCATGTCGTTTATTTGTTGTAGCGAATGCCGATGTAGAGAATGCGATCTCTCCCGTACCGATGGTTTCCGCATCAAATTCCTCGACTGATCCGGCTTTCTTGTTTGCGGCCGAGAATCGGATGCATATGTCGTTCTTGCCGAGCATTTCGAGCGGCAGGGGAATGTCTATGGTATTTAGCCCGGCGCATTGCCAGAACTGGGTCAGCGACCAGTTCACGATGTCGGGAACCTGGAATTCGGTGATCCGGTTCCAGTCGTCGCGGTTGTTGTCGCCGTGCTCCGACCAATCCACCTTGATGTAGCGCGGGGCCTCCGATTGTGCGGTTCTGTATGGCTACCTGCATCGAGAGTACGTCGGTTCGACGCCTTCGGTCGAGACGTGGAGCAGCCAGGCTTCGCTGCGGTCGGTTTCGGTGTTCCACCATTGGCATTTGTTGGTCCAGGCCGAGAAATCCTCGCTCGACACGTTGCCTTTGCCGTCGGTATTGGTGCCCGCGCTCGTGCACATCTGCACCCTGTTTTCGATGACGCCGTTTCCGTTGACATTGCCGGTATGGGACCGGCGGTGGGCCCTTCTTTGTCGAGGTTATAGTCGTTGCCGACGGGCCCGAGGTAACTCGGATCGCTTGTCCCCAGCCGGCGTTGCCCGAAGTCTCGTCGGGATGCGTAAAGGTCAGATAGCCGTTGTCGCCGGTCGTGGGCCGGAAAATCTTGCTTTCGAGTTTTCCGTAACGGTATTCGGTCAGCAGGGCCGAGAAACTGTTCGAGAAATCCCTTTTCCAGGGCTATGTCCTCGCGGGTGAGGTGGCGGATCTGGTAGCGTCCGATGTCGCCGGCGCCCTGCTCGCCGTTCCAGACGAAACGGTCATGGGTTTCGTGACCACGACTCCCGAGATATTTCCCGGAACCGTAGGGTAGCATCTGCCCGTCGCGGCGGTATTTGCAGGTGGTGTTGGTCAGCATGTAGAAACTGCTGCCCTTCCTGTCGCGCACCAGCATCGGGTATTTCGTTTCGCGGTTTGGCTCCGGTGCTGCGGGCGTAGCCTTCGTTGATCGGGGTCAGACTGCCTTTGCGCACGGGAAGCTCGCAGTCGAGCAGCGTCACCCAGGTGTAGATGTCCTGATCGGTCAGCTCGTCGTAATATTTTTGTTTCTGCGGGATGTCGGAGGCCGATCCCGAGACCGAGGACATGACCATCGCCGAGGTGATGTTTTCGAGGATGTAACGGTCGGGGTCTACCTCCTGCTTTACCGTGGACCTTTGAGCAGGATGCGGACCTTGCTGTAACGCTCGAAGATGTTGTCGTCTTCGGTCACGGTCTTTATCATGGCCCTGCGATCCGTCGAGGCTCTGGATGTAGGCCGTGCGATAGGTCTCGGTATAGTCGATCGGACGTTTGGGTTTTCATCGGTTCTCGCCGTTGTTGCCGTTGCCGATGTCGCTGATGATGCGGCCTTCGATAAAGATGTCGCGGTTCACGACGCCCGGCATGTCGCGCACCTCGCCGAACGAGATTTCGCGGCCGAATTCATTCTTGGCGTTGGCCTGCGTGGTAGACCGTCGAAGAGGTGGTCCGGTTCCAGCCGTCGCGGTAGCTGAGGGTGATGCGCGCATTGCGCAGCGCCTCGGGATCGGAGTTGGGGTCGGTTTGGAGGATCAGGAATCCGTTGCTGATGTCGAGGTCCGAAATCCATCCGCCTTCGTCGGCGCTCGTGTAGACGATCTGCTGCCGGAGGTCCTCCAGTTCGAGGTTGGTGGTGAGCTGGGCCGTCGCCTGTCCTCCGTCGCCGAGCACCATGATGCTCGGGTCGAGAAGTTCAGTTCGGGTTGATGAAGCCCTCCTGTTTGATGTATACGGTGTCCGCCCGGTCGCGGGTCCAGAGGCGGATGCCCTCCATGCGGGGAATCCGTCGTTGGTGTCGGCGGAATGCCGAACTGTCGTCGCCGGTGAAATGCGTTCCGCGGCCTTCGGTGTCGATTTCGAGCCATCCGTTGTCGGGATTGATCAGTTCGATGTCGTAGGGTTGGTTGGCGAGGACGGAACGGAACCCGTGCCGCTCTTCCAATCGGTGACGTACTCCTTTGGTACAGGCCCGAATTCGGAGACGCGGGTCTCTTCGCCGTTGTCTTTTCGCAGGCTGCGAGCATCGCTCCTCCCAGCAGCGGGAGCAGCAACTTCGGTACAATGATTTTATCTGTTTTCATCGTGGTCTGAATTTGTTTTCGCGCATCGGCGGGGAGGGACGCGCCCCCCGCCTGAGCGGTTTATTTGTTACTCTTTACGGCTATGGTTCCGAAACGCATCGGCGAACGTTTGTTTGCCGGCATGTCGGAGGTTGATCGCGCCCGTGTCGCCCTCGGCCACCGTGGCGGTGTTCGAGGCGATGCACTGCGGTCCGGGCCTTGATCAGCAGCGTGACTTCCGGCTGGTTGCGCAGGGCGTCCGGCAGGATGAATACGCGGTCGGCATAGCCCGGCGGCGCGTAGGATAGGTCATAGTCGCCGACCAGAAGACGAACGGACGGGCGCAGAAGCCCGATTCGGGCAGTACGGTGAAGTTCGTGCCGTCGGTCGAGTACTCCACCTGCCAGTAGACGGGGCCGTGGATGCTCGTGCCGCCGGCGTTGCCCTGCGAGTTGGTGAAGTTGAGCGAGAGTTTCGCGCCGGCGCCCTGCGGTCGAGAATTTCAGCGCCACGGCATATCCCGTGTTTTCGTCGAAGTTCCACCAGTAGGTGTTTTCGAATTTCATGGCGTTCTTGCTGTTCAGTCCGGCGCCCGTCGTGAGTCCGTTGTACTCGTTGTCCAGGAGGTATTTGGCTGCGGGGTCGGTGCACCAGAGCGAGCCGTTGCCCCTATCCGGGGCGATCGTTCCGTCGGCGTTGGTCTTGATTTCGGCGTTGTTCCAGTTCCATTCCACGAGCGTTTTGCGGTTGGAGGAAGCCTCCGATGCGGCGAGTCCGATCTCCTCCTTTTCGAGCACGCGGACCGAATAACGGCCGATGTATCCCTCGTTGGTGTAGCCGTAGCGGGGCTGGAGGTCGTGGACGATGACGCCGCTCAACGTGCCCTTGCCTTTGGGCATGCCGCTGCCGTCGCGCCGCCAGGGAGTCTTGTTGTTGACCAGCATCGAGATCGCGCCGCCGTCCTTGTCACAGAGCGTTCGGGGCACGCAGCTGGTGTGGTTGGCCGTTCCGAAATAGCCTTCGTTGACGTTGGTGTAGCTGCCGTCGGGCAGGGCGAATTCCACCTCCCGGAGCGAGACGTAGGTGTAAATGTCCTCGTCGGTGAGCTGGCCGATCGACTTCTCCTTGCGGATGAGGTCGCTGGCAGTTCCGGGCGTCTGGCTGACGATGTTGGCCGCCGTCAGTCCGCTGAGCGTGTAGCGTTCGGCGGCCTCCTTGGTGAGGGTCACGCCGTTGAGCGAGATTTTCACCTGCGAGTAGCGTTTCAGCGTGTTGTCGTCCGCCGCGTCGAATTGCAGGCGGTATCCGTAGCTGCCGTCGAGCATCTGCACGTAGGCCGTCTTGGCGTTCACCGTGTAGTCGGTGGCGTTGCGTTCCGTGTTGGGCGTCGTCTCCACGTTGGCGTTGTCCTTGTCGCTGATCACGATGCCCTCGAAGCTGGCTTCGGGATTGTTGATCACGACCTGTCCGCTCTCGCCCTTGATCAGCGTGCGGTAGTCGGCTTCGTAGGTCTGTTCGACGACGAACGGCGCCGCGGGCGTAAGCTCTCCGGCCGTTTCCGGCAGCGAGAAGGCGATCGACGCGCTGCGCGGGCCTTCCGAGTCGTTCTCCTTCACGTCGAACGACAGCACTTTGTCTTCGAGCGTGATGTTCTCGATCCAGTCGGCCGACGCGCCTTCGTAGGTCGGCGTGCAGACCACCTTGCCGAGCAGGCTGCCCAGGTTGTGCTTCAGCTCGGCCTTGATGGTCGTGGCCTTGCGTGTGGTCTTGGCGCGGTCGGGCGTGAAGGTCATGCAGGCCTCTTCGGTCGCCTGCGTGACGGTCAGCGTGACGGCGTGTTTCTTCTCCTTGGCGTCGATATAGGTCAGCGTGATCGCGGCCTGCCGTTTGCGCGGCGAGTTGTTCTTCAGGGTGCTGAACGTGACGGCGTCGGTTCCGACGGCCAGGTTTTCGATCCACTCCTCGTCCGGCTCGGGCGTTTCGTCGTCGTCCTCGTCGGGAATCACCGAATAGACGATGGTGTCCCGGATCTGTTTGTAATCCTCCCGGAGGTTGTTTGTCAAGCCCGATGCGGAGGTCCCAGGGGTTGCTGAAAATCTCGATGCGGCTCTCCTCCAACGACAGGATGGGGTCTTCGCCCTCCTGCGTCATGCGTACCGCCTGTTCGAGTCCGCCGCGGGTGAAGATGATGTCCACGGCGCGCGGCACGCCGTAGTTGGCGCCGTATTTGAACAGTACGGGGGTGTTCCCCGAGCCGTTCAGGCGGTTGATGGAGGCCCATTCCACGTCTTCCGACAGACGGACCGACCATTCGCCGGTGGAATAGATCCGCACCTGGGTGGAGCCGGCGTCCGAAGTCAGCGTGTATTTGTTGGAATCCACATTCAGCGGCAGGTCCATGTCCGAATCCATTTCGCATCCGGTCAGCAGGAGCAGTGCCGTGACGAGGGGCAGGATGCCCGTGCGCCACGTTTTGTTGATGCTGTCTGTAAGGTTATTTTTTCATCGTTGTGTTTTTTGTTCGTTCCGTCGGCCTTACATGCCGTATTCGTTATAGGCCTTGTTGTCGAGTGCGCCGCCCGAATAGACGACCTCCTTGTCGGGGATCGGGTAGTATTCGTGGCAGGGGAGCATGTTGTCCTTGAGCGTCGGGTAGTTGGTGTATTCGTAGGTCATCTGATACCAGATGCCCCAGCGCACGAGGTCGAACTTGCGCTGGAACTCGCCCAGCAGTTCGCGTCCGCGCTCCTTCTGGATCTCCTCCAGAAGCGCATCTTTGTTCTTGAAGACGTAGGCGGTGGTTCCGGCGCGTTCCCGGACCATGTTCAGGTAGCGGACGGCCTCGTCGGAGTCCTCCGTCTCGGCGTAGCACTCCGCCATCATCAGGATGGCGTCGGCATAGCGGAATACCTTCTGGTTGGAGAAGTCGGCGGTGTTCTGCATCCCCGGACACCAGAATTTCGGGCCGAGCCACGGACGGGTTCCCACGCCCGAGAAGGGCTTGCCGTCGTATTCCCACGCCATGTTCAGCGTTTTGCGCTTGTCGTTGCTTTTTTTGGTCTGGAGACCGTCGCAGAAGTAGCTGTTGGGGCGCATGGAGGTCCAGGTGGTCATGCCCGTGCCCATTTCGGGAATCTCCACGCCGTCGTAGATGCCCTTGCCGTTGTGGTACGGGTGGTGATGGCTGCCACGTTGGTCGTGACGGACAGTCCGCCGGGCGTGTAGGTGCGCTGCACCTCGAAGATCGTCTCCGGGGTGTTCTTGTTGCGGAACATGATGTCTTCGAGCGGATACTGTTGCAGGTCGCCGTAGATTTTCTCCAGTTCGCCGAGCGCCTCGAGGGCGTCGTCCCAGCGGTGGTTCCACTGCGCGAGCTTGGCAATCATCATCCAGCCCACCGCGGCGCCCATGCGGTTGTCCGCGACCTCCGACGAACGCACCTGGTCCATCGAAGGCACGTAACGCTGCAATTCGTCGAGCAGGTAGTCGCGGGTCTCCTTCGCCGACATGCGGCCCATGTGGGCGATCTCCTGCATCACCTGTTGGTCGGCGACCTCCTTGGTGTAGAACGGCACGTCGCCGAACATGCAGGTCAGCAGCCAGTAGTAGAACGAGCGGATGACCACGCCTTCGGCCAGCAGCGGCAGCTTGTCGGCTTCCGAAGACTCCTTGATGTCGTTCAGGGGCGAACGTTCGATGGCGGCGATGGTCGAATTGCAGTACATCACGCCTTATAGCACTGGGTCCATATCTTCGCGCCGTTGAGCGGTTTTGCGGGCGATATGTCGAGCTGGGCGTCCTTGGTTCCCGAGGTGATGTACATCAGGTCGGTGACGCCTTCGGTCATGATCAGGAAGCAGTAGTCGTAGATGCTGTTGATCGGGATGTAGCAGGCGTTCAGTCCCGCCAGACACTGCGCCCGGGTCTTGTAGTAGTCCTTGGGACCTACGAACGACGTGGGGTGTTCGTCCAGGTCGCACGCGCTGAACAGCAGGGCGGCGGTTGCCGTCGCGGCCAGCAGGTATTTTTTCAGGAAACTGTATGATTTCATGGTCTTGGCTGTTAGTATCTGATCTGGAGGCTGAAAATAATGGTCCGGGGCTTGGGATAGGCGCCGATGTCGACGCGCCGCAGGGCCGAGTTGGAACTCGATGTCGAAACGTCCGGGTCGAATCCGTTGTATTTCTTCCACAGGTAGAGGTTCTCGCCGCTGACGCTTACGCGGATGTCGCGCAGGCGGTTTTTGGTGACCTTGCGCATGTCGAACGTGTAGCTCGCGGAGATGTTCTTCAGCCGCAGGTAGCTTGCGTCGTGCACCAGCCGGTCGCTGGGCAGGGCGTCGTAGCTGCCGGCCATCGGCAGGTTCGAATTCGGGTTGCGGACCGGATGCCAGGAGTTCTGCATGTACTTGTATTGGTTGGTATAGGGCGAACCGTTGCCCATCCAGAGTTCGGCGACGTTGTAGATCTTGCCGCCGATCGAGTAGTTGAAGAAGAAGCTGAATGTGAAGTTATGGATGTTGAACGTGTTCTGGATACCGCCGTAGAGATCCGGATCGGCCGATCCGAGGTAGACCAGGTCGTCGCTGTTCAGCGCTCCGTCGTGGTTGATGTCCTGATAGCGGGCGTATCCGGGCTTGAAGGTGTTGCCGCTGGCCGAGGCGTAGGCCTTGCAGTGATCTTGTTGCGCTCGACCTCTTCCTGGATTTGTGCCATACGCCGCCGTAGCGGGAATCCCCAGAGGGCGTTGAGCGTAGCCCTTCTTGTAGCCGTACATCATGTAGGTGGTTCCCGACGACGACGGCGACGAGTAGGCTGTCACGAAGTCTTCCGAGGCGATGTCGTCCACCATCTGCCTGTTGCGCGACAGGGTGAGGGTCGTCGACCACTGGAATTTCGGACGGACGATGTTGCGGCTTTCGACGGTGAGTTCCACCCCTTGTTGGTGGTGCGTCCGGCGTTGGCGAAGTAGTTGGTGTAACCCGTCTGCGAGGCTACCTGTACGGTCAGCAGCAGGTCGCGGGTCTTGATCAGATAGGCGTCGGCCGTGACGTTGAGCCGTCCGTCGAACAGCGAATGTCGGCTCGATACTGGTCGGAGGTTTCCCACGTGAGGTTGTCGCTCGCCACGCGCACGGGTAGAACGCCAGCTGCTGCGTGCCGCCCATCAGGTAGCCGCTCGTCGAGGCCGACGGCTGCCAGCAACGGTAGGCCGAGATGGCGTCGTTACCGGTGCGTCCGAGGCTGGCGCGCAGGGCCAGTTCGTCGATCCACTTGGCTTTTGCAGGAACTTCTCGTTGGCGATGTTCCAGCGAAGGGCCGCCGAGGAGAATCCCCATTTCTTGTTGGCGGCGAAGTTCGAGGCGCCGTCGTAACGGGCCGTGAACGTAACGTAGTAACGCTCCTTTGTAGTTGTAGTTCAGACGTCCGAACACCGACATCTTGGTCCAGTCCGTGTGGTTGGTGCTGATCGAGGTGTTCTGCTTTGTCGGGGAACCGCGGCCATGTTGTTCCAGGTGAGTTCGTCGAGCGTGTAGCCGCGCCCGGTGATGCTCAGGTTGTTGTCGTACTTGATCTGCGCGGTGTATCCGCCCAGCACGTCGAAATTGTGGCCGCTCTTGGGGCGCAATTCGTAGTAGACCGTATTTTCGCTTGAGAAACTCGTGTCGTCGTACTCGTCGCGGCTGGCGTAACCGCCTTCGTTCTCCTTCTTGGCCGGCAGGTATCCCGGCTCGTAGTAGCGTCCGTGGCGCTGGTAGGAGTAGTAGGTGAACTGGCTGCGCAGCTTCAGCCCTTGACGGGGGGTCACTTCGACGAATGCGCTGTTGTTGAGCGAAATGCGCCGGGCGTTCTTGAGGCAGTGGTCGAGCATGATGCGCGGGTTGTTGAATTTCTGTCCCGAGTACCACAGGTCGTTCATGTCGGATGTGGGGGAGAGGAACGGGCTGAGGGAACACGGCGGCGTTCCACCAGTTGGTTCCGCCGATGGTGGCCAGGTTTTCGTCCTGATCGCGGTAGGTGTAGCTCAGGTTCAGTCCGGCCTTGAGCCATTTGGCGAACTCGTGGTCGACCTTCAGGCGCGCCGAGTAACGTTTCAGCCCGCTGTTGTCGATGATTCCCTGCGTTTCGTTGAATCCGGCCGAGGCGTAGTAGGAGCTTTCGCGGAGGCTCCCGAAATCGAAAGGTCGTAATTCTGATAGAGCGCCGTGCGCGTGATGGTGTCGATCCAGTTCGTGCCGACGCCTTTGGCCTCGGGGTTGGGGAAGGGGTATTTCGACATCGGCTAGTCGGGTTCGATTTTATCGTTGCCGTCGGCGCTTGAGAAGAACTCGGCGTAGTCGTTGCGGTAGCGGGCGAACTGCGTGGCATCCATGATGTCGAGCTGACGCGGGAGCTGCGAAAATCCCAGGTCGGTCTTGAAGGTGATGTTGGGGCGTCCGTCCATGCCGCGGCCCTTCTTGGTCGTGATCACGATCACGCCGTTCGAGCCGCGTGCGCCGTAGATGGCGGCCGACGAGGCGTCCTTGAGGACCTGGATCTGCTCGATGTCGGCCGAGTTGATGTCGTTCAGGTCGCTCACGGCGTCGATCACGCCGTCGACGACGATCAGCGGTTCGTTCGACGCCGAGATCGAACGCGTGCCGCGCACGCGGATCGAGGTCGTGGCGCCCGGCTCTCCGGTCGTGGCCATGATGTCGGCGCCGGCGATGCGGCCTTGCAGGGCCTGGTCGACCGAAACCACCGGCACGTCCTTGATGTCGCTCATCTTCACGTTGGAGACCGACCCCGTCAGGTCGGATTTCTTCACCGCGCCGTAACCGATGACCACCACCTCGTTGATGGTCTGCTTGCTCTGTTCGAGTTTCACGTCGACCTTCGTGCGCGCGCCGACCTTTTCGGTTTTGGCTTCATAGCCGATGTACTGGAAGGTCAGCGAAGCGCCTTCGGGAACCTGGATCGAATAATCGCCCGTGGCGTTGGTGCTGGCGCCGTTCGTCGTGCCCGTCACCAGTACGGTCGCGCCGATCAGCGGCTCGCCGCTCTGGTCCGTAACCTTGCCCGTTACGGTGTGTTTGGTCCCGCTTTTTCTGCGCGAGGGCGGGTGTCGCCGTCAGCGCTCCCGAAACCAGCAGGATCAGTAATATGATATATTGTTTCATGCGAATTTTTATTTAAGTGCAACTCCTGATGCTTGCTTCCCGGAGGGTAGTGGCGGAATTCTATCATCACCGGGTAGTGGTCCGAATGCGTGGCGGTGAACTCGTCGTAGATGATCGATCCGCCGTTGATCCGCCGTCGATTCGCCGTTGTAGGGGTGGGAACGGTGTGGAAGAACTGGCTGTGGCGGTCGCGCAGGGCGTCGCAGTAGCCGCTCTTAGTACGATCGAATGCGTCTCGAAATAGGTGTTCGCGGGCATCGCGTCGGCATCCTTGGGCGAATAGGGAGTTGAAGTCGCCCCGCCATCCCAGCCACAGCGGTTCCACCGGATAGCGGCGGATGGTGCTGTCGAGGATGCAGTTGATCTCCCCGGTCGCGGTAGGTGTTGCCCGTCCCGGCTGCGCCCTGCCCGTTGGGATAGGTTCCGAAGGGATAGAGGTGCAGCACCACGACGTTGATGTCCTTGATGCGGGTGTGGATGGCTCCGTGCCAGAGGGGAACGTCTTCGAGCAGGCGGTTGCGCAGTTCGATGGGGTATTTCGACGTCAGCCCCACCGGAAATCCGCTCTCCTTGCAGAGTATGGCGTAGGGGTGCCCGTAGCGGCCGGCAAGGGCCGTGAGCGACTCCTCGGTGAATGCGTTGCACTCGCAGAGGGCCATGAAGTCGGGGGGTCCTTCTCCTTCACCCAGTCGACGAAGTTGTCGAAGTTCTGGGCTTTGTCGAGCTTCATGCCCTCGAGAATATTGTAACTGATGAAACGCAGGGTTTCGGGCTGGACGCTCGTTCCCGGATCGGTCGTCAGTTCCTCGTCCGGTGCGGCGGGATCGTCGTCGCAGGCGGGCAGCAGGGCCGTGGCCGTGAGCAGCGTCGCCCCGAAAGCCAGCCGGCGCAGCATCTGTATCGTGTCGTATGTTTTCATGTCGTTCGCTGGTTTATTTGTTGTAACGCAGGGCTGCGTAGGAGACGGTGAATGCGTTGGCTACCTGTCCGTTGGATGCGATGGTTGCGCTGTCGTAGGTCGTCGCGGTGCCGATTTTGTGCTGCACGGGGCGCAGGCGTATCCATGCCACGCTCTGTCCCAGAATCTCGGTGGGAACCTGCATCCACACGTTCTTGTCGCCCGAAAGCTGCTCAAGCTGCATGTTGCCCCAGTTGCCGTTGTCGGGAACCGTGAAATCGGTGAGCTTCTTCCAGTTGTCGCCGTCGAGCGAATATTCCGCCGTCCAGTAGCGCAGTCCGCCCTGTGCCGAGTGGTAGCGGCAGGTGAAGACGAAGGAGCATTGCGTGGAGCTGACGCCCTGCGTCGAGAACTCGAAGATCAGGGAGTTTCCCGTGTTCTTCGCCGTGTCCCACAGCTGTTTGTGGCCCCACGAGGCGTTGTTGATGGTCAGCCCGTTTTCGGCGGCCCGGTAGGCGCTGCCGACGGCCAGCCAGGTGTAGGTGCTCATAAACGAGTCCCGAACCCGTCGTTGCGGCCACGCAATGCGCCTGACCGCTGTCGGTTGCCGGATGCGGATATTGCGGGAATGCGTAAGCGCGGGGGGTCCTTGCTGCCGTCGGGACTCCACTCCACGGCCACGGCCGAGAAGACGTTGTCGGCCGACTCGTCCAGCGCGATGTCCTCGCGTGTCACGTTGCGGATCTGGTAACGGCCGATGTCGCCGCCTTGCTCGAAGAAGGTGTAAGGCTCGTGTACGATGATGCCTGTGATCGTTCCCTCGCCGTCGGGCATCTCCTTGAAACGCCAGTCGCAGCCGTGGTTGGTCATCAGGTAGATCATGTCGCCGTGACGGTCGAGTACGGCCGCGGGGTAGTAGTTGTTGAAACTGTTGGTGTAGTTGATGTGCACGGGGATGAAACGTCCGGTGCGCACGGCCATCTGGCAGCGTTTGAGCGTCACCTGGGTGTAGATGTCGGCGTCGGTCAGCTGGTCGATGAAGCGCCGCTTCGCGGGCAGCTCTTCGGCCGTCCTGGCCTCTTTGGTGACGATGTGGTCCTGCGTCACGCCGCTGAGCGTGTAGCGCTCGGGGTTGCTCCGCTTGGTCAGCGTGAGGCCCTTGCACCAGAGTTTGAGTTTGTCATATCGTTGCAGGTTGTTCTGCTGGGCGTCGGTCGTGACCAGAGCGAGACCCAGCGAGGCGTCGGCGTTCTGCATGTAGGCCGTGCAGTCGTTGATGCCCAGATCGGGTTTCTCCGCGGCCTTGGGCATGGGGCTTCCGGCCATGTTGGGCGAGGCCCAGTCGCTGATGACCGTGCCGCTTACGGCGATGTCCTGATCGAGGGTGATCTCGCCTTCCGCCTCCGCGATCAGCCCGCGCAGCTCCTCGAAGGTCACCTCGCGGGTCTCCGCCGTACCGCCCGGGATACCCTGATAGGCTGTGAAATAGGTTGTGTGATCTTCGCCCCAGTCATCCCGGAATCGCAGACGAAACCGTGCCGCGCGGGGCTCGAATTTCTTGTTGTCGGCGATCCGGAACCGGAAATACTTGAAATCCTGGGCGTAGCTGACGCTGTCGGCCCACGGTTCGGCAGCGGAATTCTCGTCGTAAACGACCGTCCAGTAGATTTTCTTGGACAACGGAATGTTGGTGTCGATCGCAACAGGAGTCGATCGTGCTAACGGACGAATATTGTTTTCCGATGTACTTGAACTCCAGGAGCGGCGTCGTGCCGTACTGCATCAGGTAAATCGTGTCGACGACCTGCTGGCCGATGAGACGAGGATGGTTCCTTTGCGGGGAAGCGTGTTGTTGGTCCGGTAATTGAGGTGAACGCCCCGTCCATTTCGCCGCTGTCGGCTCCGTCGACCGAGACCCAGAGTCTGGGTCGGGCGTGAGCCGCGCCTGCCACGGGTCCGTTGGCTTTACCTTGATGGTGCGCGGAGCCTGCGTCGCTGGCGACGTAGAGTGTCGCTGCTGCCGCCTTTCGAGCCTACGACCGGCTCCGGTATCATCGTCGCTGCACCCTCCGAGCGTAGGGCCGAGGCGGCGAAGGCGCAGATCGGACTGAAACGCTTGGTAAAATTTTTCATCGTATCATCGTAGTTTGGGTTTTAGTGTCGCGGGGCATTCTGTTCCCAGGGGAGGCCCCGAACAGGTCTTCGAAATCGTACCATTTCAGGCGCCAGCACGTAGAGGTTGTCGATAAAGATGCGGGTGTTGCCCGACTCCATGACGTGTCGCCGGCCATGAGTTCGATGCGGGTGTTGTTCGTAACGGTTTTTGGGGTGCGAGACGACGATGAACTCCTGCCAGGAGTTTTTCCACATGGCCGTCGGAAGCTCCGCGTCCGTGGGGTCGAGGTGATCCACACGGACGGTTTTTCGAAGTTTCCGTCGGCGAACTGCCCGCCGCCCTTGACCGTTACGGTCAGTTCGTTGGCGTCTTTCGTGCCGTCGGCCGCCGCATAGCTATGGCGTTGAACCGGACCATGGCGGCCGTGTCGTTCCGGATGCCCGGATCGTACGGGGTCAGCAGGTTGGCTCCGTGTCCGGCGTCGTCGCCGAGCTTGACGTAGCCGTTTTTGCCGTAGCAGTAGGCCGTGCCTCCCTCCTGTGCGGGCGTCGATTCCAGCCCCATTTTCTTCTGGTCGGCGGTCCAGCTGTCGATCGGCGTTTCGCCCCGGGTTCTCCAGAGGTTCCCGCCGAACCGTACTTCAGCCAGTCGAATTTGCCCTCGTAATCTTTGGTGTATTTCGGGAATCCCTGCACCACGGCGATGAATTCATTGAGAATTCGACGTCGGTGTGCAGCGAGATGCACCCTTTCCGTTCTACGGTGGACTCCGTGTGCAGGGGTGATCAGCAGGACCAGTTCGTCGATTCCGGGAATGACGCCGCGTTTGATTTCGTCGACGTTGAGCCACTCCTCGGCCGGCAGTTCTCCGGACTCTTCCTTTTCGCCTTCGAATCCGACCTGATAAGCCACATTGCTTCTGATATAGATGGATCTTTTTGAACGGGTGGCGTCCTGCTCTTTCGACGCTCTGACGGGGATGTGCAGGGTTCCCGTCAGCGCTTCTTCGAACTCGGGCGAGTTCGACCACTCGATGTGTTCCCTGCGGGAGTAGTCCTTGTCGTCGTCGCAGGATCAGCGGGGTGACGCTCCTCTTCAGGATTTTCAGAGATAGAGTTGTTCTCATAGCATTTAGGTTAATTGGTCTGAAAAGTTTGGAAAATTTTAGCTAAATTTCGGGTGAATATTGAAAATATTTTCATTACAAAGATAGCCCTTAATAAATATGCGGAAAGGGCCTTGCCCGAAAATGTAAATGAATGTAAATCTTATCTTGTTTATTGTCAGCATGTTCGATTTTTACACCCCCGTGCGTTATGTAAATGCTGAAACTTTGATATTTTACTTTTTAATACATTTGTAATACGCAGACCCTTTCTTCTGATTTGCTTTTGTGTTATTAAACGCTATGTTTGCATTAAACCGAAACCTGAAATGAAAATCCTCCTTCTTGCCGCAGCGTTGTTCTCCGCGCTGTCCGCGGCTCCGGCTTCCCCGGGTGAAAAGACCGACCTGCAGGAGCTGTTCCGCAGTCTCGATCGGGTGATCGCCCGCAGCGGCGAGTACACGGCGCGGCGCGAATCCCGCATTGATTCGCTCAAGCGCGCCCTGGACCCGCGACGGGCTTTCGCTGCGCGAGCGTTTCGACCTGACCGAGCGGCTCGCCGAAAATTACAACTCCTACCAGAGCGACTTCGCGCTTCTCTACCTCCGGCGAACTCTTGCGCTGGCCGAGAAGACCGGCGACAACGACCTGATCATGCGTGCCCGCTCCGGGATTGCGCTCTGTTACAGCCTGGGCGGACGTTTCTACGAGGCCGAGGAGATCTTGAGCGGTATCCGCGACACGGTGCACGTCAGCCGCCGGGCGCTGCAATCCTATTATGTCGCCCGGCATCGCATGAACCGCGAACTCTACGCCCTGACCGAGCCGGGCGAACGCCGCGACCTTTTCCGCCGGCGCGAGCACTATTATGCGGTCAGCGCGGCGGAAATCAGCGAGGACACCTTCACGAGCCTGTACTACGGGTATATGGATGCCATCGTCCGCAAGGACTGGTCCGAGGCTTCGACCCTCTGCGACAGCCTGCTGGTCTCGGTCCCTTCCGATTCCCACTCCTACGCCAAGGCCGCCAACCACAAGGCGCAGCTCGAGGGGAAGGCGGGGCGTCCCTGACGAGGAACTCGCCTGGTTCATACGTTCGGCCATGGCCGACATCCAGTCCGCCGTGCGTGACCACGGGTCGCTGTGCACCGTCCCCGAGGAGCTTTTCAACCGGGGCGACGTCGATCGGGCGATGGATTATATCCGCGTGGCGATCCGCGACACGCGTTTCTTCAACTCCCCGAGCCGCTCGTGGCGCGACATGGCCATCCTGCCGCAGATCGAGGCGGCTTACAGCGAGCGCAACGCCCGCCTGCACACGATGTACATCGTGCTGATCGTCGTCATCCTGCTCTTTTTCGTCTCGGCCGTCGCCGCGGGGCTTTACGTGCTGTCCCGCAACCGGAAGCTCTGCGCCGTGCAGCAAACCCTCCGCGAATCGAACGACAAACTCAACGGCCTGGCCCGGAGCCTGCGCGAGACGAACGACCGCCTGAGCGCGCAGAACCTCCGGATCGCCGATGCCAACCGGATCAAGGAGGTCTATATCGGGGGCTTTCTCCAGACGATTTCGGAATATATCAACAAACTCGGGTACGTATCAGTATGTCAACAAGATGCTGCGCGACGACCGGATCGCCGAACTCCGCCGCGAATACGCCCGCAGCAACGTCCGCAACGACGAGCTGAAGGAGTTCTATGCGCTTTTCGACAAGACCTTCCTCGGGCTTTTTCCCTCGTTCATCGACGAGATGAACGGCCTGCTTGCCGACGAGGCCCGCACCGAGGGGCGTCACGACGGCGAGCTGACCACCGTGCTGCGCATCTACGCGCTGATCCGCCTGGGCATCACCGACACGGTGACCATCGCCGCGCTGCTGCACTGTTCGATCCGCACCGTCTACAACTACCGCTCGTTCACCCAGCGGCACTCGCGGCCCGACGTCGGCGACCTGGAACAGCGTGTGCAGCTGATCGGGTTGAACGGGATCGCCGCCCGGTCCTGACGGAGCCGCGTGTGCCGAAAAGCGTAAAATAACGCTGTTCCGGCAATTTTAACCTCCCGGCCGTAACAACGGCCGGGAGGTTTACAGAAGGCTACTCCCCCTTCTTATGGGTGTACTCCTGCAGGACATAGGTCGTGAAGATCGGAAAGAACATCATGCCCAATGACGGAAGCAGCACGCAGAAGACCTTGCCGACGGCCGTGACGGGGAAAATCTCCGCACCGACGGTCGTGACGTTCATCCACGCCCACCAGAGCGCATTGCCGAAGCCGTGGAGCTTGGGATTGACGAGCACCTCGTAGTCGTAGAACACCAGCCCGGAGATATAGGTAAAGATGACGACGGTGAAGATATAGGCGAAAAAGAGCCTCCGCATCCTGTTTTCGGAGACCAGCCACCGCACGATGATCACCATGGCCAGGAAGGCCCGGAGCAGCGGGATAAGCCCGACGAGCACGCCCCAGTCGTGGGTCATGTCGACGCCGCTCCACGCCAGGATGTTCAGGTAGGGTACGGAAAGCAGCAGGAACGGCAGGTTGCGCCAGAAAAAACGGCCCGGACGTTCGGCAGCGGCCCAGCGGACGAAGAAATCGCACAGGAAAACGAGGCAGACGACGAACTGGATCGCAAGATAGGTGCGGGACACGTGGACATGGTCGCCGGCAATGATCTCCCACGAGAGGGCCACGAGGAGCACCAGTCCGGCAATGAGTTTGACAACACCGAGCGCATCACGGATTCCGGCACGCGCCGATTGGGTAAGAGACATAGATTGCGGGTTTTCCGTAGCGCGCTCAAAATCAATGCCACAACCCGGAATCATAAATTTTACGGCGTTTTTTTGCCGAAAGATTTTGCACGATTGAAAATTTCTATTACCTTTGCACTCGCTTTCAGCAATGGCGGGTTAGCTCAGCTGGTTAGAGCGCATGATTCATAATCATGAGGTCCCGAGTTCAAGTCTCGGACCCGCTGCGAAAGGGGTTAGATTGCAAAATCTGACCCCTATTTTTATGCCCTACAAAATGGTTAAGTATCTTATAATCAGCAACTAAACAAAATTGCTGTATTTTAAGATATTTTAATAATCAGTCAAAATCGGGGCATTTTAGGGGGTTCGTTGGAATACAATTCGCTTTCGGGCAAAAAGTTGTATTCCAGACTTGTAATGAAAAGTATTCCAGCAGGTTATGAAAACGATCTGCTGACTATGGTTGAAATATTACGAATCACTTATTATCTCTACGAATTTAAGAAAAACCGACGGGGTACAGCCCCGATTTACTGCAAGTTAACGACTGACGGTGCAGAACGCCAGCAATTCTCGACGGGACTTTATGTAACACCTGACTTGTGGGACAAAGACGCTCAATGTGTCCGCGGAACCTCTGAAGATGCCGTGCTGATTAACCGTCGCTTGCAGGATATCACTATCGAACTCAAAGGCATCGAGCGTAAATTGTACGAAGCTGACGGGAATGTATCGCTGGCTGAAATCTACTCGATCTACAAGCACAAGACGGTGGAGGAACATACGTTGTGCGGGATTTTCCGGGACCGTCTGAATAAGATGGAACAACTCGTAGACAAGGAGTATTCACCTGCGACATTGCAGAAATTCCGCGAGGTTTTCGCCCATGTGGAGCAGTATATCCGTACCTCGTACAACACGCAGGACATTCCCATCCGAAACGTGGACTATCGCTTTGTGAAGCAGTTCGAAGAAGCACTCATAGTGCAAGGTCTGAAAGCCATCACCATCAATAAAATCATGCAGCGGGTGCGTCAGATGGTCACTTACGCTTTCAAGTGCAACTATATCCAGCAGGACCCGTTCGTCGAATAACTGCATAAGCTGGAGCATCACCATTTTGCTCAGAAACGGCTGGAAACGGTGAAGAACATCTACCTCTTCTCAGTCTATACGGGGCTTGCCTATCATGAAGCGCAGGCGTTGCAACCGAAGCATATCACGAAAGGATTTGACGGCAGGAATTGGATCACGCTTGTTCGTCAAAAGACGGACCGGGAGGTTTCGTTCCGTTGCTCCCGCAGGCTGAGAAACTGATAGCCTGGTTCCGTGAACTCAATAGTACGGACGATTATATCCAGCCGCGCATCTCCAATCAAAAGGTCAATTTTACCTGCATGAAATTGCGGATGTAGTAGGTATCGACAAGAAATTGACACACCACACAGCTCGGAAAACCTTTGCCACGACCATTCTGCTCTATAACGATGTTCCTATCGAGGTGGTGAGCAAACTGCTCGGACACTCTAATATTTCGGTTACCCAGCATTCCTATGCGCAAGTTCTGAACAAGAACATCAGCAATCATATCGGACGGCTGGAAAAGGTGTTAGGGGAATAAATGATTAGTGAATAGGGACTTGATAATCTCAATAACATCTTGTATCTTTACATGACTGCCTATGGTGAGAGCATAGGCGGTCTTTTAAAGGCGTTCCATGTATGAATGACGATAAGGTCAAACCCAAACTTTCTTCACGGGAGAAACTCCCAGCCAATACCGTAAAGATAGAGGACCCTCGCTATGAAATCTTTTATCCGAATATCAGCGGTTACTGCGATGGTATAGGCTATTACCGGAGCTACATGTACAACGGAGCTTCCATAAACACATTTGACAACGAGAAGAATCCGGTCCGGTATGAAATCGTCTATCAAGACGATACGCATAAGCGCATAGACTGCATGCGGCTGACGCTGCTTTATCCGAGAGCCAAGTTAGGCGGAATTTTCACAAGCCTGCCCTATGGTATCGTCAAGAAAAGCGTTCCGGGCATCGGAGCCACCACCCTGGCGCTGAATCAACCGCGCGATACGATCATCGTCCTCCCGACCAAAAAAGCTGGCCTATCAGAAATACCTGCGGGGTTACAACAAGGAGCGCACCTCGAACCGCTTCCTCTACGTCGGGAGCGACATTCCGGAGGAGAATTTCAAAAGTCCTACGGATGAACAAATCCCGCAGCTATATCGCGGAGAAGCGAACGGGTACTTTCCCTTACAAGAAAATCCACGTAGTAGCAGACAGTTTAGGCCGCGTGATGGCGCAGTTCAAGTACATCAAAGAAGCCCCCATAAGATTTTGGAACAAGAAACTTGAAGAAGCTCCCGAGGAGTTGAAGCAAAATCCTATGCGCCTTCTATTGAGCCTCCCCGCCGAGAAACTATGCGAGCCGCATATGGACTGGCATATCATGGTCGATGAGATAGACACGTTCCAGTCCGATGGCAAGTTCCGTGAAGCGATGGAGAATGTCATCGACTATTACCTCGAATTCCCGCCGATCAAACGATGCCTTGTGTCTGCGACGATACGCCCGTTCACCCATCCGCAGTTGAAAGAGGAGCCTTTGCTGGAGATCAACTACGAGCATCGAAGAAACGCCCCGTAAATGTCATTCGGACGAATAATATGCCCCGAGAGGTTGCAGATACGTTGAGCCGTTACCGGGGCGTTATCCGAACGATAAAATCGTTGTAGCCTATAACTCCATACGCTCCATCAACACCATAATCCGGTTATTGCCCGTTGAATTGCAGGCGGACTGCTCGGTAGCGTGCAGTTCCCAAAGCCAAACGATGGTCGGAGAATACTACCGGTCCCTGCACTCCGGGAAATTGGCAACCCCGATCACCTTTATCACAAGCACCTACTTTGTAGGAGTGGATATTGAGGAGCGGTTCCATCTGCTGACGGTTACCGACCCGCGACGCATTCAAACGCTGTTATCCCCGGAAAAGATATATCAGATTTCGGGCAGATGCAGGGATGAACGGGGGTTATTGAGTGAAACCATCATATACGACTTTTATAAGCCCAAGACCCCGGAGAAAGCAATAACACTCGAAGAATACGAGCGCAAAGCCGAAATACTGAGCCAATTCGCCAACAGCTCGGAAGATATACAGAAATCCTGCGAAAATGTCGTGCCCGCAAACTTTTCGGATGTTAAAGACGCCATCGTAGAACGCAGCAAACACAGCGTATTCGGAAGCCAGCCTATCAGCATCATTCGCCGGAAAATTCATGGCAAGGTCGTACCTGCCTATCTGAATATCGACGCGCTGGGAGAATATCAGCAGTTATGTACCGAAACCTATACGACCAAAGAACGCTTCTTTGCAACTTTGCGCGAAACATGCCAGATTTGCAATACTGCATATCACTCCCATAAAAAGAATGCCGAGCAGATTCAGATTGAAGAGACTGACCGGGAGAACCGGAAAAATGTCATCATACAATATGTGCAAGCCTCGATTGACGAGCTGTTACAGGCCAAATCGCAGGGTCCCATAACAGACGATGTATTGGACCGGATGATTCGCAAACCGCGGGATAACAGACATGGCCGCACGTTTTTGAAGCGGGTAAAGGAGTTATATCCCTACGTTCCGCTGGATAAACTCATAGATATACTGACACCCCGACTGACGAAAGGCGGGATAAATTGGAACGCAGTGGTATCGGAACTTACGCCGGAGTATATTCTTCGCATGCCTTGCAGACGACCATCCGTTCAGAATCCTATTGAGAGATTATTTCCCACAAGAGAGTCGTATGACAAGCGATGAAATCCGGGAAAAGATGAATGCCGTACTAATAAATATCAAGCCCGGGAGCTGAAAAGCAATCGTGAAGCCATCAAGCTGTATCATTGTTTCTTCGAGGAGAAACGCTCGCACAACAAGACGAATTTTCGAACGGTAGGAGCCGTCAGGGATATGGGATTCGAGCCCTTACAACGAATCGCAGCCACTACGACGGTAAACCGCATTTTAGAACTGATGTAATACGACAAATTAAATTTCCTATCATAATGGGTATGAAGAAATTATGGATAAAATTCGTAAATTGGGTTAAATATCTGTTTCGCAGGCCCAATAAAGCCTTGCAAAAGGGCGTATCGTTATGTCTGCTGTGTCTGGGCAAAATCAAGATAAGTCATATATCCCTGCCCGAGAATTTCGACTTGGAACGCCACAAAGCCCAATATCCCCCGCAGGAGTATGGATTCCAGCACATAGCCTTTCGGGATTTCAAGGCTCTCTACATCTTAAATCTGCTTGCGGACATTCCCGCCCGGAACTCGGATTTAATCCGTGAGGACGGCTTTGTACCTATCCATACTCCGACGCTTCGCAATCACGTCAAGGACTGCAAATACTATGTAGACTATCTGGTCAATACGGGCGTATTGGTCTGCGACGGGCAGCATATCATCGGGGAGAAATCGAGATGGTACAGGTGGGCAGACCCGTATACGGGCAAAATGTTTCGTTCCATAGAATCAGAGATTGGCAACTATGGAAATTCCAAGCAGGACAATGCCGAGGACCGGAAAAATTATCCCTACCTATTCTATTGGTATGACCAGTGTAAACTCCGAATTAATCCGCAGGCTTATGAATATGCAGAAGCGATATGCAGGCTTAAAATGCAGGACGATTCGCATAAATCGTGGGACTGGAACCGGGATAAGAACTGCCCCAAGAATCCCTGCACGCAATATATGGCTGCCCTGCGGAATATCAACCTGATTACGGAGCGGGAATATGGGCCGAGTATAGACGGGAACGTACATCGGCTTCATTCCGTGCTCACCAATATTCAAAAAGACCTGCGGAACTTCATCACCTACGACGGTCTGCCATTGGTGAGCATAGACATCAAGAATTGCCAGCCCTACCTCTCCTGCCTGCTGCTGAATCCACGATTTTGGCAGGAGGGCGCAGAGTTGTCGCTGACTTTGTATGACCTGCCTGAAAATATCCGGGAGTTGTTTCAATCCCCGATACTGATAGATAAGATTAGAAAATTCTTTTGAAACACTTACAGACAAAGATATTGCAGAGTACATACGGCTGGTATCGGAGGGGACCATTTACGAGCAAATCCGAGACATAGCGAACCTGAATTTACAGGAGGGACAATCACCCATAGAACGTAAAGATGCCAAGATACTGATGTTCTACATGCTATTCTCCAGCAACCAAGGACAGCACGACACCCCCATGATAAACGAGTTGAAGCGGGTATTTTCAACCCAGCTATATCCGAAAGTGGCGAAACTGTTCCGAATCATCAAGCGGAACTATCCGGACTGCGAGATGGAGAAACCCAACAGCAGATTGTCACGAGCCTTGCAATCCATCGAAAGCACAATCATATTGCACAGGTGTTGCCTGCGGATTTGGAAGGAGCGGAAACAGAGCGTACCCATATTCACGATACACGATTCCATAGTAACAACCCGGGAATATCAGGACTATGTATATGCCATAATGACGGATGAATTCATAAAGCATATCGAAACTGCCCCGAAATTGAGTGTGGAGATATGGTCCGAAGAAAATGTACCAAAATTTTCATAATCACATATAGCCCATATAACAACCTATATTACAATATAATAAATCCATTCCTTTATCCATTATGATAGGAAACTTGATTTTTAAGAGAAATATTCACTCACTTATTCTTTAATTATATATCAAATTAAGTGAGTATTTATAAGAAAAGGCTTGTCAGAAATGGCGAGCTTTTTTGTTTATTAAAATGATTTATTCTGATAGAAAAAGTTGTAAATTGCATAAAAATAGCTTTCTCATGATATGAATATTTACTTGATAATAGCCATTGGTTATCTGATAATATGTGTGTTATGCTTATTCTTGACAAAATCATTTCGGGATTTGATCCGAAATGATATGATATTATCCAGTTGGCAGGAATTTGATGGATGGAAAAAATTGGGTCTAATAATTTTATACCCAACTTACGCTGTAATAATTTTACTATTTCTTCCTTTCTTGCCATATTGCTATATTAGAGATAAATTCAGGCCTCCCCTCTCAACCCGAATTAGAGAAGCAACGCTTGAATGAATATGATAAGTATAGGAAGACACACTATTGTGAAAAAATATGTTTTCTGGATAAAAAGTATGATAATGATTTTCTGCTTGATGAAATTATATACATTGAACCCGTATATAATGCTTCGGTAAATCAATATATAATATCTCATTATGAGACTTTTGCAGCGTGGATTTCGGTCTGTAAATTATAATTTTATTTACCTGCCCAAAAAGGATATAACCCGCGATGTTGTAAAACAAATATCCTTTTATAATTATGCAATAAAAGCCGATAGTTCTTCTGATTATACTAAAAAACTATATGAACATCTTATATCAATTATCGGTACAAGCCAAGTTAATGGCCCTGCAACAATTCTAAAAGCGCGTGGGAAATATGATGATTGCGTAAAACTATATATTGTTCCTGTTGATCTTGAGAATATAGAATTATCATTTCGATGGCATATTCAAGGATGCTATCTTCCCAGAACAAGATATCGTAAACAAGGTTTTAATATTGAAAATATCGGGAATGATGATTACGCTGATGAATGTTTTAATGTAGAAGCTCAACGGTTGATGGATGAGATTGTAGAACGCATTAATAGATTGCAATTATTGGGGTATAAGAAACTTGTATTGGATTCTATCATTCCTAAACATATATTGGCATCTCCTCAAGTAAGTCGATTACATATTACAAAGGATTTTCGCATCTTTTGACAGACTATGATAATACGGAGATAACAATGACTCCGTTGCCTAAGGCTGTATTCATACTTTTCCTCAAACATCCGGAGGGTATTTTATTTAAAGAACTCCCGCAATATCGTGGAGAATTGCTCGAGATATATAAACGGATAACTAATCGGGAAAATATACAGGATATTGTTGAAAGCATAGAGCAGGTTACTAATCCGCAACGGAATTCCATTAACGAGAAATGTTCGCGTATCCGAGAAGCATTTATTGCGCACTTTGATGAATCGCTGATGAAACCCTATTTCATTACAGGAGAACGGGGGCAGACCAAGAAGATTGCATTGGACCGGGCTTTTGTAACTGGGAATTAGAATAACTGCAAGGCTTGCAGAAATCGCTGTGGGAACAGTCGTTTGACTACATTTGTAACGGCAACAACTTTTTAAGAATGGAGTAGTATTCTGCATAAAATGACTATATTTGTAAGGTCTACGTGTGTAGACATACATACGACTTTCTTAAAAGAAAGTGTCTGACTGATTCTTTATAACGAAATCTGGTAAATTTCAAGCAGGAGAATGAGCCGACATCTTTCACGCTATCTAATGGCGTGGGTTGTTGCTTATTTTACTGCAAGGTTTACCAGAGCCCGTTATATAAAATAAGTCGGCAACTCCACGCTTTCTTTATTTAGTAATCCCCGTATAGGAGTTGGGCGGGAACTCAATTTATTGTATATGGTAGTAGTTATCATAATTGCAATCGTGGTTGCTCTAATAATCATTGGGCGACTAGCAGATCAGAAAGAAAAAAGTATATAAAGATGAACATCGTAAGGACAAAAAACAATTACAAGTTGTTTTATCTCGACAAGAGCAATTAGCTGCACTTTACTTTATGTACCGTATGGCGGGTGTCGATGGAGAATTTGCAGAACTTGAAAACATGCATATGTAAAAATGTGTGCTGCATTTGCAATCGCTCCTAATGATACAGAGTTAATTGCTTTTATTGCGATGGGTAATGGTGTCCCTCTTCAAATATTGAGAAATGCCGAGACAAAGAAACAAGATTGGATTTTGGGTCTAATAATAATAATGATGATGGCCGATAATAAAATAGACGATGCAGAATTAACTCTTGTCGCCGAGTTGGCTTTAAAGATTGGAATACCTCAAGATAGATTTCGTCGAGTTTCTGAAGAAGTAATACAAATGCACGCACAATCATGTCAATAGTATTAATAGTCATTGCAATTCTTATCATCTGGTTTGTATGGGGATTGAATAATAAGAACAAGACAGCTGATAAAGTCGCCTCTATGGGAGGGATGAGGGTTGTATACGCTACCTTAATTAATGAATCTATTAATCGGAGGACAAATCACAGCCGAAAAGAAAGATGCCGTCTCTTTGGTTGTACATGGAGAGTATATAGACTCTCCGTCATATTGGATCAATATTGTACAGAACTTTGATGAGGTGTCTATTGCTGTTGTCGCAGCTACACCCGTATTGGGTTTAGGCACAAAGGTACAACGGTTATTCTCCTTTCCAATAGGGATGGACCAACATCTGATGGTTAGTCAAATCAGAGAAACAATGGAACGTCTTATAGCCGAGAAAATGAAGATGTAAAGTAGTGTTTTTACGATTATAATTAAAGTATAACTTATGTTTTGGTATAGGATAGTCGATTGGTTCAACGACTTGTCGGAACGCAATCGGATTGTACGAAATTTTAATAAATCGGCCCGCGACGCATTTATATTGGGTGCGGCCCCAACTCTTTTGGAGGCAAGAATTACCAAGGGAGATTCAAGCTATAAACACACTTTCTCTAAATGGAATTCCGGATTCCGCATTAAAGCAATGTCTGGCCGAGCATTGTCGCGTGACGAAATGATTACGATTGGAAATGTTATACTAAGCAATTCTGTACTCATCAGACAATTAGTTGCTTTGGGCTGGGACACGTTAGAAGTTCATGATGATACAGGTTTTAAGGGGCTTAAATGGCCACTACGTAAATTTATTTTGGAATTACCCGAATAGCTATGATGACTATTATATTACAAATACAAGATTCTGTGAATGCTGTCAAATATTCAATGGAAACAATGTTGCCACAGTCTGACAGCAATTTGTGGATGTGGATTTCCATATTTGAAGCAATTTGTATAATCGTGTTGCTCTTAATTTTATTGGGGTCTCAAAATAAGTACACCGAGATTCAACGACAATTTAAAGCAAATGCCCAAAAAGAGGATGTGGATTTTAACAATATAATTGTAAGTTCATTCCACGCAGGCGATCTTTATAATCAGTTGAAAAAAGTGTGCCATCCGGATAGATTTTCTTCGAATCCAGAGTTAATGTCCAAAGCAGATAATTTATTTCAGCAAATTACTCAAAATAAGCATGATTTGAAAAAATTGCAGGAGTTGAAAGCAGAGGCTATGAAAGAACTACATATCAACATTTAAAAGATATTATTATGCAAATCATTTTATTAATTCTACGTATCGTTATTTGTGTTATTGTCGTTAAACAGGCTCAAAAGAAAAATCGTAGTGCTGTGGGCTGGGGCATATTCGCGTTCTTCCTACCGATAGTTGCGTGGATATGGATCAGTTGCATGAAAGTCAATATGGAATGGTCGGAATCAAAATAGCCTTATGTACTGTGTAAATTGCGGTAAACAAGTTGATAGTACGATTCCGATATGTCAAGATTGTGCGTTGCTTGTATTACATAATAGCCCCGATAATTCGTTGTCAAAAAAGTTGCATTGGAAGCTGAGGATTTTAGCATCATATTAGATTCAAAAATAGCGAGCTCGGAGTTAGAAACAGATAACGAGGTAGAATCTACATCTGAGCCATCATCAATCGTTTATAAAGATGAGGATAATAACACACTATTGATGGGCATAGTTGTTACAATTATCATGATAGTAACAATCATAGTATTGGTATCTATTAGTGGTTCTTTTTGAAAAGAGCTATTATTCCATAATCATGAAAACTCCTCAATTCTACTGCCTCACCTGCGGCTACTCCGATTCCTGTGTAGGCCATCGTTGGGAAGATGGTACACCATTAGCCAAATTCACCTCCTTTGCTTGTAAGGATTGTAAAAGACTGTGTGATAATTCATATCTAAAAGGTGTGCCTAATATATTAACGACTACATGGAAACCGACTTGGGAATATGTCCCCGATGAACCTTTCTGCATGTGGTGCGGGTCAAAGAACGTCGAGGAGTGGAGCGAAGATAATCCGGTATGTCCTAAATGTGGAGGAGTAATGAACAAATTATGAATGTACGACAGATTTATAAGTGGATAGTATTCAGGATTAAAGAACGGTATAGGGAATACCCTGAGTATTATTTAATCCTTGATGGTAATTGGCTAAATAATGAAGATGAAGAGATATAATACCCATATACAATTTACTCACTTACTTTGTAATAGATATATGAAGTAAATGAGTATAATATTATGTGCCAATGCTGTCTAAACTTATAAAATACATATTAGCTGTTATATCTATCCTATTTGGTGTGATGTTATTATTAGGTATATGCTTAACTATTGGAATAAGCATGCCATCATCATCTTATACCAAGGACCAGATAGAGCGTTTATTTGACATTCATTTACCCGCATATAAAGAAGATTCACTTTGGCGTCGTGAATCATTTACACATGATATTTCAGAGTATCAAGAGCTCCAATTTGATTCCGTGAACCAGCGAGAATGGATGATGCTTTTGGATAATATCAAGTCAAGGATCGGTGATACGACAATGGTGGATATTACAGTCCATAAGTATTCCAAGTCTTATCCCCGTATAGATGGCTTTAAGGGCGGCTACGGATTCTCGCTTTATAAAGATTACGAGCAAGCCTCGCTTGTAATTGATACGATACTGTATAGAGGTTATTTCGAATATAAATCGTATTGAATCCAATGAAAGGTTATTTGTCCATACTTATTGTGCTGTCAATAGCTGGATGTACTTATTTACAACCCTCGAACTTGGGAGCAGTCGATGCTTGTAAGTTATCTTCCGTAGATGATACAACATTTTGTAAAAGTATTAATACCGCTGATTCTATTTGGATTAATCCTCTAAATAAGATTGTAAATTCAGGATCCTTGAAAGAGATAGCCTACTTTATGTGTATTTCAAATATCATCAAAATGTGAGTGGACACGAAGTAACCGGATGTTGGATGCCATTTGATAGGCATAGTGAAACAGGTTATATCGTACTAAATTTTTGCGATACAAGCAGTAAAAGTCTTTCCAATATACCTCGACTGAGGCATACACTAATTTTAATTTGTATCAAGTAGTATTTTCAGAAGATTTCAAAGGACATCACGATGGTGATGTTTATTATTTTGAATATGTATCACCGTGCTACAATGATTCTTGGCAAAAGTATAATAGCATTGGCTATTATTCTCCATTCCAATTCTTCGACGTGGATTTTGACGGGAAACAAGAACTGTTAATAAGCGATTGGGGGCAATGCCAGGGTGGAAATCATTATGAGGTTTACAAACTTGATAGAGAAGGCTTGAAGCTGATGAATGATCTTCCATTCAACGCTATTGATAATTGTACCATAATCAACTCGGAGAACCAAACTATTAGCCTATATCAATTTGACGGAATTTCAGACTGTTGTAAAGCTGTCTTTTCGAAGCATTCAGACCATATTAAAAAGATTATTCCAATAGGCTTATCAAATGGGTGGACAACAGGAGGCAATATTTTGAAAGAATATTACAAGCAGAATAAAATGAATTTTAAACTCGATTCGCTTTACCAATATTTCAATCAAGATTCAATATATATTTATGCTACAATAAATGGGCGCTTAACCTTTGTAGAAAAGCAGTCACTATAATAGTCGTACTCATTTACTTGTATATAAATTAATAAAGTAAGTGAGTAAGTAAGATTGTTTTCTCCGGTCATATTATCATCTAAATTCGGTTCCTCGTAGAATTAACTATTAAATATGGAGTAACTATATCTGGTCCTTAACTGTAATATAATTGGCCCGATTCCTGCCTTTTTTGGGTGAAAAAAAGCCGTGTAATTTCTTCATAAATTCTGCCCCGAATTCAACTTTCCTATCATAATGGAAGAGAAATGCGGATGTTGTATAGTGGAGATACCGATAAATAGCAATATGATGTTGTTATTAATGATATTACAAGGTTAAGCCAAGCCAAATTTTCACCACAAAAAATTTTTGCAACTCCCCGAAATTGTTCGAGCGCAGGATATTCCCCGAATACCCCCCCCCGCTTTGCGGGATTGGGGTGCGACCCCGGCTATCCTCCGGGGATAATCATATTATTTCCGCGTATTGTCGAATCTCAAATTTTATGGCTATGACAAACACACTCAAATTCCTGCGGACCTTCACTCTCGACGAGTTCAAGGAGTGGAAAGGTATTCTGCAAATCCGTATCATCCGCAACGAGCAGACGGGAAAGTATTTCTTCGGATATGGCGATAAGGCGGGCGCCGTTACCTCGAAGTATCCCGCAGAACCGCTCGATCATCCCGTCGTTTCGGAGGTGATCTCCGAGGAGAGCGGCGAGCAGTTTCTCCTGCTTCACAATGCCGGGGATAACCCGCAGTTCACCACGGTTGCCACGCTGTAACCTTGTCTATCTTTCCATCGAAAGGCTGTTCCTCCACTCCGGGGGAGCGGCCTTTTTATTATGCTATTACGAGTTCAACCAAATCCAATTTCATTTCATCATGCAATTACGCCATTCACAACGCCGGGCAGCCAAGATGCGGTTAGCCCTGCAAGGAGCCTCGGGGTCAGGCAAAACCTACTCCTCGCTCCTCATTGCTTACGGCATGACCTCCGACTGGTCCAAAATCGCTGTCATTGACACCGAGAACGGGAGTGCGGACCTCTATGCCCACCTGGGAGCCTACAACGTGCTCTCCCTCTCGGAGCCTTACAATCCCGAGAAATACATCGACGCCATCGGTATCTGCGAAAGCGCAGGCATGGAGGTTATCATCATCGACAGCATCTCCCATTGCTGGGATTACCTGCTGGATTTCCACGCCAATCTGCAAGGCAACTCCTTTGCCAACTGGGCCAAGGTCACGCCCCGGCAGAATGCCTTCATCCAGCGGATTCTCAACTCCTCGTGCCATGTGATCTGTACGATGCGAAGCAAGCAGGAGTACGTGCTCAACGAGCGCAACGGGAAGATGATCCCCGAGAAAGTGGGTCTTAAAGCCGTACAGCGGGATAATGTAGACTACGAGTTCACCATCGTATTCGATGTCAACATGAAACATTATGCGCTGGCTTCCAAGGACCGCACGGAGCTTTTCGCCGGAAAGGCGGAGTTTCCGCTGACTGAACAAGTCGGGATGCAGATTCTCGACTGGTGCAACCAATGTCAAACCCAACCCTCCGCAAATTATGGAACAAGCTATCCCGCGGGCAGAATCGCACAATAACGTACTGCCCTTTACGCTCCGTGAAGATGCACGGGATGCAACACAGCTGATTATCCCCTCGCCCTCGTTCGAAGTGCTGGAAGAATCCCGTTCCGGGAAACTCCCGAAGAACAGCCCCGCAAGCCTTTCATCGAGGCCAATACCAAGGCTGTTACACTCAGCCACCTCCAGAACGATTGCATTCCCCGGTGTTCTCCAAGGACAACGAGGTGACCATCTCGCACAATCAGTTCATCGAAACCATGTGGGAGTGTGCGCAACGGATGTTCCGAAGCTGTACGGTAGAGGAGCCCGAGATACGAGTGAGCCATATCGTCAAGGGACGGACTCCCGAAGCCATCCACAAGGCCGTAAAGGACCTTACCGACGAGGACAAGACCATCTATTACGAGCGGATGATGTTCTGCATCGAGATACCAGCCGTAACGGAGGTTATCGACGGATGCAGGCTCAACCTGACTGTAGGAGGTGTAAGGGCCTACAACCAGGAGAACCTTTACAGTAAGAAAGGCTTCGAGAAATTCAAAGTCTTTATCGGGTTCAAGAATATGGTGTGTTGCAATATGTGTGTGGCCACGGACGGACTGGCCGGAGAGATGCGGGTGACGAACACGCAGGAGTTGACAGCCAAAATTACAGAGTTGATCGTGAGCTACAATGTCAAGCGGCATTTGGAGCGGATGCGGGCGTTGCTCGATACCTCCATGTCGGAAAGTCAGTTCGCGCAGATGGTGGGAAAGGCACGGTTGTATCAGTTCCTGCCGCCTGCTCAACGCAAGCAGCTCCCGGAATTCGAATTCACGGACTGCCATCTGAACACCATCGCAAGGGCCTATTGATACGGCGTTTGCGTGCGACAGACAGCGGGAGATTGACCTATGGAGGGTGTTCAACCTCTTTACCGGAGCCAACAAGTCCAGCTACATCGATTCGTTCCTCGCAAGAAGCCGGAATGCGACGGTATTCACGGAGGGAGTGGCAAAGGCGCTCATCGGGGAACCCGAGTACAGGTGGTTTGTCGAGTAAAAACCGCTTGGATATGATACGCCTATTCTACAAGGTATTCTTCGGATACCTGCTGAAATGGTGGAATTAAGCTGTTCAAATATTGAATTAAATAATGTCGGCTGGAATACTTCCCCATGCAGAAACAAGTATAACTTACTGATATACAAACTTAAATATCCCGAATTCAAGTCTCGGACCCGCTACGGAAGGAAACGGAGGTCTAAACGATCTCCGTTTTTTCGTTATCCGGAAAAACCGGGCGAATTACCGAAAAAAGCCTATTCACAGAAACAGCGGCTATCATGGAAAAGAAAACGATACTGGCGGCCTGCGCGGCCGCAACGCTGGCGTTCGCCGGATGCTCCGGAGGGTTCAGCGCCGCAGAGGAGGAGACCATTCACGCCGGGAAGGGAGAAATCATGCGCATACTGACCGTCGGAAACCCGGCCGACTCGCTCGTCCTGCGTCAAAAGGCCGCTCCGGTGACCGGGCGGATGCTGCGGACGGACGACTACGCCGTCCTGCGCCGCAGGATGCTCGCGACGGTGCAGGACCCGCAGAACTCGGGCGTAGGCATCGCCGCCCCGCAGGTGGGGATTCTCCGGCGGATGATCGCCGTGCAGCGTTTCGACAAGCCCGGAGAGCCGTTCGAATTCTACCTGAACCCGGAGATCGTCGAATCGTCGGCCGAAACCGCCCCGGGACGGGAAGGATGTCTCGATTCCGGGATTAGCGGGCACGGTGGTGCGGGCGCAGCGGATCGTATTGCGCTCCCGCGACGAGCGGTTCGCCGAAAAAACGGAGACGATCGACGGATTCACGGCCGTAATCTTCCAGCACGAAACAGACCATCTCGACGGAATTCTCTACACCGACCGGACGGACGAAGCCCCCACGCCGGAAGAATAGCCTCGCCGCACCGGTCAGACCAGTTCGCAGAGGTGTTTCAGATTGCTCGTGGCCGTGGCCACGGGCGCGACGGTCATGTCGTCGCACAAGACGCCGCAGATTTTCAGCCGGCGGTCGGAGGAACGTCCGGTCGGAACGTTCGCGCAGCATCGGAAGCAAGGTCCGCAAGGCGTCCTTCACATCCCCGGCAAGCCCCGGTCCGCGCCCGGGCGCGGCGGCCGATGCGCTCGGGGCAGCGTACTGCAATGCAGCAGGCAGCATCGTCGCGGAAGCGTCCGGGATCACGACCGAAGCCTCCGAAAAAAAGTTCCGTCCGCAACGCATTCGGGCGCTGCGGACGGAATGGCGTCCGGAAAGAATGGATCGTGTTATTCGATCTCCATCAGAACGGCGTCGGTAGCCACGGTCTGCCCCTGACGGACCAGAATCTGCTTGACCGTACCGGCGAAATCGCTCGTGATGGCGTTCTCCATCTTCATCGCTTCGAGAACGGCGACCTCCTGTCCGGCCTTCACCGCGTCGCCGACCTTCACTTTGAGTTCGATGATGCGGCCCGGCAGCGGAGCCGTCACGCCGTTGCCCGTGATCACGGCCTGCGTCTCTCCGGCGGGCGTCTCCCCGGCCTTGGCGGCAGGTTCGGCCGGCTTCGAAGCCTCGTAGGCCTTCACCTTCATATTGGTCAGGAACGTCTTGGCGACCAGCGGGAACAACTCCAGCAGCAGCACCTCCTTTTCATCGGCGGCGAGCTTCACGCCTCCGGCTTCGGGAAGCTCGGGATTGGGCTGCATCTGGTATTTCGAGGTGTCGTAAGGGGAGTCTCCTCGCGCACGCCGCAGATCTTGAACCGGAACTCGGGGTCGATTTTCACCGGCGTCTTGCCGTACTCGCCCTTCACGAGGCCCACGAACTGCGACGACTTGTTGGTGTACATCGGACGTCCGGCCTTCTCGTCGAGGGCGCAGTTGACGGCCTGCGCACCCACGATCTGCGAGGTGGGGGTCACCAGCGGCGGCAGACCCGCGGCCAGGCGCACCGAAGGGATCAACTCCATGGCGCGGGGCAGGATCTCCTCGGCCTTGAGCTGCTTGAGCTGGGCCACCATGTTCGAATACATGCCGCCGGGAATCTCGGCCTTCTGCACCAGTTCGTTCGGAGCCGGGAAGCCGAAATAGGCCTCGATCTTGCGGCAGGCGTCGATCGTGGCGTTCTCGTCGTCGTGCTGCGCCGCGGCGATCGCCCGGTCGAACAGGGCGTCGATCTCGGCGGGAAGCGTGTCGGTCACCGGGTTGAACGCCTTCGGCTCGGGTTTCTCGATGCCGAAGACCGACTGGTTCAGCTCCTTGCGGATGTCCCGCAGCTGGGTGTTGATCTTGGCCACGGCCTCCATGTTCACGCCCGTTTCGATGCCCAGCTTCTTGCAGAAAAACATGGATCAGCTCGATGGCCGGGGCGCCCGTGCCTTCGGCGAAGTACCAGCAGTTGGTGTCCACGACGTCGACCCCGGCGATGATGGCCGAAAGCACCGAAGCCAGTCCGTAGCCCGGCGTGCAGTGGGTATGGAAATCGACGGGAACCGAAAGGTTCTTCTTCAGCAGGCGCACCAGCGTGGCGACGCGGCGCGGCGGAATCAGACCCGACATGTCCTTGATGGTGATCATGTCGGCGCCCAGTGCGGCCATCTGGCGGGCCTTGTCGAGGAAATAGGCGTCGGTGAAGACCGGTTTGGGGGCCGATTTGCCCGTCAGCCTGGCCCAGAAACCCGGTTCGGGGTATTTCGGGTCCACCGTATAGCAGACCGCACAGTCGGCGATCCCGCCGTACTGCTTGACGTATTTCACCGTGGATTTCACGTTGTCGACATCGTTCAGCGCATCGAAAATACGCATGATGCCCAAGCCGCTCTGAATCGAATTGCGGCAGAAGCCGTCGATGATCTCGTCCGTATAGGGCGCGTAACCGAAGAGGTTGCGGCCGCGCGAAAGGGCCGTGAGCTTCGAGACATCGCCCACTGCCTTGTGGATGGTTTCGAGGCGCGTCCACGGATTCTCGTCGAGATAACGCATCACCGAGTCGGGGACGGCGCCGCCCCACACCTCCATCGCATAGAAATTGGCATCTTTGTAGAACGGAAGGCAGCGGTCGATTTGGCCTGGTTCATTCGTGTAGCGAAAGACGACTGTTGGCCGTCGCGCAACGTAAGATCTCTGATTTTGAGATTTCTCGCCATTTTATAATATCATTTAAGGGTTCTTTGGCACGAATCCATTGTTATTCGAATAACAAAGGTAATAAACCCTCACGAATATGCAACTTTTTTTCCGGGAATTTTCAGAAAAAACGCCCCGGCCGCTTTCTTTCCGTAAAAGACGGGGAAACAGAACGATCATCCGCCCGATCTGCCGCCGGGTGGAACAGTTCCCGGTCGGGAAGCCCGTCGAGGTATCTGCGTTTGAAGACATTGACGCAGAAGACAAACATCGCCAGCATCAGCGGCGAAGATGACGCCCATAAAGCCGAAGAGCGACAGACCGATGAAGACCCCGAAAATGGTGATGAGCGGGTGCACGTCGGCCATCTTCTTCTGCATGACCATCCGCACGAGGTTGTCCACCTGCGTGACGACCAGCGTGCCGTACATCACCAGCCCGACGCCCTGCCCCCAGTTGCCGTCGAGGCTCATGTAGGCCGCCAGCGGAAGCCACACGAGGGCCGTGCCGACGATGGGCAGAATCGTGGCGAAGCAGGTCAGCACTCCCCAGAAAAGCGGCTCGGGAACGCCGAAGGCCAGGTAACCGACATAGGCCACCACGCCCTGCGAGACGGCCAGCAGCGGAATGACGATGGCGTTCGAGCGCACGATCATGTGGATTTCGCGCATCACGCTGCGCGCCGCGCCGCGGTCGAACGGCAGGATTTCGCGGCAGTAGGTCTCCATGCGCAGGCCCCGATCAGCATGAAATAGAGCACGAAGAGCAGCACGACGAGGTTGACGGCGAAATTCACGATGCCGCCCACGAGCCACTGCCCCGCCCTGGGAAGGTAGCCCAGCACCGATTGCAGGTTGCTCTCGGACCAGAGGTCGTAGCCGGTTTTCTGCTGGATGAGTCCGGCGACGTGCCGGACGGGCGTGATGACCGACTGCGGATCGAGGGCCACGCCCTGGATTTTGTCGACGACCATCCAGACGATCAGGCTGATCGGAACGAGGAAGAAGAAGATCGCCTCGCCGAGCAGCAGCGACGCCGCAAGGCTCCGCCGCCACCGCCGCCGTTCGCTCAAGAACCACATCTGACGCCGCAGCAGCACGTAGATCGTCACGGCCCCCAGCAAGCCGCCCAGAAACGGCGTCAGCTCGGCGAAGATCGTGAGACCCAGCCCCGCGATAAGCACGAAAAGCGAATAACGCCAGTATTTTCACGCACCGAAAGCATACCCCGGCCCCGCGCAAGGAACGTGCCGCAGGCTTCCGGACCAGGGGAGGCCGGAATGTTGAAATATCGTCGACTGTAAATTTGCGCTATTCTATTGCGGCTCACAAATATTTGATATATATTTGCGTCATGGAAAGAATGGCCGAAATCGTCTGCACAGACACCCCGGAAATGAGTTCCCACGATTGGCGAAAAGCTCTTTCAGGACACACATACGACTGACGAGGGATGTTCCTGCAACGGGAATGTCCCTCGCCGTTTTCTCAAAACGGCCGAATCCGGAAATCGAAACGCCGCGAAAAAGAAAACAAACGATCCATCTACAACGAAACCCAAAAAAATCCCTTATTCACAAAAAACCAACGTTTATGAAGAAACTTTTCCTTCTCATGCTCTCGGTCTTCGCATTTTGCGCAGCCGATGCGCAGGTGACGACTTCGGGAATGAACGGCACGGTGACCGACGCCGACGGACAGCCGCTCGCCGGCGCCACGGTCATCGCCGTGCACACCCCTGCAGGCACGCAGTACGGCGCCGTGAGCGACAAGAACGGCGGCTACAACCTGCAAGGACTGCGCACGGGAGGTCCCTACACGGTGACCTTCTCGTTCGTGGGCTGCCAGAGCGTCGAATTCCCGGGACTGATGCTGTCGCTGGGCCAGACCCTCAAGCGCGACGCATTCCTCAAAGACAGTCAGGAGCTCGAAGCCGTGGTCATCACGGCCGACGGCAAGAACAGTTCGATGAACGTCAACCGCGCAGGGGCGGTCACCAGCATCTCCAACGAGCAGATCGAACTGATGCCTACGGTCAACCGCAGCATGAACGACATCATGCGCCTCACGCCGCAGGCCTCGTCGACCACCTCGGGACTGGCCATCGGCGGCGGCAACTACCGCCAGTCGTACGTGACGGTCGACGGCGCGGCGTTCAACAACATGTTCGGCATCGGCGGCAACCTGCCCGCAGGCGGTTCGCCCATTTCGCTCGACGCGCTGGAGCAGGTATCGGTGTCGATAACCCCCTTCGACGTGCGCCAGAGCGGATTCACGGGCGGAGCGATCAACGCCGTCACCAAGTCGGGAACCAACGACCTGAAGGTCTCGGCCTACCTCTACTCCAAGAGCGACCAGCTCCAGGGCGACAAATACGACGGCGGCAAACTGTCGCTGAGCGAGATGCGGAACAACACGCTCGGATTCAGCGTCGGCGCCCCGATCGTCAGGAACAAGCTCTTCGTGTTCGCCAACTTCGAGCGCGAGTGGAACACCACGCCGGGCAACTCCCGGCTGGCCCGCACGAGCGAAAGCCAGGATTTCGGCAAAGCCCTGCAATACAACCGCCCGACGACCGCGAAACTCGACGAGATGAGCCGGTTCCTGATCGACAACTACGGCTACAACCCCGGCGCCTACCAGAACTATTCGGTGAAGACGCCCGGCTACAAGCTCATGGCACGCGTGGACTGGAACATCAACCGCAACCACGCGCTGAACGTGCGGTTCAGCCGGACGCAGAACAAGTATTCGTCGGCCCCGTCGTCGTCCATTTCGCCGCTCAACGCCGGCAAAGTGTACGACAAGGACGTTTACGGCCGCACCTCGGTCTACGCCATGTATTTCGGGAATTCGCGCTACTATCAGGAGCAGAACTTCACGTCGGTGGCCGCCGAACTCAACTCCCGCTTCATGGACAGCCGCCTGACGAACACGCTGCGCTACACCTATTCGCACCAGTACGAGCCGCGCAGCTACGACGGCGGCATCTTCCCGACGGTGGACATTCTGGAGCCTGCCGAGAACGGCGCGAGCGCCCTGTACGCCTCGTTCGGACTCGATCCCTTCACCGAAGGCAACCTGCGCGAAGTGTCGACGCACATCCTAACCGACGAGATCGGCTACACGCTGGGCAAGCACCGGCTGGTGGCCGGTTTGCAGTTCGAGCACAACCTGACCACGAACGGCTACTTGCAGGGCGGCGCGGGATACTACGTCTACGAAAGCTGGGACGACTTCAAGAACGACAAGGCCCCGCTGGCGTTCCGCATCGCACACGGCAACAACGACGCATTGTCGCAGGCGTTCCCCAGTTCTCCCACATGCAGTATTCGATCTACCTGCAAGACGAGATCAATTTCAGCGAGCGTTTCAAGGCTACGGTCGGACTGCGCTTCGAAGTTCCGGTCTATCCGTCGATCTCGGGCAACGAAAATAAGGACTTTACGGAGATCTTCGCCGACCACGGCGGCTACAAGACCTCGGATATGCCCAAGGCGCGTCTGTCGGTGGCCCCCCGCGTGGGCTTCAACTGGGACATGACCGGCGAGCGCAAGTATATCCTCCGCGGAGGCACGGGCATCTTCACCGGCCGCCTGCCGTTCGTATGGCTCGTATCGGTGGCCGGAAACAGCAACACCATCCAGAACGGACTGACGCTTTACAGAAACGAAAAGGGCGACAACATGCCCAAATTCCACACCAATGTCAAAGACATGCTGGAAGACGTGTACAAGGGAACCTACAAGGGACATGACCTGGCGGCCAACACGCAGCCGACCATTCTGGACAAGAACCTCAAAATGCCTTCGACGTGGAAAAGCTCGCTGGCGCTGGACCTGAAACTTCCGGGCGACGTCAACCTCAATATCGAGGGGATCTACAACAAGGACTTCAACTCGGTGACCGTCACCAAACTCGGCATGGTCGAGAAAGAGGGCGGCATCCGGCTCCCGGGCGAACCCGAGGCGCGCACCTATTGGGAAAGCGGCAATATCAGGAATAAGGACGGCGAGACCGTCAATCCCTACCTGATCAACAACACCGACGACGTGGACGGCTACTACGCTTCGGTCTCGGCGCAGGTGTCGAAAACCTGGGGCTTCGGTCTCTCGCTGACGGCGGCCTACACCTATTCGAGCGCCAAGAACGTGATCGACGGCATCGGCGACCAGGTGACCTCGGCATTCAGCACCAACACGTTCAACAAGAACGGTTCGAACGTGCCCGAACTGGGTTACGCATCCTACGTGTCGCCCCACCGCATCCTGCTCAACGTCGGCTACCGCCTCGCGCACAAGAGCGGCGCGTCGAACTTCGGGCTTTACTACGAGGCGTTCCGCCAGGGATATATCGGTTCGTACTCCTATTCGCGCTACTCCTACACGATGTACGTGCAGAGCGGCAAGTACCAGAACCCCGTGACGAACGACCGCGGCGCGGTGAACCTGATCTACATTCCGACCCGCGAGGAACTCGACGGCATGCCGTTCACGTCGGACGAGAACAGGGAGGAGTACTGGAAATTCATCCAGAACGACGACTATCTCTCGAAGCACACCGGCGAATACTCGAAGCGCGGCGGCGCCGTGATGCCCTGGCAGCACATGCTGAACTTCCGCTTCTCGCAGGACTTCTACGTCAACGTCAAAGGCCGGCGCAACACGATTTCGCTGGGGCTCGATGTCAACAACATCGCCAACATGCTCAACCGCGACTGGGGCAACGTCAAACGGATCAGTACGACCAACATCCTGAAATACGAGAACGGCGCCTACACGTTCAACAAACCCACATGGTCGAAGTACGCCGGCACGATTTCGACCTGGTCGGCGATGTTCAGCATCCGCTACACCTTCAACTGATCTCCCGGAAGAGGCTCAAAAAGGAAGAGACCGGTTTGCGCCGGTCTCTTCCTTTTGTTTATATGCAGTCCGATTGCAACAACCGCCGGCGCAGGGCGTCGCACGCCGCGTCGGGATCGCGGTGATCGAAGACGAAGCCGTGAATGCCCAGAGCGGCGGCCGCCTCGATGTTCATCTCCCGGTCATCGATGAAAAGCGTCTCGGAGGGGGTCAGGCCATAGCGTTCGAGCAGAATCTCGTAGATGCGCGGCTCGGGTTTCACGGTGTGCTCCTCGCAGGAGACCACCTCGCCGTCGAAAAGCCCGTAGACGGGGAAGCGGCGCAGGAAGTCGATGAACTCGCGCGACATGTTCGAAAGCACGTAGAGCCGGTAGCCCGCCGCTTTCAGGTCGCCGACGAGCCGTTCGGTCGGCTTCACGGGTTCCTGCAGGTCGACGGCCAGCCGAAGGACGGCGGCACAGGTCTCCACGGGACGGCCGGTCATCCCGCTGATGGTGGCGGTCACCTCTTCGAGCGTCGACGTGCCGCGGTCGTACTCCTCCCAGAAGAGCGGCATGCGCGGGGCGCGGAGAAAACTGAAAAATTCGAGCAGTTCGGGGGTGCACTTGCTTTTATCACGGGCGAAAAGAACTCCGCCAAGGTCAAAAACGATGTTTTTCATAGGGACAAAGATACTAAAAAGTCGAATGGGGCGCAACACAAAATCGCGCACAACTCCGTAAAACCTTCCGACTGGTAAAAGGATCGTTACGCCCCCAAAGATACGAAAAATTTTGTTGGTGCGGGATTTGCAGGGTGTCCGGAAAACAATCAAGCCTATGAATCACGGTATAAGCATCCTTTTCCGCACCATTCCGCTCGCAATGGCCGCCTTCTGCTTCGCTTACGGAGCCTATATTTTCGCGGCCGGAACCGACGCGGCTCGTCTGACGGCAGGTCCCGTCGTCTTCTACCTCGGGTCCATCTGCATCGCGCTCTACTGCACCGCCGCAACGATCATCCGCCAGATCATCGGGACCTACACGGCGGCGGCGAAGTACCTCTTCCCGGCGATCGGCTACACGTTCGCCATGCTGACGCTCATCAGCGGCGCATTCATCATCGCCTCGCACTGGCCCGGCGCGCTGGTCACCGGACACGTCGTCTGCGGACTGGGGCTGATCACGGCCTGCGTGGCCACGGCGGCGACCTCGTCGACACGCTTCAGCCTGATTCCCAAAAACTCCGCCGACGACTCCTTCTCGGTCAACCCGGCCGGATTCACCCGCGCCGAGTCGTCGCTGCTGATCTTCATCGTCTCGGCAATCGCCGCCATCGCCTGGGTCTGGTGCATCCTGCTCTATGTGCGCGGAACGCTTCCGGCACACATCGTCGCCGGGAGCGTGATGTTCGGAATCGCCTGCGTCTGCACGTCGCTCATCGCGCTGGTCGCCAGCATAGCCCGCCAGGCCCGCGGCAGCTACACGATGGCCGAGAAAGGCAAATGGACGGGACTCGTGCTGACGATGGGTTCGCTGGCATTCGTGCTGGGGCTGATCCTGATTTTCGCCTATTGGGATCATCCGATCAACTTCGTGGGATTCGTGCTGATCGGTCTGGCGCTGATCTGCTGGAGCATTTCGAGCAAGGTGATTCTGCTGGCGAAAATCTGGCACGCCGACTTCCCGCTGGCCAACCGCATTCCGATCATCCCCGTGCTGACGGCGCTGGCATGCCTGTTCCTCGCGGCGTTTCTCTACGAGGAGGCCGCATTCCAGGCCAAATTCTTCGTCCCGGCGCGTGTGCTGTCGGGATTCGGCGCCATCTGTTTCACGCTCTACTCCATCGTCTCGATCCTCGAAAGCGGAGCCAGCAACGAAGTAATATAAAAATTCATTTTAAGGAAGAGCAGATTTTGCGATTTTTTCAGTGCGACGCAGATGCAAAAGCACTATCGTGATTTTTGATTATCGCGGGCACGGATTTGGCTTAACGTAGTTCGGAATACAGGTCCCATTTCCCGTGCCGGGCCGAGCGCAAGTGCGAAGATGCCCTATAAAATCAGAATAAATGGAAGGCGACCGTAAGCCCCGCCATCACGATCGCGACCATCGACATCAGCTTGATGAGGATGTTCAGCGACGGGCCCGACGTATCCTTGAACGGATCGCCCACCGTATCGCCCACGACCGTAGCCTTGTGGCAGTCGGAACCCTTGCCGCCGAAATGGCCCTCCTCGATCAACTTCTTGGCGTTGTCCCACGCGCCGCCCGAATTGGCCATGAAGACCGCCAGCACGAAACCGGAACTCAATCCGCCGACCAGCAGGCCCATCACGCCCGCCACGCCGAATACCAGTCCGGCAACGACCGGAGCGGCGATGGCCAGCAGGCTCGGAAACAGCATCTCACGCTGCGCACCGCGGGTCGAAATGGCGACGCAGCGCGCGTAGTCGGGCGTTCCCTCGCCCGTGAGGATGCCCTTGATCTCGCGGAACTGGCGGCGCACCTCCTCGACCATGCTCTCGGCGGCCCGTCCCACGGCGTTCATCGTCAGACCGCAGAAGAGGAACGACATCATCGCGCCGATGAAGACGCCGATCAGCACCGTGGGGTTCATCAGCGACACGCGGTAATATTCCATGAAATCGAGAATCGAGGCGTCCTGCACGAAGCGCATCGTCCCGTCGGACATTTCGAGCATCGTCACCCCGTTGTGGATCAGACCGATGCGGATCTCCTCGATATAGGAGGCCAGCAGCGCGAGGGCCGTCAGGGCCGCCGATCCGATGGCGAAGCCCTTGCCCGTGGCGGCCGTGGTGTTGCCCAGCGCGTCGAGCGCGTCGGTGCGTTTGCGGACCTCGGGGCCGAGGCCGCTCATCTCGGCGTTGCCGCCCGCATTGTCGGCGATAGGCCCGTAGGCGTCCGTGGCCAGCGTGATGCCCAGCGTCGAGAGCATGCCCACGGCCGCAATGCCGATGCCGTAGAGACCCATCGACATGTTCTGCGGAGCCATCATATTCTCGATGTCGAAGCCGATGGCGCAGAGGTAGGCAAGGATGATCGCCACGCCGATCGTCACGACGGGGATGGCCGTGGAGATCATTCCCGAGCCGATGCCGGCGATGATGACCGTCGCTGGGCCTGTCTGGGCGCTCCCGGCGATCTTCTGCGTCGGTTTATAAGAATGGGAGGTGAAGTATTCCGTGGCCTGCCCGATGACAATGCCCGCCACGAGGCCCGTGATGACTGAGAACGAGAGTCCGACCCAGTTCTCGACGCCCAGCAGGCAGAGGATGCCGAACGTGGCGGCGGCGATCAGCAGCGAGCTGAAATTGACGCCCACGCCCAGCGAACGGAGCAGTTCGCGCATCGTGGCCCCCTCCTTCGTGCGCACGAGGAAGATGCCGAGGATCGAGAGCAGGATGCCCACCGCGGCGATCAGCATCGGGGCCATCACGGCCTTGATCTGCAACGCCTCGGAACCGGCCGAGGAGAAGGCCGCGGCGCCCAGCGCCGCCGTGGCGAGGATCGAACCGCAGTAGCTCTCGTAGAGGTCGGCGCCCATGCCGGCCACGTCACCCACGTTGTCGCCCACGTTGTCGGCAATGGTGGCGGGATTGCGCGGGTCGTCCTCCGGAATGCCCGCTTCGACCTTACCGACCAGATCGGCCCCCACATCGGCCGCCTTGGTGTAGATACCGCCGCCCACACGGGCGAAGAGCGCCTGCGTCGAGGCACCCATGCCGAAGGTCAGCATCGTGGTGGTGATGACCACGAGCTTCTGCGGCCCGGCGACCTCGACGAAATGGTTCAGAATGACGTACCAGAACGAAATGTCGAGCAGGCCGAGGCCCACGACCACCAGTCCCATCACCGCACCGCTGCGGAATGCGACCTTCAGGCCGCGGTCCAGCGACTGCCGCGCGGCATTGGCCGTACGGGCCGAAGCGTAGGTCGCGGTCTTCATGCCGAAGTAGCCCGCAAGCCCCGAGAAAAAGCCGCCGGTGATGAAGGCGAAGGGAACCCAGCCGTTCTGCACCCCGGCGCCGTAGGCCAGCCAGGCGAAAAACAACGCCAGCACCGCGAAGACGATGCCGACGACCTTGTACTGCTGGCGCAGGTAGGCCATGGCGCCCTTGCGCACGTGCGCGGCGATCTCGCGCATGCGCGGCGTACCCTCGTCCTCGCGCTTCATCAGGCGGTAAAACGCCCATGCGAAGGACAGGGCGACGACGGACGCGGCAGGCACGATCCAGAAAATCGAAGGAATGTTCATATCATAAATTATAGTTAGTTGGTTGTATGCCTCTGCAAACTAATCAAGTAAGGTGAAAACAAATATAAGAAAATATCCCGGCCTCAAAAAGCCGGGCTGTTTGGTTCCGGGATTTTCCCGCTTATTTCTTCTGCTCTTTCAGCAGGTCGCGGATTTCGGTGAGCAGCAGCTCCTCTTCGTCGGTGCGGGCGGTTCGGGAACGGGAGCCGGAGCCTCTTCCTTTTTCTTCATCAGCCGGTTCATCAGCTTGACCATCAGGAACACGCAGAGCGCCAGGATCGTGAAATCCACGCACTGCTGGATGAATGCGCCGTAGTTCCAGTAGATCGGTTCTGCCGCTGCGGCAGCCTGCGCGGGATCGCCTCCTCCGGTCACCATGTCGCCCACAGAGTGCATGGCGTTCGACGTCACGTCGCGGACTTTCGAGATGTCGAGCCGCAGCTGCGAGAAGTCGGTGTTTCCGATCAGCGCGCCGATGGGCGGCATCAGGATGTCGTTCACGAGCGACGATACGATTTTGCCGAACGCGCCGCCGATGATCACGCCGACGGCCATGTCCATTACGTTGCCTTTGAGGGCAAACTCCTTGAATTCTTTGAGAAATGCCATATCGTTTAAGGGTTTGATGTATAATTAGTAGCAAAAATAACTGTTTTTTCCGGAAATCCAATACGACATACGATCTTCCGCATCCTGTTTTCGGGTTTATAAAATCCGCGCCTACCCGCCTTCGTGTCCGTCTTTTTTTATACCTTTGTAATTCGAACCCAAATACAAGTTATGACTCCTGCCGCCGTTACCGCCACCGTCCTGGGCTACATAGCCGTCCTTTTCGCCGTCGCATGGGCCTCGGGCTGCCGTGCCGACAACGCCGGCTTCTTCACCGGCAACCGCCGCACCCCGTGGTACATGGCGGCTTTCGCCATGATCGGCGCCGCGATGTCGGGCGTGACCTTCATTTCGGTCCCCGGCTCGGTCGCCGCCGACTCGTTTTCCTACATGCAGATGGTCGCGGGCTTCACGGTGGGGCAGCTGATTGTGGCTTTCGTCCTGATTCCCACGTTCTACCGCCTGCGGGTCGTCTCGCTCTACGAGTACCTCGATAACCGTTTCGGCGTAAAGTCACACCGCACCGGGGCGTGGTTTTTCTTCATTTCGAAGATGCTGGGCGCCGCGCTGCGCGTCTATGTGGTCTGTGCCGTGATGCAGCTGCTGGTCTTTTCGCACTACGGCTTCCCGTTCTGGGGCAACGCCCTCGTCACGATGTTTTTCGTCTGGCTCTACACCCGGCAGGGCGGCGTCAAGTCGCTGATCTGGACCGATACGCTCAAGACTTTCTGCCTTGTGGCGAGCCTCGTGCTGTCGATCGTCTTCATCATGCGGGGGCTGGGTCTCTCGTTCGCCGATACGGCCCGCGAGGTTTCCGCTTCGCCCATGTCGCGCATTTTCTTCTTCGACGATCCCGCTTCGGACCGCTATTTCTGGAAAATGTTCGCCGCGGGTATCGTCCTGCTGGTGGCCATGACCGGACTCGATCAGGACATGATGCAGCGCAATTTGAGCTGCGCCACGCCGCGCGACTCGCAGAAGAACATCGTGCTGACGGCCGTGAGCCAGATTTTCGTGATCTTTCTGTTCCTCGTGCTGGGCGTGCTGCTCTATTTGTACATGGAGCGCAGCGGCATGGCCGCACCCGCCAAGAGCGATCAGGTCTTTTCGCTGGTCGCTGTCGAAGGCGGATTGCCGCTTATCGTTGGCATTCTGTTTGTTGTAGGACTTATTTCAAGTACTTATTCAGCTGCCGGGTCGGCCCTCACGGCTCTCACGACCTCTTTCACGGTGGATATGCTCGAAGGCACGAAACGCTATGGCGACGCACGCCTCACGCGCATCCGCCGCGGGGTCCACGTGGCGATGGCGCTCGGGATGGCCGGCGTGATCCTGGCCTTCGAGTACTGGGCCGACGACAGCGTCATCAATCTGGTCTACAAGGTCGCCAGCTATACCTACGGTCCGATTCTGGGCATGTTCGCCTTCGGGATGTTCACGCGCCTGAAGGTCCGCGACCGCTGGATGCCGCTGGTGGCCCTCGCGGCCCCGGCATTGAGTGCGCTGGTGCAGTGGTGGGCGCTGAAGACCTGGGATTATCAGATTGGTTTCGAACTGTTGATTTACAATGCCGCCTTTACGATGATCGGCATGCTGCTGCTTGTGAAACGCCATGAAAAATAAGGTTTTATACACTCTTATCTCACTCTTTGCTTTAGGTAATGTCTCCGCCGCGGAAATCGGTTCCGCGACGCGGCAGGAGATCGGCCGGACCCTTTCGCGCATCGTTTCGCGCGAGGTGACGAGCGGTTACCAGAAACCGGAGCCGATCACCGTGCGCGTTCAGGCCGTCAAGGCCTCGCGCAGCCGGGTGCGGATCTACGCCACGGCGGCGTTGGCCAACTATCCCTTCCGCGAGGAGAACCTGCGGGCCATGCGCGACTCGGTGCGCGCCCTGCTGCCGCATGAGTTCCGCAAGGCCGCCGTCGAACTTTACACCGACGGCCGCGAGGCCTCCGAGTTGATTCCGCTGGCCTGCCGCAACGCCACGCAGCTGCGCAAAGCGGTCGATAAGAAGAAGATCGTGCTTTTCACCAACCGCTCCGGGCGTCCGCTCGTGACGCGCCTTTCGGCTCCCGAGACCCCCGGACGGGGACTTTCGGGACGCCATATCGCCCTGTGGCAGAGCCACGGACGCTATTTCGACCAGACGGAGAACCGCTGGAAATGGCAGCGTTCGGCGCTCTGGCAGACCTGCGAGGACCTCTATACGCAAAGCTATGTTTTGCCGTACCTGGTTCCGATGCTCGAAAACGCCGGGGCATGCGTGCTGCTGCCGCGCGAACGCGACGTGCAGAAATACGAAGTGCTGGCCGACAACGACAACGCCGGGCAGTATGCGGAGGAGGGGGCGTGGGAGAGCGGCGGCGCGGGCTTCGCGCACCTCCGGCAGGTCTATCATACGGGCGAAAATCCCTTCCGCGACGGCACGACGCGCCGTGTGCGGACCGTGACCGGCGGGGCCACGGGCCGTGCCGTGTGGCAGGCCGACATTCCCGAACGGGGCGAATATGCGGTTTATGTGAGCTATGAATCGACGCCCGAAAGCGCCGACGACGCGCATTATACGGTCCGCCACCTCGGCGGCGAGACCTCGTTTGCCGTCAATCAGACGATGGGCGGCGGGACGTGGATTTACCTCGGGCGTTTTCCCTTCGCCGCCGGACGGCAGGAGGTCGTGACCCTTTCGAACCGTTCGCGGGCGGGCGGGCGCATCGTCTCGGCCGACGCGGTGAAGATCGGAGGCGGCTACGGCAACGTGGCCCGCACGTCCTGCGACTCGCTGCGCCTGCCCGGCGCGGAGCATGCCGGGGAGACCAGCGGTTACCCGCGTTTCTGCGAGGGGGCGCGCTACTGGCTTCAGTGGGCGGGATTTCCGGAAGAGGTCTATACGCCGAAAAACAACACCGACGACTACAAGGACGACTACATGTCGCGCGCCCATTGGGTCAATGCCCTAATGGGCGGCTCGGAGCGTCTGCCCGACTCCGCGGGGCTGCGCATTCCGGTCGACATGGCGCTGGCGTTCCACTCCGACGCCGGGGTGCGCGACGGCGACGGCATCATCGGCACGCTGGGCATCTTCTTCACCCGCGAGAACAAGGGCAAATTCCAGGGCGGGGCCGACCGCTACCGTTCGCGTGACCTGACGGACCTCGTGCAGACGCAGATCGTCGAGGATATCCGCCGCACCTGCGAACCGGCCTGGAGCCGCCGCGGGATGTGGAACCGCGCCTACTACGAAGCGCGCGTGCCGGGCGTCCCGACGATGCTGCTCGAACTCTTGTCGCACCAGAATTTCGCCGACATGCGCCTGGGGCACGACCCGCGCTTCAAGTTCCTCGTGAGCCGGGCTGTTTACAAGGGTATCCTGCGTTATGTCAGTTCGCAATACGATCTGCCCTATGTGGTCCAGCCGCTGCCGGTCGAGGCTTTCGCCGCGGAATTCGCCGCCGCCGGCGAGGTCGCGCTCTCGTGGAGCCCGGCGATGGACCCGCTCGAAGCGACCGCCGCGCCGACGGGCTATGTGGTCTACACGCGCGTGGACGACGGCGGTTTCGACAACGGCCGCTATGTCGACAAACCCCGCCTGACCGTCCGGCAGGAACCGGGGCGCATGTACAGTTACCGGGTCACCGCCGTCAACGAGGGCGGCGAGAGCTTCCCGAGCGAGACGCTCGCGGCCTGCCGCGTGCCCGACGAAAAGGGCTGCGTGCTGATCGTCAACGGGTTCGACCGCGTGAGCGCCCCGCAGAGCGAACGGAACGATTCGCTGGCCGGATTCCGCATGGACCTCGACGGAGGCGTTGCGGACCGGCAGGACATCGCCTTCATCGGAGCGCAGCGCGTCTTCGACCTCGCGCAGGCCCGCTGCAACGTCGACAGCGTCGCCCTCGGGGCCTGCGCGTGCGACTGGGAGACCGACGTGATCGGCGGCAATACGTTCGACTATCCGGCCCTGCACGGGCGTTCCGTCGCGGCGGCGGGCTACTCGTTCTGCTCGGCGTCGGCCCGGGCCGTGGAGCGGGGCGAGGTGTCGCTCGAAGCCTATCCGGCCGTCGACCTGATCCTGGGCAAGCAGCGCACCACGCCGCTGGGCCGCGGTGTGTGCGAGGCGGCCTTCCGGACCTTTCCGCCGGAGTTGCAGGCCGTCCTGCGGCGTTATCTGGCCGGCGGCGGAGGGCTTTTTGCATCGGGAAGCTACGTGGCGGCCGACCTCTGGGCCGAAGGGACCCCGGAGGAGGGGCGCGCGTTCGCCCGGGAGGTGCTCCGCATCGACTCCGACGGGGGACATCCCTCGGAGCGCGGACGGGTGCGGGTCATGACTTCGGACGCGTCGTTTTCGCGCGGCGAATACCGCTTCAATACCGAGTACCGCCGCGACCGTTACGTCGTCGAGCGGGCCGATGCGCTGAAGCCCGCGGGTGCGGGGGCTTTCGCCGTGATGCGTTACGACGACAGCGGCCGCACGGCGGCCGTGGCCTGCGATGCCGGAGGACGGACTTTCGTCGCGGGGTTCCCCTTCGAGTCGATCCCCGACGGCGTGCAGCGCGACCGGCTGATGCGCGACGTGCTGCGGTTTTTGTTTTCCGATAAATAAAATGGAAGCAGTGGAACTGAAATTGAGAACCGAACAGCCTGCGGATTACCGCGAGACGGAGAACGTTACGCGGGAGGCGTTCTGGAACCTCTATTCGCCCGGATGTTGCGAGCACTACCTGTTGCATGTCATGCGTGACAGTCCGGCGTTTGTGCCCGAGTTGGATCTCGTGGCCGAGCGCGATGGGCGAATCGTGGGCAATGTCGTTTCCTTGCGCGCGGTTCTCCACGGTGACGACGGAACGGACTGTGAGGTGTTGAGCCTCGGGCCGATTTCGGTCCTGCCGGAGTGCCAGCGTCAGGGCATCGGCGGCCGGCTGATCTCCCGGACCCGCGAACTGGCCCGGGAACTGGGATTTCGGGCCTTGCTGCTCTGCGGCGACCCGGATTATTATTTGTATCAGGGCTTCGTTCCCGCCGAGATGCTGGGAATCCGCACGGCGGATAACATGTATGCCATGGCCCTGCACGTCTGTGAACTGTACGACGGTGCGTTGTCCGGCATTCGGGGGCGCTATGTCGAGGATTCGATTTACGACATCGACCCCTCCGCCGCCGAGGCTTTCGACCGGGAGTTTCCTGCGAAGGGGAAAGTTGTCGGAACGGAGTCGCAGCGGCGTTTCGACGAGATTGTCGTCGTGCGGCGGCCTGCGGAGTGAGAAATTGGTTGTTTAACTTAAAATAAGAAAGTCATGTCGTTGGAACAGCAGATTTCGAAAGGAATCATGGAGGCCATGAAGGCCAAGGACACGGTGCGCCTGAGCGCGCTGCGCAATGCGAAGAAATACATCATCGAGGCCAAGACCGCAGGTCCGGAGATCGCCGAACTGCCCGACGCCGACGTGCTGAAGATCATCTCGAAGCTCGCCAAGCAGGGAACCGACTCGGCGGCGATCTTCTCCGAGCAAAACCGTCCCGACCTGGCGTCGGAGGAGCTGGCCCAGGTGGCCGTTTTCCAGGAGTTCCTGCCCAGGCAGCTCACCCCGGAGGAACTGACCGCCGAGGTCAAGGCCCTGATCGCCGAGGTCGGCGCCACGTCGATGAAGGAGATGGGCAAGGTGATGGGCGTGGCTTCGAAGAGGCTCGCGGGCCGCGCCGACGGCAAGGACATTTCGGCCAAGGTTAGGGAGCTGCTGGCTTAAAATGCACCTGCTGGAACACCTGCACCGCAACGTGAAGACCGTCGCCATGCCGACGGCCATGGTTGTCGGGGCGTTGCTGTGCCGTCCGATCTCGGCGCTGGAGGAGCTGTCGGGGCAGATGATCACCCCGACGCTGATCTTCCTGATGCTGTTCGTCACCTTCTGCCGCGTGAAACCCAGCCAGATGAAGCCTTCGATGCTCCATGTGTGGCTGCTGCTGGTTCAGACGGTGGCCTGCATCGGGGTTTTTCTGCTGCTGCGTCCGCTGGACCTCATTCTGGCGCAGGGGGCGATGGTCTGCGTGTTGGCTCCCGTGGCGATGGCCGCGGTGGTCATCGGCGGCATGCTGGGGGCCAACGTCGCCACGATGGCTACGTACAGCCTGCTCTGCAACATGGCCGTCGCGCTGCTGGCGCCCGTGATTCTGACCTTCACGGGGACGGGGGCGTGCACCTTCGCGCAGATCCTGGCCCGCATCGCGCCGCTGCTGGTGATGCCGTTCGCCGCGGCGCAGTTCTGCCGGCTGGTCATCCTGAAGGCGGCGAAATGGGTCGGTGACCACAGCCAGATCTCGTTCTATATGTGGCTGGCGTCGCTGCTGGTCATCATCGGCCGCACGACGGCCTTCATCATCGACCTGCACGACGCTTCGCTCGCGACGGAACTGTGGCTGGCCTTCGCCGCGCTGGCTATCTGCCTCGGGCAGTTCAAGGTGGGGCGCATGCTGGGCCGCCGTTACGGCGACGCTCCTGCGGGCGGACAGTCTCTCGGGCAGAAAAACACGGTCCTCGCGGTGTGGATGGCCCAGTCGTTCCTCGACCCGATCTCCTCGATCGCCCCCACGGCGTACATCGTGTGGCAGAACTTCGTTAACTCGTATCAGATATGGAGAAAGGACCGCGGGAAATGAACCGGGCGGGCAGGACGGTCTATCCGATCCTGCTGATGGTCTGCGCCACCCATCTGCTCAATGACATGATGCAGTCTGTCATTCCGGCGGTCTATCCGCTCCTTAAGGAGAAATTTGGCTTCACGTTTGCCCAGATCGGCCTCATCACACTGGTTTTCCAACTAACCTCGTCGCTTCTGCAACCTGTCGCCGGGCGGCTGGCCGACCTCCATCCGCGGCCCTATTCGCTGGCCGCGGGGATGTGTTTCACGCTGTGCGGACTGCTTGCGCTCGCCGCCGCTCCCGGCTTCGCCCTGATTTTGGTGTCGGTCGGACTGATCGGCTGCGGTTCGTCGGTCTTCCATCCCGAATCCTCGCGCGTGGCCCAGCTCGCCTCGGGAGGTCGCAAAGGGCTGGCGCAGTCGATCTTTCAGGTCGGCGGCAATGCCGGAAGCGCCATGGGGCCCCTGCTGGCCGCGCTGATCGTGATTCCGTTCGGGCAGGCTTCGATCGGTTGGTTCGCACTGGCCGCGCTGCTGGCTATCTTCATCCTCGTAAAGATCGGGAACTGGTACAAACGGCAACTGGCTTTGGCAGCCCGCAGGCCCGCCGTTGCGGCGGATACCACGGGGCCCGGACTCTCGAAACGTAAAATTCGGAATGCGCTCATTATCCTGGGCGTACTGGTCTTCTCGAAGTATTTCTACATCGCCTCGATGACCAACTATTTCACCTTTTTCCTGATGGACAAATTCTCGATGTCGGTGCAGGGAGCGCAGTATGCGCTTTTCGCTTTCCTCGCGGCTTCGGCGGCGGGGACCTTCATCGGCGGGCCGGTCGGCGACCGCATCGGACGTAAATATGTGATATGGGGCTCGATCCTCGGTGCGGCGCCCTTTACGCTGATGCTTCCCTATGCCGGCCTGACCGGACCATCGTGCTGGCCGTCATCATCGGACTGGTCATCTCGTCGGCCTTCTCGGCCATTCTGGTCTATGCCACCGACCTGATGCCCGGCAAGGTCGGCATGATCGCCGGGGTCTTCTTCGGGCTGATGTTCGGACTGGGCGGCCTCGGCTCGGCCTTCTTCGGGTGGCTGGCCGACCGGACGAGCATCGAATTTATTTTCCGGGTCAGCACCCTGCTGCCCCTGCTGGGCATCATCACGGGCTTTTTACCCAACATAGAATTGAAAAGAGATGAAAAATAAGATATATCCCCGCGAGGGGGACCGGCAGACGGTCTATCTGAAAGAGGTCGTCAGCGACCCGAATATCGAGGTGGGGGAGTGGACGATCTACAACGATTTCGCGGCCGACCCCGTCGATTTCGAACGCAACAACGTGCTGTATCACTATCCGGTGAACGGCGACCGGCTGGTCATCGGGAAATTCTGCTCGCTGGCCTGCGGCGCGCGGTTCCTCTTCAACAGCGCCAACCATACGCTCAAATCGCTGTCCACCTATCCGTTCCCGATTTTCTGGGGCGAGGAGTGGGGCATCGACAAGTCGGAGGTGGCTTCGGCGTGGGACAACCGGGGCGACATCGTTGTCGGCAATGACGTGTGGATCGGTTACGAAGCGGTCGTGATGGCGGGCGTTACGATCGGTGACGGGGCGATCGTCGCCTCACGGGCCGTTGTGACGCGCGATGTGCCGCCCTATGCCATCGTCGGAGGCGTTCCGGCCAAGGTCATCAAATACCGCTTCGATCCGGCGACGGTCGAAAGCCTGCTTGCGATAAAATGGTGGGAGTGGCCTGCGGAGACGATCCGCCGGGCTTTGCCCCTGATCCGCGGCGGGAAGGCCGAAGAGCTGGCGCTATTTGCGGAAAATGAAATAGACGGCTAAAACCAGGCAGAGGAATCCCGCGAGGTGGTTCCAGCGCAGGGTGTCGGATTTCATAAAGACCAGCGCGAAGACGGTGAAGACCGAGAGCGATACGACCTCCTGAATCACCTTGAGTTCCCAGATCGAGAACGGACCTCCGAATTCGGCGCTGCCGATGCGGTTGGCGGGGACCTGGAAGCAGTATTCGAACAGCGCGATGCCCCAGCTCAACAGAACGATGGCCGTCAGCCCGAAGCGTTCGAGCTGCGATTTGAAGGCGATATGCCCGTACCACGCCAGCGTCATAAAGGCGTTGGAGACGACGAGCAGCAGAACGGTGGCGAGACCCCGAAACATAGGATACAGATTTTTAAACCGCGCAAAAGTAGCAAATTATTCGATATGATCTCCTCCCGGCAGCGAAAATACGCATTGGTGACCGGCGCTTCGTCGGGAATCGGCCGCGAATATGCCGCGCAGCTGGCGGCAAAAGGGTATGATTTGGTAATGGCGGGCAATCGCGACGAAGAGAATCGCGCCGCGGCCCGGGAAATTGCGGCGCGTTACGGCGTGCGCACGCTGCCGCTCTGCATGGACCTTTCGGAACCGGATGCCGCCGTGAAACTCCATGCCGAAACCTCGGCGCGCGGCATCGAAATCGGGGTGCTCGTCTGCAATGCGGGCGTCCTGCTGTTCGGTCCGCTGGCCGCAGCCCCGCCCGAACGCATCGGCCGCATCGTCACGCTCCATTGCACGACGCCCGCGCTGCTGTGCCGTCTCTACGGGGAGGAGATGCGGCGACGGGGCGAGGGGTATATCCTCGTGATGTCGTCAGCGACGGCGTGGATGCCTTATCCGACGATTGCGGCCTACGCCGCGACGAAAAGTTTCCTGCGCACCTTCGCCCGGTCGCTGAATTTCGAGTTCCGCAAATACGGCGTCCGCGTGACGGGTGTTTTCCCGGGGGCGGTCGATACGCCGCTGTACGATCTGGACGCCGCCTGCCGCCGCCGGCTGCTTCGCTGGGGCGTCATGTCTGCGCCGCAGGGGGTGGCGCAACATGGCCTCCGGGCCTTGTTCCGGGGCCGTAGCAGCTGCATTCCGGGTGTTTTCACGAAAATCTGCGTCTGTGTCTGCCGGCTGGTTCCGGCGTGGCTGATGCGGTGCGTGCTGCGTATTCCCGCCGTCGCCCGGCTGTTTTAGGCCAGCAGGGCGCCGATGTCGGCGATGTCGGCGAATGAATCGATGATCCGGTCGGCCAGCGGCCCGCGCTCCAGCTCTTCGCGCGGCAGGGTGGTCGTGAGGGCCACGATCCGGCCTGCGCCGGCCCGCCTCGCCGCTTCGAATCCCGCCCGCGCATCCTCGAAGATCACGCAGTCGGCGGGCGAAACGCCCAGCGCCGCAGCCGCCGTGAGGTAGATCTCCGGGTCGGGTTTGCAGCGCGACACCATGTCGCCCGAGATCGCCGCATCGAAATAAGGCCGGATCGCACAGCTGTCGAGCACGAAATCTACGTTGGCCTTGCATCCCGACGAACCCACGGCGCACGGAATCCCCGCCGCACGGAGCCGTTCGAGCAACTCCTTCAGCCCTTCCACCGGGCGGATGTCCGGGGCGTATATTTCGCGGTAGATGGCTTCCTTCTCGTCGGCCAGCGCCGCGAGGCCCTTTTCGCGGATCACCTCCTCGGGCATCACCAGCCGCATGATGTCGTCGTTGCCCATGCCGAACCCGTTGGCGAGTTTCTCTCTCCAGTCGGTGACGCCGTAGCGGGCGCAAAAGATTTCGAAGGCCCGGATGTGTACCGGGGAGTTGGCGACCAGCGTGCCGTCCATGTCGAATATAGCTGCTTTCTTCATCGTCGGTTTCGTTTTCAGGGCCTAAAGATAGGCAAAATCCCCGACACGCACGGCTTGCGCCGGTCAGAATTTGAGTTGCAGGCTTAAATTGACGGCGAAGTTCTGAATCTCCTGTCCGGGTTTGGAACTTCGGTGTGTGAGCCGCCAGATGCAGTCCACGCGGAAGAGCCTGAAGATGTTCTCCACGCCGAATCCGGCCTCGACATAGGGGTCCGACACCGAGGTCATGCCCGCGGGGAAGAGAAGGTCGGCCTGCGTTCCGGCCGTCGACCCGTTGTTTTCGCGCGAAAGCGTGCCCCACACGCCCTTGCAGACCAGCACCTCGCGCCATTTCAGCTTTTTGATCAGCGGCAGGCGGCCCAGCAGCACGCCGTTGAAGTGGTGCTCCCAGAACCACGACACCCATGCGTCGGAGGCGAACTCGTAGAAATTCATGCACGAGAAGGCGTAGGGATCGTAGAAATAGGTGCCGTTGCCCTCGTGGAGTTTGAGCAGCTGGTAGGGGACCTTGCCGAAGATGCGCCCGCCCTGCACCGTGATGTCCGAATACCCCACGGGCGGCAGTTCCGGACGGTAGCGGATGCCGCCTTCGAGGCGGTAGTATTCGTAGCTGCCGTGCAGCGCGTCGGGAATCCCCGCCGAGAATCCGAGCGTCAGGATGGGGTAGACCGAACCCATCGACTGCTTGTCGAAGGGCATGCGGTAGACCGTTTCGTTTTTCGAGAGCCGCAGGCCGACGTGCACCGCGGCGTCGGAAACCGAGTTGACGGGCACACCGTCGGGCCGCAGCATCGGCACGTAACGGTTGGCGAAGATGCGCTGCATGCGCGCGCCGGCGAAGGTGCTCACGCCGTGACACCACTCGTGTTCGTAGACCGCTTCGCCGCGGTTGACCATCGAGAGCCGCTGGTCGCCGCGCGAGAGTATCGACGAGAGGATGTTGCTCTCGGTCAGCGCGTTCTGCCCGGCGCCGAGCTGCATCACGTCGTGCCGTGCCGTGAGGGTCAGTTTGCGCGTGAGGTGGCGGTTGAAGGCCACCTCGACGCTGCCGCCGCCCTTCACGTCCTCGTCGCGCGTGCCGTAGGCCACGTAGCCCCCGACGCGCACCGTGCGGCTCACTTCGGTCGTCGTGCGCCCGCCCAGCTGCATGCGGAAGCCTTCCAGCTTGTTGAAGCTGGCCAGTTTGTAGTAGGGACCGATGCCGATGTATTTTGTATTCCAGTAGCCGACGATCACCGTGTTGATGAGGGTGTAGATGTTGCGGTACAGTGGCACGTGCTGCACCGAGTCGACCATTGCGTAGATGCCTTTCTCCTTTTCGCTCAAACTGTAAGGGCGCACCTGCTCCCAGAACTCCTCCCGGCGGTGCCCGGGTTCCTCGTCGCGCACCACGACGTTGTTGTCCATGCGCAGCACCTCGTCGGGGATCGGCTCGCCGATGCGCACATCGCTGTAAGCCACCTCGCGCGTGCCGATGAACGAGGTGAGTTTCGACGAATCGGCCGTCGAGACGGAGAATTCCGCAGACACGCGGTCGCGGACGCGAAACCAGCGGCCCTTGTCCGCCGGACGGTTCTCGTTGTCGAGCATCAGGTGTCTGATCCAGTTGACGTTCACGCCCTTGGGCATGCGCGCCGAGGCCGACTGGAGGGCGTAGGACGCCGAGTCGATGTTGACCTCTCCGTCGAGCACCGGGGTGGTGAGGCGCTTGGGATGGAAGCGGATTTTGTAGATCTTGCGTCCCTCGGTCACCATGCTGTCCACCAGGAAATAGTTGTAGAACGCGCGTCCCCCGTCGGAGAGCGGGCTGGCGAAGCGCACGTTGAAGATGTCGATGAAGTTGTCGTAGAAATTCACGTCGCCGTGCATGCCTCCCGTGAACTGGGCCGCGGCGAAGTTGTCCTCGACGCCCGAGATGCGGCTGGCGCGGATCACCTCGCGCTTGAACTCCGGACGGCTGCTGCGGTGGAGTTCGGCCGTGGATTCGGAGATCATCGCCGGGAGGTAGGCCTGGCCCGTGAGCGCCGAGGTGTCGACGTAATCGAAGACGAACCCGAAGTTGCGCTGGAGACGGCGGCTCCGGAACTGCGGCCTGATGTTCGTGAGGTCCAGCTCCATCTTGGTGTAGGTGCGGCAGCTGTACGTGTCGTACCGCTCGGGGTCGTTCAGCGGCTTGTTGCGGATCACGCCGTCGAGAATGGGGTAGGCGGGGTTTTCGCCGGGGGTGATGACCACCTGCCCGATGCCGAACTCCACGGCTTCGAGGGCGAAATCCACGTGGTTGAAGGTCCCGGGCGTCAGCGGCAGGGTCCGTGTGGCGTAACCGACCATCGAGGCCTGCACGCGGCTCACGGTGTCGCGGGTTTCGAGGGCGTAGATTCCCTGCTCGTCGGTGGTGATTCCCGTCGTGGTTCCGGGGAATACGACGCTGACGAATTGCAGGGGCTTTCCGTCCGCGGTGTCGGTCACCTGCCCGCGCACGCGCGTGGTCTGCGCCGAAGCGCCTGCGGCCCAGAGAAGTCCTGCCAGAAATATGAGTGTCCGTTGCGCCATGATCGGACAAATGTAGCAAAAATGCACACATTCGGGTAATTTAAACTACCTTTGCGGCAGATAAGAAGATAAAGAGAACAATATGGCACATCCCAAAGTCGAAAAGACGAATGCCGCGCGGCTGCTCGACCGCGCGAAGATCGCATACGAACTGGTTCCGTACCGGGTGGACGAAGAGCACCTCGCCGCGACGCACGTCGCCGAACAGCTGGGCGAGGATATAGCGACCGTTTTCAAGACCCTCGTTCTGAAGGGCGACCGTACGGGCTATTTCGTCTGCGTCGTGCCCGGCGACCACGAAGTGGACCTGAAAGCCGCGGCGAAGATCTCCGCCAACAAGAAGGCCGATCTGATTCCGATGAAGGAGCTGCTGCCCGTGACGGGCTACATCCGCGGGGGCTGTTCGCCGATCGGCATGAAAAAGGCCTTTCCGACCTACATCCACGCCACGGCTGCCGGCCTGCCTTTCATCTATGTCAGTGCGGGGGTGCGGGGGTCTGCAACTCAAGGTCGCCCCTTCGGACCTGGCGGCCTGCGTCCGGGCGACGTTCGCCGAGATCAGCCGCAAAGGGTAGGTTTGATAAATACGGAGTTTTTCGTAGGTTTTTTCTGAACGGAGTTATCGCATCTGCTTCCCGCCGCCACAAGCGGAGACTGATCCCGACTCGATGCCGCAGCCGTGAAACGCAGGGCGGCCTAAAAGCGCGAGCGGAGGGGGCGGTTTGTTTACAAACCCGCGAATAGTCGCCCGGAGCCAGCGTTAGGCCGCCCAAAGTAGGCGAAGGCATCTGTCGGAGAGTTTTTGGTACTTTTTGCGATCAAAAAGTACATAAGCACCGGATCGTGAAACGATCCGAAAATATGCGTCTACCGCCCGGTATACATTTCCTGATAGTACCGCTCGTATTCCCCCGAGGTGATGTCGTCCATCCACTCCTGGTTGGCGAGGTACCACCGCACGGTCTTCTCGATGCCCTCCTCGAATTGCAGCGAAGGTTCCCAGCCCAGCTCCTCCTTGAGTTTGCGCGAGTCGATGGCGTAGCGCAGGTCGTGCCCGGCCCGGTCGGTGACGTAGGTGATCAGCTTCTCCGAAGCCCCTTCGGGCCGTCCCAGCAGGCGGTCCACCGTCCGGATGATCTCCCGGATCAGGTCGATGTTCCGCCACTCGTTGAAACCGCCGATGTTGTACGTCTCGCCGTCGCGTCCCCGGTGGAATATCGTGTCGATGGCCCGGGCGTGGTCCTCGACGTAGAGCCAGTCGCGGACGTTTTCGCCCCGGCCGTAGACCGGCAGCGGCTTTTCGTGGCGGATGTTGTTGATGAACAGCGGTATGAGCTTCTCGGGAAACTGATAAGGCCCGTAGTTGTTCGAACAGTTCGTCACCACGGCCGGGAATCCGTACGTGTCGTGGAACGCCCGTACGAAATGGTCCGACGAGGCTTTCGACGCCGAGTAGGGCGAGTGGGGGTCGTAGCGGGTCTGCTCGGTGAAGAGCGTCCCGTCGAACGGCAAGGCCCCGTAGACCTCGTCGGTCGAGATGTGGTGGAAGCGTCTGCCTTCCCATGCGCCGTTCCAATGCTCCCGTGCGGCTTGCAACAGCGTCAGCGTCCCCATCACGTTGGTCCGCGCGAAAGTGAACGGATCGCGGATCGAGCGGTCGACGTGGCTTTCGGCCGCGAGATGGATCACCCCGTCTATGTCGTACTCCGCGAAGAGGCTGCGCATGGCGTCGTAGTCGCAGATGTCGCCTTTGACGAACGTGTAGTTCGGACGGTTCTCGACGTCCCGCAGGTTCGCGAGGTTGCCGGCGTAGGTCAGGCGGTCGAGGTTTACGATCCGACAGTCGGGGTATTTCCCGACGAACAGCCGCACGACGTGCGAGCCGATGAATCCGGCGCCGCCGGTGATCAAGATATTGCGTTTCATCGCAGCATGTTTTTCAGACAGTAGAGCATCGACTCCCGCCAGTGGGGGATTTCCAGCCCGAACGTCTCTTTGATTTTGCTTTTGTCCAGCACCGAGTAGGCCGGGCGGGCGGCCTTGGTCGGGAATTCCGCCGTGCGGCAGGGGCGGATGCGGCATTTGTCGTGCCCGGCGGCGGCGGCGATCTCCGCGGCGAAGTCGTACCACGACGCCACGCCCTCGTTCGAGAAGTGGTAGAGGCCCTCGTTTCCGGCGAAATAGCCGCCTTCGACGATCGAGAAGATCGTCATGGCCAGGTCCCCGGCGTAGGTCGGGGTCCCCGCCTGATCGAAGACCACGTTCAGACGCTCCTTTTCGGCCGTCAGCCGGAGCATCGTTTTCAGGAAGTTGTTCCCGTATTCGGAATAGAGCCACGCTGTGCGGAAGGTCAGGTATTTGCACCCCGACTCCGCGACGGCCCGCTCCCCGGCGAGTTTCGTGCGTCCGTAGACGCCCAGCGGTGCGGTCGGGGCGTCTTCCGTGTAGGGCAGGTGTGCCGTGCCGTCGAAGACATAGTCCGTCGAGACGTGGATCAGCGTCGCGCCGTTCGCCTCCGCGGCCCGGGCGAGGTTCTCCGCCGCCCCGCGGTTCAGCCGGTCGGCCGCCTCCTCGTCCTCCTCGGCGCGCTCCACGTTGGTGTAGGCCGCGCAGTTCACGATCACTTCGGCGCGGGTCTGCGCCACGGCCTGCCGGACGGCCCCGGCGTCGGTGACGTCGAGTTCCGCCACGTCGGTAAAGGTGTAGTTGTTGGGCGATACGGCGCTCAGCCGCTGCATTTCACGGCCCAGCTGGCCGTTGGCGCCCGTTACGAGTATGTTCATGGTCTGTCGTATTCGAAAAGTTCCGGTGCGTCGGCCAGCTTCGGGTGCCGGCGGTCTTTCTCCGAGAGGAGTATTTCGCCGGCCGGAAGCCGCCAGTCGATCGCGAGCGCGGGGTCGTCCCACGCGATGCCGCCCTCGCTGCCGGGGGCGTAGTAGTTGTCGCATTTGTATTGGAAGACGGCCTCGTCGCTCAACACGGCGAATCCGTGGGCGAATCCGCGGGGGATGAACAACTGCCGCTTGTTCTCTCCGTCGAGCAGCGCGGCGACGTGCCGTCCGAAGGTCGGCGATCCGCGGCGGATGTCCACCGCCACGTCGAGCACGCGGCCCCTGACCACGCTCACCAGCTTCGCCTGGGCGTATTCCCCCTTCTGGAAATGCAGTCCCCGGACCACTCCGTAGTGCGATTTCGACTCGTTGTCCTGCACGAACCGCACCGGCCCGACCAGTTCGTCGAACTGCCGCTGCGAGAAACGCTCCATAAAATAACCCCTTGCGTCCCCGAACACCTCCGGTTCGAGAAGCACCACGCCGGGGATCTCCGTTTTTATCGCTTTCATCGTTTCGATTCTTCGATTACCTTCAACAGATACCGTCCGTACTGGTTCTTGAGCATCTGCCCGGCCAGTGCGCGCATCTTCTCCTCCGTGATCCAGCCGTTGCGGTAGGCGATGCCTTCGAGGCAGGCGATTTTCAGCCCCTGCCGCTTCTCGATCACCTCCACGAAGATCGAGGCTTCGGCCAGCGAGTCGTGCGTGCCCGTGTCGAGCCATGCGAATCCCCGCTGGAGGGTCTGCACTTTCAACGCTCCGCCGGCGAGAAACGCCTGGTTCACCGAGGTGATCTCCAGTTCGCCGCGCGCCGAGGGACGGATGGATTTGGCCACCTCCACGACCTTGTTGGGGTAGAAGTACAGCCCCACCACGGCGTAGTTCGACTTCGGATGCGCAGGCTTCTCCTCGATCGAGAGGCAGTTGCCCGCGGCGTCGAACTCCGCGACGCCGTACCGCTCGGGGTCCTCGACCCGGTAGCCGAAGATCGTCGCCTTGCCCGCTTCCTCCGCGCTGCGCACGGCCTCCCGGAGCATGCCCGTGAAGCCCGCTCCGTGGAAGATATTGTCGCCCAGCACCAGACAGACCGAATCGCCGCCGATGAACTCCTCGCCGATCAGAAACGCCTGCGCCAGCCCGTCGGGCGAGGGCTGTTCGGCGTATTCCAAACGGACGCCGTAGTCCGAGCCGTCGCCCAGCAGCCGCCGGAATCCCGGGAGGTCGGCCGGCGTCGAGATCACGAGTATCTCGCGGATGCCGGCCAGCATCAACGCCGAAATCGGATAATAAATCATGGGCTTGTCATAAATGGGCAGCAGTTGCTTGCTCACACCTTTCGTGATGGGATACAGGCGCGTGCCCGAGCCTCCGGCTAATACGATACCTTTCATTTTCTTGCGTCGTTGACGTCGCCCGCGGGCCTTTTCTCCGGGTCTTCGGGCGGATAATTTCGATCGAAGGTACGGTTTTTTTGCGAAAATCCGATCTCCGTGCCTGTTTTTTGCAAAGTATCGCTATCTTTACCGGGACTAATTCAAACCATAGACAGTATGATTCTCGACGATAAACTTCTGGACGAAGTGACCGCCCGGGCGAAGACGAGCGAACGCCTGCGGATGAATTTCAACCTTCACGACTCGCTCGACGCCAAGGCCCAGCGTCTGCTCAACGCCCTGGAGCCGGGCACGGTGCTGCCCGTGCACCGCCATCCCCACACGGACGAAACCTATGTCATCCTGCGCGGCCGCTTCGACGTGATTTTCTGCGACGAGCACGGCCGCCAGACGCAGCGTTTCGCGCTCGACCCGCTGAAAGGCGTCTACGGCATCCACGTCCCCAAAGGGCAGTGGCACACGCTGGAGGTTCTCGAAAGCGGCACGGTGCTGTTCGAGGTCAAGGACGGTCCCTATGCGCCGTTGGCGCCGGAGGACATGGTGCGATGACGCGGGTTGCCGAACGACTGTTCGCCCTCGTGCGGGCGACGCTGCGCAACCGTATGGACGACGCATCGCTGTTCGAGGGGACCGACGCGGCGCAGTGGCGTGAAATCTACGACCTCTCCTCGGTGCAGGGCGTGCTGGCCCAGGCGTGGGACGGGATGCAGCTCCTGCCCGAAGCGATGCGGCCGCCCAGGGCGCTGCGCCTGCAATGGGCCGTCAACGTCGAACGGATCGAAAAGGTCTACCGCCGGCAGGAGCGGGCCATCGCCCGCCTCGCGGCGTTCTACCGCGAGCATGCGATCCCGATGATGCTGCTCAAGGGCTACGGCTTGAGCCTTTTCTATCCCGTTCCGGAACACCGTCCCTGCGGGGACATCGACATCTGGCTTTTCGGGCGTCAGCCCGAGGCCGACAAGCTGGTCGCCCGGGAGTGGGGCGTTCCGGTCGACGTGCACAAGGAGCACCACACGACGTTCGACGTCGACGGCATCATGGTCGAGAACCATTACGACTTTGTCAATAAGGAGACGCACGCCTCCAACGCGCGTCTCGAACGGCTGTTCAAGCAGTATGCCGCGCAGCCCGGCGAGTCGGTCGCCGTTGCGGGCGTAGCCGTCTACCTGCCTTCGGAGCAGCTCAACGCCCTGTTCCTGCTGCGCCATGCCGCCGTGCATTTCGCGGCGATCAACATCGGCCTGCGGCATGTTCTGGACTGGTGCGTCTTCGTCGCGCACTGCCACGACCGGATCGACTGGCCGGCTCTGTACGCCGTGGCCCGGGAGACCCGGATGGTCGGGTTCCTGAACTGCCTCAACGCCCTCTGCGTCGACTGCCTGGGGCTGGAGGCCCCGTCGCTCCCGGATTTCGAACGCGACGCCGAACTCGAAAAGCGGGTGCTGGACGAAATCCTCTCCCCGGCGTTCTCCGGCGAGCAGCCCGAAGGGTTGCTGCGCGTGGTCCGGTTCAAGACCCGCCGCTGGTGGGCGAACCGCTGGAAACACCGGCTGGTCTTCGACGAGGGTCTTGCCGGCGCCTTCGTGCGTTCAGTCTGGGCGCATCTGAAACGTCCCAGTCGATCGCCGGGTAACCGTGCTTGTCTTCCGGACCAACCCGAGCATGATGAAGTTGTACCGGTGAATTTTGCCGTCGGCCCCTGAACGCGGAATTCAAAATCACGGTCGTCGGTTTCCGAAAACTTGCATCTTGGGTTGCCGTAAGATGCGACGTATGCGGTTTACAATGCCGGTCGTATCCTGTTGCGCGGCCACGGCTGTCCCAAGTGCGCGGGAACCATGCGGAAATCCCACGCGGAGTTCGTGGAGGAGCTAAAATCCCGAAGGGATGACGTGTCATGTCGGCCCGTATGCCGATTGCCGCTCGAAAAGACCCGGTTCCGGTTCCTGAAATGCACGGACACGAATGGGACGTGACCCCGCGCATTTTAACGGCCGGGGATGTCCGTTTGCGCGCATTCCCGCCGGGAGTGTCCCAGCGGCTGACGATGGAGCGTTTTTTGAAACGCCTCCATAAAATCGACCGGAATTCGTCGTCCGGGATAATTCCGGAAATATTAAACTATACGACGCCGATCCTTTCCGCTGCAACGCCTGCAAATACTGGTACGAAGTAAAGCCGAGCGATGTTCTGCACGGCGGCGGCTGTCCGAACTGCCACAGGGCATGCACCTATTTCCGGAACAGTTTATCCGCCACGCCTTTGTCCGCATGCTCGGCGAATGAAAGTCCTGTCGCGGGACAAGACTGCGGCTGGTGTCGAACTGGACGAAAACGCATTCCCGATTTCCAGGGCGGCCGTGGAACCCGGTTCGTGGTACTGGCACCGGAATCTGGTGAATAGGATCGGGAAAAGCGCCTGCTGTGCGAAAGGAAAGGCATCCGGCTGATAACCGTATATGACCATTATGATGAAACGGCCGTTTTTCGACGATTGCCTGGTGACTCCTGCGTTCTTGCCTCCCGCCGGAATATGGACAAGCTGGTTGCGGTGACGAAAACCCTTAATCGGGCGTTGGCTGGAAAAAACCTCGCCGCGGGCGAATGTCCGGATCGACCGAGGAGGGCCGAAATTCGCGGCGGATGACAGCCCGTAGAATTCCGGGCGGAGCTGGCCGGGATCAATCGATAAAATCGAGGTTTCGGCTGCCACGAGGGCCTCTGATAAAACGGCGGGCAGTTCTTCTGCCATCACGAGTGGTCCGTTGCGAATGCGCCGGGGTTCGGGATGCGCCGCTGTTCGAAACTTTCACCGGGCGTTTTTCGTCGAAAGATTGAACCTGTTGCATCCGGAGATCGTCTTCTGACCGAAACAGCCAGACCCGCATGACAAAGAAAGGCGTAGGGCCTGCGGCCATGTATGGTCGGCAATATGCAGGCGTAGGCCTGAATCCCGCTCTTCCGATTGCCGGAAATTATCCGTCGGGCGATGCTGCGACGACGGCCCGGAAGGTAAGGTGCATCACCACCGGTGAGGTGGCATGCAGGGAAGCCGGTGCATATCCGGCTTCAGCCGACGGCGATCGTGTGTTGCAGCGATGAAACTCAAACGTGCCGGCGGGGTATCGAACACCGAGGCTTTCCGGAAGCGTTCAAGTCGTCGGAGATCAACCGGCCGGATAAAACCGGAATGCTTCCCGAAAACGAAAAAAAGGAAGGCCTCGACCTTCCTTTCTCTGGTGATCCCGCTGGGGCTCGAACCCAGGACCCCAACATTAAAAGTGTTGTGCTCTACCAGCTGAGCTACGGAATCTCCGTGTGCCAAAATGGGAATCGTTTCCGTTTTGGTGGTGCAAATGTACGGATTTATTTTTAAAATCCAATACCCGGCCTGCAAATTTTGCGCAAAGTGTGTTTTTGCCTTTCCGGCTGCCGGATGCCGCCTGCAGGCGATAGGCGTCGGGCATCTTCCGGCGGTTTCGGCCGGCCGGGATCGTGAAATTTGGCGCGCGGATTTTGTTTTGCCGAAATAAAAGGATATTTTTGTAGGCGTTAAGATGAAATCTAACTTTTAAAACCGAATAATTCTATGTGTAAAGCGCTGATAATCGGAGCCGGCGGCGTCGGAACGGTGGTGACGCAGAAAATCGCGGCCAATCCCGTCTTCACGGACGTGATGCTGGCCAGCCGTACCAAATCCAAATGCGACGCCGTTGCGGCCGCCATCGGCGGCAACCGCGTGAAGACCGCCGAGGTCGACGCCGACAGCGTGCCGCAGCTGTGCGAACTGTTCCGCGCGTTCAAACCCGACATCGTGGTCAACGTGGCGCTTCCGTACCAGGATCTCACGATCATGGACGCCTGCCTCGAATGCGGCTGCAACTACCTCGATACGGCCAACTACGAGCCGAAGGACGAGGCGCATTTCGAATACTCGTGGCAGTGGGCCTATCAGGACCGCTTCAAGGCCGCGGGACTCACGGCGATCCTCGGCTGCGGTTTCGACCCGGGCGTGACGGCCATCTTCACGGCCTATGCCGCCAAGCACCATTTCGACGAAATCCACTACCTCGACATCGTCGACTGCAACGCCGGCAACCACGGCATGGCTTTCGCCACGAACTTCAACCCCGAGATCAACATCCGCGAGGTGACCCAGAAAGGGCGTTATTACGAGAACGGAGAGTGGGTGGTGACCGAGCCGCACGAGATCCACAAGCCGCTCAATTATCCGGGCATCGGCGAGCGCGAGTCGTACGTCATCTACCACGAGGAGTTGGAGTCGCTCGTGAAGAACTATCCCACGATCCGGCGTGCGCGCTTCTGGATGACCTTCGGTCAGGAGTACCTGACGCACCTGCGCGTGATTCAGAACATCGGCATGGCGCGTATCGACCCGATCATCTACAACGGCGTCGAGATCGTCCCGATCCAGTTCCTCAAGGCGGTTCTTCCCGATCCCAAGTCGCTGGGCGCCAACTATCACGGCCAGACCTCGATCGGTTGCCGCATCAAGGGCCTGAAGGACGGCAAGGAGCGCACCTACTATATTTATAACAACTGCGACCACGAACAAGCCTTCAAGGAGACCGGCACGCAGGCTGTGTCGTTCACCACGGGCGTTCCGGCGGCTTTGGGCGCTTCGATGTGGGCCAAGGGCCTCTGGCGCGGCGCCGGCGTGTTCAACGTCGAGGAGTTCGATCCCGATCCGTTCCTCGCCGAGCTGGGCGAGCAGGGCCTGCCGTGGCACGAGCTGTTCGATGTGAATCTCGAAGTGTAGGTTTTTGAAGATTGCGGCGCAGATGCCGCACATCCCTCAAAATCCCCGGATGGATAGTGCCGAAGTACGTCCCATCCGGGGATTTTTCACGATGCACGACAGATGCACCGCACCGATCGAAAACGGTGGCGGTCCCGCAGAACGGCAGTTCGCCGCCGCGCCCCGCGGAGGACTGCACTCCGTTTGCCGCCGCCGTCGGACCGAATCTGAAACCCATGTTCCGTTCTTCCGCCGCCGGACTACTCGCCGACCCGCCCCGTCAGCAGCCACCGGGCGTCGATCTGCGGAAACCGTGCGCAGATGCGCTCCACGAGCAGGGGCGTCAGAGGCCTGTTGTCGAACAGGACGAGGTAGAGCAGCTCGGCGTCGGGCATCCCGATCTGACGGGCGAAAAGTTCGGTGTAAAACCCCGAGGCGCGGATCACGAACCGGAGCCGTTCGCTGGCGTAGCTGTAATCGTTGGGGTGGGGGCGTCGGGACTTGTTTTCCATCGTGCGAATTTTTGGATGACGCGCCCGTAAAAACGAACGCGGACTACTGTTACTCATTCGGTGGAAGGCTCTGGAAAACCCTGAAACAAACAAGCACATATAGCCCGCGCCGTAATGACGTAGAAAACCATATCCCATGCCATACGGCGCGAGCCGCACCGCAGAGCGGGATATGCGCTTGGCTGTTTCGGGTAAATTTTCCAGATTTTCCACCAGCCAAGACAACCCGCGACAGCGGATTGTGTTTGCAAAGATACGAAAAAATCGGAATGCTGTTAATCTTTTCGCTCCGAAAGCGGCGGTCGTAAGTATAAATGCGTATTTTCCCGAAAACCAAGCCTGCGCAGCGTGGTTTTCAGGAGGTTTTTGCTACTTTTGCAACTGTTTTGGACGTTTTCGTTGAGCGAGGGCAGAGCCGGGCTTGCCCGGATTATGCCGAGCGGAGAAAACGAAGGATGAAATCCAACTAAAAACAATTCGATGATTGACTTTCTGAAACTGCCTTCACCGTGCTACGTCCTCGACGAGGAGCTGCTGGACCGGAACCTGGCGACTGTCGACCGTGTGCGCCGGGAATCGGGCGCCGAAATTATCGTCGCCCTGAAGGCCTGCGCCATGTGGAGCATTTTTCCCGAGCTGGCGAAGCATTCCGACGGTGCGACTGCAAGTTCCGTTGCCGAGGCGCGTCTCGTTTTCGAGGAGTTCGGGCGTCCCGCCCACACCTACGCCCCGGTCTACACGGACTCCAATATCGACGAAATCCTCAATTGCAGCGATCATATCACGTTCAATTCGCTGTCGCAGTTCCGCCGCTTCGGCCAGAAAGCCCTTATCAACGGCATTTCCTGCGGCCTGCGGATCAACCCGCAGTATTCGCCCGTCGAGACGGACCTCTACAACCCCTGCGTCCCCGGCTCGCGGCTGGGCGTCACGGCCGAACAGCTGGCGGCGCACGGCGGACTTCCGGCGGGTGTCGAGGGGCTGCATTTCCACGTCCTCTGCGAATCGCGCCCGGAGCATCTGCAAAAGGCGCTGGAGGCCGTCGAGACGCATTTTGGAGCGTATCTCGACCGGATCAAATGGCTCAACATGGGCGGCGGCCACCTGATGACGGCCTCGTGGTATGACTGCGACCGCCTGATCGCCCTGCTGAAGGCGTTCAGGTCCCGCCATCCGAACCTGCGGCTGATTCTCGAACCCGGCAGCGCCTTCACGTGGCGCACGGGCTTTCTGGTTTCGACCGTCGAGGACATCGTGGAGAACGGCGGGGTGACGACGGCGATGCTCGACGTGTCGTTCGCCTGCCACATGCCCGACTGCCTCGAAATGCCCTACAAACCCGCCGTCATCGGAGCGCATGAACCTGCCGACGGCGAAAAGCGCTGGCGCATGGGCGGCACGAGCTGCCTTGCGGGCGACTACTGCGGCGACTGGGCTTTCGACCGCGAGCTGAAGGTGGGGGAGCGCGTCGTCTTCGAGGACATGATCCACTACACGATGGTCAAGACCACGATGTTCAACGGCGTCCACCATCCGGCCATCGTCATCGCGCGCCGCGACGGCCGCACCGACGTCATCCGCGAATTCGGCTACGAGGACTTCCGGAACCGCATGTCATAGACAATATTGAATTCAGATATACGAAACCTCTTCATGGAAAATTTCACACCTACCCCCTACACGTTGGAATGTGTCGCCACGGGCCGCGAATTCGAAGACGCCGGCTGGATGCTTGCCGACCCGCAGTGCAAGGAGCCTTCGCTCGTGCGCGCCAAATACGCCCGCAAACAGCTCGACGTGAAGCCCGCCGAATGGGGGCTCTACCGCTTCTGCGACTGGCTGCCCGTGCGGCGCATCCTCAAAGGCTCGTCGGCTCCCGTGACCTATAAGAGCAAGGGCCTCGCCGCGCACCTCGGGCTGGAAAACCTCTGGATCACCTTCAACGGCTGGTATCCGGCCATCGGGGCCACGATGTCGACCTGCTCGTTCAAGGAGACCGAGGCCTATTCGGTCTGCGGCCGCGCCGCTGCCGACGAACGGCGCGTGCTGGTGGTGGCTTCGGCCGGAAACACCGCCCGGGCCTTCGCCAAGGTCTGCTCGGACAATAACATCAGGCTGCTGCTCTCGGTTCCCTACGACAATATCGGCGCGCTGTGGTTCGACCAGCCGCTGAACCCCTGCGTGAAACTCATTTCGTGCGAGAAGGGCGGCGACTATTTCGACGCCATCCATTTGAGCGACATCGCGCTGAAAAGCCCCGGCTTCTACGCCGAGGGCGGCGCCAAGAACGTCGCGCGTCGCGACGGCATGGCCTGCACGGTCCTTTCGGCCGTGACGACCATCGGCCGCATTCCCGACTACTATTTCCAGGCTGTGGGCAGCGGCACGGGCGCCATTGCCGCCTGGGAGGCCAACATGCGTCTGGTGGAGGACGGCCGCTTCGGGCGGAATACGATGAAGCTGATGGTGGCGCAGAACGCCCCGTTCGTCCCGATGTACGACGCCTGGCAGGCGGCATCGCGCAAGCTGCTGCCTTACGACGACGACAAGGCGCGCCGCGACGCGGAGATCATCGACGCCAAGGTGCTTTCGAACCGCCGTCCGCCTTACAGCGTCACGGGCGGTCTTTTCGATGCGCTGAAAGCCACCGGCGGCGAGGTTTTCGTGGCCACGAACGCCATGGCGCGCAAGGCCCGCAAGCTGTTCCACGAACTCGAAGGCGTCGACATCTATTCGGCGGCGGGCGTTGCGCTGGCGTCGCTCGTCAATGCCGTGAACGCGGGTAAAATCGAGAAGGACGCCACCGTCATGCTCAATGTCACGGGCGGCGGCGAGGAGCACTTCAAGGAGGGCAAGGAGCTGTGGTATCTCAAGCCGAGCCATGTCTTCCCGCTCGAACCCGACGAAAACGACGTCGTGGAGAAGGTCGAGGCGCTGTTCAACTGAATGACAGCGGGTTGACTGATTGCTTCAGTGCGATTTACACAAACGGGCCTGTGTAGCCCGTTTTTTTTTGTTACCTTTGCGCGTCCGAACCGGGGATCAGCAGCCGGACCCGGTTCGGACGTTTTTTCACTTTTAACCCAAATTTCAAACAAATGGAAAACATCCAAACAAAGCAGTACCCCTGCTTCAAGCGTTGGAGTCGCAAAAACTGGTCGGTTTTTGCCAGCCTCCACCGTTATGTGACTATCGGGGTCCTCTCTGTCGGGATGTCGATCCTGCTGCTTGCGACGCAAGGTGCGTCTGCGCAGACTGCCGACACGACCGCTGTCCTCAAGACATTGCGGATAAGGGAAGTCGGCGTCACCGGGAGTCAGACGGCTCCCGCGCGCAACGCCCAGTCGCACACCCGCTTTTCGACCGGAAAGCCCAGGCCCCGGCGCCTGTCCAGACTCTGGAAGCCGCCCTGCGCCTTGCTCCTTCGGTCGATGTCCGCGAACGCGGAGGCAAGGGAACGCAGGCCGACATCTTCATCCGGGGAGGCTCTTTCGACCAGACCATGGTCCTTCTCAACGGCATTGATTTCACCGATGCCCGCACCGGGCATCAGTCCCACGCGCTGCCCGTCGACCTCGACTGCATTTCGGCCGTCGAACTGATCGACGGCGTTCCGGGCGTCGGAGCCTACGCCGGTGCGGTGAACATCCGCACCGCGCCGCTGCGGCCCACCTACCTGCGCCTCGAAGCCTCGGGCGGCCAGTACAGCTATGGCTACGGGAATCTTTCGGGCGCGGTGAGTGCGGGACGCTTCTCGGTGCTCGGCGCGGCTTCGTACCGCCGCAGCGACGGCTACCGGCACAATACCGATTTCTCCAACTACAACGCATTCGTACGGGCGACCTACGACGGCGGGCGGGCCGGGTTCTTCGACTTGCAGGCCGGGTGGCAGGACCGCGATTTCGGCTCCAACGGTTTCTATGCGGCCTACAATCCCGACCAGTGGGAGCATACCGCCACGGCCCTGGGGTCGCTGCGGTGGCTGAAAACCGCAGGCCGCTTTTCGCTGGGGCCGCCGCGAGCTACCGCAAGAACTTCGACCGCTACGACTGGACGCGCGGCACAGCGATGAACCGCCACAACACGGACAATGTCGGAGCGAAGCTCTGGGCCGACTGCGACTGGGCGGCGGGCGTTACCACCGTGGGCGGAGACTATGCTTTCAACCACATTTACAGCACCAATCTGGGTGACAAGCTTTCGGTTCCCGAAGGCCATTACACCCATGCCAAGGCGCGCCACACGGGCAACCTGTGGCTGCGGCACGCCAAGCGGTGGCGGCATTTCGACGCGGCGGCTTCGGCGGGCGTGAGCCTCACGCCCTACGGCACTTCGGCCCTGTGGAGCCTTTCGGCGGGCTATGCCCCCGCGGCCGGGCTGCGCCTCGAAGCCGGGGCGTGGCAGTCGATGCGCCTGCCGACCTTCACGGACCTCTACTACACCTCCCCGGCGCAGATCAACAACCTCGATCTTACGCCGGAACACGCAGTCACATACCGACTTGGTGTGGATTACCTCAAGCGGAGCTGGAACCTTTCGGCGCAAGCCTATTACCGCTCCGGGCGCGACATCATCGACTGGGTCTGGCGCGAGGACATGGGCAGCAAGTGGCATTCCGAACAGACGAGCAGCCTCGATACCTTCGGGATCGAACTCGCGGGCGGCTATACGGTTTCGGAAGGCTTCCTGCGCCGCGTGACGCTCTCGTACGGCTACATCACGACCGACCGGAACGCGGACGTCATCGCCAAAAGCGCGATGGATTTCATGCGTCACAAGGCGGCATTGGCCGTGGAGGTGCATTTCCTGCGGCGGATGTCGCTTGCGCTGACCGGCTCGGTCTACGACCGCAACGGCAGCTATACGCATTACCCCGAACCGGGCAACGCCTCCCTTAACGAAGAACGCGACTACAAGCCCTATTTCCTGCTCGACGGACGTCTCCAGTGGGAGAAGGGCATCTGCCGCCTTTACGTCGACGCCACGAACATCACCGACACGCGCTACTGCGACATCGGCGGAATCCGCCTGCCGGGTTTCTGGTGTACGGGCGGGGTGACGCTGACCATCGGCAAATAACCTCTCTTTTCCGGGGCGCATCCGCTTTCCGCCCCCGGATTTCGTCCGGCTGCAATCCTGGCCCGGTGCACAAATGCACCGGGCCTTTCTGTTTTCGCAAAAAGCCGCCTGTTTTGTTACGGTTTTTTCGGATTTCTCCCGATTATTATTTATCTTTGAAGTATAAGAATTTAAATGCGACGATCCTATGTCCCAAAGAATCATTGAATGCGTTCCCAATTTCAGCGAGGGGCGCGATAAGGCCGTGATCCGGCAAATCACCGCGGCCATCGAGGCCTCCGGGGGCGTCAAACTGCTCGACGTGGACCCCGGCGAGGCGACCAACCGCACGGTCGTGACCTTCGTCGGCGAACCCGAAGCGGTCGTCGAGGCCGCTTTTGCCGGGGTGAAGCGGGCGGCCGAACTGATCGACATGCGCCGCCACAAGGGGGCGCATCCCCGCATGGGGGCCACCGACGTGCTGCCGCTGATACCGATTGCGGGCGTCACGCTTGCGGAGTGCGCCGAACTGGCGCGCGCGCTGGCCCGGCGTATCGCCGATGAACTGCGCATTCCGACCTATTGCTACGAGGCTGCGGCCTTTGCGCCCGAACGGAAAAACCTCGCCGTGTGCCGCGCCGGGGAGTACGAGGCCCTGCCCGAGAAACTGGCGCACACGGCATCCGCGCCCGATTTCGGGGCGCGTCCCTTCGACGAGGGGGTCGCCCGCACGGGAGCTACGACCGTCGGGGCGCGCGACTTCCTGATCGCCGTGAATTTCAACCTGAACACCACCTCCACGCGCCGCGCCAACGCCATCGCCTTCGACGTGCGCGAAAAGGGGCGTCCCGTCCGCGAGGGCAACCCCATCACGGGCAGGGTGGTGAAGGATGCCGCGGGAAATCCCGTGATGCAGCCCGGAACGCTTCCGGCCACGAAGGCCATCGGCTGGTTCATCGAGGAGTACGGCGTCGCGCAGGTCTCGATGAACATCACCGACATCTCCCGGACGCCGCTCCACGCGGCTTTCGACGAGGTGTGCCGCAAGGCCGACGCCCGCGGCGTGCGCGTCACGGGGGCCGAAATCGTGGGGCTGGTTCCGAAACGGGCTTTGGTCGAAGCCGGCAAATACTTCCTCCGCAAGCAGCGTCGCTCGACGGGCGTCGCCGAGGAGGAGATCGTCCGCATCGCCGTCAAGTCGATGGGACTGGACGACCTGAAGCCGTTCGATCCTGCCGAGAAGGTGATCGAGTACCTGCTTGAAGCGGAGGTTCCGAAGAAGCGGCTTATCGACATGACCTGCAAGGCGTTCGCCGAAGAGACGGCGAGCGAATCTCCCGCTCCGGGCGGCGGCTCGATCGCGGCCTACATGGGTGCGCTGGGCGCGGCCCTCGGGACGATGGTCGCCAACCTCTCGTCGCACAAGGCGGGGTGGGACGACCGCTGGGAGGAGTTTTCCGACTGGGCCGAACGGGGGCAGGCCGTTCTTGCGGAGCTTCTGCACCTCGTGGACGAGGACACGGCGGCGTTCAACCGCATCATGGCGGTTTTCGCCATGCCCAAGTCGACCGACGAGGAGAAGGCGGCGCGCAGCGCCGCGTTGCAGGAGGCGACGCTCTATGCCACGGAGGTTCCTCTGCGGACGATGAAGGCCGCCTCGCGGGTTTTTGAAATCGTGCGCGCCATGGCCTCGGAGGGCAACCCCAATTCGGTCTCCGACGCCGGCGTGGGTGCGCTGGCGGCCCGCAGCGCGGTGCTGGGGGCGTGCCTCAATGTGAAGATCAACGCCGCGGGGCTGAAGGACCGTGCCGTGGCCGATGCGCTGACCGCCGAGGCCGAGGCGCTGGCCGCCGAAGCCGTGCGTCTCGAAGCGGAGGTCTTGCAGATCGTCGAATCTAAAATCGGATAATATGACACGCGAAGAGTTTCAGAACGACATTCGCGCGGGTATTCCCGACCGGCTGCCCGCCGCGAAACCCTATGACAAACAGATCAACCATGCGCCCAAACGCAAGGACATCCTTTCGGACGAGGAGAAGGCGCTGGCCCTGAAAAACGCCCTGCGCTATTTTCCGGTCAGGCACCACGCCGTGTTGGCGAAGGAGTTCGCCGAGGAGCTGCGCCGCTACGGCCGTATCTATATGTACCGCCTGCGTCCCGACTACGAGATGCATGCGCGTCCGATCGGCGAATATCCCGCCCGCTGCCGGCAGGCGGCGGCCATCATGCTGATGATTCAGAACAACCTCGACCCGCGGGTCGCCCAGCATCCCCACGAGCTGATCACCTACGGCGGCAACGGCGCCGTGTTCCAGAACTGGGCGCAGTACCGCCTTGCGATGCAGTATCTTTCGGAAATGACTGAAAATCAAACCTTGGTCATGTATTCCGGGCATCCGCTGGGGCTGTTCCCGTCGCATCCCGACGCCCCGCGCGTGGTGGTTACGAACGGCATGGTGATTCCCAACTACTCGAAACCCGACGACTGGGAGCGGCTCAACGCCCTCGGGGTGTCGCAGTACGGGCAGATGACCGCCGGGTCGTACATGTATATCGGGCCGCAGGGCATCGTCCACGGCACGACGATCACGGTGATGAACGCCGCGCGCAAACGCTTCACGGCCGGCCGCACCGATACGCGCGGGATGCTGTTCGTCTCGTCGGGTCTCGGCGGCATGTCGGGAGCGCAGCCCAAGGCGGGCAATATTTCGGGCGTGGTGTCGGTCGTCGCCGAGATCAACCCCAAGGCGGCGCAGAAACGCCACGAGCAGGGATGGGTCGACGAGCTGCATGAAGCGCTGGATGAGCTGATCCCGCGTATCCGTCAGGCTGTCAAGGCGAAAGAGGTCGTGTCGATGGCCTATGTGGGCAACGTCGTGGACCTCTGGGAGCGGCTGGCCGCGGAGGAGATTTCGGTAGACCTGGGTTCGGACCAGACCTCGCTGCACAACCCCTGGGCGGGCGGTTACTATCCCGTGGGGTTGAGCTACGAGGCGTCGAACAAGATGATGGCCGAGGAGCCGGGGCGTTTTAGAGAGTGTGTGCAGGAGTCGCTGCGGCGGCAGGTAGACGCCATCAACAAATTGACCGACAGGGGAATGTATTTCTTCGACTACGGCAACGCCTTCCTGCTCGAAGCCTCGCGCGCCGGGGCCGCGGTGACGGGCGAGGGCGGACGCTTCCGCTATCCCTCCTACGTGCAGGACATTATGGGACCCATGTTCTTCGACTACGGCTTCGGGCCGTTCCGCTGGGTCTGCACCTCGGGGAAGCCCGAAGACCTCGAAACGACCGACTCTCTGGCCGCCGAAGTGCTGGAGGAGATCCGGAAGACGGCTCCCGACGACATCCGGGGGCAGCTGGACGACAATATCCACTGGATTCGCGAGGCCGGGCGCAACCGGCTGGTCGTCGGGTCGCAGGCGCGCATTCTCTATGCCGACTGCGAAGGGCGCGTGAAGATCGCCGAGGCGTTCAACCGGGCCATCGCCGAGGGCCGCATCACGGCCCCGTGGTGCTGGGGCGCGACCACCATGACGTCTCGGGAACCGACTCGCCCTACCGCGAGACCTCGAACATCTACGACGGTTCGTGCCGGACGGCCGACATGGCCGTGCAGAACGTCATCGGCGATGCGTTCCGCGGCGCGACGTGGGTTTCGATCCACAACGGAGGCGGCGTGGGCTGGGGCGAGGTGATCAACGGCGGCTTCGGCATGGTGATCGACGGTTCGGAGGATGCCGGCCGCCGCATCCGCGAAATGCTGCTGTGGGACGTCAACAACGGCATCGCCCGCCGCAGCTGGGCGCGTAACGAAGGGGCCGTCGAAGCCATCCGCCGCGAAATGGACCGCACGCCCGGACTGCGTGTGACCCTGCCTGTTTTTGCCGACGAGAAACTTGTCCGCGAGGCGCTGAACGAACAGGGCGGCGCTTCGGATAAATTATGAATTTCGAATTATGAATTTTGAATTGTCATCCATGGAACATCACCATATCACCGCGGAGCACCTTTCGGTCGGGCGCGTCCGCGAAATCCTCGAACGGCGGCTGCCGCTCGCGTTGAGCGACGACGCCCGGGCGCGCATCGTCCGCTGCCGCGAGTACCTCGACCGCAAGATGGAGAACCCCGAGCGGCCGATCTACGGCATCACGACCGGTTTCGGGTCGCTGTGCGACATTTCGGTGGGCCGCGACGAGCTGTCGCGCCTGCAACAGAACCTCGTGATGTCGCACGCCTGCGGAACCGGGGAGCGCGTGCCCTCGGAGATCGTGCGGCTGATTCTGCTGCTCAAGATACAGTCGCTCGCCTACGGCCATTCGGGCGTGCAGCTGGCGACGGTGGAGCGTCTCGTGGAGTTTTTCAACCGCGGCATCCTGCCCGTCGTCTATCAGCAGGGTTCGCTGGGCGCTTCGGGCGACCTCGCGCCGCTGGCACATATGAGCCTGCCGTTGCTGGGGCTGGGCGAGGTGGAGTATAAGGGCGAGGTGCGTCCTTCGGCCGAAGTGCTTGCCGAACTGGGGCTGGAGCCGATCCGGTTGCAGTCGAAAGAGGGCCTTGCGCTGCTGAACGGCACGCAGTTTATGAGCGCCTACGGCGTCTGGTCGCTGATCCACGCCCGGCGGCTGAGCGAGTGGGCCGACCGCATCGGGGCGTTGTCGTTAGACGCCTTCGACGGTCGTATCGAGCCTTTCTGCGACGAGGTGCACCTGATCCGCGCCCACCGGGGGCAGCTCGCCACGGCCCGGAATGTCCGCGGGCTGCTCGAAGGCAGCGAACTGATCGCCCGCCCCAAGCACCACGTGCAGGACCCCTATTCGTTCCGCTGCATGCCGCAGGTTCACGGAGCCTCGAAGGACACGATCGACTATGTGGAGAGCGTGCTGACCACGGAAATCAACTCCACGACGGACAATCCGACGGTCTTCCCCGAGGAGGACATGGTCGTCTCGGCGGGCAATTTCCACGGACAGCCGATCGCTCTGGCGATGGATTTCCTGGCGATCGCCCTGGCCGAGCTGGGCAACATCTCCGAGCGTCGCACCTACAAACTGATCTCCGGGGCGCGCGAACTGCCCAAATTCCTCGTGGCGAACCCCGGGCTGAACAGCGGCTTTATGATTCCGCAGTATACCGCGGCGTCGATCGTGAGCCAGTCCAAGGGGCTGTGCATGCCCGCGTCGGTCGACTCGATCCCCTCGTCGCAGGGGCAGGAGGACCATGTGAGCATGGGTTCCAACGCTGCCACGAAGCTCTGGCGCGTGGTCGGCAACACCGAACGCGTGCTGGCCATCGAGCTGTTCAACGCCGCGCAGGCCATCGAGTTCCGCCGCCCGGCGCACACGTCGCCCGAGTTGGAGCGAATGCTGGCCGACTATCGCAAAGAGGTTCCCTTCATCGACAACGACGAGGTGATGTATCCCCATATCGAAGCCTCCGTCCGATTCCTCCGCGGCCTATGAGACTGCTGGTTAAGAACATCGCCCGCATCGTCGGCATCGAATCGACGGGCCGTCTGCGCTGCTGCGGCGCCGACATGAACAAGCTGGGCACGCTCGACGACGCGTGGCTGCTGGCTGAAGACGGCCGTTTCGCGGCGTTCGGACGCATGGACTCTCTGGGCGACATCGCCGCCGACGAGGTCGTCGACGCGGCAGGGGGCATGCTCTTTCCGTCGTTCTGCGACTCGCACACCCACCTGGTCTACGCCGGGAGCCGCGAGCGGGAGTTTCTGGACAAGATCAACGGTTTGTCGTACGAGGAGATCGCCCGGCGGGGCGGGGGCATTCTCAACTCCGCCGACCGGCTGCACGAGACTCCGGAGGACGAACTCTATGCGCAGGCGATGGAGCGCGTGCGCGAGATCGCGGCGATGGGTACGGGGTGCGTGGAGATCAAGAGCGGCTACGGCCTTTCGACCGGGGACGAGCTGAAGATGCTGCGCGTCATCCGCCGCATCCGCGAAAGCGTGCCGCTGGAGGTGCGGGCCACGTTCCTCGGGGCGCATGCCGTGGCGCGTGCCTACCGGGGACGGCAGGGGGAGTATGTCGATCTGGTGTGCAACGAAATGCTGCCCGCCGTGGCGGCCGAAGGGCTGGCCGATTTCGTCGACGTCTTCTGCGACGAAGGTTTTTTTTCACGGTCGAAGAGACGGCCCGTATTCTCAAGGCCGCGCGCAAACTGGGGCTGCGGGCGAAAATCCATGCCAACGAACTGGCCGTCTCGGGCGGCGTGCAGGTGGGCGTGGCCTGCGACGCCCTGTCGGTGGACCACCTCGAACGCATGGGACGGGAGGAGATCGAAGCGTTGCGCGGCGCGGCGACCATGCCGACGCTGCTGCCGGGCGCGGCGTTCTTCCTCGGGATGAGCTATCCTCCGGGCGCGCGCGATGATCGACGCCGGGCTGGGCGTGGCGCTGGCTTCGGACTACAACCCCGGGTCGTCGCCCTCGGGCAACATGCGCATGGTCTGTTCGCTGGCCTCGATCCGCATGAAGATGACCCCCGCCGAGGCGATCAACGCCGCGACGCTCAACGGCGCCTATGCCATGGGGTTGAGCCGCGACTACGGAAGCGTCACTTTAGGTAAGGTTGCCAACTTTTTCATAACCAAACCGATGCCGTCGATCGAATTTTTCTCCTATGCCTACCAGACGCCGCTGATCCGGCAGGTGTTCCTGCGTGGGCGCAAGATGTGCGGTTTATAGGCAGGGGCTGGCCGATACGCTTCGGAACGGGGCGTCCGCCCTTGTCATAACCCGGCTTTCAGGGGTGCGGGCGAGGCGAAACGGTCCGGACCCGAATCGGCGTTTGGGATCTTCTCCGGAATCCTGCTTTTTGCCCGGGCGGCGCAGTTTTTGATTGGAGATATTTATGAAAACCGTTATTCTGATAATTTGCCTCGCCCTGTGCGGGACCGTAAATGGACAAAATATGAAACCTTTGACACCGGAGGAGAAGCGGGTGATCGTGGACAAGGGGACCGAGGCCCCCTTCACGGGCCGCTATTACAAACACAAGGAGGACGGAACCTACGTCTGCCGGCAGTGCGGCGCGCCGTTGTACCGTTCGTCGGACAAGTTCGACGCGGGGTGCGGCTGGCCGAGTTTCGACGACGAGATTCCCGGAGCCGTGAAACGGACCGTCGATGCCGACGGGCGGCGCACGGAGATCACCTGCGCCCGGTGCGGCGGCCATCTGGGCCATGTTTTCACGGGCGAGGGTTTTACGCCCCCGGAACACGCGCCACTGTGTCAACTCCGTGTCGCTGGAGTTCGTGCCCGCGGCGAAAAAAGGAGCGGACCGAGACGGCGATCTTCGCCGGAGGCTGTTTCTGGGGCGTGGAGCATCTGCTTTCGAAGGAGCCGGGGGTGTTCGATGTCGTGTCGGGATACATCGGCGGACATACGGAGAATCCCACTTACGAGGAGGTGTGCAGCCACCGCACGGGACATGCCGAGGCGGTGCGGGTGACGTTCGATCCGGCGAAAGTCTCCTACGAAAAGCTGGCGCGGCTCTTTTTCGAGATTCACGACCCCACGCAGGTCGGGCGGCAGGGACCCGACATCGGCGACCAGTACCGTTCGGAGGTCTTCTATACGACACCGGCCCAGCGCGCGACGGCTGAAAAACTGATCGCCGAGCTGCGTGCGAAAGGGTACGACGTCGCCACGCGCGTCACGGCGGCCACGACTTTCTGGCCGGCGGAAGAGTATCACCAGGACTATTACGACCGCAAAGGCGCGCAGCCCTATTGCCACGCCTACACCAAGCGGTTCTGATCGCTGTAAGGGGCCGGGTAGAGGGGCGGGGCCGGCCGTTTCCGGTCCGGTGCTTTTCTGCCCGGTCCGGCGCTCTCTGCCCGGTCTGATGCTTTCTGCCTGGTTCCGCACTTTGGCCCGGGCCTTTGGTTGGGTCCGGGCCAAAGCGCTATTTCAACAGGTTGTCCTCCTCGTCCTTGTATTCCGATTTTTTGAAAAACATTCCGCCGAGGCCTTTCAGCGCCTTGACGGCCCGCACGCGGAAACTGTCCAGCAGCGTGCCGTCCTTCGAGACGGTGCCGTAGCCCGTCACGGCGCGCGCCCGGCGGCTGCGGACGAAGGCGATGCGGCCGTACGGCTTGAGTCCGAGGGCCAGCGATCCGTCCTCGCCGCGGATGATGTCGGTGCGGATGCCCACCTTGCGGGCCAGCTCGGTGTCGTAGGCGAAAACCAGTCCGCGGACGCTCAATTCGGGACGTTGGAACGACTGGAGCCACAGGTGCGTGTCGCGGGCCAGTTCGTAGAACCAAAGTCCGGCGGCGGAGTGGGCTGCGTCGGGAATGTAGCTCCACAGCGAACTGGCCGCCACGACGCCCCGGCGTTCCAGCGCGTCGACCATCGTTTCGACGTAGCGCGGCGGGTATATGGTGTCGGCGTCGATGTTGATGTGGTATTTTCCCCGGGCGCGGTTCAGTCCGCAGAGGCGTGCATGGCCGCATCCGGGCGTCGTTTCGCGCTGCCACGGCAGACCGAGGGTTTCGAAAATCTCCGCCGTGCGGTCCTTCGACAGGTTGTCCGTGGCGATGATCTCCATCGGGTAGCGGCATCGCTGTTCGGCGAGCGACCAGAGACAGGCCGTCAGCCGTTTTTCCTCGTTGCAGGCGATGACCGACACGGTCGCCAGCGGCCGGTCCGACTGTCGTTCGGCGAGTTTCGCGCGCACTTCGGCGACGGTCTCCGCGGGGACTTCGGCGAAGGGCTTTTCATAGACGGGGAGGTATTTCGAGTACCATTTCATGCGATCGGGGTTTATACGACAAAGGTAGCATTAAATTCCGCACGGGCAAGCGATTCGGCGCTGATTGCCGGGCCGGCGGCGGAAGCCTGCGGCGGGAAAGCGGCCGTCGTCGATTGCGGGGCGGAGGCAGGCCCGGCGACAGTCGGCCGGGCGGCGGAGAGTTCGGGACGGTCCCGGCGGCGGATTCCGGAACCCCGGCCGGGAAACGGGGAAAACCGCTTTGCGGCGGCGCTTTTCACTCCGGGGCTGTGCGGAATGGCGATATATTTCTTATTTTTGCGGCTCCAAACGAGTTTTTTATGTTGCGTGTCAAAGGCATTCTCTGGGCGGCTCTCTCCTCGTCGACATTCGGACTGGCCCCGCTGTTCACCCTGCTGTTGCTGGGCGTGGGTTATTCGTCGTTCGAGGTCCTGACCTACCGCTGGGGGGTGGCGTCGTTGTGTCTGGGAGCCTACGGCCTGCTGGCGGGGTGCGATTTCCGCCTCGGGAGGCGCGAACTGGGCACGGTGTTCCTGCTGAGCCTGTTCCGCGCTGCGACGTCGTTGAGCCTGGTGATCGCCTATCAGAACATCGCCAGCGGGGTGGCCTCGACGATTCACTTCATGTATCCGCTGGTCGTGGCCGTCGTGATGATGTGTTTCTTCCGTGAACGCGGTTCGGTGTGGACCTTCGCGGCGATCGGCATGTCGATCGTCGGCGCGGTGCTGCTGTCGCTGGGCAACGTCGATTTCTCGCACGGCGACACGACGCTGGGGATCGTTTCGGCGACCGTCTCGGTCGTCGCCTACGGCGGTTACATCGTGGGCGTGCGCCGGAGCCGCGCGGTGGAGATCGACTCCACGGTGCTGACCTGCTGCGTGATGGCCTTCGGTGCGCTGTTTTTCATCGCCGGGGGCCTGCTGACGGGCGGCGTGCGTCTTGAGACCGACCCGCATACGTGGCTCTATATCCTCGGTGTGGCCATTCCGGCGACGGCCGTCTCGAACATGGCGCTGGTGCAGGCCGTCAAGAGCATCGGGCCGACGCTGACCTCGATTTTCGGGGCCATGGAGCCGCTGACCGCCGTGGTGATCGGCGTCTGGGTTTTTGCCGAGCCTTTCACGGCGAAGGGCGCCGCGGGCATCCTGCTGATCGTGGCGGCGGTGTCGGTCGTGGTCCTGCGCAGCCGGAAAGGGTAGCCGGGGCGGCCGGCGTGCGGCGATACGAAAAATCCCGGAGTTTGCGCTCCGGGATTTTTCGTGTTCTTAAAGTGTGAAGACCATCGCGATGGGGTAGTGGTCCGAAATGTAGGGCGCTCCGTAGTTGCCGTCGAGCGTGGCGAATAGCTGGCATTTGAGCTTGCCGCGGTAGTAGAGGTGGTCGATGACGATGGTGTCGGGAGCCGAGCCGAACCCGTTGAAAGTCCCCTTGTGGTCGGTCGTCGCGGCCTTGGCGCGGGCCGAGACCATATATTTGGTCAGGGGTTTGAAGATCGGGCTGTCGACCGGGGTGTTGAAGTCGCCGCCGACGATGGCCGGGGCTTTCTTGCCGGCGATCTCGTGGATCTTTTCGATGAGCAGCTTCACGCCCTCTTCGCGCGCCGCCTTGCCCTTGTGGTCGAGGTGGGTGTTGAAATAGAAGAACTCCTTGCCCGACTTCCGGTCCTTGAGTTCGACCCACGTCACCGTGCGGTTGCAGGCCCCGTCCCAGCCGCGCGACACCTTGTCGGGTGTTTCGCTGAGCCAGAACGTGCCGCTGTCGAGCAGCTCGAAACGATCGCGCAGGTAGTAGACGGCCATGAACTCGCCCTTCTCGGCGCCGTCGTCGCGGCCCACGCCCACGCGGGCGTACTGCGGGCACTCGGCGTCGATGTAGTGCAGCTGGTCGATAAGTCCTTCCTGCACGCCGAACACGTCGGGAGCCTCCCGGCGGATCATCTCCGGAGTGGCGTGACGACGTTTCATCCAGACGTTGTCGCCGTCCTTGCCGTGGCTGGTGCGCAGGTTGTAGGAGATCAGTTTGATCGGTTCGGCGCCGTCGGCGGCGAATGCCGGCATTGAAAAAGAGGCTGCTAACAGCAGCAGAAGTGCGATTTTCTTCATTTGGGTTACAGGTGTGATTAACTTGTGCAAAGGTAGCAATATTTTTCGGAAAGCCAACCGTTTTTCAGGCCGTCAGAACCCTTTTCAGGCGGTTGAGACCCTCGGCCAGCAGTTTGCGCGGGCAGGCGATGTTCAGGCGGATGAAGCCTTCGCCCGCGGCGCCGTACATGGACCCGGAGTTGACGTGCAGGCGGCCTTCGTCCAGCAGCCGTCGGGTGAGCGTGTCGGACGACAGCCCCGCGGCCCGGCAGTCGGCCCAGACGAGGTAGGTTCCTTCCAGCGGAAGCACCGGGAACTGCGGAAGATGCCGCGCGAAGTAGTCCCGCAGGAAAAGGTAGTTTTCCCACAGGTAGCCGTTGAGCGCGTCGAGCCACTCGGCGCCGTCCGTGTAGGCCGCCGTCAGAGCCTCGATGGCGAAGGGGCTGATCATGCCCGTCTCGTTGATTTCGAGCGACCGGGCGATCCGTTCCCGGAGGCCGGCGTCGGCGGCGAAGATGTTGGCCACCTGCACTCCCGCGAGGTTGAATGCCTTGCTGGGCGAGGCGCAGGTGACCGAGCGGCGCGCGAACTCCTCCGAAAGCGAGGCGAAGGGGGTGTAGCGGAATCCCGGCATCACCAGCTCGCAGTGGATTTCGTCGGCCACGACCAGTATGTCGCGGCGCAGGCAGATGTCGCCGATGCGGCGCAGCTCTTCGGGCGTCCAGACCCGCCCCGCGGGGTTGTGCGGGTTGCAGAGCAGCATCAGTTTCACGGCAGGGTCGGCGGCCCGGCGTTCCAGCGCGTCGAAATCGACCGTATAGCGGTTGTCGCCGTAAGTCAGTTCGCACTCCGCGGCGGAGCACCCGCTGTTGTCGATGGCGATGAAGAAGTGGTTGTAGACGGGCGTCAGCACCAGCACCCGGTCTCCGGGGCGGGTCAGCGCCCGGAGAATGGCCGAGAGCGCCGGGATCACGCCCGTCACGGGAAGTATCCAGTCCGCTCCGGGCGCCCAGCCGTGCCGCCGGGCAAACCAGGACGTGACCGCCCCGTAGTAGCTCTCGGGACCGTGGCGTAGCCGTAGACGCCGTGCTCCACCCGGCGGCGGAGCGCCTCGACGACGCACGGGGCCGTGCGGAAATCCATGTCGGCGACCCACATCGGGAGGATGTCGGCCGCAGGTTCCTCGTCCCACTTCACCGAGTTGGTTCCCCGGCGCGGGATCAGTTGATCGAAATCGTATTTTGCCATATCGGAATGCACTTTATTTACAAAGATACGAAAAAAGTCGGATCGCTGCAATACCGGACTGCCGTGCGACTCGGTGGAACCTGCCGACCTTCGGAAAGTGTCGTTACGACACCAAAGATACGAAAAAGTCGGACCGCTGCAAAACCTCCGGCTATTTGCTCATCCGGTATGC
>VOFG01002745.1_pt1 | contig 85549 bp, 82 predicted proteins | sample 5384171 | NCBI WGS metagenome assembly VOFG01 (sample SAMN12384726, study PRJNA508395) | human gut metagenome | isolation source: healthy gut F | host: Homo sapiens
GAAGCAGACAGCTGCACATCTACAGAAACGGGAAGAAAATTCTCGTTCTGGCAGGTAAGGCACAACCGAAGATTATAAGGAAGACAAAATACAAGAGTTAATAACAAGATTATAAACAAAACATCAAATCATCAAAACAATGGACGCAAAAGAAAAAGTATTGGCAACAATGAAAGAGGCTGGTCAGCCTCTCAACGCAGGTAAAATCGCAGAACTCAGCGGTCTCGACCGCAAAGAGGTAGATGCAGCCATGAAGCAGCTGAAAGCAGAGGGTGCAATCGTCTCTCCTGTGCGTTGCAAATGGGCACCTGCAGAGTAAGGTTTATACTGCTGTCTTGAAATATAGGCAGCAGTATCTTTATTTTTATCAAAATGTTAAGGTGAGGAATCTGAATATCCTTGCCTACGGACACAATTATCCGCTGCATCTTTTTGGGAAAGCTCTGAGCACATTGCCCAAAGCTCCGAACACGAAGTAGCAAACGATGATTGCAACAATATCGTCCATAAGCATTTTCTGTTTTATGGGTTATACACTATTATGAAGATTCACTATGTCCAATCCCTGCCTCTTGGCTTCTCTGACGGTGTAGAACGTGCCGCCCTTGGGATTGCCATCGAAGTAGGCTATGAGACGTGAACTGCGGTTGACCATATAGTCGTTGCGCCTCAGAAGGCAGCCATTGTAGTATTGCTCGCTCAATACGACCACGTCATCCACGATGCGCAGGATGGCATCATACTTGGCTTGCTCTTCCTTGCTCCACCGGTCAGACTGACCACGGAACGGCACAACGGCTATCACCTGCAAGTCCTTCAACTCGCATTGCAACGAAAGGGCGGCTTCTGCCGCCAGCAGGTCAAATCCCATTGCCATGCCACAATAGAAATACCGGTAGCCGTCGGCATACGCCTTGGCTATCTCCGATTTGAGACATTGCTTCAACTCCCTCCGCTTGGCGAAAGGTACGCTGCGGTGTCCGCTGAAGCATACGGACACTGCCTTGTCGTACTTTGTCATACTTTACCTTACTTTATAATGTGTGCGTGCGAGGAACATACCGCCAATAACACATGCCCCGAGCCTTTCGAGTTGGTTGGCATACTTGGCATAGCTGAGACCCTTGGTTATCACATCGTCAAAGACCAACACCATTTTGTTGTCGAAGAACGGCTCATCAAACTCAACGACATTCGCCTTGCGGACTTCATCCTCGTTCTTGCGGTTATCGTGGATGGTCTTACGCTCTCCGCATACCCTCACGTGCTCGTAGCCGTTTTCCGCTCCTGTCAGTTCACACACCCTGTGGCAGAAAGCCTTGTAGCGGAGTTCGTTGCTCTCGCTTGTGGATGCTGGAACGGGGGCGAAGACGATGTTCACGCAACCCTTGCCGTAGAGTGTCAGCATATTCTCTGCGGTGCGCTGCGCCACTTCCTCGTAGGCTCTTCCGTCCTTGAAGTCAAACACTAATTGTCTGTCGGCAATCTCCTTCTCACCCACATTGCGGATGCGTGCGGGATAGTATTTGCAGAACCAAGTCTGAGGCTTGTCTAACTGCTTTTGGATTTGATAGTCATTCTTGTGTGCCATTGCTCTTATGTTTTTTCTTCCCTTATTTCGGAGGCTTTTCCTGCCTGCCCAAGGGATATTTTTTGCTTTCCAAGAGTGATGGCGATCAAAAAGCCAAATCGGGAGCGAAAAATACGCTCTGCACGCAGAGGAAGATTTTTCGGTCAAATGCAATGGACGATTTGGTGTTTGAACAATCGCCAGCATTACCTTTGCAAAACAATATCCGCAGCGGCAAGGCAGGCGAAAAGAAATCTGTTATGTAAAAGAGGAAACGGGCGGGATGGCGTGGGGCGAAAGGACGATAGTTGATATGAGGGAAAAAGAGAAAATCTTGTAATAGGGAACGACATTGCCTTTTATCAGCATGGAGACAGTCCTACAAGCAGAGAAAACTATTGCCCTAAAAATGAGTTGGATAGTATTTTCTAAAAGTAGTATCGACTACGAATAGTATAATAGTCGAATAGTTTTTACTACCATACTACGGATAGTAAAGTCTGTTTATATGTAATAGTCAAGACTTGTTCTGACATTTTCTATACTATCGGACAAAAAAAGTGTCCGATGCCATCTGCGAAGATACGCAATTATTCTCACTCTCACAACCTGATGAGCCAATCACTTGCTCATCAGGTTGTATTTTCCCTGTATCCTGCAATTGATATCTCCTTGCCACCTCCATTCCTTCGAGGAAAGTCTGCATGGGTGTTTTCCCGAAACAGTATTTCCCGGAGTGCGTCCTTTGCGTGTTATAAGAGTTCATCCAAGTGTCAAGGTCTGCCTGCAGTTGTTCTATCGAGGTGTATATCTTCTTTCTGAAAGCGATGGCGTAGAATTCGTTCTGGACAGTCCTGTTGAAGCGTTCACAGATGCCGTTTGTCTGCGGGCTCTTGGCCTTGATCTTGGAATGGTCGATGTCCTCGATGGCCAGATACAGTTCGTATTCATGTGTTTCCCTGTTTCCGCAGTATTCGGTTCCCCTGTCCGTGAGCATCCTCATCAGTTTCAGGTCATGCTGCTCGAAGAAAGGCACTATCCTGTCATTGAGCATATCGGCAGCGACAAGGGCGTTCTTCCTGTCGTATAGCTTAGCAAATCCGATTTTGGAGTAAGTGTCAATGACGGTCTGCTGATAAATGTGTCCGACACCTTTGATATACCCTACATAATAGGTGTCCTGCGCCACAAGGAAGCCTGGATAATAAGTCTCTATTTCCCCGTGTGCCTGTTTCTCCGCCTTGGCTTTTTCCAGCGCGGCCACCTGGTTCTCGTCAAGCACGATGCCTTCCTGCTCCACCTTGGTCGAAGTGCCTTCAGGCGTTTCTGGAAGGTCTCCATATCGTGCCTGAGCCAGATGGAGCGCACTCCTCCGGGAGATACGAGTATGCCTTTCTTGCGCAGCTCGTTGGATACGCGTACTTGTCCCAAAGCCGGGTTGTCTATGGCCATCTGCACTACAGCCTGCTCTATGCGCTCCTCCACGCGGTTCTTTATCACCGGCTTTTTACGGGGAAATCTCCTGCAAGGGCCAGTTCTCCGCCCTGCTCGTACAGCTCCTTAAAACGATAAAAACTGTCACGGCTATAACCCATGATCTTGCAGGCTCGTGATACGTTTCCCAACTGTTGGGAGAGTTCAAGCAGTCCCAGTTTGTTCTTGATGACTTTTTCTGATGTGGTCATAACTTAATCTGTTTTATGTTACAAATCTACTCTTTTTATGCGTAACTGTCAGATTAAGTCTTGACTAATTCAACATAGCCAACAGACTCTCTCCTGATTATTCACAGATGACAACATCATCCTTGTACTCCGTCACTTCCTTGCCGTTGATGAGCTGGACAATGACCTCACAACCCAAGTCCTCGACAATCGTTCCCTCTGTCTGACCTCTTCGGGGATAAAGCAAGGTGCAGAAACACCCTACAACGCCGTCCAACTGCTCCATGTCTATCGTTGCCATATCCGTTCCTCCTTGTCAGCCGAATGTGATTGGATTGATGCAGAAATTCGTGTCCTCTGCCTCATACTCGTATTCATTGATGAAGTCAATCATCTTCTGTTCGCTTCTTCCGTCCTGTGAGACACCAGTCTTCTCACACCACAACTGGATAGCATCACCAAAGGTGGAGTAAGCACCCTCACAATCCTCAAAGAGTTCTCCGTATGCAGTGACGTAGCACTCTTCGGGGAAGAAGTCGTTCTCATCGTGCGTATAGAAGATGTCGCAACCTGGCTCAACCTCTCGCCAACTGATTGAAAGTTCATCGCCAAGTGCCTTGTTCACCTCCTCAAAGAACAAGTCGCATGAAGACCAAGCACTTTCGGTGTCAAAGGACAAGAGGGCATAATCGTCTTCCACGTTCTCCTCATACTCTGCCCAATAGATGTGTCCTCTCACCGAGATGCCTTTCTTCTCGTAGTCAATGCCATAGTGTTCTGCCAAGAGATACAGATACACATTATTACTGTTCACCTCCAACTCTTGGAGTGTGTTCCAAAGGTCTGCCACGGCTTTGCGTGAGCCTGTCACCTTGTACTGAGTGTCGCAAATGTTAGCCATAAGATAAAATTTTTATTTTCTTCCCTTATGTAGAACCAACTACCATCGGGATTGATTAAAGAATTATGTTGCCCCAAAAGGTGTTATGGCTCATCAATGCAAGGTTTTGCCGTCAAATACTACCTCTGCCACAATCAGAGCGTGGAGATTTCACGGACAAACCACAGGCACCGACCTTGCAGGATGAACGCCATGACAGGTACCTTTGCAACACAATTCTTATCAAAGCCCGATGGGGTGGTACATGGCAGACTGCATGGTACAGCAGTGTGAAGTGACGTTATAGGTGGAGATAAGGCTATAAGAGGTTTTTGCAGTCAAAGGAGAAAAGAGTCCACAAAGTGCAGTATCTACAGGACAAAAACACTTTAGTTTACCTTGGTTAGCTCTTATATATATGCTAACCTAAAGTAAACTGTATATATGTCCGTCTAAAACCCGAAAACCGTACGGGTCAGCTTACGTCAGAAACAGAAGTATAGAACCATAGAAGTGGTTCAAGAAGTCTTTCTTCCTTTGACTGCAAAATATTATCTTTGCACGAATCATAATTGCCCTGTAGGATTTAATATAATTTAACACTCTTTGTTGAATGCAAGGAAGAACAGCTTCAATATGCTGAATATCAGTAGTATAACATTGTGTTAACCCTTAATCTGTAGAAAAGGATGTTATCATACAAAGTAATGTCCATTTGTACTTTTTCTATATGGTTTTATACTTACATTTGCATATCATTTGTATCTTGATAACAGTAACTAACTGATTATCAATATACTTTATATTTGAGGAAGTCAAATGATTCCGATAAGTAAACAAATAATAAACAATAAGCAAAAGCGTGCAGCTCAATGAGTTGCATGCTTTTTGCGTTTATGGGGATATGCTTGCTCAAGGAGCATATTAATAGGGATGACGAAAGCTATTTGCTGGCATCTACTGGAGTGGAAAGTGAGTCTCATGATATGTGCATACCTTTCAAAATTAATGAAAGAATGTGTTATGATTTACATTCTTGTGACAAACTTTCTATCGCCCATTTGTGAATAATCTTGGGCAACTTCTCAGGCAAAGCCGATTTTTAACAAGCTACCGTATTATGTGCTTTGTCAACTTATCTTTTTTTTAATACGCTATTTACCACTCTGACAGAAGAGACAAGTTTATTAGTAGAAGTAAATACGTCTACATTCCACACATGCGATGAACGCCCTTTATGTACGATGGTGGCTACTGCTCGTACGGTATCTCCTTCATGTGCGGAGGAAATATGATTTCCACTGACTTGCATGCCCACAATTATTTCATCGGGCTGGCAAGTAATCATGGAGCCGAGTCCGGCAACGGTTTCGGCAAGTGCAAGGGTTGCGCCACCGTGCAGAATACCGAAAGGCTGACGGGTGCGATGGTCTACGGGCATGGTTGCTTCTATGCGATTTTCCGAAGCGTAGGTGTATTGGATGCCCAAGTTGCCCATCAGGGCATGGCGTGCTTGTGCGTTTAGCAGGTCGAGAGGTATTTCTGAGGCATGAACTTCTGCCAAAATCATTTTTTCAACAGCCTGGGCGACACCGTCTTCTTCGTTGGAAGCCGTCACGTAGTCGGCGCAAACTTTTACAGAGTCTTGCGAATGTCCCATGGCTACGCCTAAACCGGCTATTTGAAGCATGTTGACATCGCATACTCCGTCTCCAATGGCAATAACTTCCTCACGAGTGATGTTCAGATGTGACAATAAAGCACCTAAGGTGTTTGCTTTATCAATTCCGCATGGCACGACCTCTAAAAAGTATGGTTCTGAACGAAAAACATCCAAAGTTCCGTTTAAACGCCTTTTCCAATGCTCTTCCAATCCGGTCAATGCTTCTTCGTCGTCACTAACCAACATACATTTGCATGGTGCAAAGTCTATGGCTATGGAGAAATCTTCTTCCTTAATGATTTTCAGGTTATTCAGTTTGGCTTCGGTGCGGATATGTTCATTGTTGGGACTATCTGTCAATAGAGTATCATCGTGGTAAGTGAATATGGCGAAACCGTTTTTATGTGCTTTCTTCTCTAAATAAGGCAGCATTTCCGGGTTAATTCGTCGCTCAAACAAGATTTCTCCGTTTTGTGCGTTGATTATCTGACAACCGTTGTAAGAAACAATAAAACCTCCATAATTACCCAGTTCCAGTATTTTTGCTAATGGCATGAGACCGTATGTAGGTCTGCCGGAAGCCAATGCGATACGTGTTCCCATTTGTTGTACTTTAAGTAATGATGCAAGCGTGCGTTTGCTTATTTCTTTCTCATTGTTGAGAAGCGTTCCGTCTACGTCAAGAACTAATAATTTATATTTCATGGCGGTTTACTTTTAATTACGCTAACAAAGTTAATAAAATGGCAGTTAAAAACGACTGGATTTATTTTATTTTGACGAAACTTCTTGCAATGGTTTTTGTAGGCGGAATTCTTTGGGAGAGATATCGGTGTTTTTTTGAAAAAACTGTTATAAGATTGGTAGACATATCACATATATTCTTATCTTTGCGGCGTTTTGTTCTGTCTCCCTGTTCGGGGAACAGATGAAAAGGGAATCGGGTGAAAGTCCCGGACAGTCCCGCTGCTGTGAATTTCGTTGAGGGTGTATCATTCTTATGCCACTGTTCTATTAGGAATGGGAAGGCGATACATCAGGAATAAGTCAGAAGACCTGCAAAACAAAGTCGAAAAATTGTCCGTTCGAGGAAAGCGGGCAGTGCGTAAAATGTTTTAAGATAATCTTTGGATACTTTATGGTGATGAGGATTAAAGTGCAGTATATCTGCATGGCTTTTCTTTATGTAGGTGGCTTTCCCCTTTATGCACAAAAAGTTACTGATGATACAATTAGTGGTAAGACGCATTATATTGATGAGGTTACGGTCAAAGCTTCTGTAGCTACAAGGAAAGTGACGAGCACGACACCTGTACAAGTGCTTTCGCATCGGCAATTACAGCAGCAGGGTATAACCGATATAGCCGATGCTTTGCGTCGGTTCTCCGGTGTGAATGTAAAAGACTATGGGGGGGCTGGCGGTATGAAAACCGTTTCAGTGCGTAGTTTGGGTTCACAACATACGGCAGTGGCATACGATGGTGTAACAGTGACAGATTGCCAAAGCGGACAGATAGATCTTTCTCGTTTTTCTTTAGATAACATAAAATCACTTTCTCTGACTGTTGGTGACAATGACGATATATTTCTTCCGGCACGCACAGTAGCGTCTGCTGCTTCACTTCGTTTGCAAACATTATCACCTGATTTGACAGACAAAAACATGTATCTGAAAGCTGAAGTAAAGGCGGGTTCTTTCGGAATGGTAAATCCATCTCTGCGTTACGATCAGCGATTGGCGAGTCGAGCTTCAATGTCCTTTACTGGTGACTTTATGAGAGCCGACAATATTTATCCCTTTACTTTAGTGAATGGTAAGTATACATCAGAAGAGCGCAGGAATAATAATTCTATTGAGACCTATCGGAGTGAATGGAATATTTATATCCGTCCCAATGATCGTTCTGTTTTAGATGGAAAATTTTATTATTATAATTCATTCCGGGAATTGCCTGGCCCGGTTATTTTATATAATAATAAAAGCAATGAAGAGCTGAGCGAACAGAACTTCTTTTCTCAGTTACACTATCGAACTTATTGGAATAATAATCTTTCTTTGCAAGTCTATGGAAAATTTAATTGGGCGTCAACTCATTATCATGACGAAGGTGCGGAATTTCCGGGGGGTGAGTTGAACAATCTATATTATCAACGCGAATATTATGGCTCTGCATCATTGCTTTATGCTCCATTCACTGAATGGGCTTTCACTTATGCGGCAGACTATTCGTTTAATAACCTAAGTTCGAATACTTCTTCAGGAGTAAAACCTTATCGGCATACTGTGTTACAGAGCTTGACAGCACGTTACCAAACTCGCCATCTAACGATAACCGCCCTGATGCTGGGGTCTCTCTATATGAATGGTGCAAAGGTGGGCGAAAATGCCGGTAACTCTCGGCATCTGTCTCCTTCTGTTTCTCTGTCATGGAAGCCGTGGAAGCGAAAAGAACTTTATTTCCGTACTTCTTATAAAGATATCTTTCGTGTTGCGACTTTTTCCGAAAATTATTTTGACCGTTGGGGAAGTCGTGATTTGAAGCCGGAAGTGGCTTGTCAATACAATGTCGGTGGTACCTACGCATATTCTTCCACTTTATCATGGTTGAGCGATGTGGGCATTTCATTGGATGGCTATTATAATTATGTAAAGAATAAGATTGTGGCAATGCCCTACAATATGTTTTTTTGGACGATGGTGAATTTGGGACATGTTGATATTTGGGGAGCGGAAGCAAATGTGGATGCTATCTTTCGTATGGCTGTTCGTCATCAACTGCTGGCGGCGGTATCATATACTTATCAGTATGCTGTTGATAAGACTGATCCGTCTTCCGTCTATTATAAAGATCAGATACCTTATACGCCTGTACATTCCGGTTCTTTTTCGTTGGCATGGGAAAATCCTTATGTAAATGTATCTTTTCATGCCACCGGAGTAAGTAAACGCTATGCATCTGAACAGAATATCAAGGCTAATGAGTTGAAGGGATACATTGAGTGCGGAGTATCGCTTTATCGTTCATTTCGTTGGAAGAAGATAGATTGTTCGCTTCGAGGTGACATTCAGAATATAGGCGATAAGCAATATAGTATTGTGAAAAGTTATCCTATGCCCGGACGTTCGTATAAACTGACATTTAATATATCCATTTAATAACAAGAAAATTATGAAACTGAAAGAACAACTTAGAATGCTGGTTATTTTGCTGGCTATGCCTTTGGCTTTTGTAGCATGTGATAATAATGATGACGAAAATGGTGCTCCTATTGTTGCCGAGAAAGGCGTTTTTGTCTTCAATTCAGGTAATCAAGCTTCAGGCATAGATGGGACATTATCATTCATTGACGAGAAAACGGAAACGGTATCGAATAACGTGTTTGAGACGACTAATGAACGCAAATTAGGTTCAACAGTTCAGGATGGCGTTATTCTTGGCAATAATCTGTATATTGCTGTGTCCAAGTCAAATACAATTGAAGTAGTAAATAAAAATACATTGGTAAGTGTCGTTCAGATAGTCCCTACCCCAGCTCAGGGCAATACCCCTCGTGATATTGTGACAGATGGTAAATATGTATATGTATCTATGTATACAGGTGTAGTGTCACGTATCGATCCTTCAACAAATACTATCGATAAGACTGTGGCAGTGGGACCTAATCCTGAAGAAATGGTAATAGTGAATAAATCTTTGTATGTGACGAACTCAGATGGGAACAATTATAATGCCGGTTATGCCAATGGCAAAAGTGTTTCCAAGATTTCTTTGTCTGATTTTGTAGAAGAAAAGAAAATAGCGGTAGGCTTGAACCCGACTAAGATTACAGCAGACGCTTTGGGAAATGTACTTGTTTTATGTATGGGTGACTACTCTGCTACTCCTGCAACTGTATGGAAGATAAATGCTGAGGATGAAGCAACGAGTATGAATATACCTGCTACAATAATGGACATTAAAGATAATTCTTTATATGTAATCAATGCCCCTTACGGAGCTCCTTCCATAACCTATACTGTTTATAATACATCAAGCGGTGCGGTAGAAAAGGAGAATTTTGTTTCTGCTCCTGTTGATGCACCGGCTGGTATTGCTGTGCATTCGGACGGACGTATTTTTATTACTTCTTACACTTTGGTTGGTGGATTCGCTTCTTATAAGACTCCCGGTTACGTTAGTGAGTATTCTTCGGATGGGACATTCGTGAAAAAATATGATGTAGGTGTGGGAGCTGTTTCTATGACATTCCTTAAATAATCAATAATAATAATGAAATACTTTCCATTATTTTGTGCGATAGTCTGGATATTTTCAGCTTGTCAGGGTGGAAAGCAAAATATGGTGTCTTCACAAACCGGAGACACCATCCCTCTGCGCCATGCCGAGAACCTTACTTTAGTGGCCTATCCCGAATATACCGTCGCTACTTTGCGCAACCCCTGGGATACTTTAAGAACGCTACACACCTATATCTTAGTGCCTGCTGCCGAACCCTTACCTGCACATTTGCCGCAAGGTACGGTGGTGCGTACCCCGCTTTCCAAAGCAGTAGTCTATTCGTCGGTACATTGCGGATTGGTGAACAATTTGGGAGCTTTCAACAGTATCGGTGGTATCTGCGACTTGAAATATATCAAACTGCCAGTCGTGCAGGAAGGCGTTAAACGGGGAACTATTGCCGATTGCGGTGATGGCATGAACCCTGATATGGAAAAGATTATCGACCTGCATCCTGATGCCATTCTGCTTTCTCCGTTTGAAAATAGCGGTGGTTACGGGCGCATTGAGAAGCTGAATATTCCCATTATTGAATGTGCTGATTATATGGAAACTTCCGCTTTGGGACGTGCTGAATGGATGCGTTTTTATGGATTGCTGTTCGGTGCAGCTCCAAAAGCTGATAGTCTTTTTGCTGAAGTAGATAGCTGTTATAAGCGGCTCCAACATCGTGCTATGCTTTCGTCGGTCTCTCTGTCGGTTGTCAGCGAGCTGAAAAGTGGTTCTGCATGGTATGTACCGGGTGGACGTAGCACGATGGGACGTCTTTTTAATGACGCTTGTGGACGGTATGTTTTTGCGGAAGACAAACATAGCGGTTCCATTCCCTTAGCTTTTGAAACGGTCTTTGATAAGGCCGGTGATGCTGATGTTTGGATTATCAAGTACAATCGCGACCGCGATATGAGCTATTCTGATTTGAAAACCGATTATATTGGTTATACGGGTTTTAAGGCATTCAAAACGCGGAATATTTACGGATGTAACACTGCGAAAGTTCCTTTTTATGAAGAAACTCCTTTCCGCCCGGACTATCTGCTGGCGGATTTGATACAGATTCTTCACCCCGAAATAGGAGATTTGGGAGGTTTGCGTTATTTTTGCAAATTGAATGAGTAGAGGAGGAAAATATGGTATCGGATTAGGAATAGTAATTGCATTGCTGTTTGTTGCTAATCTGTTGGTGGGATCGGTTGCGATTCCCGTATCCGATGTCTTTCATATACTTCTTGGAGGTGAAGGCGGGAAGGCAAGTTGGCGTTTTATCGTGTGGGAAGCTCGTCTGCCTCAGGCCATGACAGCATTGCTCTGCGGGAGTGCGCTGGCTGTTTGTGGATTGATGCTGCAAACAGCTTTCAAGAATCCGTTGGCAGGTCCGTCTATTTTGGGCATTAATTCCGGAGCCAGCTTGGGAGTGGCGTTTGTGATGCTGCTGTTTGGTGGTAGCATATCGGCCGGTACTTTCAGCTTGTCCGGTTTCTTTTCCGTATTGGCGGGAGCTTTTGTTGGAGCTATGCTGATAATGGGACTTATTCTTTTCTTTTCTACGTTATTGAAGAGCAATGTCATGCTGCTGATAACAGGTATCATGATAGGTTACATCGCTTCGTCTGCAATCGCTTTGCTGAACTTCTTTGCTACGGCAGAGGGGGTGCAGTCTTATATGATATGGGGATTGGGCAATTTTGGAGGCGTCTCTTTGCAGCAGATGCCTGCTTTTGCATCGGTAACTGTTGCAGGATTGTTCGGTTCTTTATTACTGATAAAACCCTTGAATGCATTGTTGCTGGGTGAACGCTATGCGGAGAACTTAGGAGTCAATATCGGTCGTGTGCGCAATTGGCTGTTGGTCATCACCGGTTTGCTGACTGCCATAACTACCGCTTTTTGCGGACCGGTCGCATTTATTGGCCTTGCTGTGCCTCATATAGCCCGCATGATATTGCGGACTGCCAATCATAATTCTTTGCTACCCGTTACTATTTTGAGTGGAGGGGCGGTGGCTCTGCTTTGCAATCTGATCTGTGTCCTGCCCGGTGAGGCCGGTATTATTCCTTTGAATGCGGTTACACCGATTATTGGAGCGCCGGTAATCATCTATGTGATCGTCAGCCAAAGAAATCCGCAACATTTTAACTGATTTTTTCCCCGAAAACTCTTTACCGGAATAAATGTTTACTCAATCGTTTGCATAGATAACTGTCAGATTTAAAAGGATTATGCCATTTCATATTATTTTTTATTGTATTTTTGCCCCTGGTATTAGTTTTAATTTAAACAAAGATTGTGGCTATGAAATTACCCGAAGATCCGATGATGCTGTATAGCTTCATCAATATGAAGTTACGTGATTTTTATCCTTCACTGGATGCACTTTGTGAAGATATGAATGTAGAAAGAGACGAAATTGTCCGGACGCTGAAAACGGTGGGATTTGAGTATAATCCTGCACGAAACAGATTCTGGTAATTGCTGTAAGCTTATAAACAGAGAAGTTGGGGCTGTGTCTTGGCAAAGATACAGCCCCAACTTTTTGTTAATAAACGCCAAATATGCCCCTCCTCATTTAACTTCCCCGCTTTTTATCTTTCTAACCTGTAAAACCCGGTGAACTGATGATTAACGAAAACAAGATTCGACAAATATATAAATCCAATCGCGAGCAGGGCTTTCGGCTGTTGGTGGAATATTTTCAAGAACCGATATATTATTATATACGGCGTTTGGTGGTTCTGCATGAAGATGCGGAAGATGTGTTGCAGGAGGTTTTTATTCAGATATACAGGCATTGGGATCAGTTTCGCAACGAAAGTTCATTGAGCACATGGATTTACCGGATTGCGACGAATGAAAGCCTCCGTCTGCTGAACAGCCGTAAAAAGCGGGAAACAGTTTCCACTGAAGACATGCAGGAAAGTCTGATTTCCCAGCTAAGGGCGTCCGATTATGTGGATTATGAGAATGAATTGGCCGTCAAATTTCAGGAAGCGATACTGAGGCTGCCGGAAAAGCAAAGGCTGGTATTCAATCTTCGCTATTATGATGAACTTGATTATGAAGAAATAGCTCATATTCTGGACGGTAAGGTTGATGCGCTTAAGGTCAACTATCATTATGCGAAAGAGAAGATTAAAGAGTACATACTAAATAATTAAGACTATGAAAAAAGACTTTGACTTTGATGATATAGGAAAAAAGACACCTTATCGTGTGCCCGAAGGTTTTTTTGATGAGATGCAACGTGAGGTGCAAAAACGCACTTATGCTGACAAACCGGCAAATCGTCGCTTATGGATAGCTGCTTCCACAAGTATTGCTGTGGCTGCGGTGTTAATAGGCTTTCTGTTCATGCCGTTTCATTTCCGGCAAAATGATCCCGGAAAGACTGACTTGCAGAGGCCGGATACTGAAAATTATACGGCGGCAATATCTGTCGATAAATGGATTCGTGAAATATCGGACGAGGAGCTGGAAGAGCTCGTCAGCTTCTCCGAAAACGATATGTTTTTAAATTAATAGTATTGTCTTAAAAAGAAAAGTTTATGAAAACAAAATTTATTTATGCATTTCTGACATGTCTCGTGATGGGCTGCCAACTCAGTGTTTCTGCCCAAAATCAAGTGAATAAGGGTAAAAAAATGAACCGGACACCGGAGCAATTCATGGAACGCCAGACTCATCAAATGGTCAAAACGCTGATGCTGGATGATGCTGCCACTGCCAAATTCGTTCCGGTTTATCAGAACTATTTGAAGGAACTTCGGGAGTGCAGAATGATGAATCGTAAACAAACTCCTGCAAGGCAAAAGGTGGAGAAGCCGGGGGTAAAGCCGGAATCTAAGCCGTTGCTGACGGATGCTGAGGTAGAACAGCAGATTAAAGGACGTTTTGTACAAAGCCGTAAGATATTGGATGTGCGCGAAAAATATTATAATGAGTTCAGGAAAATACTCTCCCTAAACAGATTATGAAAATATATCAGACGGAGAAGAGCAATGCTAATAAGCTGAAGAAAGAATTTGACCGCAGAAAGAGACAGGCGGCTGTGCAAGGAAAATACAAACATCCGGTACGCTCTGCCCAAAAGTCCTAAAATCCTCTTAGGCAGTCTTCTGCAAATCGGCATATATTTCAATGTGACAATTGGGTATATGCCGATTTTTTTTAGAATAATTTATTAAAAAAAAGTACGAATAGCAATCTTATATTTTTGTTTCGTAGTATTTTAATATTTTTATTTGAGTACAACAATATTTTATTTACGTCTTTTAGACAAATGTAACAAAATCTTGTTAACCATTATGAGAAAAGACAAAGAAATGAAAAAAACTTCGAAACAAAATTGGGAGGGCTTCAAAAGGCGTACTCCTATTATTTTAGGACTATCGGCAGTATTATGTATGCCCGCTGTATGTTCCTACGCGAGTACAAACAATACGGTTGCCGGTGAATCAGTCCACTCTATTCTGCAGGGGCGTACTGTTACAGGCAAAATCCTAGATGAAACGGGAGAGCCGTTAATTGGAGTATCTGTATTGGTTAAGGGTACAACAGTAGGTACAATTACCGATATTGACGGTAATTATTCTCTGGAAATTCCTTCTGGTAAGAATATTCTCGTTATATCTTATATAGGATACAAAACACAGGATATTGCTGTGGGCAAAAGTAATCAGTTGAATGTTAAAATGGAGGCTGATACACAAGCGTTGGATGAAGTGATAGTTGTGGGATACGGTACAGTGAAAAAGCGTGATGTGACAGGTGCGGTGTCTTCTATGAAAAGTAAAGACGTCGTTATTGCGCCTACTAATAATGTGATGGAAGCTCTATCCGGTAAGATTGCGGGTATGGATATTATGAAAACCAGCGGGCAGGTAGGTGAGGATGATGATGTGAAGATTCTGCTGCGCGGTTCCCGTTCCATTTATGGTGATAACACTCCGCTGTTTATTATTGACGGTATTCCGGGGAATTATAATCAGATCAATCCTTCTGACATTGAAACCGTAGATGTCCTGAAAGATGCTTCTTCAACGGCAATCTACGGTTCTGCCGGAGCGAATGGTGTAGTTATTATTACGACTAAACGTGGAGTTGCAGGAAAGGCTACGGTTAATTTTGATGCCTATTATGGATTTAGCGGTACTCCTGATTTTTACCATGGAATGGTAGGAGACGAATGGACACGATATCAGCGTGAATCTTATAAATATATCAATGGGCAATATCCGGCTGATATGTCTGCTATTCTTACTGATCCTGTTAAATTGGAAGCCTATAATCAGGGAAAATGGATTGATTGGGTAGATGAGGCAGCAGGAAATACCGCTACGACCCAGAAGTATAGCCTGTCTGTAACAGGGGGATCGGAGAAGACAAAAATCTTTGCATCAGCTGCTTATACTCGTGAAGAAGGCTTGTTAAGTAATGATAACAGGGGTAAGTATGCGATGCGATTGAATATCGATCAAGAGATATTTTCATGGGCTAAGGTTGGTTTTACCTCAAACTTGACGTATACAGATAGAAATCAAGGGGTAAAAAACACGTTTACTAAAGCGCTTTCTGTATTTCCTTTAGGAGATGCATACGACGAGAATGGTAATATCAATCATGAGTATGCTCATAATGAATATTCCCCGTTGGGTGATTTTATTCCCGACCAGTATGTGAATAATACTAAGGGGACTTATATCAATGTAAATGGAAACCTTGAGCTGACTCCTTTGAAAGGCTTAAGCTTTAAATCAGTAATAAGTGCCACTTTGAATAATTCTCGTGCAGGAACATTTTTAGGTGCACAATGCAACGCTAATCTTCCGACTTATGCAAGTTCTCCGCATGCTTCTATTTTGAACTCATATACACGTGGATATACATGGGAAAATATATTGTCTTATAACAAGACAATCGCCGAGAATCATTCTATCGGAGGAACCTTTGTGACCTCTTGGAGTCATAATCAGGAGGAAAGCAATATGGCTGCGGGTAGCGGTCAGGATTTGGATGCGTGGTCATTCTGGCGTTTGACGTCAGCGACTTCTCCACATGTAGAATCAGATTTTGCACAGACTCAAAAAATGTCTTATGCCGTCCGTTTTAATTATTCATATAAGGGAAAGTATCTGTTGACATTCTCTAATCGTTGGGATGGAGTGTCTTGGCTGGCCAATAAATGGGATAGTTTTCCGGCAGCGGCATTGGCTTGGCGTATTTCTGATGAAACTTTTATGGAATCGACTCATGATTGGTTGAGCAATCTGAAATTACGTGTGGGGTATGGTGTTACCGGTAATTCGGGAGGAGTCGGTGCATACGGAACTCTTACCAATGCTATTATTTATTCCGGTTCAGGCATCAGTATCGGAGGTAATAATGCTCCGTTTGCCCAGTACACAGGTACCTATTCCAATCCTGATCTGGCTTGGGAGAAGTCGCACAACTGGAATGTCGGCATTGACTTAGGCTTTTTGAACAACCGTATTGACGGTTCGATTGAATGGTTCACTACAAAGACAAAAGGATTGTTGTTTAAGCGCACTTTACCCGTAACGACCGGTAATACCGGTTGGGGGCGCCCTCTAGATGTATGGGAGAATCTGGCTGAAACAAGTAATATGGGAGTTGAGGCAACCATTAATTCTCATAATATAAAGACTAAGGACTTTTCTTGGGATACGACGCTGTCGTTTACGTGGAGTAAGGAGAAAATCAATTCTCTGCCGACAGGCGATTTGATCAAAGAAAATTTGTTTGAAGGGCAGCCTATTCATGCCTTGTATGATTATAAGTATGCTGGAATCTGGGGAAGTAATGTTCCTCAAGAAACATTGGATGCTTATGGTGTGAAGCCGGGATGGGTGAAAATTGAGACACTTGACAAAGACGGTGACGGCGGTGTGCATAAATATGGCGAAGATGACCGTCAAATTTTGGGACATACTAATCCCGATGTCATTTTAGGCTTGAATAATACATTTACTTATAAAAACTTTGACTTTTCTGTCTTTGCAATGGCACGCTACGGGCAAACCATAAAAAGTAATTTGATAGGATGGTACAGAGCAAGTTCCGACCCTTCTATTAATCAGCCTGCCGGTGTGGATTATTGGACCGAAGAGAATCAGAATGCTTATTATCCGGTACCGGGTAGTGGCAAGGAGCAGAAAGTGATGTCGGCGTTGACTTATCGTGACGGTTCGTTTATTAAGATTAAAAATATTACTTTAGGATATACTTTGCCTCAAGTTGTTTCACGTAAGGTCTTGATGGAGAAATGTCGTTTCTATGCTACTGCGTATAATCCATTCTTATATGTAAAAGACAAGGAATTGAGAGGTACAGACCCTGAAACAAACGGTTCTGATTCGTTCCCGTTGTATAAGCAGTTTGTTTTTGGCGTAAATATTACATTCTAAATAAAAAGACAACAATGAAAACTAAATTGAAACATATATTTTTTGCGTCTGCATTGATGGCGGCTGCAACAAACTTTACGGCTTGTTCATTGGATGAAGTGAATCCGGGAGAGTTTACAATGGACTCTTTGGCAGAGACAGAAGAGACCTATGAAAAAATAGTAAACAACTGTTATTTCGCGATCGAACGTTACTTTTACGGCGCCAGTGGCGCCAGTGGAGTAGAGAGCAACAACTGGATGGCGATGACAGAGGCCACTACGGATTTATGGACTTACCAGCGTAATAAATCAACTTCATATACCCAGTGGTTTTGGTTTTATGCCGGTGCATCCCCAAACACCACTTATACGGACAATTTTTGGAGCGGCATCTATGACGGTATCGGAGCCTGCAACATAGCCATATCAAAAGCGTCAAAAGTACCGTTCAAGACCGAAGAAGCCCGTAATGCAAAGGTCGCCGAGGCTCACTTCCTGCGTGCCGTATACTATTTCAACGCTGTGGAGCAGTTTGGAGGAGTAACGGTTTTGACAGAACCTACTACGGAGAAGAACTATCATCCGGAACGGACAGAACCGATGAAAATTTATGAGGATATTATTCTTCCGGATTTGGAGTTTGCTGCTCAATGGTTACCGGTTGGCAATGATGCCACAACCACTACTCCGACCCGAAAAGCGGCTATTGGTTTCTTAGCTAAAGCCTATTTGCAGACGATAGAATATGATGCATCGAAGAAGTATGCGTCGAAGGCTTTGGAATATGCAAAGATGTTGATTGAAGATGCCGAGAAGGGGGGCGTGAAATATAATGCCCATTTGTATGCTTCGTATGACGATGTCTTTAAGGAATCGAATAATTATAATAATAAAGAAGCTCTTTGGAAGCACCGTTGGTTCTCAGGAAGCGGATCTCATGGCTCAAGTAGCGGTAATTACCGATTGAATAGAAATGATGAATATTTCTTGTGCAATCTTTTCAATTTCGGTGCGATAACCGATACACAGGATTTCCGTCTGTCATGGGAAGGGGGGCCTAGTGGTTTGTTTATGCCTACCCAGCATTTATTGAGTCTTTATGTGCAGGAGGATGGCACTTTGGATCCTCGCTTCCACGAGTCTTTTACTACGGAGTGGAAAGCTAATACTGCTTATACGTGGGATCAGGGCACTGTGAATAGATTTGATCGTGAAAGCAGTGTGGAAGGAAAGCAAATTGGAGTTGGAGAGCTGGCTGTGAAGTTCATTATGCCGCAAGATGAGGATTATGCGTCGGAAGTCACCGATAAATTGGAGAAAGGTTATTTGGTGGTTGATTATAAGGATGTGTACGATGATGTGAAAAAGAATGTGAAGATGACCTACTCATATACCAATCCAACGGAAGGCTATACTTCGGACGGGAAATCGGAAAACCTGTTTAATAACTTTTATCCCTCGCTGAATAAGCATAACAGCAGCAATTATTATGTTGCCAATGCAAATAAGAAACGTAACGGTAATCTGAATGCAACATTTATCATGCGTACTGCAGAAATGTATTTGATTGCTGCCGAAGCTGACATTTACGAAAATGGCGGTTCTAATGCGTTAGGTTATATTAATACGATTCGTAAGCGTGCCGGAGCAAACCCTTTAAGCGGTACTCCTACCATAAGCATGGTGCTGAATGAAAGAGCTCGTGAATTGTGCGGTGAGTATACCCGTTTTTATGATTTGAAACGTACAGGTATGCTGAAAGATGCTAGTTATCTGAAAGAAAATCATCCGGATTTAGCACAGTTCTTTAAACCGGAATATGGATTGCGTCCTATCTCCACTAATTTTACTTCGACTTTGGAAGGCGGAGGAAACTATTATCAGAATCCGGGATATTGATAAAAAACAGAGAGAGAATGTAGCAACTTCGAGGTTACTGAAAAATCCTCTTAGGCAGTCTTCTGCAAATCGGCATATATTTCAATGTGACAATTGGGTATATGCCGATTTTTTTGTGTCCGGGTTCAGAACTTCACCGGGGAGAAATTGTTGTAGGGGAATGTAGATAAGAAAGGATACTCCATGCGGTTGTTTCAGGAAATAAAGAATTGGAAAACGGTTCGTGGCTGGCATATTTGGAAGTTGAAGTTGGTGGATGCGCGGCTCTACTTTGTCAGTATGGTAGTGGGGCTGCTGACGGGACTTATAGCGGTTCCTTATCATTACCTGCTCTATTATCTGCTGCATGTCCGCAGCGGGCTTTTCGCTTCCCGTCCCGCTTGGTACTGGCATATTCCATTGTTCATGTTGTTTTGGGGGATCCTGATTCTTGTATCCCGGCTGGTCGGCAAAATGCCCCTTATCGGTGGCGGCGGTATTCCACAGACACGCGGGGCAATCAACGGGCGGATAACTTACCGGCATCCGTTCATTGAGTTGATATCCAAGTTTGCCGGCGGAATACTTTCCGTTTCTGCCGGGTTGTCGCTGGGGCGTGAGGGGCCTTCCGTACAGATAGGTTCCTATGTCGGTTGCCTCGTTTCCCGGTGGACACATATTTTGAAGGGCGAACGCAAGCAGTTGTTGGCGGCGGGAGCAGGGGCAGGGCTTGCTGCGGCTTTTGCGGCACCGCTGGCTTCTTCATTGATTGTCATTGAGTCCATTGAGCGTTTCGATGCACCCAAGACGGCTATTACCACACTGCTGGCAGGCGTGGTGGCAGGTGTGATTGCCACTTTGGTATTTCCCGTAAACCCTTATCATCTGATTGAGGTGTCGGAGCCGGCTTTGGCTTTTTGGGTTCAAATGAAGTATTTCCTCATATTGGCTGTCATCATTTCCATTGTCGGCAAGCTATATGCTGCAATTATGATTTCGTTTAAGCGGGTATACTCTGCGGTCAAGTCTCCGACATCCGTCAAGATGTTCTATCTGGTGTTGGTGGCCTACATCATCTCATTGATGCAGGTGAACCTGACGGGCGGTGGCGAGCAGTTTCTGTTGGAACAGGCGCAGAACGGCAGTACGGAGATGATGTGGGTGCTTGCTGTCATGCTGTTGCATTTCGGCTTCTCGGTGTGTTCCGTCTCTTCCGGGCTGCCGGGGGGAAACTTTATCCCCACTTTGGTCACAGGTGGCTTGCTGGGGCGGTTTGTGGGATTGATTGCAGTGAAGTACGGCATTATCGGACACGAAAGCGTCACTTATGTCATGTTGATATCCATGTCGGCTTTCCTGGTGGCTATTGAGCGCACGCCGTTGACTGCCATTGTTCTGATAACGGAGATTACCGGGCATTTTGAAGTTTTCTATCCATCGGTGGTAGTAGGCGGCCTTACCTACTATTTTACGGAACTGCTTCAGATGAAATCTTTCAATGTAATCTTGTACGAGGATATGGTTAGCTCATCCGATTTTCAGGAAGAGAAGCGGTATGCGCTGTCTGTGGAAGTCATGACCGGTTCTTATTTTGACGGCAAGGCGGTTGGTGAGCTGTCCTTGCCCGAACATTGCGTTATCATCGGTGTGCATAGGGACGGAAAAAACCTGGTCCCGGCGGAAACAAGTTTGATTCCGGGAGACCAGGTGCAGATTGAAATGGATTCACAGGACATAGAGAAACTCTATGAACCGCTTGTCAGTATGGCAAATATCTATTAAGCCAAGTTGCCTATTTCATCCAGATTCTTCTGAATGTCGTTATCGGTCAGTTCATAATTCTGCAAATCGCCGGCGAGGTATTTGTCATACGACGCCATGTCGATGAGTCCATGACCGGACAGGTTGAACAGGATCACTTTTTCCTCACCCGTTTCCTTGCATTTGTTTGCTTCGCGGATGGTGGCTGCAATGGCGTGGCAGGATTCGGGTGCGGGGATGATGCCTTCTGCCTGTGCAAAGAGACAACCGGCATCGAACGATTCGAGTTGTTTGATGTCCATTGCTTCCATATAGCCGTCTTTCAGCAGTTGCGACACGATGACGCCTGCACCATGATAGCGCAAGCCGCCGGCATGGATGTTGGCAGGAGCAAAGTTGTGTCCCAGTGTAAACATTGGCAGCAAAGGGGTATATCCGGCTTCGTCGCCGAAGTCATATTGGAATTTTCCGCGTGTCAGCTTCGGGCACGACTCCGGTTCGGCGGCGATGAAGCGCGTTTTCTTTCCTTCGAGGATCGTGTGCCGCATGAAGGGGAACGTAATGCCGCCGAAGTTGGAACCTCCGCCAAAGCAGGCAATGACCATATCGGGATATTCACCGGCCATTTCCATTTGTTTTTCGGCTTCCAGGCCGATTACGGTCTGATGCAGCGTTACGTGGCTCAGTACGGAGCCGAGTGTATATTTGCAGTTGGGGGTGCTTCGTGCCAGTTCAATGGCTTCGGAAATGGCTGTACCCAGCGAACCCTGATGATTGGGGTGGGCGGTCAGTATATCTTTTCCGGCGCGGGTGGACATGGACGGTGAAGGAGTGACCTGTGCGCCGAATGTCTGCATGATGCTGCGGCGGTATGGTTTCTGCTCATAGCTGATTTTCACTTGGTATACGGCGGCTTCCAGCCCGAAGAGGCGGGCGGCATAGGCCAGCGAGGCTCCCCATTGTCCGGCTCCGGTTTCGGTGGTGACATTCGTCACACCCTCCTGTTTGCAATAGTAGGCCTGCGGCAGGGCAGAGTTCAGCTTGTGAGACCCCATCGGGCTGACGCTCTCGTTTTTGAAATAGATATGCGCCGGGGTGCCGAGTGCTTTTTCCAGTCCGTAGGCGCGCACCAGCGGGGTGCTGCGGTAGTATTTGTACATTTCACGCACTTGTTCGGGAATTTCAATCCAGGCATCTGTCTGGTTGAGCTCCTGACGGCAAAGTTCCTGTGCGAAGATGGGATATAAATCTTCCGCTTTCAATGGTTGCTTGGTAGCGGGATTAAGCGGCGGCATGGGTTTGTTCACCATATCGGCTTGTATGTTGTACCAGTAACGTGGAATTTCGTCTTCCGGAAGAATGAATCTTTTTGTCTTGTTGCTCATAGTGGTTATAAAATTAAAAGTGATTCAGTGTCCAAATGTAGCCATTATTTTTAAACCAATTTCTTTTTTCCATTGTTTTTTGTTTATGAAGGTAGATTTGTCTAAGTTTGCCACGTCTCTTTAACCGGTATTTTTATGAAGATTTATCATAAGTTCCTTTTGTATCAGAATAAATGGATTTATCCTTATGTGCGTGTGGCGTTGAGGGTTATGACGACTTTGACCTATCTGGCATCCATTTTGCTTATTGTCGGGTTGGTGTACGAGCATGGGTTCAGGATTTCGGCTGCGGAAGCCCACCAGTTGCAGCGCTTGTATCATGGGGTGTGGATTGTTTTCTTGGCGGACATATCCTTGCACATTGCGTTGGAGTATAAGGACACGCGGCGGACTTTCAGCAGGCTGACGTGGATATTGACTTTTTTGCTTTATTTGACGTTGGTTCCGGTTGTGTTTCATCGTCCGGAGGTGGAAGGCGCTGTGCAGGCTGTCTGGGACTTTCTGGACGGCAGGATGTATCATCTTTCATTGTTGCTGGTGCTTTCTTTCCTTAATTTGTCCTATGGCTTGGTGAGGCTGTTGGGGCGGCGGACAAACCCTTCGCTCATTTTGGCTGTCAGCTTCCTTATCATAATACTGGTGGGAACGGGACTGCTGATGCTTCCCCGTTCTACGGTGTCGGGCATCTCGTGGGTCGATTCGCTGTTCATCTCCACAAGTGCGGTGTGTGTGACGGGGCTGACCTCGGTGGATGTGGCGTCCACCTTTACGACAACGGGGTTCGTAATCATCATCCTGCTGATTCAGATTGGCGGTTTGGGGGTGATGACGCTGACGAGCTTCTTCGCAATGTTCTTCATGGGCAATACTTCTTTGTACAATCAGTTGGTGGTGCGCGATATGGTCAGCTCCAACTCGTTGAACTCGCTGCTCTCCACGCTGGTCTATATCCTCGGCTTCACGTTGGCGATAGAGGGGGCGGGGATGCTCGCCATTTGGAGTGATATTCATGGCACGATGGGCATGGACATACACGAGGAACTGGCTTTCTCGGCTTTCCATTCCATATCTGCGTTCTGCAATGCCGGTTTCTCCACCTTGCCGGGCAATCTGGGCAATCCGCTGTTGCTGGCGGGGCATCATAATCCGTTTTATATATACATATCCCTGTTGATTATTCTCGGTGGTATCGGTTTCCCGATATTGGTGAACTTCAAAGATATTATTCTTTATCACATACGTCGCTTCTGGAGATTTCTGCGCACGTGGGAGTGGGATGGCCGCAGGTTCTATCATCTTTATAACCTGAACACACGTATCGTGTTGATTGTCACATTCCTACTGTTGGTGTTCGGTACGCTTGGCATAGCCCTTTTTGAGTGGAACGGCTCTTTTGCAGGCATGCCGGTTGCCGATAAGTGGACACAGGCGTTTTTCAATGCGGTTTGTCCTCGTACGGCGGGCTTTTCCAGTGTGGATCTGGCAGGCTTGGGCGTGCAGACGCTGCTGCTCTATCTTATATTGATGTGGATTGGCGGCGGTTCGCAGTCCACTGCGGGCGGCATCAAGGTGAATGCTTTTGCTGTGGTGGTGCTGAACCTTGTGGCGGTGTTGCGCGGAACGGAGCGGGTGGAGGTTTTCGGGCGTGAATTGTCGTACGACTCTATCAGGCGTTCCAACGCTACGGTGGTGATGTCGTTCGGTGTATTGTTCATATTCATCTTTGTGATCAGCATTTTGGAACCGAAACTTTCATTGCTTACCATTGCCTTTGAGTGTGTTTCGGCCATCAGTACGGTAGGTTCCAGCCTGAACGCTACCCCTTTGCTGGGGGACGACAGCAAACTGCTGGTGGCGCTCCTGATGTTTGTGGGGCGTGTAGGGCTGATAACCTTGATGCTCGGCATCATCAAGCAAAAGAAGCATACGAAATACCGGTATCCGAGCGGACAGATTATTATTAACTGATTTGTGGTTTATGATTCCGTAACCGGGACATCATGAACCGTAAGTCCAAAACCATAAATCTTATGAAGTATATCATTATCGGTCTGGGCAATTACGGCCACGTGCTTGCCGAGGAACTTTCTGCTTTGGGGCACGAAGTGATAGGCGCCGACATCAGTTCGTCCCGCGTGGATGGCTTGAAGGACAAGATAGCGACAGCATTTGTTATTGATGCAACGGACGAGCAGGCACTCTCTGTGCTTCCCTTGAACAGCGTGGATGTGGTGATTGTCGCTATCGGCGAGAACTTTGGCGCGTCCATTCGTGTAGTGGCTCTTTTGAAGCAGAAAAAGGTGAAACGCATCTATGCCAGGGCCATTGATGCCATACACCGTTCGGTGCTCGATGCTTTCGGGCTGGAGCGTATTCTGACGCCCGAAGAGGATGCGGCGCGCGGCTTGGTGCATTTGCTGGAGTTCGGTGCGGATATTGAAACGTTTCGCGTGGATGCCAACTATTATGTCGTGAAGTTCACTGTGCCCGAAAGGTTTGTCGGTTACAGCGTGAATGAATTGAAACTCGATAAGGAATTCGGGTTGAAATTGCTTGCCTTGAAGCGTGCCGAGACGCTGAAAAACTGCTTGGGCATCTCTTTTACGGAGCATGATGTTGTAAACGGACTGCCGGATGATGACCTGATACAGGCGGGAGACCGGTTGGTGTGTTACGGGCAGTATCGGGACTTCCGGAAGTTTTGGAAAGCGCTGTGAGTCAGTCTGCCACGAGGAAGAGCTGGGTACAGTACTTCGTCGTGGCAGACTGTAATTACAAAGTGAAATTATTCCAATGGTTTTAGACGGATGATGCCGGCTGAATTTTCAGGCATGATGAATTCGAATTTCTTTTTCACTATGCCGAGCTCCACAGTATGCGGAACTATCACTTCGGTATATGACACTTTTTTTGCATAACGCCATGCCATTTCCCTCATTCCCGGCCTTTCTCTCTTTCCCGGAGACACATTCTCCATGGGATCTTTGTTGTAGTCCGGATGGCTGGAATAATAGTTTTGGTCTTTCTGGTTCTTCACAGAGGTATCGTGTGACGAGATGAATTCAACAGCCGCTTTGTAGCATATTCCGGAACCGGTATTGACAGTAATGCGCTTGTTCGCGGCCTCTGAGTTCACGAACTTAATGTAAATCTCACCCGTGGAGGTATTGATGGTAGGGGATGTATATACGGTGGTGTCCGCCACATTCCCGTTCATTACATCCGACATGAGAAAAGCCCTGTCACCGGCTTTGGAGAACAGCTTCTGATAGTAGTAGTTGGAAGTCCGCCACATGCCCCGGTTGTCGAACCAGATGAGGTTAGAGTTCCACTTGTTGTAGCCTTTCTTGCAGAACAGAGGGGCATATGCAGCCATCACCACCATATCAGAATTTCTCTCCAGTCCGGTCCAGTAAGCAGCTTCGGCCAGGGTAGAAGCATAGGCATTGTTGGTACCGTTGTTGGCAAACTCTCCGACGAACACTCGCGTAGGTTTGTTCCGGTCATATGTATAGCCCTCAGCGCCGCGTTTCTTGCCTGGATTGTATCTGTCGCGGTTGGTGTAGAACCATTCGTCGCTTTTGTAGTAATGTTCATCAACTATCGTATTGATATAGTTGGAATCTATTTCCTTCATATTAGCATCGAATTCCTTTCCTGCATCAAAGGCTCCGGAGGTGGAAATAATGGTAATTTCCGGATGTTTTTCCTTGACCGCATTGTATATGATGCCGAAGCGTTCCCAGAAAGCGTTTCCTCTATTCTCGTTGCCTATGCCGAGATATTTGAGTCCGAACGGTTCCGGATGACCCATCTCGGCCCTCAGCGAACCCCATTTGCTGTCGACAGAACCGTTACAGAATTCTATCAGGTCAAGAGCGTCCTGAACAAATATGCTTCTGAACCTCTCTCTATCTTCCTCCGTATCGAGAGGGGCTATGTACTGATGTCCGGCAAACTGGCATGTAACGCCGTTGTTGAGTACAGGCAGCGGAGTTGCACCGAGAGATTCGGCCATGAGAAAATATTCATAGAAGCCCACATACTGCGAAGTCCAGTATCCCCAATGATTGCGGAATCCTATTCTTTCCTCCGGAGTGCCGATGGAGTTTTTCCAGAATACCTGTCCGAAATAGTTTGGACCTTCGGAAGCGCATCCGCCGGGGAAACGCATGAAGGTAGGATTGAGGTCGGCGAGGGCCTGCATGAGATCTTTGCGGAACGGGCCGTCCTTCCCGTCGTTCCAGAGTTGGGACGCTTCCGGAAGCAGAGTGACGAAATCAAGGTAGAACACTCCGGTGGTATCGGCAATGATACAGAGGCGGCTGTCGGAGCTGCGCAGAGCCTTCAGTCTTCCTTCATATTTTTTCCATTCATCGGTGATGCTTCCGAATGCGAGTACATTGGAATTGAGGTTTCCGTCCTTATCCTCAAGATAAACCTTGAAATCACCCTTGTAGGATTCTCCCCGGAGGTACAGCCCGAGATCATAGCTGATGTCCTTTACAGCCGGAATAGAAGGAGTCTGGGTATTGTTGGAATAGTGATATTCTTTGCCTTTTCCGTATTCTGCTATTCCGAATCCATTTGCGGCTATTCCGAACCCGTCTCCGGGGTTTTTCACCTCGAAACGTACGCTGTACTGCTTGTAACGCTGTTCGTCATCATATTTATCATTTGGGTCGAAGTCATAATGACGCTTGAGATTTTTCACGAGAGGTTTGTCGGCAACAGCCCTTGCGCTACCCCTTGCATCACCCTTGCGAACGATGGTCCAGCCGAAGAATACGCTGTCGCATACGGAGAACTCGTGTTCCGGAGCATCAGGCACATTGTATGCTTGAAAAGAATTGTTTTGGATAAGTTGTGCACAGATACCGCCGTCGAGCGAATTGTTTATATCTTCAAAGAATATTCCCCTGAGTGTTGGGCTGATTTCAATTCCGAGTTTCTTCGGCTTGAGGGTAAGCGTTCGTTTTTCTTCAGACTTGAATCCCTGAAGTTGAAGCATCTTGTCGGCGAAACGGTATCCGAGGAGCCTCATTCCTTCGGTACTGAAATGGAACTGATCGCCTGTACTCTCGCAACCGAGAGCTGAAATTATATGTGCATTCGGAAGTACCTTCGGGAGTTTCGGCATTATGCTACTGTTGAATGCTGCACATACGCCTCCCTGTTCTGCGTATTTGAGTTCCCCTGCAAGAAGAGGTGTCTGTTTGGGATTGAGATTGAGGTCCTTGCATAGATTGTCGTAAATCTTCTTGACACGTTCCGGCCAGAGGGGATCTTCCGAATTGGATTCACCCTGATGCATGAGTATCCCTTTGATAACTCCATCTTTTTGGGCAAGTCTTGCCATATTCACGAGACGCTCATAAGGGTTTCCGCCGTATTGGCTGACGATGTTTTTCATCCAGTCGCGCTCGTTGTCGATATAATCTTTATAGTCTTCCCTATCCCAAAGTTGGATTTTTGCTCCTGCTACAGATACGTTGATAACGCCTACATGGTATTCAGAAGGAAGAATATCAATCATTTTTCTTCCGAAAAAATCCACCGGACCGAGGTTGTTGCCTTCACGACAGATCGGAGGTATGGCAGTATACCATTTTCCCATCTCGCGCCCAAGTTTCGGCATGTCGACCGCAGCCATGAATTGGAAACGTGGATTATTGAAATCTTTGTCCTGCTCTGCCGGTACAGCTCCTGCTTCCATGTTGGACTGTCCTATACAAAGATAAATGAAAAAATTGGGGTCCGGTTTGCTTTCCGGAGTTGCAGAAGCCCTGAAAATCGGGAATATGGCAAGTACTGCCACTACAAGAAATAAAATTTTTCTTTTCATGTCGAATCTGTTTTAATTTGATGAGTGTTTTTTGTGTTATTTTGTGATAATGTCGATACAAAACTATCAAAAAAAAACAATCAGCAAGAGAAAATTCCAAAAAATATTCTTCGCGTATGCCTATGGAATGTTTAGGAGTTCTTCTTATGCTCTGAGTGCATTCTTCATACGGTAAATTGTCAGCTTATTTAGTACACCACAGCTATCAGGAGCGTATGTCCTGTTGCGTGATGACATGACAGATGTTTCCCGTTTTTAAACTTTGTAGAAAGATGTTTCCGTTATGAATTGAACCTGAGTCCTATGGGAGTGGGATTATAGCAATGTAACTTGCTCCTTTTGCTACTCCTATTAATCGTTTTATCATGTTAAAATATAGTGGGTTAACATTATTTTCCTATGGAAACTATTTATTGTCGGAAAATATTGCTTTCTTTGTAGCGTCAAACTAAAAAAGAAAGAATATGAAATATGTGATTATTGGCGGTGTTGCAGGCGGAGCCACAGCTGCCGCCCGGCTGAGAAGAATAGACGAGCAGGCTGAAATCGTTTTGTTGGAGAAAGGCAAATACATTTCGTATGCCAATTGCGGATTACCTTATTATATAGGGGGAGTTATTGAAGAACGTGGAAAACTGCTGGTGCAGACTCCTGAATCATTTGGACAACGTTTCCGCATTGATGTGAGAGTGGAGAATGAGGTTGTTGCCATTGATACGGAACGCAAAACACTGGCTATCCGCAAAGCCGGCGGAGAAGAATACGAGGAAACTTATGATAAACTTCTGTTGTCTCCGGGAGCTACTCCTGTGAAGCCTCCGTTGGAAGGCATCCATTCGGAAGGCATATTTACGCTTCGCAATGTGGAGGATACCGACCTGATCAAGTCCTACATTGCGGACAATCAGGTGAAACGCGCCGTTGTGGTGGGAGCAGGATTTATCGGGCTTGAAATGGCCGAAAACCTGCATCATGCGGGCATCTCTGTTTCTGTTGTCGAAATGGGCAATCAGGTTATGGCGCCTATCGACTTCTCTATGGCTGCACATATTCACCAGCATTTAATTCAAAAAGGAGTCTCCCTTTACTTAGAAGAAGGAGTCACGCACTTCCGGCGCGATGAACAGGGAATTACCGTCTTTCTGAAAAGTGGGAAAACGATTCCTGCCGATATGGTACTGCTTTCTATCGGCGTGCGTCCGGCAACGGGGCTGGCGCAGCAGGCCGGTTTGGAACTGGGCGAGACGGGCGGCATCCGGGTGGATGAGCATCTGGAGACTTCTGTCAAAGACATCTATGCCGTAGGCGACGCTATTGAGTATCCTCATCCGCTGACCGGGAAACCTTGGCTCAACTATCTGGCTAATCCGGCTAACCGTCAGGGACGTATTGTGGCCGATAATATGGCATTGGGCAATACAATCTCTTATGAAGGGGCTATCGGCACCTCCATTGCCAAAGTGTTCGATATGACGGTCGCTTCTACCGGGCTTGCTGCAAAGCGCCTGAAACAATGGGGAATGGAGTATCAGAGTTCGGTGACTCATTCCGCTTCTCATGCCGGTTACTATCCCGATGCATTGCCGCTGACCTTGAAACTGACCTTTCACCCGAAAACAGGGAAACTCTATGGAGCCCAGTGTGTGGGGTATGAGGGAGTGGACAAGCGCATTGACCAGATAGCGGGACTTATCAAACGTGGAGGAACCGTTTATGACCTGATGGAGACGGAGCATGCCTACGCACCTCCTTTCTCATCTGCCAAAGATCCTATTGCCATAGCCGGATACGTGGCTTCCAATATAATCAGCGGTGCAATGCCGGTGATCTCTTGGCGTGAACTGGCAGGGAAGAAGGACGGCATAATGTTGATTGACACCCGTACGCCCGAAGAATTCTCGTTCGGCACTATTCCGGGAGCTGTTAATATTCCGCTGGATGAGATGCGCGGCCGTTTGTCTGAGATACCCGAAGACAAGCCTGTCGTACTTTTCTGTGCAGTGGGATTGCGGGGATATTTGGCACAACGAATTTTGATGGGGCATGGTTACCGTAATACGGCCAATCTGATAGGCGGGTATAAAACATACTCTGCGGCAGTTGCTCCTGTGCCGGCTCCTGTGCCGCCTGCGGAAGTGTTGCCTGAGGAAGCGTCGTCTGCCACATCTGCTTCGCCACAATCGGTACAGGGCGTTTCTGCTAAAAAACCGCTGAAGATTAATGCTTGCGGCTTGCAGTGCCCCGGCCCCATTATGCAGGTGAAGAAAGCGATGGATAGCATTTCTCCGGGCGAACGGGTGGAAATAGTGGCGACCGATGCCGGTTTTGCGCGCGATGCCTCTGCCTGGTGTGCCACTACGGGCAATAAGCTGGTAGAGAAGAAAGAAGAGAAGGGGCGCTATACGGTACTGCTTGAGAAGGGAGATGAAACTTGCGCTTGTCCGTCGTCTCTTCCGGCAGCAGGTGGAAGGGGGAAAACTTTAATCCTTTTTAGTGATGATTTAGACAAGGCTTTGGCTACCTTTGTACTCGCTAACGGAGCTGCGGCAACCGGACAGAAAGTTTCGATATTTTTCACCTTTTGGGGGCTGAACGTATTGAAGAAGATACAGAAACCCCGGACGCAGAAAGATATTTTCGGAAAAATGTTTGGCATGATGCTCCCGTCCAGCTCTTTGAAACTGAAACTGTCCAAAATGAATATGATGGGGATGGGTAGCCGGATGATGCGCTTCCTTATGAAACGGAAAGGAATAGATTCTTTGGAGTCGTTACGTTCTCAGGCGTTGGCGCAAGGTGTTGAGTTCATTGCCTGCCAGATGTCTATGGACATGATGGGGATTCAGCGTGAGGAATTGCTGGACGAAGTTACGATAGGCGGCGTGGCAACCTATATGGAGCGTGCCGATAAAGCGAATGTGAATTTATTTATATAACAGGAATAATGGAAACTTTATGTAGGATCCGCGATATTTACCGGGCGATATCCGAGTTTGAGGTACAATTTATGCAAGAGTTTGATTTGTCATTGAATGAAGGGATGCTGCTATGTACCCTGCTGAATACGCCAAAGCTCACTTCCAGCGAGATAGCGGAAGCGCTTGGACTGTCGGCTTCCAATGCCTCGAAGATTATCCGTTCGGTAGAGGAGAAGAAGCTGATTACCCGTCTGGTGGGAAAAGCGGATAAACGCCAGATGCACTTTGCCCTGACGCCCGAAGGGAAGAACCGTATTACGGTTATAAAAAACAGTACTCCCGAAATCCCGGCTCTATTGCGGGAGATTGTATGACAGGGAAGGAGGGGCCGTTTATTCGTGATGATACGGCCCGCCGTTCAGTATTGTCATGGCCCGGTATAACTGTTCCACAAAGATGAGCCTGATCATCTGGTGGGAAAAGGTCATGCGTGAAAGGGATAGTTTCTCGTGTGCCGCTTCATAGACTTTGGGGGAGAAACCATACGGTCCGCCGATAATAAAAACAAGCCGTTTGTTTACGGTGTTCATCTTGCGCTTCATATAGTCTGCGAACTCTATGGAGCGCATTTCTTTTCCACCCTCGTCCAGCAATACCACCACATCACCCGGCTGAAGGGCTTTTAATATCAGTTCGCCTTCTTTCTCCTTTTGTACTTCGAAGGAAAGGCTTTTGGTATTCTTCAATTCGGGAATAACCTCCATTTCAAACGAAAGATACCGACGCGTACGCTGTATATAATCATTGATGGCTGTGATGAAGTGCTGTTCTACGGTTCGTCCTACGACGAGCAAAGTCGTTTTCATGTGAATTACTGATTTTCGTGCAAAAATAATTCTTTCCTGTGAGAATGCCGCCTTTCTCTGTGCATTATTTATTTCATCCCATGAGACGGAATAATCCGTCTCATGGGACAAATAAATTCATCTCGTGAGATGAAATAATCCGTCTTGCGGGACGGATAAATTCATTCCGCAGGACGGATTATCCCTTCCATGATGGCTGTGTTTATGGAAGGTTAATAAAATAAAACCGGCCTTTTTTCTTGTTATTTATAAGATTTGCTTACCTTTGCCTATCATTAATACTTGTGAAAATGAATAAACGAGTAGTAATATTATGGGTCTGTTTCTTTGTCTGGGCGGTCTCGCTTATGGCACAAGACGTGCCGGGAGGAGTGGTCGCCGCCTTTAAAAAAGGAAATTCTCAGGAACTGAACGGGTATTTGAGTGACAAGGTTGAGCTGATTCTTGAGGATCGCTCCATCAATGTAGACCGCCGGACAGCAGAGGGGAAGATGGCAGCGTTCTTTTCCGGCAATCAGGTTAGTGGATTCACAGTGAATCATCAGGGCAAACGTGACGAGTCGGGGTTCATTGTCGGCACGCTGACAACTGCGAACGGAAACTTTCGGGTGAATTGTTTCTTTAGAAAAGTGGCAAATAAATATGTAATACACCAAATAAGAATAGATAAAACAAATGAATAAGGAAGAAGAATTGATTGACAGGTTGATTGACCTGGCTTTTGCCGAGGATATAGGCGACGGTGATCATACCACCCTTTCATGTATCCCTGCTACGGCAATGGGCAAATCCAAGTTATTGATTAAAGAAGCCGGTATCCTTGCCGGTATTGAGGTGGCCAAAGAAGTGTTCCGCCGCTTCGACCCTGCGATGAAAGTGGAAGTGTTCATCAATGACGGTGCTGAAGTGAAACCCGGTGACGTGGCTATGGTGGTAGAAGGCAAGGTGCAGTCTTTATTGCAGACCGAACGCCTGATGCTGAACATTATGCAACGTATGAGCGGCATTGCCACCATGACACATAAATATGCCGAGAAGTTGAAAGGTACAAACACGCGTGTGCTTGATACCCGCAAGACAACTCCCGGCATGCGTATTCTGGAAAAAATGGCTGTAAAGATTGGGGGCGGCGTTAATCACCGGATCGGCTTGTTCGACATGATTTTGTTGAAAGACAACCATGTGGATTTCGCCGGAGGCATTGATAAGGCCATTACCCGCGCCAAAGAATACTGCAAGGAGAAAGGCAAGGATCTCAAGATAGAGATTGAGGTGCGCAACCTCGACGAATTGCAGCAGGTGCTTGACTTGGGCGGGGTGGACCGTATCATGTTCGATAACTTCACGCCCGAATTGACAAGGAAAGCCGTTGAAATGGTAGCAGGCCGTTATGAAACGGAGTCTTCCGGCGGCATCACTTTCGACACCTTGCGCGACTATGCCGAATGTGGGGTGGACTTTATTTCGGTAGGTGCTTTGACGCATTCTGTAAAGGGATTGGATATGAGCTTCAAAGCCTGCTGATAAAGGCGAATATAATACAGGGGGAAAGCCTCTCATAGGGAATACTGCCCGTTGTTGCAGGTCTATGAGAGGCTTTCCTTATTCTTTTTAACTTCTTTTTAGAGATTCTGTTGCAGCATTCTGCCGAGTGCTGCGTCTAACTAACAAACGACGCAAAGAGGCGTCCGTAAAACGAGCACTGACATTGGAAAATGAGATAGAACTGATAGAGGGCTGCCGGGCAGGAAAGGATTCCGCCCGAAAGGAACTTTACACTCTCTATTCCAGGCAGATGTTGGCGGTGTGTTACCGTTATACGGGCGATATGGATGCAGCGCACGATGTTTTGCATGACGGCTTTATCAAAATCTTCACCCGCTTTACGTTTCGTGGCGAATGTGCTTTGAGTACATGGGTGACAAGAGTGATGGTGACGCAAGCCATTGATTATCTGCGGAAGCAACACCGTTTCGGGCAACTGGTGGTAAACGAGGAGCAGCTTCCCGATGTGCCGGATGAAGCAAATGTTACTGAAAACGGAAGCCGGCTTACTGAAGAACAGTTGATGGCGTTTGTAGCGGAGCTTCCGGATGGATGCCGCACAGTGTTCAACCTGTATGTGTTTGAGGAGAAGTCTCATAAAGAGATTGCAGAATTGCTCCACATCAAAGAACATTCATCTACCTCGCAGTTGCATCGTGCCAAATGTATGTTAGCAAAAAGAATTAAAGAATATACAGAACATGAGAGAAAATGATGAAATAACAGGGTTGTTCCGTAGCCGTCTGGCAGGTGCGGAAATGACGGTGCGCGAGGGCTTCTGGGAGAAATTGCAGGAAGATGTGGCGTCTCCTGCTGCAAGCCGGAAGAAGGCGGCATTTCTTTCTCCGAAATATTATCGGATAGCGGCTGCCGCATCTGTTATATTTGTGTTGGGAGGCGTTTCGGCAGCTTTTTGGTTTTTCTCTCCGAAAGAAGAAATAAAGGATGCTTTCACACAAGTAGCGGCTTTGACACCGGAAGGCAGTTTGAACGGTGATGTGGCGCAGGAATCTTTCCCTTCTATACATCAGGCCGCTCCCGCCGGACTGAAACCGGGCGCACAACAGCCGGCAAGCGGAACTCCCGTAGGCATGACTGCCCAGTCGGAGGAGGAGAGCGGCTCTGTCTCCGTACGGCTTTCTATTACTATCAGGCAGCGTGTGCAGACCGGTGGCGATTATTTCAACAATAATGCCGCTTTGCAGGACGGTAATCCTTATCAGGAAGCCGACAGACAGGTTGATTCGGCTGCTGACGCCTTTTCCACTGTTTCTGCGGGAGAAGAGCAGGATGCTTCTTCTTTAAGGAAGCAACAGTCGCGTAAATGGGCGTTGAAAGCTGCTCTTGGAACGTCTCTGCCTAAGAGGAATCACAATATGCCGTTGACAGCAGGAGTGACGGTGGAACGTAGTCTGAACAACTGGCTTGCTTTAGAAACGGGTATTCAGTATAATCGCTTGCATGCCGACCGTACGCTGCACACTTTAGGAATTCCCGTAAAATTGAATATGACACTGGCAAGTACTCCGAGGGTTGATTTGTATGCTGTTGTGGGAGGGGCTGCCGAGAAATGCATTGCCGGGGCTCCGGATAATGGCTTTAAGGCGGAACCTGTCCAACTGTCAGTTGCGGCGGGAGTAGGGGTGCGCTATAAATTGAGCGACCGTTTCGCTTTATTCGCCGAGCCTTTGGTTTCCCATCATTTTGATACGGAGTCTGAAACTAAAACCTTGAGAACCGAACGTGCCACGAATTTGAACCTCTTGTGTGGAGTACGTATGACTTATTAACCTTAAAGACTGTACAATAAAATGAATACTTTCTGTAGAATATATAAATATGGCTGTGTGGTGCTTGCAATGGCTGCTTGTCTCGTTCTTGTGTCTTGTGGTGAGGCGTCACTGGATTATAATCATCCGGATGTGGAATTGTTCGTGAAACAGTTGCGGACAGGAAAATATTCGGCCCAGAGTCCTGAAGGGCTTAGTAACATTCCCAAGTTCGCCAAAGAGGATATTGAAGAACTGTTGAAGTATGCCGAAGACTTGACGGTGATACCTTCTTTCCCGTTGGCACCTGTGTCCTATTCGGCAGGTGGAAAATTGCGCTTGGGTGAATGTATTTTGTGGACGGTAGAGACTATCCGCTTGGGACATAATGCGTCAATGGGATGCAAAATGGTACACGTTGATGCCGAGAACTATGAAGGCATTTATTTTTTGACGGATGAGGAAGTGCTTGATGCGGCTGCCCGTTATCGTCGCTGGTGGGAAGGACGTAAATATCCGCGTACCATGTGGACGGTTGATCCATGCTATGACGAACCACTCTGTGGAAGCGGCTATATGTGGTGGTGAGTTTTCCCGTATGAGGGTGAGGTATGAAGTATAAGGTATAAAGTATAAAGAATTAATCGGGTGAAATATTTTATTCTCTTTTTAGGGTTGCTTTTTGTGGTAGCCTTTCCCCTTTACGCTCAAGAGTGGACACCGCAAGATTCTTTGCATCTGCGCCGGTTTCTCAGTGGTGAAGGAGAAGTCAGGCTGAATCCGGACGTGTTGAAGGAGATAGGCATTGATTCCCCTTTAGGTTCTCCGAAAGAGGATATGAATAAATCGTGGTTGGAGTTTGATTCTTCTTTACCTGTAATGCCTCAGATGCCGGAGAAAAAAGTAGTGCTTACTTTGCGCCCCTATACTGCAAATACCAAATATAACTGGGATCCGGTTTATCAGAAAAAGATTACAGTGAATAAAAACACATGGAGGAGTAGTCCGTTTTACGAATTGACCAAACTGAAAATTTACACCAACTGGGCTAAGCGTCCGTTGGATGCCGGACCGCGTGAAAGCGTCGAACAAATAGAAGCTACCGGACTGCGCTACATGGTGACTGAGCGTGCCAACAACATGGCGGTGGGCGGCTGGAGAGGAGTTGGAGGCGGCGGTATTTCGGGTGATTTTATGGCTCCCTTCACTAAGGATTTCTGGAATATAAAAGGGCGTAAGCGTCGGGCGCGTACGTTGGAAGTATTAAAAACTTATGGTGATTCCATTAGTGTCCGTCGTAATGATGCAATTATCAAATAAAATATCCTGTCTTTAATTTCTTAAATATTGAACTTTATCTCTCTTCCCCTTGTTCATAAAGATAAACCTTTAAAGGATAAACAATGGATAGAATAACTTCTCTGTTTGGGATAAAATACCCCATCATTCAAGGTGGTATGGTGTGGTGTAGTGGCTGGCGGTTGGCGTCGGCAGTGAGTAATGCCGGAGGCTTAGGCTTATTGGGTGCAGGTTCCATGCATCCTGACACGTTGCGGGAGCATATACAAAAGTGTCGTGCGGCTACGCATCATTCATTTGGGGTGAATATCCCTTTGATGTATCCCCAGATAGAAGAAGTTATGCAGATTGTGGCAGAGGAAGGCGTCCGCATTGTGTTTACGTCTGCCGGTAATCCTAAGTCGTGGACCGGATGGTTAAAGGAGCATGGCATCACAGTGGTGCATGTTGTTTCATCATCGCGTTTTGCCATGAAAGCTGAGGCTGCCGGTGTGGATGCCATTGTGGCCGAAGGTTTTGAAGCCGGCGGACACAACGGGCATGAAGAAACAACTACGCTTTGTTTGATTCCCTCCGTACGTGCGGCCACTACACTGCCTTTGATTGCGGCAGGTGGCATTACTTCCGGTGAGGCGATTCTTGCGATGCGTGCATTGGGGGCTGAAGGGGTGCAGTTGGGTACACGATTTGCCTTGACTGAGGAAAGCTCTGCCAGTAGGGTGTTTAAAGAGTATTGTTTGCATCTGAAGGAAGGTGATACCCGCTTATTATTAAAAAAATTATCTCCGGTACGTTTGGCGCGTGGCAATTTTCAGCGTGCGGTGGAGGCGGCTGAAGCTGTTGGAGCTACGGAAGAGGAATTGCGTATTCTTTTGTCGAGGGGACGTGCCAAACGCGGTATCTTTGAGGGAGACCTTGAAGAGGGTGAACTTGAGATAGGGCAGGCGGTTGCATTGCTTCATGAGAAAGGAATACAGACGGTAGGGGAGGTTATGCATGAACTGATAACGGATTATCAGCGTGCGTGTGAAACACTTGCCGCCAATATATATGAACGTTTAGAAATTTAAGTCCGGTGGCAGACTTTGACCCGGCAAAATAATTTTGCCTATGATGAGGAGCGGAAGTGATGCATAAGCCTGATTGCCGAATCTGAAAACGAACTTGATAGAATAAAAGCAGCCCGTAGGTTTTCGGGTGCAATCATAATATAAAAGCGAAGTGAAAAACTTCGCTTTTTTTGTTACTTTTCAATATTTCCATTTGTTACTAACCAATATTCCCAGTACCTAAATCAGTATAGCAGGAAAACTTCACTATTATTTGTCGGAAACAGAGGAGGGTAAGGGGGAGGTTTACGGTTTTGTGCCAAGAAAATACTTGAGATAGGGTAGCAGTTAGTTCGTCCAAAATGCACTAAAAACGGTTGTGTTGCGTTAACTTTATGGCGCGTTCATGGGCGTGTTTGTTCCATGTAAAGTGTAATTGTAATCGTATGTAATTAAAGATTGTATCATGTTCGTTGTTGGCTGGATGTCAGCAATTTAATTATAATGTAATAATCAAAGAACTATGGACAAGAATGGACTTTATGGTTTTATGTTATCCGTCATTACGGATATGGAGTTGCAGGGCCGTTACAGCACTGCGCATGTGTATCATTGTGCCTTGAAGTCTGCAGTGGGTTACGGAGGCACCTCGTTGCGGATTGAAGACCTCAGCCCTGTGTGGCTGCACAACTATCAGGAGCATTTGTTGCGTCAGGCATTGCTTTGGAACACGATTTCCACGTACATGCGCATGCTTCGTGCGGTGTATAACCGGGCTGTGGATTTGGGGCTTGCCCCTTATATCCCCCGTCAGTTCAAGAACGTGTTTACGGGGCGTCATGTCAATCACCGGCGGGCCTTGAAGAAGGAGGAGATCCGCTTGGTGCTGGTGAAAGGCGCGGCTGAAACTGCGGATGAAGTTAGAACTGCGGTTACATTAACGGCTGCGGATCAGGCTACGGTTACATCAACGGCTGCGGATGATGATCAGGATCAGGCTGCGGCTGCAACTGAGAGTACCGACGCAGCAGAAGCTACGGAACCCGTTTCCGCTTCCCGCTGCTCCTCCCGCGACCTCAACTGGGCGCGCGCCTGTCTGGAGCTTATGCTCCGTTTTCATGGCATGCCCTTCGTCGACCTTGCCAACCTTCGCAAGGTTGATTTGCAGGACGGCTACCTGACCGTCCGCCGCCATAAGACAGGCGCGCCCCTTCTTATCGCTGTCGATCCTGCCGCCATGAAACTTCTCCGGCTTTATGCGAGCAAGGACCCTTCCTCTTCCTACCTGCTTGACATTCTCGACGGTCGGCTTTTGGGCAAGGCTGCATATCTGGACTACCAGCATGTCCTGCGCCTTCTCAATTTGCGTCTGGGGCAGCTTTCGCGGCTCTGCAGGCTGGGCAATAAGGTTTCTTCCTATACTGCGCGTCACACGTGGGCCACTATTGCCAAGTCACGCGGGATTCCTGTTGCAGTGATCTCGGAAGCATTGGGCCATGCGTCCGTTTCCACTACGGAGGGCTACCTGAAACGTTTTGAGGATGATGAAATCAAAAGAGCGAATAAGGTAATAATAGATTATATCTTCGGGAAGTAGTTCTCCGGTTATGTAAATGCTATCTTTCTGTAATTCAGCACTCTATGCGGACGTTACTTCATAAGTAACGGATTGATATTTCGCTGCAAATATATACGTAATACTTGAAAAACCAAATAAAATCTCCTTTTTTCTCCACTTTTGCTATGTATTTTGTGTGATAAGCCGGAACTCAGCTTTTTTTTCCTTCATTATGGAGCTTTTGGGACATAGCTTTCCTTCACCTTTCCCTGAGTGAAAGATGAGAGAATATCGTGCATATAATGGCATATTATATACACATAAGTTACTGTACCGCCTTGTGCTTTCCTCTTCCCGCCTTTCTTCCCGCGTGTTTACTTCCGTTACTTATGAAGTAATGGAATTTTCCTTAATATAATAACCTACAATGTTGACAGACAAAACGCAAGCTGCCATCGCCGCCCTCCGGGCTGTTGCCTACTGTGTCCCGCATTCCGGCCCGGATGCCTCCCCTTCTGTTCCGGTGCGGATGTTGCGTGATTTGGAAGATTGCGGCCTGATCCGCCTTCTTCCGGGCGGCAATCCCTCTTCTCCGGGTTCCTATGAATTGTGCAGGAGCTTCTCCTCGCTCTCTCTCTACGACCTGCTGCTTGCTATCGGCGAGGGTGTCTTTCCGGTTTCCCCGGACGCTTCGGAGGAGCATATCCACCGGCGTTTCGGCTACGTTTCGGGCGCTTCGAGGCTCGGTGTCATTAACCATATGCTCCGCACGCTGCTTGACGGTGTCAGCCTGTCGTCCCTTTGACAAATAAACTTAACCCCCGATTTATGAAGTATAAGAGAACCCTTCAGTTGTTTGCCATTTTCCTTGCATGCGAGTTGTATGCAATGCTGTTCGCCGCTCTGGTTTACTCCTGCGGCAGGGACGGTGAGCGTGGCTCCGGTGCTGTCACTGCGTGTTCGTCTGCCCCGTCCGTCGGGGCTTTGAATGTGAATCTTTTAAACAATCAAACCATATGGGAATAAAAGCTCTGCTGCTACTGCCTGCGATCCTTGCCTTTCCGGGCTATCTTCATGGCGTGGCGGCCTTACCCGGCACTCTGCCGGGCCCCGATACGCTGTATCGTGATTCTACCTACCTCCGCGTGATCAACGAGGGCTCCACACGCCTGAACTGCTACCTGTCCTATCCTCAGGGCGGCTGGCGTGTGGAGAGTACCTACGGCAACAACTCCTCCGAACTTGCCCGCCTTGCCCGCTTCATCCGTACCTCACTTTCCGACAGCCTGATTTATGTGCGTGAGATCACCCTGACGGGCTACTGCTCCATAGAGGGCAGCTACGCCCACAACGAACGTCTTGCCCGCCGTCGCGCCAACGGTTTCATGAACTATCTTGATTCGGTATTCGGCCTTTCGAGGCGCTACCCTGTGAGGACATCCTACGTTGGCGAGGACTGGGAGAGGCTCCGTTCCCTTGCCGATTCCTGCGCATCGCTTCCCAGCCGCCGGGAAGTGCTGGAAATCATCGACAATACCGGTATCTTCGACGGCCGCGAAAGGAAGCTGATGGCCTTGCATGGCGGAGTTCCCTACAACTTCATGCTTTCCGAGCTCTTCCCCTTGCTCCGCCGGGTTGAGATACTGGTGGAATACGACCTCCACCGCATCATCGAGGAGCGCTACCGGCGCAAACTTAGCGCTTCCGAGTTGCAGGAGATCCTTGCGCATGAGCGTGCAGTGGCCGCCGCCGAGCAGGAACGCCTTGCCGAACTCCGCCGCTTGGCAGCCGAAAGTCGGCAACGCGCCGAGCAGCTGCGTCTTGCGGAAGAACATGCCGAACAACTCCGCCTGGCGGAGCAGCGCGCCGCCGAAGCCGAACAGGAACGCCTGCGTGCCGAGCAGCTGCGTCTTGCGGAAGAACGCGCCGAACAACTCCGTCGGGCGGAGCAGCGGCGCAACCTTGCCGTTCCCCTGTTCTCCATCAAGACCAACCTTTACGCCCTTTCGGGCATGACCCCCCGGTTTCTCCCATACCTCTTTCACTCCCAATCTTTCCGCCGAGTTCTTCTTTGCCGGGCGCTGGTCTGCCGTTGCTTCCGCCTCGTATGCCGACTGGTCCTACGGCAACGGGTCCTATTGGGGTATATCCGCTTACCGCCTTGAGCCGCGTTTCTGGCTGCGTTCGGGCGGCGTCTATCACCTTTTCTACGTGGGCGTCTACGGCCAGTCCGGCGATTTCGACAACCGCAGCACCTCCGAGAGCCGCCTTTCCTCCGGTACGGGCAACTGTACGGGCACCTATCTTGAAGGCGGCGTTTCCGCCGGCTGCCACTTCCGCCTGAGTGGCCGCTGGGGCATTGATCTGGGGCTTCGCGGCGGCTTCCGCAGTTCGGATGTCAACACATACGACGTGGAGCTTCCCTATCATTATTTCAACCGTAACTTCCGCAAGAACCGTTTCGGCCTGACGGGTGTGGACATCAGCATCGGCTACCGTTTCGGGCGCAGTGCGAAAGGAGGTGGGAAATGAGAATGCCAAATCTTGTCCTGCTGCTTGTTTCTGCAGCCGCCTTTGCGGGTTGCACCGAAAGGGAGCTGGACCATCGCGCTGCCTGCGGCCGGGTGGAGATAGCCCCCGTTTGGGACGGGCTGAACCGTCCCTCCGCCGCCGGTTACCGCTTCTATGGTGCGGACAACAAGCCGGCTCCGGTGGAAGGCGCCGTTGCGGAGGCATCCGCCGATTCCTTCTCGGTTGTCCTCCCTGAGGGCCGTTACAGTTGCCTTGCCTACAACACCGATGCCCAAGGCGTCACCTTTACGGGGCTGGACAACAGGCTTCTTGCGGAAGTCCACCTCTCCTCCGAGGCGCAGCCGGGCAACGTGTACAGTTGGAGCGTGGAGGAGGTGGAGGTCACCTCACGCGGTGATGTCCGCTACACGCCCGTTCCCCTCCGCCTTGTGAAACAGGTTGTCCTCCGCTTCCGGGTGACGGGTGTGGAGGGCGCTACGGTGCTGAACGGCACGCTGAACGGCGTCTATCCCTCGCTCTTCCTGCTTTCGGGCGATCCTCCGGAGCAGAGCATCAGGACGGCTCCCGAAACAGTGGCGCAGTATACCGCCACGCTGGTGCAGACCCGGAATACGGGTTCTCCTTCCTACACCGCTTCCGCCGATATCCGCCTGCTCGGCCTTCTCAATCCCCAAAAGGAGGAGGGGAACGGAAATGAAACGGCCTACGACTCCCGCCTGCACCTTTCTGTGCATAACTCCTCCGGTGAGGTGTACAGCACGACGGTGAACATGAACAAGTCTGTCTCCGAAATCATCGATTCCTACGGGGGTGAAATCCCTATCGACAAGACGATAGAGATAGATGTAAGCGTGAACCTGCTCGATATGGACCTTACGGCTGTTGTTCAGGGTTGGAAGGAAGGAAACGGAGAGATAATAATCATAAAATAATTAGTTGGTAATCCTTTTATATTCTTTTATCAATCAGTATGTTATGAGTTTATTTCAGTTTACCCTCAATAAACCTGTAATTTATTCCTAATAAACCGGCAGTTTAATCCTAATAAACTTGTGGTTTATTGACAATAAACCGACGGTTTATTTCGGATAAATGGACAGAATGAATCATAGAAATATTTTTAGTAGCATTTATTTAATATTAATTTAGAAAAAGAAGTAAGTTTAGTATGAAGAAAATTATGTTTATGCTTGTTGCCGTAGCAGCTATGGCAAGCAGTTGTACACAGAGTGATGTAATCGGGTTGTCTTCGGATGATAATGTTGAAATACGTGTCAGTGCGGGTATCACCTCTGCTGTGTCTCCGTCTACGAGGGCGGTAGTGGATGGGATGATCAATTCTAATTTCACTGAGAATTTGGATGTGGCGTTTGTGCGTGCCGATGAGGGAGGTTCTGGCTATGGGGACTACGGGGGGACTGCTTTGGTAGGTACCGTAGCGCATGCCGGTAAAACGCTGTCGTTTGCTCCTGCCGAATATTATTTGGTAAGCGGAAAGAAAACCAAGTTGATAGGCTGGTATCCAAGACGTTCCGGAGTTAGTTATACGCAAGGTACAAGAGTTGTGGATTTTGGTGAAATTGACGGTAAGACGGATTTGATGGCTACTGTTCTGTACGAGGGAAGTAAAGGTACAAAGATATCGTCTATTACTTTCAATCACTTGCTTACCCAGTTCAGCATAAAGGTTTATGCTCCTGATGCTGCTGCGCAGGGATTGTGGGGGACAGTGAGCTCCATTAAGATAGCTGAAAAAAAACAGACTTGTACGATAACATTGCCTGCGGCGACAGAGGCAGCCAATACAGCAGCCGCTCCGACTTTTACTGGTAATTCTGACTTGGATTTGGTCAATACTGACCTGACTACCAGCCCTGCAGCTACCATTAACTATCCCCTGACGCTGGGCGTAGGCACAGCTGCGAACGCTGCTCAGGCAGGCTATGCCATGTTTGCTCCGCAAACTACCGGTAATGTGGTATTAAAGATTGAGTTGTCTTCCGGTGTAACCCAGACTGTGAATGTCCCTGTTCCTACTACACCTGCACCCGCAGGTTTTCTTCATGGACACGCGTATGAAATCACTTTGAAGTTCTCGTCTTCGGCTATCACTCCTACCGTAGCTGTGGCTGACTGGGTACCGGTCACTAATACTCCTGAAGTTGAAATTTAATGTTTATACGCCATTGATTTTATGAACTATTCAGGGATGATAAAATACTTGCCGGCAGTCTTGTTGTTTTGTTCGTGTACGGAAAGCGGTCTTTTGTTGAGGGAGCGTGAACGTTTTGCAGTGCATTTCTCTGCATCGGGCATCGGCATGGAGGTCACCACGCGTGCTTCTTCGCCTTTGTCGGACAACACAACGTTGCGTATCCTCGCTTTCCGGCGTGTAGGACAATCTCCCGATTTGCAGGCGGATGAATACATGGGCGAAGGCACATACAGAGCCTCTTCGGGCAATGGCAGCCTGACACCTGTGCATTCTTTGCTGCTGCGTGCCGGTTCCTATGATTTCTATGCCCTTACCCCGGAAACGGCTACTGCTTCCGGGGGCGGCGGTGGCAGCGGTATTCCCGGCGGTGGTGGCGGCACCACTGCACCGCCGTACACCGTATCTGTGGGGCATGGCATGGACTATGCCACTTCGCTGACCGCGGGTAGAGCGGTGGATGAATCCAACCCTTCCGTCCCTCTCAACGACTTGGTTCGCCGTTGCACAAGGCTGGTGTTCGAGCTGTCGCCCAAAGCGGGCAATATAAAATCGGTGAATGTTGTGTCCGCCGGGCTCACCAATATGACTGCTGCCCCCCTTGCAGCGCCCCTGCATGCAGAGCTTCCCCTTGCGGGAGTGGCGCAGAGCGACGGCCTCACGATAGCAGGAGGCAGCTTCTCCCCGCCGGACAGGGATCTGAATACTTCCGCCGCTGCGGTGGTGCTGCCCCGCATGGCAGGTAAGTTCGATTTCGAGCTGGATGTGTCGTTCAACGGTATGGCTGCCGCAAAGTTTACGGCTGCCATGCCGGAGACGCTCGTATTTGCTCCCGGCACACAATATACGTTCACCCTTAAGATGAAAGGCAGCTCCATGCAGCTGACGCTGACGGTGGTGCCTTGGGGTGAGAGTGTAATGGGCGGCGATATAGGCGCTTCAGCTCCGATTACGGTGACTGTGGGGGCTTGGGAGAATGTGACTGTGCCGGGCGAAACAGGCGGTGGCAACCCCACTGTCAGTACGGGACAGTGGACCCCCAATCCCGACTTGACCGTCTTGTTCGGCAATTATGGCCTGAATACGATAAACGGTCTGCCCTGGGCCTCTTCGCAGACCGTACCGGGCGAAACGGGCGGCAATACGAATGTGAACTCCGGCAGTTGGGCGGGAACAAAGGATGTGCCTGCTACCACCGGTGATGGAAAACTATCGGGGAGTGATGATCCGGATACAGTATAAAAACATGTAGTGTATAAACATGTAGTATATAAACATACAGTATATAAACATGTAGTGTAAAAACATGTAGACATAGGATATGTAAGCATATAATATGTAAGCATACAATATGAAAGCATATAATATGAAAGCATATAATATGAAAGCATATAATATGAAAGCATAGGACATGTAAACAACATCTAACTATGTACAACATGTAAAATGGAAAAAAATGAAATAACAATTATGAAGATAACAAGTATTTTCGGGTTATGTATAGCGGCTTCTCTTTGCTTTCTTTCCTGTACGGATGGAGACGAGATTCAGCCGAACATAACTCCCAATGTCGCTACTATGCCTGTGAAACTTGCGCTCAGCATGGCTCCCATGTATGACACCGGGAGCGTCACTCGTGCACGCGGCGACAACTCGCTGGACTTGGTGCTGGGCGAGGAAGCGGGTAAAGCTCCGGATCATGCCGGGATGCGTTCCGCAACAGATGCCGGAACACATCCCCAAACACGCGCAAGCCTGACCGATGCCCAAGAAGAAGCAGTAAGCGAAATCTGCGTCTTTCAGTTCGATAACGCCACTAATACGCTGAAATACAGCGGATACATTGCCTTAGGAACAGGAACACTTACAACCGACCTCTCTCTGGCTACGGGAATGGGCGTGTGTACCGTATATGTGCTGGCAAACATGGGCGACCTGACCCCAAAAGTGGCATACGGAAGCTCACTGGCCGACTTCCAGAAGCTGGCAGCCGAAGTGACTTCGGGCAAAGGCACAGGTGACAACCTGCCTATGTGCGGCAGCAACAACAACTTCGACTCGAATACGGCCAACACGCTTGCAATCTCCCTGACCCGTTCGGTAGCCAAAGTCAGCCTGAACCTGACTACTCCGAACTCAGGCGACGTTTTCACAGTGAGTGCCATCAAGCTGATGAATGTGGCAAAGAAACTTCATTATGTAGAATCTGCTGCCACAGCTCCGTCCGCTCCGGCGGAACTTACCGACTATACGAGCAATAACTCTAACGCAATTACTTGGTACATCCCTGAAAATAAGGTGGGAACCACCTCCCTGTCCGATTGGAAAGACCGCTACGAGGGCAATGCACCCGCTACGGCTACGTACATCCTGATAGAAGGGAGTTATACCCCTCAGAATGGTACGGCCCGCGATGTTTCCTATGCCATTTATCTGGGCGCGGGTAACAACCCTGCCGATTTCAATGTGGCACGCAATACGAAATATACGGTGAATGCCATCATTAGAGGCACTAACTTGGACGACGGCCGCGTGCTGGTGGGCAAGGATTTGAGTGCTGCCGGCACTCGTACAGCCAATTGCTATGTGGTGAAAACCACCGATGCCAATAAATGGTATCGCTTCAAGGCCACAGTCCGCGGCAATGGCGCACAGACTGCGGCGCAGATTTCCTATACGGGAGCTGAAATACCTGCGGGAGCTGAGATTTCTCCCGTCAAGGCAGGCCTTGTGTGGGAAACCCGCGATAGCAATGGGACTGTTCACACACTGGACTACGTGGGCTATTCCCGCAACGGCTACATCGTGTTCAAGCTGGGCAGCGCTCCTGAGGGCAATGCAGTGGTTGCCGCCAAAGACGGCGCCTCCAAAATCCTTTGGAGCTGGCATATCTGGACAACGGCCGCGTTTGACGGGAATAGTATCAAGGTGCAGACATACGAGACAAAACCTCGTACCGTTCCTGCCTACTATGAGACCGTAACCAAACGGACTCTCAAAATGATGGACCGTAACTTGGGTGCTGCCAGTGCAACAGCTTCTAAGGTTGCAGCAGAGGTTATAAAGACGTATGGCCTGCTTTATCAGTTTGGTCGTAAAGACCCGTTCCCCGGACCGGGTGTAATGACAAGCACGAACAATGCAGAGTTTATTCCTTCTTATGATGCAAGCGGAACCTTGCTTGTGAGGAGATCTAATGAAATAGTAAATAGCAGCATAAGTACGGGCACAGATGCAGCTGCTATCGCACTCCAACTTGCCAATACAGTAGAGCATCCGTTGATGTTCATAAAACCTGGAGCTGATAAAGCTGCTCAGTACAGAGGTGACGGCAGTAATATTTCTTATAACTGGATTTGGGCAGCACACAGGAACACGCTTCCTTGGCAAGTATCCAATAAGTTGTGGGGTAGTGACCTTATTAAGACTGGAGAAGTTAAGATATTTGGAACGAAAACTGATATCAAGAAAACCATTTATGATCCTTGTCCTTATGGTTATCATATGCCCCCGCAAGATGCATGGACTAACTTTGTGACTGTTACCGATGAATATGAAGCGAGTTCCTCGGGCGGATATAATGTGCATGCAGATGATAAAGCCTCGGTAGCCTCATCAAATTTCACGAACGCAAGTTTTCCGGTATTTGGGCGTCGTTTCTTTACTACCGGGACTGCGGAAGCAACTGTGGATGGTGAAAGCAATGTGGCGTTCTATCCGGCAGTCGGTGGCCGTCTCGATGACGGGGCCATCGGCTGGGTTGGACAGAAACTTTTATATTGGTCGGCTTCGCCGTTTGATAATACTTCAATAACGTCGGCCAGGATGGGCGGCGCTTTCTATGGAACCACTCAATGGGTAGTTACTTCAGTTGATACTGCTCGTGGATATGCCTTCCCTGTGCGTTGTGTCCGCGACTGACAGTAGCAGCGCAACGAGATAACGCTATTCTATGTTTTTAGTTTATTCTCAGGGTATTGCTATTGATTGCCCTTATGGAACACCGGGGAGTTTAGAGGGCCGGGTTTTTCCTCGCCCTCGATTCGTTCTTTGGTTTTGGGCCGGATGAGGATGTGAATCACTGTCTGTGCTTATTTGTTTGTTTGAGAGTTCCCCTTTCCAAGCGTGGAAAGGGGAACTTGTGTATAGTGTGAAAATGAAATTCAGTTATTCTTTTGTCATTCGGAATGGAGTGGCAGAAGGATAACTGAATTTCTATGAAACGCAACCCTAAGTCTCTTCTTTAGTCTTTGGAGACGGGTTTACCCGCAACTTGCGTATTGGGCTGTTCTTCCCAGTGGAACGGCTCGAAGGTTGTGTTCGGGTCAATCCAACTTGGCTTCTTGGCAGCGTAGATAATGAACGGGGCAATCACCACAACAAGCGCACCGATAATCAGTACGGAGAACCATACGGCATTGCTACCGGTGGAAATCTGGCTTGGAGGGATGAAGCTCAGCACAAATGCAAGCAATGAACCACAGAATCCCAAACCACCGATGAACCACATCAGGCCGTTGCCGCCTTTGCCGATGCGGAACGGGCGGTTCAGCTTCTTCATCTTGTAGCGCAAGGCAATGGCTCCGGAGAACATCAGCATGTACATGATGAGATAAAGAATAACCGTCAGCTGTGACAAAATCTGGTAGAAACTCTGCACCGAAGGCATAACCACGAACAAGAGGCTCAATACGGTTACGGCTATACCCTGAACATAAAGTATGTTCTTTTGCACTCCCAGCTTGTTTGTCTTCTGGAAGAACGGAGGCAGATAACCCGCCTTGCCCACTGCAAAGATACCTTTGGACGGACCGGCAACCCATGTCAATACACCTGCCAGCACACCGAAAGCCAGCGCAACGGCTATGATAGGTGACAGCCAGGAAGCATGGATATAATGGAAATAATTGTCGAAACCCACCAGCAGGCTCTGCGTCAGGCTGATGTCTTTTGCAGGAATAATGACACCGAGGGAGAAAGTGCCCAGTACAAAGATTATGACTGTGATCAACGCACCGATGAATACCGCTTTCGGATAGTTCTTGGAGGGATTGTTTACATCCTTCACATGGATACCGCCCATTTCCATTCCGGCATAGAAGAGGAAGATACTTGCGGCAAGCACCACATTGTCAAAATTCGTCAGGTCAGGGAAGAAACTGCTGTGGAAGTCCATGTTGGAGTGGCCGCCCGTAGCGAGATAGACAATGCCCAAAATAATCAGCAGGGCCGCCGGAATGATAGTACCGACCATGCCACCCACCTTTGCCACTTTTCCTACCCAGCCCATGCCTTTCATTGAAATGAAAGTTGCCAGCCAGTAGATTACGAGCACCACTGCCAGCGTGTAGTACTTGTTGTTTGCCAACGACATGTCGTGCACATCGTTCATACCGATGAAAGCAATGGATACGGCACCGAATGTCAACACAGTGGGATACCAGATTGTGCTTTCAATCCACTGCACCCAGATAGCGAGGAAGCCGAGTTTCTTTCCGTAGGCTTCACCCACCCAGCGGAACACACCGCCTTGCTTGTCCTGAAACATGGCAGCCAGCTCAGCGGCGACAAGTGACGTCGGGATGAGAAAGACTATGGCTGCAAATAAGTAGTAGAAAGCCGAACTCATTCCGTATACGGCTTCGGCGGGCAGTCCGCGAAGGGATACTACTGCCGTCACATTCATGATTGCCAGGGTAAATACGCCCAGCTTTACTGTTTGTTTAATATTTGCCATAAATTAAGGTTTTAGGTGAAAAAATCATTCTTTTTGTAATAGTCCTGTTTTTCCTTATTACGCCTCTCTACCAGACTTGTTACATATACTGTGAAAATGGGAAACATCATCATCCCTAATGCCGCCAACAGAACGGACAACACCCGCCCGGTGGCAGTGACCGCTATGATATTGGAACCCACCGTTGTCACATCCATGAACGCCCACCACAAAGCATCGCCATAACCTGTTACCAAAGGATTGGTTCCATGCTCCATGACATAAAAGGCAAGACTTGAAAAGTAGACGGTAGCCAATAGCATTGTCAGATAGGACACGAACAAGCCCGATGCACGATTGTACGTCAGCCAGCCCACCACGATAGCCATTGCATATCCGCCCCGCACCAACGGGATGAAACGCAGCATATAAGTAATCTCAGGTGAAAATGTCCAACCCATGTAGGCAATGATATTCTGATAGGGAATGGCCACCAAAAGGAAGATGAAATGTGTGGCGACATAGCGCTTCCAGTTGGTTGCCAAAATCCATTCCAATACAAAATCAGCCAGAAACAATGCGCAAATCCATAACTGCACTTCCATGTACACCGATTGCTCGTAGAAAGGGATGCCTTTGAACGTGTCAACGGATATACTGATAACCAAGAACAGCGAAAGCAGCAAGATGATTACATGGAGTATGCCGTATATTCCTTTTTTCCGCACTATGAATTCTGATAGAGCTGTTTTCATATCTATTCCGTAATTGTCACATTGTCACCGTTGAATACACCCAGGCCGAGCCTGTTCATGATGAACCTGATAGACATTTGTGCTTTGACGGAGTTTCCGGCTTCATCCAGAGGAGGAGCGAAAGCGGAAATGCCCATTACACCGGGAAGTACAGCCATCACGCCACCGCCTACACCGCTTTTGGCAGGGATTCCGGCAGTGTACATCCAGTCGCCCGAATGTTCGTAGAAACCTACACTGGAAATCATGGAAGTGATTTTAGGCGCGAGTCCGGCTTCGAATACGTGTTGCCCGGTGACAGGATTAACGCCATTGTTGGCGATTGTTCCGGCTGCAATGCTCAGTTGCCCGGCTGTGACGCCCAACGAACATTGGCGGGTATAAAGGTCGAGCGCCAATTCCGGATCATCGTAGATACGGTCGTAGTTTTTCAATAGCCATGCAATGGAGCGGTTATTGAAATTCGTAGCTGTCTCCGATTGGTACAGCTCGTCGATGAGCTGTGGAGCAGAGCCGCACAACTCGGTGATGTTCTGTACGATGACATTCCATTTCTTGTCGGAATCACCCGTCGGCTGCACCATGGAACAAGCGGATATAGCGCCTGCATTGACCAATGGAGTGGAGGGGTGGTCGTTCTCCAATAAAATGGCAATGATAGAGTTGAACGGCAGGCCCGTTGCATCGGCGCCGATCATGTCCAATACTTTCTGTGCACCGTACTGGCGCAGGATGAGTATGGCCGTATGTACTTTTGATACGGATTCTATGCCGAAGCGGTAATCTGTATCTCCGATATTGATGGTCTGTCCGTTTGTCAGGCAGATGCTGAGACCGAACAGGCCGGAATCTATGTTGGCAAGGTAAGGGATGTAATCCGCATTCTTGCCTCCTGTTTGCTTTTTCACCTCATCATAGGCTTTTTGGGCAACTTCCCTGATCTGTGAAATTGATATTTTCTTTTCCATAATCTATATAATAATATGGAATAAGGAATAGGAGATTTGAGTTTCAGTCTCCTAAAGCCTTATTCGATATTTTGTTTAATGTATTAAAACAATAGAGCAGTGGAATGATAAGCTGATTCTTGCTTTATCATTTTTTGTGGCGTCTTCCGCCATGATTGAATATTTTGCTTTCTACCGGCAGATTCTTCTCCTGAGCCATGCGGGTAGGGGTGGGGTAGTCCAGCTTTTCCAGTTCGGCTATGGCATTCTTTATGTCGCCCAGCAGCATGTCTGCCATGTCGCGGCTGAATCCCTGACGGACAACGACACGCATCACAATATATTCCTCCAGTTTGGAAGGCAGCGTATATGCCGGAACCATCCAACCATGTTGTGAAAGTTTGTCCTGCAAGTCGTAGAGAGTCCATTTGGCTGTCTTGGCGTATTCCGGTTTCAGATACCAGATGAACAACGGATTCACCACCTCATTAGAGTAATTGACAAACGGAGCCATTTTCCCTATTTCATCATGGATGTACTTGGCTATTGTGAGTGAATTGTATTGTACCTCTTTGTAACCTTGAAAACCTAAACGGATGAATTGGTAGTATTGCCCTAAGATTTGTGCGGCAGGACGGGAGAAGTTCAATCCGACTTGGGTAATATTGGCACCGAGATAGTTTACACTGAAGGACATCTCTTCGGGCAGGTATTCCTTGCCTTTCCAAACCACCCATCCCAGACCCGGATACACCAAGCCGAACTTATGGCCGCTGACACTGATGGAGAGCACCCATTTCAGACGGAAGTCCCATTTCTTTTCCGGATACAGGAACGGGAGGATGAAACCGCCGCTTGCAGCATCCACGTGGATGGGAATGTCGTAACCGGTTTTGGCATTGTAGGCGTCGAGCGCTTTGTCAAGGGCTTCGACATCATCATTCAGTCCTGTCCATGTGACACCCTGTATAGGCACGATGCAGATTGTGTTTTCATCACACATCTTCAGGGCTTCTTCGGGGTCGAGCGTGGTCTTGTCGAGGGTCAAAGGCACTTCGCGCATTTCTATTTGCCACAACTGGGCAAACTTCTCCCATACCACTTGGAAACCGGTTGAAATAACGAAGTTCGGCTTGTCGAACGGCTTGCCTTGCGCCTGACGTTTTTTGCGCCAGCGCAGCCACGCGGCTACACCGCCCAGCATACATGCTTCTGAAGAACCGATGGCGAGTGCGCCTGTCTTCCACGTATCTTTTTCCGGAGAATTCCACAGATTGGCGACGATGTTGATGCACTTGCCGTTCATTACGGCGATGCGGGGATACTCGGTTTCGTCAATGTAGTTGATGTTGATGGCTTCGTTCATTAGCTTGGTTGCATATTCGTCCATATAGGTCGTGACGAACGTAGCCAGATTCAGGCGGGGCTGGGTTTGGGCAAAGGTCTCATCTTTCACCATCTGGTAAGCGATTTCGGGAGTGGTGGGCCCATCGGGGATTTTTTCCACCGGTGAGGGTTGTAACATACGGTTTGAACCGAATACGTCTGTTTTGGCATCTCCCTTTCTGAAATTCAAATCTTCCATATAACTATAAGTTTTTAAAGGTTTAGGCGGCGGGGACCTTCCCCGTCGAATTGTCCACAACAACGACCCTCGGAAAAGAAAGTTCCGGCGTTTTACATTATTTGGCGTTTATTAAATGGGGGAGAAATGAAAGAGGCCACAGAGTTTCTTATTCTTGCAAGAATGAGAAACTCTGTGGCCTCCGAATGTAAAAACCGTTTTTTTTATACTTTTATCTCGTCATATTTCATTCCAAATACATCTGCTACTGCTTTATAGGTCACTTTCCCTTCCACCACATTCAGGCCTAACGCCAATGCCGGATCGTCTTTGCAAGCCTGTTTCCAACCTTTGCAGGCTAAAGCTACGGTATAGGGCAATGTGGCATTGGTCAGCGCCATGGTGGATGTGAACGGGACAGCGCCGGGAATATTGGCTACTGCATAGTGCACAATGCCGTCTACGACATACGTAGGCTCACTGTGAGTAGTGGGGTGGGAGGTTTCAAAACAGCCACCCTGGTCAATGGCTACATCCACAAGTACGGTTCCGGGCTTCATCATTTTCAGCATGTCTCTTGTAATCAGGTGGGGAGCTTTATCGCCGGGAATAAGGACAGAACCTATCACCAGATCTACGGTAGGCAGTTCCATTTTGATGTTATGAAGTGAAGAATAGAGTGTTTTTACGTTTTTGGGCAATACTTCGCTGAGATAGCGCAAGCGTGGCAGATTCACATCTGTAATCATTACCTCGGCTCCCATTCCGGCAGCCATTTGTGCGGCATTAGTGCCTACGATGCCGCCCCCTAAAATAAGTACGCGTGCAGGACGTACCCCCGGCACGCCACCCATTAGTTTTCCTTTTCCACCCTGCGGTTTCTCCAAAAAACGGGCGCCCACTTGGGTAGCCATGCGCCCTGCCACTTCGCTCATAGGGGTGAGCAATGGCAATGAATGGTCTTCTTTCTCTACGGTTTCGTAGGCGATACATACAGCACCGCTTTCAATCATGGCTTCGGTCAGAACTTTATCGGCCGCAAAGTGGAAATAGGTAAATACCACTTGTCCCTTTTTAATCAGTTTGTACTCCGGTGCAATGGGTTCCTTTACCTTGACAATCATGTCGGCTATGGCATAGACGTCTTCAATGGCAGGCAGGATTTGCGCACCTACGGCGATGTAATCGTCGTCAGAGAACCCACTGTTTATGCCTGCTGTTGCCTGCATATATACCGTATGACCTTTCTTCACCAACTCGGCTACTCCGGCAGGGGTCATTCCTACTCGGTTCTCGTTGTTCTTGATTTCTTTGGGGACTCCGATAATCATAATGTCATCTGTTAATGGTTAAACATGCTGCAAGATAGCGATTTCTCTGTCTCATTGTCATTCTGTACCAGGTGTTTTACAACAGAAAATGCCGGGTTGTTCGATGAGGAAGGTGGCAGGATTATTCTTTTTTGTTTAGGCGGAGAGAACTATTCTTGTTATATTTGCATGCATTTAAAAAATAAGATATGGGCTATAAGAATATAAAACACTCTATACTTTTTTCTTTTTTATTTTGGGTGGGCAGTGTGCAAAGCGGGCATGCACAGGAAACCGCCGGGCAGGAAGCTGTTCCGGAGATGCAAACGGCTGTTTTCACTCCTCCTTTTGATTTCCCTATCACCTTTTCAGGCAATTTCGGCGAGATACGTTCCAACCACTTTCATGGCGGGCTGGACTTCAAAACCGGTGGTGTTATAGGCAAACCTGTGCATGCTTTGGCAGACGGGCATATCTCCCGTATCCGAGTGACGCATGGCTCAGGGTATGTGCTTGATGTGGATTATGATAACGGTTATTCCACTATCAACCGCCACCTCAGTGCTTTTACAGGCGATGTGGCCCGGAGAGTGAAAGAATTGCAGTATGAAAAGGAGAGTTGGGAAGTGGAGATCGTTCCCGAACCGGGAGAATATCCGGTAAAGGCAGGGCAGGTGATAGCCCTTAGCGGGAATACGGGATATTCTTTCGGCCCTCATCTGCATTTGGATATGATTGAGTCGGCAACAGGGGATTATATTGATCCGCTGCCTTTTTTTATGGAAAAAGTGAAAGACAACACTGCTCCTCATGCCGAGGGCATCATCCTGTTTCCGCAACCGGGCAAAGGGGTGGTAAACGGAAAACAGACGCGCCAGACCTTTCCGGTAAGTCCAGCAAAGCCTATCACAGCCTGGGGATTGATTGGAGTGGGAATCCGCGCTTATGACCATATGGATGGGGTGGGCAACCGTTATGGCGTGCATACCGTTATTCTGGAAGTGGACGGCGTGGAAGTGTTTCGCAGTGTGGTAGACCGCTTTGCTTACGAAGAAAACCGTTATATCAACTCATGGACACATGGGCAGTACATGAAATCGTTCGTCGAACCGGGCAACCGTCTGCGTATGCTGCATGCGTCTAGCGGCAACCGGGGACTGATAGAAATCAATGAAGAGCGTCCCTATCGTTTGGTATATACCTTGAGTGATGCTTTAGGTAACACCTCGAAAGTCCGTTTCACCATACAGGGCAGGAATACCGCTATCCGTCCGGTGGAGCATCGCGAAAAATATGCCTTCAAATGGGATAAAACCAATTATCTTCAGGAGCCCGGACTGGAACTGGTTGTGCCGCGGGGAATGTTGTATGATGATGTGTGGTTGAACTATTCCGTACGCGCCGATAGTGGCGACGTGGCTTTTACCTATCAGTTGAACGACCCCCGTATTCCCATGCATGGAGCGTGCGAGATGCGTATCGGCTTACGTCGTGATGATTTGGAAGATAAGTCGAAATATTATGTGGCCGGCGTTACCGCCAAAGGCGGAAAATATAGCGTAGGCGGGGTTTATGAGGATGGTTTTATGAAAGTCCGCATCCGGGACTTGGCCACCTATACGGTAGCAGTCGATACCGTACCGCCGGAGATCATTCCACTTAATCCTCAGCAATGGGGACGTACGGGCCGCATAGTCTTTAGAGCTAAGGACAAAGGGACGGGGGTCAATAGCTACCGCGGAACGATAGACGGGAAGTATGCACTGTTTGGCAAGCCCAATTCCATTAGTGGCAATCTGGTTTGCGAGCTCGACCCCGAACATGTGAAGAAAGGCGGTAGGCATACTGTGGAAATGACCGTAACGGACGGGTGCGGCAATCAAACTGTCGGGCAGTTCCATTTTGTATGGTGAAATAGGAGGGGCTGTATCCTCTGAAATCCCTTTATAGCATTGTGATATAATAAATTCAATAATAATTCAAAGTATGAAAAGATTAACTCTCTCCGTCATGTTGGTAGTGGCAGTTGTGGCAAACACTTTTGCCTGCACCAATCTTATTGTAGGTAAGAATGTATCTACGGACGGTTCTACAATTGTTTCCTATTCTGCCGACTCCTATGGATTGTTTGGCGAGTTGTATCATTATCCCGCAGGCATGCACAAGAAAGGCACATTGATTGATGTGCACGAGTGGGACACCGGCAAGTATCTCGGTCAGATAGAGCAGGCGCGCCAAACCTACAACGTTATCGGCAATATGAACGAATTTCAGCTTACTATCGGTGAGACGACTTTCGGCGGGCGTCCGGAACTGGTGGATACTACCGGTATCATTGATTATGGAAGCCTTATTTATCTCGGTCTGCAACGTTCGCGCACAGCCCGCGAAGCTATCAAAGTGATGACAGATCTTGTGCAGGAATACGGTTATTACAGCAGCGGCGAATCCTTTACGATTGCCGATCCTAATGAAATCTGGATTATGGAAATGATAGGCAAGGGACCCGGTGTACGTGGCGCCGTATGGGTTGCTGTCCGCGTGCCCGATGATTGCATCTCCGCACATGCCAACCAAAGCCGTATCCACCAGTTCGATATGAATGACAAGAACAACTGCATGTATTCTCCCGATGTCATATCCTTTGCCCGCGAGAAAGGCTATTTCGACGGAGTAAACAAAGATTTCAGTTTTGCAAATGCTTATGCACCGCTTGACTTTGGCGCTCGTCGTTACTGCGAAGCCCGCGTGTGGAGTTACTTTAATATGTTTACAGCTCGCGGCAACGAGTTCCTACCTTATATATTAGGCGATACGGATACCCCGATGCCGTTGTTTGTGAAGCCCAACCGCAAAATCTCCGTACAAGATGTAAAGAATGCCATGCGCGACCATTACGAGGGTACTCCCCTCGACATCAGCAGGGATTTCGGTGCAGGACCGTATCACACTCCCTACCGCCTTTCTCCTCTTTCCTTTAAAGTAGGCGATAAGGAATACTTCAACGAACGCCCTATCTCTACCCAGCAGAGTGGTTTTGTATTCGTGGCACAAATGCGTTCCACTTTGCCCGATGCTATCGGCGGCGTATTGTGGTTTGGTACGGACGATGCCAACATGACTGTATTTACTCCCGTATATTGCTGTACGGACAAAGTTCCCGTATGCTATTCGCGCGTGGACGGTGCAGACTATATCACTTTCTCATGGAACTCCTCTTTCTGGATTTTCAACTGGGTCTCCAATATGGTATATCCTCGCTATGACCTGATGATTGGCGATGTGCGTGCCACACAGACCGAGCTCGAAACAACCTTCAACGAAGCACAGGAAGGCATTGAGACCGCTGCTGCCAAACTCTTGGAGAAAGATCCGGCTAAAGCGAAAACATTCTTGACAAACTATACCAATATGACTGCCCAAAGCACGCTCGATGCATGGAAGCGTCTGGGCGAATTCATGATTGTGAAATATAATGACGGCGTTGTTAAACGTATGAAAGACGGTAAGTTTGAACGTAATTCTATCGGACAACCGGCAGGCGTGGTCCGTCCGGGTTACCCGAAAGAGTTTCTTGAAGAGTATGTCAAACAGACCGGCGACAGATATAAAATGCCTCAATGACAGTTTGGGCAAATGAGATATTTCGTTCATATTCTTAGTAAATACTGTACAGATTTGTGAATCTACGGTAAAAAAAATTAGGATATTTGAACTTAATCTTCTACATTTGTGTCTTAACAAACAATTGAAGTATTAACCTTTAAAATAGAAATAGTCTTATGGAAAATCAGGAACTGATTAAACAGGTCACTGAGAAAGCTGAAAAATGGCTTACCCCGGCTTATGATGCCGAAACTCAGGCAGAAGTGAAACGTATGTTGGAAAATCCAGATAAAACCGAACTGATAGAGTGTTTTTATAAAGACTTGGAATTTGGTACAGGCGGCTTGCGTGGTATCATGGGCGCAGGCAGCAACCGTATGAATATTTATACGGTAGGCGCTGCTACCCAGGGATTGGCTAACTATCTGAACAAATGTTTCAAAGATAAAGAACAAATTTCCGTAGTAGTGGGCCACGATTGCCGTAACAACAGTCGTAAGTTCGCTGAGATCTCGGCTGATATTTTTTCTGCAAACGGCATCAAGGTTTATCTCTTTGAGGATTTGCGTCCCACTCCGGAGGTTTCCTTTGCTATCCGTCATCTGGGCTGCCAAAGCGGTATCAACCTGACTGCAAGCCATAACCCGAAAGAATACAACGGTTACAAGGCCTATTGGGATGATGGTGCGCAGGTACTTGCCCCGCACGATACAGCCATTATTGATGAGGTAAACAAAGTGACTGTTGAGGACATCAAGTTCAAAGGCAACAAAGATTTGATTCAGATTATCGGTGAGGACATAGATAAGGTGTATCTGGATAAAGTCCATGCCCTTTCCATTGATCCGGAAGTGATTAAGCGTCAGAAAGACCTTAGCATCGTCTATACTCCGCTCCATGGTGCAGGTAGGGTACTCATTCCTGCTTCCTTGAAAGAGTGGGGCTTTGAGAATGTGCACTGTGTACCCGAACAAATGGTAAAGAGCGGAGATTTCCCGACAGTTGTTTCTCCGAATCCTGAAAATGCGGAAGCCCTTTCCATGGCAATCGAACTCGCCAAGAAGATTGATGCAGACATCGTAATGGCAAGTGATCCTGATGCAGACCGCGTGGGTATGGCATGCAAGGACGACAAAGGCGAATGGGTACTGATTAACGGCAATCAGACTTGCTTGCTTTTCCTGTACTACATCATCAAGAACCGTATCGCAACCGGCAAGATGCAACCTACGGATTTCATCGTAAAGACCATTGTCACTACCGAGCTCATCAAAGCTGTTGCCGATAAGAACAAGATTGAAATGATCGACTGCTACACCGGTTTCAAGTGGATTGCCCGCGAGATCCGTCTGCGTGAAGGCAAACAACAATACATCGGTGGAGGTGAAGAAAGCTACGGTTTCCTTGCCGAAGATTTCGTTCGCGATAAAGATGCTGTTTCGGCCTGCTCACTGTTGGCTGAGATTTGTGCTTGGGCAAAGGATCAGGGCAAGACACTGTATGACATCTTAATGGACATTTATGTGGAATACGGCTTCTCTAAAGAAACTACCGTTAATGTGGTGAAACCGGGTAAGAGTGGTGCAGATGAAATCAAGGCCATGATGGATAATTTCCGCGCTAATCCGCCGAGAGAAATCGGTGGTTCTGCCGTTGAGCTGGTCAAGGACTATAAGACGCTGAAAGCTACGGATGCTCAAGGTAACTCAACAGCTTTGAATATGCCTGAAACATCAAATGTTCTCCAGTATTTCACAGTAGACGGCACGAAGATTTCCGTTCGTCCTTCCGGAACGGAACCCAAGATTAAATTCTACATTGAAGTGAAGGGTGAAATGGGATGTCCCAAGTGCTACGGCAGTGCCAATGCTGAAGCTGAAAAGAAAGTGGAAGCAGTACGCAAATCACTCGGTATCTAAGAAGGTTTAATTCTTACATATAGGAAAGGTGCAGGTGGCAGAAGCCGCTTGCACCTTTTGTGTTTTCTGATGGTAAATGTGTGGTGGTTCCGAATGTATTAAGTTTCTTTTATATTCTTTATGCCAGTCTGCAAATCCATTCTTCGTTGAATACTGTTCTTATATGCGACAGAGGTCAACAGTTAATAGATAGTATGACAGATTGCGGTTGCACGCCAATTGGTTGATGTGAATGAGAGTCGTTTCATTCGTAGTTGTTCGTTTGCGAGTGCGTGTTTTCCGCAATCTGTTTTTTTGTTTCTTTTCCCCTTTGAGTCTTTAATGCTTTTAAAACTCTTTGGTTCCTTACCTCTTTAGTTGTTGTTTTCCAGCCACCAGTCAATCAATTTTCGTGCAATGCTTAGCTTGCGTGGAATTTCCGGCAGGTTGTCTTTGGAATAGAATGAGCCGGAACTGAGTTCGTCGGCTTGCAGCTTGATTTCCCCACTTTCATAGTCGGCAATGAAGCCCACCATTAATCCGCTGGGATAGGGCCAGGGCTGGCTGCCGAAGTAAGTGATGTTCTTCACCTTTAGTCCGGTTTCTTCCATGACTTCCCGTTCTACGCATTGCTCCAAAGTCTCGCCAGCCTCAAGGAAGCCGGCTACCAGTCCATGAAAAGTGCCGCGGAAGTTGCGTGCATGTACCAGCAGTATCTCTTTACCTTTCCGTATCAGTACGATGATTGCCGTAGATACGGGAGGGTACATTTCATTTCCACATTTCGGGCATTTCTTCATGATAGGGGTTTGCTGTTCCATAGGAGTGCCGCATACGGGGCAGAAACGGCTATGCTCGTCCCAATAGAGTATCTGGAATGCCTTTCCGGCGGACAGGTATTCGTCTGCGGAAATGTAGTCGTACGAAGCCCGCAAGCCTATCATTACCCATTCTTCGGTTTCTGCGACGGGCTGTCCCGTAGCAAATGCACGCACTTGCTTACCGTTGGGCGGGAATACGTCGTGTATATTGCTTCCGCTTTCCGGTGCCAAGGGGGGATTTATGCTGACGGGTACGCTGTATTTTATCTCTCCTTTTTTCGTATATCCTTTCTTCAATAGCAGTTGGTCATTGAAGAAGACGAACCACTGCGTGGAGGGTTTGATTTCTGTTGAATCTTCCATTGCTTGTTATTTTTTTGGGGGGATGAACACGAGAACACAGAGGTACAGAGATTCTTTTCAAAGAGATAAAGCATTAATTTCTGTGTCTTTGTGCCTCTATGTTCGCCCCCTAAATTTCGTTTGCTGTGTCTTTTTCTTGCCGCACATAGACCGTTGACCTTCCCATCCCGCGGCGGCGCAGGAACCCTTGCAGGATGAATTTGTTCAGCTCGTCTATGGCGGCATGTCTGGTCAGTCCGCTCAATTGGATGTATTCGTTTTTGTTGATGCATACATTCCGTTTGAGGAACAGTTCCAGTTCGGCTTTTCTTGTATCTTCGGTGGTCTCTACTGCTTTTTTCGATTTTTTGGTAGTGGAGTGTACACGTTCCAACGTCATTTTCTTCTTGATGTTGTTGCGGAACGTGCTGCTGATGCGCAGGTGTACGTTTTGGAATTGGACGGATTCGGAGCGGATTTTCTTTTTCTCGTCGTCGGTCTCACGCAGGCATTTCAGTGAAGTGCTGAAGAATCCGAGTTCTCCCAGCTCCACGATGTTTCCGTTGGCCAGCAGGTCGCAAAGTTCGTCGATGCAGGCATCCAGTGCTGCCCCTATCACATTCTTGGGCAGATGTTGGAATATAGAGACATGTTCCACAAACTCCTTTTGGGTATAAGTCCCTTTCGGGCAGATACGTGCATGGAGTGATTTCTTGTCTTCTTTCCCGTCAGGCGAAGGCGTTTCGTAAAGGTCGTAATACGCGCTCATAAGATATCTATTTTTGTTTATAGCGATAAACAGTTCTCGTCGCTTCGGGGAATTATTTTTGTCGCTAAGCGGATTAATTTTCTTCTTCCTAAAAACTAATCGTCCGACAACTGTTGCATTATCGTTCGACAGTTGTTTAATTATCGTCCGACAGCTGTCGGACGAAACAGAAACGGGTATGGGACGATTAATTCTTAGTGAGCAAAGGTATAAAATATTGTGATACGAAAGGTAGTGTTTGGGGAGAAAAAAAATCCCCCGTTAAGGACGAGGGAACCTAATGTTTTCACAACGGAATAATCCTTATTGTGACTTGCTTCATTTTAGTATGGCAAATGTATAAAATAAATATGGAAATACAATACTTATATTAATAAAAAAAATACCTTTGAAGAGAATACTCAAAATATGATACTATGAAAACAATACTTGGATTGGATTTGGGAACCAATAGTGTAGGATGGGCTGTAATAAACTCTGTAATTAAAGAGCAGGCCGAAAGAATTTGGATAGAAACGGCCGGAAGCAGGATTATTCCGATGGATGCTGCTGTATTGGGAGATTTCGACAAAGGGAATTCTATATCGCAAACATCTGAAAGGACACGACTCAGAGGGGCTCGCCGGTTGCGCGAACGTCAATTGTTACGTCGTGAACGATTACATAAAGTGTTGAATATTTTAGGTTTTTTGCCCAATCATTACTTAGAATATATTGATTTTGAGAAGCATCCCCGGAAAATTCTTAGCCGATGCCGAGCCTAAATTAGCGTGGGTAAAAGATGAGCAAGGGAAATATACTTTTTTATTTCAAGCTGCATTTGATGAAATGTTGGCGGATTTTGCAATACATCAGCCTTCATTGGTTTCTGGTGATAAAAAGATACCTTACGATTGGACAATTTATTATCTTCGCAAGAAAGCTTTGACAGAAATGATTAGTAAGGAAGAATTGGCTTGGATTCTTTTGAACTTTAATCAGAAACGCGGTTATTATCAACTTAGAGGAGAAGAGGAGGAAGACAATGCCGGGAAATCAGTTGAATTTTATGCGTTGAAAGTGCTGACAGTGGAAGCGACTGATGAAAAGAAAGGCCGGGACGTATGGTATAATGTACATTTGGAAAACGGTTGGATATATCGTAGAAGCAGCAGTGTGCCTTTGGATTGGGAAGGTCAGGTAAAAGAGTTTATTGTAACTACTGACTTGAATCCGGATGGTACTCCGAAATTAGATAAATATGGAGAGGTAAAGCGTTCTTTCAGAGCTCCTAAGGAGGATGACTGGATGTTGATAAAGAAAAGGACTGAAGCTGACATTGCCAATACTCATAAAACTGTTGGAGCCTATATTTATGATACTTTGTTGCAGAAACCGCAACAAAAAATAATAGGAAAACTGGTGAAGACGGTGGAGCGGAAACTTTATAGGGACGAACTGAGCTTGATATTGCAGAAACAGTGTGCTTTTCATGCTGAGTTGCAGGACAGAGCTTTATATGCGAGGTGTGTTGAAGCATTGTATCCGAGCAATGAAGTGCGACGGAAGAATATAGCCAATCGGGATTTTGTTTATTTATTAATGGATGATATCTTGTTTTATCAAAGGCCGTTAAAAACCAAAAAGTCGTTGATAGCCAATTGTCCTTACGAGGAGAATGAATATGTAGATCGGGAAACGGGCGAAATAAAAAAGGCTCCTTTAAAATGTATAGCCAAATCACATCCTCTTTTTCAAGAGTTCCGTTTGTGGAATTTCCTTTCTAATATTCGGATATACCAGAAAGAAAAAGAAATAAATGGAACTTTACATCTTGATGTGGATGTGACAGCAGAGTTCCTGAAAACAGAGGATGATTATGTGGCATTGTTTGATTGGCTGAATTCTCGGAAGGAAATATAACAAAAGACCTTCCTGAAATACCCTAAATTTGGATTGAAAAAGGAAATCAGTAATTATCGGTGGAATTATGTAGAAGATAAACAGTATCCGTGCAATGAGACACGGCATGCTATTCTTTCCAGTTTGGAAAAAGCCAATGTCTGTATTGATTTCTTGTCAAATGAGAAAGAGGTAGCTTTGTGGCATATTCTATATTCTGTAAGTGACAAGCAGGAAATAGAGAAAGCTTTACGCACTTTTGCGGCAAAGAATGGGTTGGATGAATCTTTTGTGGAAGCGTTTAAGAAGTTCCCTCCATTCAAATCTGAATATGGGGCTTATTCTGCCAAGGCGATAAAAAAAATGTTGCCTTTGATGAGATGCGGAAAATATTGGGACGTGTCTTCGATTGATGATACAACCAAAGAAAGAATCAAAAAGATTGTTACAGGTGAGTATGACGAGAGAATAGCCGTCAAGGTTAGGGATAAGGTGATGAACTTATCGGATATTTCTTGTTTTAGGAGGCTTCCATTATGGCTGGCTTGTTACATTGTGTACAATCGTCATTCGGAGGATAAAGAGGCGGTCAAATGGGAAAGTCCTGCGGATATTGATGCTTATTTGGCTTCTTTTAAGCAACATTCATTACGCAATCCTATTGTGGAACAAGTGATAACCGAAACATTGCGTGTTGTACGGGATATTTGGAAGCAGGTGGGGAGAATTGATGAAATCCATATAGAGTTAGGACGTGAGATGAAAAATCCTGCGGATAAACGTAAAAGAATGACTGCGCAGATTTTGGAAAATGAGAATGCCAATCTGCGTATAAAGGCATTGCTTGCTGAATTTATGAATCCGGAATATGAGATAGAGAATGTCCGTCCTTATTCACCAAGCCAGCAAGAAATCTTGCGGATTTATGAAGATACGGTTTTACATGCCGAAGACCAATTGCCTGAAGAGATAGATGCAATATTGAAAAAGTTCAATAGCAGTAAAGTGCCGACCAAATCAGAGTTCCTGCGTTATAAATTATGGCTGGAGCAGAAATATCGTTCGCCTTATACCGGTGAGCTGATACCTTTGGGCAAGTTGTTTACTGCTGCTTATGAGATAGAGCATGTCATTCCTCAATCCCGCTATTTTGATGATTCATTTTCCAATAAGGTGATATGTGAGTCTGCTGTGAATAAGTTGAAAGACAATCAGCTGGGATATGAATTTATCAAGAACCATCATGGGCAGAAAGTTGAAGTGGGTTTTGGAAAATCGGTCGAAATCTTTTCTGTGGATAGTTACGAAAGATTTGTAAAAGAGCAATATGCCAAATCTGCCGTGAAAATGAAAAAATTGTTGATGGATGATATTCCCGAACAATTTATAGAACGGCAGTTGAATGATAGCCGGTACATCAGTAAGGTGATTAAGGGACTTTTGTCAAATATTGTTCGTGAAAAGAATGATAGCGGTGGATATGAACCGGAGGCTGTTTCCAAAAATATAGTAGTTTGCACAGGAAGCGTGACGGACAGGCTGAAAAGGGATTGGGGAATGAATGATGTCTGGAACAGTATTGTATATCCCCGTTTTGAACGTTTAAACTCCTTGACTGATACTCAGAGTTTTGGGCATTGGGAGAATAAAAGCGGGAAGAAAGTCTTTCAAACGGAGTTGCCTCTTGAATATCAAAAAGGATTCAGCAAGAAACGCATTGACCATCGGCATCACGCTATGGATGCAATAGTGATAGCTTGTGCTACGCGGAATCATGTGAACTACCTAAGCAATGAGTCTGCAAGCCGGAATGCGAAAATCTCTCGTTATGATTTGCAAAGATTGTTGTGTGACAAGAACAGGGCAGATGATAATGGCAATTATAAGTGGGTTATAAAGAAGCCATGGGATACTTTTACGCAAGATGCGAGGGAGGTATTGAGCAAAATAGTGGTTAGCTTGAAGCAGAATTTGCGCATTATAAATAAGACAACTAACGTTTATAGGCATTTTGATGCAACTGTGAATCGTGTTTATCAGAAACAGAAGACCGGTGATAGTTGGGCTATCCGTAAACCGATGCACAAAGATACAGTCTTTGGAGCGGTGAACCTGAGAAAAGTAAAAGTTGTGCGATTATCGGTCGCCTTGGATACTCCTGCCATGATTGTTGACAAAAGAGTGAAGAACAAAGTGTTTGAACTGCTGTCTTATAAATATGATAAGAAGAGAATTGAAAAATATTTTAAAGAAAATGCTTTCTTGTGGAAAGAACTGGATTTGGCTAAAGTTGCAGTTTATTATTTTACAGAAGCTACGACAGAGCCTTTGGTCGCAGTACGCAAACCTCTCGATTCAACTTTCAATGAGAAGAAAATAAAAGAATCGGTAACAGACACCGGTATACAGAAAATACTTCTAAATCATTTGTGTACAAAGGAAGGAAAGCCCGATTTAGCATTTTCTGCGGAAGGCATAGAGGAAATGAACCGTAATCTTTTGCAGCTGAATAATGGTAAAAGTCATCAGCCGATATATAAGGTGAGGGTGTATGAACCACGTGGAAATAAATTTAGTGTCGGTGTACTTGGTAATAAAGGGACTAAATGGGTGGAAGCTGCCAAAGGAACCAATTTGTTTTTCGCTATTTATATAACGGAGGATGGAAAAAGAACGTATGAGACTATTCCTTTAAATGTGGTTATAGAGCGTGAGAAACAAGGACTTGTTCCTGTTCCGGATAGAAATGAAAAGGGAGATAAACTGTTGTTTTGGCTGTCTCCTAATGATTTGGTATATCTGCCAACTGAAGAAGAACGGGAATTTGGTAGGATAAATGAGCCGATAGATAGGGGGAGGATTTATAAGATGGTAAGTTGTACAGGAAATGAAGGGCATTTCATTCCTGCAAACGTGGCTAATCCGATAGTACCTGTTATTGAGTTGGGCAGTAATAATAAGGCACAAAGAGCATGGACTAATGAAATGATAAAAGATATTTGTATCCCTATTAAAGTTGATAGATTGGGTCATATTATAGAAGTTAAGTATAGAATAGATGAATAATATAAAGTTATTTCAAGAAAAAAAGATCCGTTCCGTATGGAACGAGGAAGAACAGCAATGGTGTTTTTCTGTTGTAGATGTAGTTGGTGTATTGACCGATAGTGTGAATCCTACAGACTATCCTGAATTGGCCCAAGAACGTATGAAGGAACTCTATGAATAGAAAGGTTATCCCAAAGATTGGATTGACAAGCGTTTGAGAGGTATTGCCATTCGTTAGAGTCTGACGGATGAGTGGAAGGAAAGGGGAATTACGGAAAAAAGTGATTATGCTATTCTTACGGCAGAATTTCTAAAGCAACGTTTGGACTGACTCCCTCAGACTATAAGATATATAAAGGACTGACAAAGAAAAATCAAAATCTTCGTGGCCACATGTCTGATTTGGAACTGATTTTTACGATGCTTGGTGAGATAAACAAGTGGCACAGCGTGGCGGAAACATTGCTGGGGTGGCTCGTGAGCAAGCCGAAAAAGAGTTGGGTGGTAGTATTGTTTCTCCTGAAAAATTTCTATCGGATTCCGATAAGCAGGATGATACTTTAGAACTTCCTTTCTTTGAAAATAATGAATGAATAATTATAAAATCTATATGCTATGATTAAGAAAACACTTTATTTCGGAAATCCTGTTTATCTGTCTTTGAAAAATGCTCAGTTGGTGATAAAATTGCCGGAGGTGGTGAAAATCAGTGCTTTGCCCGAAGGGTTCAAGCAAATGTCCGAGGTAACTAAACCTATAGAAGATATTGGAGTAGTGGTGTTGGACAATAAGCAGATAACCATTACTTCGGGAGTGTTGGAGGCTTTACTTGAAAATAATTGTGCAGTCATAACCTGCGATTCTAAAAGTATGCCGGTTGGTTTAATGCTTCCTTTGTATGGGAATACTACACAGAATGAAAGGTTTCGTCATCAACTTGGTGCTTCTCTGCCATTAATGAAGCAACTTTGGCAGCAAACGATAAAAACCAAAATAGAAAATCAGGCAGTGGTATTGCGTGAGTGTGTTGGGGAAGAAATAAAGTGTATGAAGGTATGGGCTGCCGATGTGAAGAGTGGGGATCCAGATAACTTGGAGGCTCGTGCGGCTGCTTATTATTGGAAGAATTTGTTTAAGATAGAGGGCTTTACAAGAGATAGAGAAGGTATTCCTCCTAATAATCTGTTGAATTATGGGTATGCCATTTTGCGAGCAGTTGTTGCCCGTGGATTGGTTACGAGTGGACTTTTGCCTACTTTAGGAATACATCACCATAATCGTTATAATGCTTATTGTCTGGCAGATGATATAATGGAACCCTATCGTCCGTATGTGGATAGATTGGTATATGATGTGTTCAGGGAAGAAGAATTGGATTGTGTTGAATTGACGAAAGAACTGAAAGCGAGGTTATTGACAATTCCTACATTAGAAACTGTTATCTCAGGGAAGCGTAGTCCCTTGATGGTGGCTGTGGGACAGATTACAGCATCTCTGTATAAATGTTTCAGTGGTGAATTGCGCAAAATTTCTTATCCGGAGATGTAATGGACCGGTTTAGTGAATATCGTATTATGTGGGTGTTGGTGCTGTTTGATTTGCCTACCGAAACAAAGAAGGATAAAAAGGCGTATGCGGACTTTAAAAAAAATCTGCAAAGGGATGGATTTACCATGTTCCAATTCTCTATATATGTTCGTCATTGTGCAAGTAGTGAGAATGCAGAGGTACATATAAAAAGAGTTAAATCTTTCTTGCCGGAGCATGGAAATGTTGGAATAATGTGCATTACGGATAAACAATTTGGAAATATAGAACTTTTCTATGGCAAAAAGACAGTAGATGTAAATACCCCTGGGCAGCAATTAGAACTGTTCTGAAAAGAAAATCCCGCCATATAGCGGGATTTTCTTCTTGGAAACGACGTCTTTTTTTATTTCTAATATCTTATGTAACTATGTGTATATTAGATTGTTGTTGATAATCTGTTGTTTCCAATGTTTCAAAGATACTAAAATGAGAGCAAATCACAACGGAAAGAAATATCCAAAGAAGAACACGAAGGTTGTTTCCAATGTTTCAAAGATACTAAAATGAGAGCAAATCACAACATTGTTTCCTGTGCCACTATGAGTGCACGTGTTGTTTCCAATGTTTCAAAGATACTAAAATGAGAGCAAATCACAACCGTAAGGTTCAGACATCTCATTCAGATTCAGTTGTTTCCAATGTTTCAAAGATACTAAAATGAGAGCAAATCACAACATGATATTATTAGTAGTGCTTATGATTGGGTTGTTTCCAATGTTTCAAAGATACTAAAATGAGAGCAAATCACAACAATCTGCGAAGTAGTTTCCGATAATGGCAGTTGTTTCCAATGTTTCAAAGATACTAAAATGAGAGCAAATCACAACGGACGCAGCCGTAGGGCCTTGAAAATAAAAGTTGTTTCCAATGTTTCAAAGATACTAAGAACTCGCAAAAAAACGGCAAAATTTGGATAAATAAAGTAAGTGTTTGGTATTGAGGAGAGTTAAGCCAAATTCTTCTATACCTTTCCAAATCGCTAAAATGCAGGATAATGAAAGGTTAAGAGAAAGATTTGCTACTTATCCGTTGCCTTTTTTAGCCCCGGATAATCCGGCAAAATAACGCTTAACCACCTGCGGTTTTACCGTTCACCATGCAAAGAACCCTATATTTTGCCCGTAAAGATAACCGTTTTTTTCCGTTTTTCATGGAAATACAGGTTATGTTACCGGCATCCGGGGTTTTATTCTTTGTTCCGCTATAATTTTCATAACTGTAAATAACTCTATATCAAGTAATTTTGCAACATAAAAAATAGAGTTATGAAACAGACGGATGTAACGGTTACGTTCTACCTCAAAAAGAGCGAAATGAATGACGAGGGACATTGCCCGGTCATGGCGAAACTTGTTGTCGGCAAATTTTCAGAAGCGGCTTTTAGTGCGAAAATGTCCGTACCCGCTGCACTGTGGGCATCCGGACGTGCCACGGGTAAAAGTAACGCCGCGCGGGAAATCAACCGGCAACTGGACGATTTGCGAGCTTCAGCCATTGCCATTTATGACGAACTGTCAGCCACCCGTGAGAATGTAACGGCTGAAGAAATAAGGAATCTGTTGTTGGGGACGGCTTTCGGGCAGGAAGCCCTGTTGGGTTATTTCCGGACGTTCATCGAACATTTCGAGAAACGTGTCGGCGTGAACCGGGAAAAGGGAACAGCGCAATCTTACCGCTATGCTTGTAACTGTGTGGCTGCTTTCATCCAGGAGAAATACAAGTTGTCGGATGTTCCTTTCACGGCCCTGAACCGTTCATTCATCGACAACTATGACCTCTACCTACGCACGGAGCGCCGCTTTGCCCTGGGAACTAGCGTGTTGCTTGTCACACGGTTGAACACGGTTGGCGGGGAAGCCATCGCGGAAGGGATTATCACTGCCGACCCGTTCGCGGGTTATGAAGCCGAACATCCCGAGCGGGAACAGAAATACCTTACCGCAGCGGAGTTACAACGGCTGATGACCACACCCCTGCACGACCCGAAACTCTACCATATCCGCGACCTGTTCCTCTTCTCCTGCTACACGGGTATCCCTTACGGGGACATGTGCCGCCTGACGACGGAGGATCTGGAAGTGGCCGAGGACGGTGAGGTATGGATCAAGACCGCCCGCAAGAAGACGAAAATCGACTATGAAGTGCCGTTGCTCGACATACCGTTGCTCATCCTCGACAAGTACCGGGATATGGCCTCGGAAGGAAAACTGCTGCCGATGTACAGCAACAACGAACTCAACCGGACACTGAAACGTATTGCCGCCATTTGCGGAATTGAACGGAAGCTCGTCTTTCACGTTGCACGCCATACCTACGCCACCGAGATCACGCTTTCGCATGGTGTCCCGCTTGAAACCGTCAGTAAAATGCTGGGGCATAGCCGCATTTCCACGACGCAGATTTACGCCAAAGTGACCGATGACAAGATCGACATGGATACCCGGTCTTTAGAGGAAAAGATTGCCGGCCGCTTCTCCGTAGCTATTTAATCTATCATTGACAATCAAATTCACAACGATTATGGAAACGAATAATAAAGAGATAAAACGTCGCAGCACGTTCTCCTGCTGTTCTACATGAAAGGCAAGGACGGAACATGTAAATTGTTATGCAAGGTAAGCATCGACGCCAAGTCGGCCCCGATCAATATCAACGCGTTTGTCGATCCATCGCTTTGGAATCCGGAAACCAAAAGGGCGAACGGACGAAGCGAGAACGCCCGAACGGTAAACCTGGCAATAGAGAAACTGACCGAAAAATCACCGGGCATTACCGTCATATTCGTAAAAGCCTCGGTTTCGTGACGGCCGAGCTGGTCAAAAAAAAACGCCGTGGAAGGAATCGGGCAGAAACCGTTCACCCTCCTTGCCTTGTTCCGCGAGCATAACGAGGAGTTCCGCAAGCGTGTCGGCGTGGATCGCAAGGAAGAAACCTATGAAAGTTACGAGAACTCCTATAATATTTTAGCCTCCTTCGTGAAAAAAAAGGAAGGAAAAGGAGGATGTAGCGTTGCGGAGCCTTGACCGGGAGTTCTACGATGATTTTGAAATATTCCTACGTACAGATCGTGAAATGAAACCCAAGACAGTACACGAGCATCTTTACCGGTTGAAGAAAATGACCAAGCGGGCTGTCAGTCAGGGTACACTCGGCGCGACCCTTACGGGAAGCTGCACCGGAACTGCCCCGGCGCAAGAGCCGCCATTTGAAACTCGAAGACCTCAAAAAGCTGATGGAAACTCCCGTCGATAAACCCAACCTCCAGCGGGTGCGGGACTGGTTTCTCTTCGCTACCTTCACGGGTTGTCCTACGCCGACCTGAAACGCTTGTCCGAAAAAAGACATCACGCAGTCGGACGACGGAACGTACTGGATACACATCCGGCGCCAGAAGACCGAAACGCCCTCGGCCATCCGCCTGCTGAACGTGCCGTTGCAGATCATCGAGAAATACCGCCACGAGCGTAAAAGCGACAGGATTTTCAACCTCTATTGCCGGGGGTATCTCATCAAGCTCACCAGAGAACTGGGACGGACATACGGCTTCGACATGACCTTTCACAAGGCGAGGCACAATTTCGGGACACATATCACGCTCTCGTTGGGTGTGCCTATCGAAACTGTCAGCCGCATGATGGGACACAAGAGCATTTCCACCACGCAGATTTACGCCAAAGTGACCGACCGCAAGGTGGACGAGGACATGAAACGGCTGAAAGAACAGACCAAAGGCCGGAAAATAAATCTCTACGAGGAGGACGAACCGGAAACGGCAGATATTATAACGGTAAACGGTTGAACAGTATAACAAAAATTGATAAATTTGTATGACTATGACGACAAGAGAACCTATCAGCATTGAAAACGGGCGGGTGGAAATCCACACGCCGGAGAACCGTGTATGGCTCACGCGCCACCAGATTGCCGACCTGTTCGGAGTCTTCGTTCCTGCCGTGGGGAGCAACATCCGCTCCATACTCAAAAGCGGCATACTCTGTGAGGAGAGGGTTTACCGCCGGGAGCGCAACCGTGACGGCGGTATTGTCGAGCTGTATTCGCTCGAAATGATCGCCGCGCTGGCTTTCCGCTTAAAATCCGGGAATGCCGAAGCCTTCCGACGGTGGCTTGTCCGAAGGGCCACGACGACCGCTGTCGTCTGGCAGCTCCCCGGCATGAACACGATATTGAACTGAAAAAAGAAGAACGGCCAACGTTTTGGCCGTTCTTCTTTATACCCATTCCTGTCCCCCGATACATTTCTTCCGGGAATCTTCCAGGAATTTCTGTATCTCGTATTCAATGTATAGTACCTTGCCCTGAATCAAATAATAGGGAATGATCCGCGCCGTGCGGTATTCCTGCAATGTACGCCTGCTGATTTTCAGCAGCCGGGACAATTCCTCGTCGGTGACGAACCGCTCTCCCTTGAGTGTCCGGCCTCCGGAGGATTCCAGTTTATCCAGTGCCTTGCCGGCCTTTCCAAACGCCGGAAGAGATCCGCCACACGCGGATCGTGCTTGTCGATGAAATAATGGCTCATAACGCGGCGGTATTAGGATAGTGCGACGATTGCAGCAGTTTCCCGACATCTTCCGGTTTGTAGAAGATTTTGTGACGGATGCGGCTGAAAGGCAGCAACCCTTTCTCTTGCCTGCGGCATAACGCCTCGGCTTTTTCTTTCAATGGCTTCCACGTGCCCTGCCAGCGCGTCGAAAGCCTTCACGTCCATACTATTATTTCCATGTTCTGTTTTCATTTTTGTTTCCCGGATGCCCAAAAGTACACAAATGAACAGTATCTTGTTATCAGCCAGTGGTATATGGACGTATCCGTCTTAAAAGTGGCAGCGAGTGGCGCCACGTCCGGCGGAAAATGATCTCCGCCGATACGGGATCGGCGTTCCTGATACGCCAATCGCCCGTGAAAGGAAATGTTCGCGGGCGATTTATCATTCCATGCAGGGGTGAGCCGTGAACCGACTTTCGCGAGCGTTCACGGCATATCGTTTTCCCCCGTTTCTCCCCATAACTCTTTTTTTTTCATGCCGCGGAGCGCGGTGTAAAATCTGTTGTCAGTAACAGGTAGTTACGGGGCTCACGCTGCTGCAAAAGATCGGGCCGCAGGGGGCGGTTTGCCGCAAAATCTTCCTCTTTCCTGCGGGCGAGCGTATTTTCCGACAAAATCTTGCAGCAGCTATCCCCGACACCTTTGATGCTACCGAAACAGATTCCATCCATACCGGCTCCGCTACGGCATAAAAAAAAAAAAGTCAAAAGGTTATGAGAAACGAAAAGAGAAAAATAAATGGAAACAGAAATCCTCCAACCTTCCACTTGGCATAAAGGCAAAAGGTCGGGTTGGCGGTAAAGGTCGGGGGCGGTGGCTTTGGGCTTCCACGTGTGGGGTATCGACTTTATTTGGGTCGTTTGGGCTTCATGTTCTGTTATGACATCCTGCGGGGCATTTTCTCCTGCCTTGTTTCTCTCGTGGCTCTAATCGGCTTTTTCTATTTCTATTCACTCACATCTTCTAAATTATTACAGGTATGACAAAAGTACATTTCATTATTCGGAGCGACTACCACGGACACGCAGGTGCAGGTAGTCAAGGAAACCAGGTTATCATCGGTATCGGTGCGGGTGCGAGCAGAAAGCGTTACGTCGTTTACAAGGTGGAACCCACACCGCCCGTGGCTACGTGTACCCACATGGTCGATACCGAAACAAAGGAAATCAGCCAAACGGACATTTTACGTCCCCTTTCCCAAAATTCGGTATCGGCAGGTACTACGACGACGTGAACCCCGAGTTCATGGACGCTTTCGAGGTGGCTTTGCTCGTGGGGCAGGCGGAAGAGCAAGCCACGGCACAGGCCATCGCCGCCGCCAAAGAGAAAGCCGAGCATGACCGCATAGCGGAAATAGGGGCGCAGAGGTTACGCCGCATCATGCCCGAAGGGGTGCAGGGGCGTAATCATCGCCGAACTCAACGAAACGGAATACACTGACCCCTCTTACGAGTGTTCGACCACCCGAAGCGTGCGTACCGTCATTCTCGGCTTTTCGGCCACCTCCCGCAACGGTTTCGGGGAGTTGAGAAAGGCGGCGGCCAATTTCCCGCAAACGGCGCACCTCTCCGAATACGACCCCTGAAGGGTACATCGACAGGCTGGCATATATCGCAGGAAACGAGGAGAATATATGTCTGCCCGAGCCGAAAGACGAAAAACGGGCGGAACGCACTGAAACGAGCGTGCAAGGCGGGTTTATCATCGTGGACTATTCCGAGAAGGCGATAGCCGTATTCGGGGACACCAAGCCCGTCAAGGACGCCCTTCACGCACTCGGGGGGGACGCTTCAACGCACGGCTGACGCATGACGGGCAGAAGAAAGCGGGATGGATTTTCCAAAAGACCAAAGAGGACGAGGTGCGGCGGCTTCTCGGAAAGGACGAATAAATGTTGAACACGGGGCGGCTCGCCGCCCCACAATACCAAAAAAATCATGGCACAAGGAACAGATTATTTCAAACTGACGATACAGAACTATCTCGACGCACGGGCACGGGAGGACGAACTTTTCGCACCCCGATACGCCAACCCGAAAAAGAACATTGACGATTGCTGCACTTTCATCATCAACCAAGTACGGCAGAGCGGTTGCAACGGGTTTGCCGACGAGGAAATATACTCTATGGCATTCCACTATTACGACGAGGAGGACATCGACATCGGCAAACCCGTCAGTTGCAAGGTAGTGATCAATCACACCGTCGAACTGACCGAGGAGAAAAAAAAGCCGAGGCACGGCGGAACGCCATACGGAAGGCCGAGAGCGAAGCCTACGCCAAGTTGGCGAAAGCCAAGTCCAAACCCAAGAAAATCGAAGATAACAAACTAATGCCCAGTCTATTTTAGTTATGAAACCGAGAACAAAATTCCAACAGAACGTCGTGGCGGCAAGCAAACACCTGCCGCCGCTTACCCCCGCACAAATCGAATGGGGGTACAAGAACTGCATCGAGCATATCGGACGCCGCACGCCGAAAGGACTTATCACCTGCACCGAGTGCGGCCACATGTGGCAGAGCGAAAACGGAGAACTCACGGACAATCTGTTAGGGTGCGAGTGTCCGCACTGCCACACCACGCTGAAAGTGGAAACCACCCTGCGCCGCAAGTTCAACGATTACGAGTATTTGTGCATCGTAACCCGCTGCAAGGGTTTTCAAGTCCTGCGCTTCGTCTATATCGAGTGTTGGGCGAAAGTGGGACAGACACCCGTTTACACCCATATCGAAGCCGTACAGCGGTGGATTGCCCCCGACGGACGCTCCGCAACCTTCGCACGGCTGCGCCCGATGGGCTTCTTCGTTCACGGGTGGAGTTGGTCGAGCGCATTGGAACTGCGGGCGGAGAACGACGGGAAATACAACATCACGCCCACACGCATCTATCCCCGGCAACGGCTTATCCCCGAACTGCGCCGAAGCGGTTACGGCAAACAACTCCCCGATGTAACCCCTTTCGACCTTATCCACCTGCTGCTCTCGGAGAACAAGGCCGAAACGCTGCTTAAAGCGGGACAAACGGCACTCGTGCGATTTTTTCGCCCGTTCCTCCCGCAATGTCGCAGACTATTGGCCGGCCATCCGTATCGCCATCCGTAACGGGTACGCTATCGGGAAACCGACGGAATGGTGCGACTACATCGACCTGCTGCGATTTTTCGGGAAAGACCTGCATAACGCCCATTTCGTGTGTCCCGCAGACCTGCCCGCAGCGCATGACCTCTACATGGCTAAAAACGGCGGCACATGCAAATGGAACGGCGGCAGGAGGAACGGCGCAAGGCGTTGGAACAGGAAGCCTCGTTTGTCGAAGCCAAAGGACGGTTTTTCGGAGTGGAGTTTTCCGACGGGGAAATCCGCATCAAGGTATTGGACAGCGTTGAAGCCATACGGCAGGAGGGCGAGGCCATGCACCACTGCGTGTTTACCAACGAATACTATCTGAAAGCCGACTCGCTCATACTCTCGGCTACAATCGACGGCAAACGTATCGAAACGATAGAGGTGTCCCTAAAACGCATGGAGGTCGTGCAGAGCCGTGGCGTGTGTAACAAGAATACCCCATACCACGGGCAAATACTGAAACTGATGAAGGGGAACATGTCCCTTATACGGAAACGAATGACAGCATAAAAATCGGGGCGGCGAAAGCCGCCCGCAAAAACAAAATAGAATGAACCAAATAGCATATAAATTCGTGTCGTGGGACGTTCCCGCACTCGAAAGCCTTGCAGGCTCAAAAGCGTACATATTACGCAAACGGCTCAATGACGGGGGAACGCTCACCCGTGAGGAGAAAGACTGGATTACCCGTGAGGTAAACCATAACACCTATTTCAAGGACTCCATTCCGCTTTTAGGGTATCGTTTCAACTTTGTCGATGTACTGAAAACATTCGTGGTAAAGCAGTACGGGCATTACACGGAATATAAGGGCGTGGACAAGACGAGCATACGCTCCATGTTGTACGGCAGAGTGGAAAGGATTGTCGAATTAAAATCGGGGCGGCGAAAGCCGCCCTAAAAAAAACATAACAATGAAAATCATCTATAAAAGCTACATGGCACGCCCGCTCAAACCCTTCGGGGAGTGGGATTGGGAAGTTCGGGAAGCAGTCAAGACGGCCCTTGCGCTCGTCGAGGGAAAACGGATTCAAAACCCATTCCGAGATATGGCGAAAGTGCAACCTCGTCATTACCGTGGGACACAACATCTACACCACGAGTATCGAGATACGACCACCCGAGCAGGACGTGATACGCCGCAGGAGCAACTGGCATAACGGCTACGCCTACTACTGCAACGGCGTGTTCTGGGCGAACATGAGCAGGGTTAAAGTGGAACTTATCTGATTAAAAAATTTCGGGGCGGCAAAGCCGCCCGTAAAAAAGCGAGAATATGAAAACGAATGAAGTAAACAAGGAAATCTCCTATGCAACGCTGCTCGTAACCTTCGGCGAGGGTATCGGGCGGCTCGACACCATGTTCGACGACCCGCAGGTGTGGGGCGTTGCCACGCTGAAGCAGTGGATCGACGGGTATGAAACTACGCGCTTCACCGAAATCGACGACCGAACGGCGGTTATCACATCCGAATACAACATGGACAGCGTGAAGGAATGGCTGCAAAAGAACACACCGATTATCAACCTGGAAAAACGATAAAATCATGCGCAAGTACAAATTATTCATCGGCTACCGGCTGCTGGGAGAGTTTTCCGGTATATGGGAAGCCAAAATTTCGCCGCTGAAAGCGGCATGAGCGGAATTTTCTCGCTCGTGGGGAGAAAATTACCGGGACAGTTGGTACGAACCAAAAAACAGGACAAGAATGGAAACAAAGATTAAAGACATCACGGGAGCGGAAATAACCGTTACCGACTTAAAAGAGGCGGTACGCCAATGCCGGGAGTGCCTCGCAAGTCCTTACCTGATGCCCTCGGGGCATACCGTGGGGGAAAACCATGCCTACATGTTGCGGCAACTGCTCGCCCTGCAAAGGCGGGAAACGGGAACACGGCAGGCAACGGCCGTGAAAATACGACGCGAAAAAATCGGACGATAACAACCGTCCGATTTTTTGTTTCCCGTCAATCGACCGCCGTATGGTCGCCCAGCTTCCCGTGCAGTTCACGCCCGATATGTCCGGCAATGCCACGGGGAGAAATTTCAGAGATTGAACCCCACCCGCCATGCGTGTATATGCACGTCTTGAGCGGTTCGGTACGGGAAAGGTAGAACAGATAGCCGTTGCGGAGCAGGATGCCCACGAACACCGAGCCGACCTCGATGTCGGCGATCTCGTCAAAACGTATCTTCCCGTCATTGTATAATACTGCCGTGCCATCCGCATCGGGAATGACGAACAGATCGTCTTCCATAACAATCCCGTGCAACTCGATTAGCGACCCCAGGCATTCACTCGCCGATACCCGGTCGTAATCACCCTTTACCTCATTTGTCGATTTCGTTTCCATATCGCTTTTCTTTAGGTTCAGACAAATACCATACGAAAAAGGCGTGAGAATACGTTAAATACCGGCATTGAGGTACAGCCAAGCACCCATCCACTCGATAGATAATTTCTCCCCACGCCGCTATCGCATACGCTTGACGCATATAGACACGACGATGAAGAAGAGAACTACCCATTATTTTGCGAGCGGATTAAAATTTGGCTGTTTTCAATGCCCCACCATAATGTGTTCCTTCCGTATGTAAATCGCCCGGCGGCACGCCGCCGGAGGATTCGATTGCAAATATAACGATTTCATCCGGGTATCGGCGACAACACGTGCGATTTTTAACAACCTTCCTGCCAAAGAACTACCCGCCGTCCTACAATTTCGGCCCCCGGGCGGGTTTGCGGGGCGCGACCTTCGGCTGCGCCTTCTTCTCCCTGGGCGGTTCGACGATCCGCAGTTTGAGTTTCTCCGTCTTACGGTCGTAACGCACCTCGCAGCAGTCAATCTCACCCGCAACCGACGTCCACACGTTGTTCACACGCACCGCGCCGCCCGAGTAGAGGGTCTTGTATTGTTCGTATTCGAGCGGCTGCCGCAATTTCGCGTCCACCTGACAGTGGAACGAGTAGATATTACGTCCCTTTGCTATTTCGTCGGGAACGTAAACCCGCAACTCGGGATGGGCGGCCTCGGCATAGAGGCACAGATCCGCCGTGCGAAGCTCCCTCGGAACCCACTGGATCATCCTCGGGTCGCCCCGCACGGCCGTATCGGCCACGAGCGGCGTGATGGCCGTCTGGGGAATGTCGTACAGCACCCCCGCATCCTTGCGAACGGCCTCCAACGCCACCTCCTCCGTTACAAGCCGGCGGTTCAGGTGCAGGACACTCATCAACCGGTGTATCTTCTGCGGGTCGTCCTGCTCGCGGAACACCTGCAAGACCAGGGCGGGGTCGCTCAACGCGCTGATAACCGAGAAATCGGTTTTGTCCTTCCCGTAGGTACGCTCGAAAGCCTCCCGGCTCATCTCCGGCGTCCGGGCTTCGCGGGGGACGCCTTTCAGGTTTTGCGGGTTCTCCCGCACCAGGCTCATGTATAGATCCGGGCTTTTCATGCTCTCGGGCAGGTGGGCGATGGCATAGGGACTGCGCCGTATGGCCTCCATGCACAACTCCGGCGTTTTCCACTTCTCGGGGACATATTGCAGGTAGCTCCCGTCGTGCCCGACGGCCCGGCGGCACATCTCCTCGTTCTTGGCGTGATCGGGAAGGTTGTAGAACAGCTCCGGCTCCAGGGCGAAAATTTCCCGGGCCACCCTCGGCGTGAGGAACCAGGGGTTCATGTTCTCCAAAAAATCGAAGGTCTTATCGTAATTCGTGCAATAGAACCCCAACACTTTCATGTGTATCTCCTCGAAAGGGATATAGCGGAGGACACGCAGGTCGTCGGTACGGGCCAACGCCCGGTTGCAGACCTCCGGCGTGAGCTGTTCGGGGTTGAAAAAGCGGATGGCCAGGGGATCGCGCTCCAGCGCCATCCCGCACAGACGGTCGGTTTTCAGATGCTTCGGAACGTACTCCAGCGCCAGGTAGTTCGAGGACACGGCGGCCTCGCAGACCCGTTCCGTGCGTAACTCCTCCGGCACTTCATGGAGCAGGATGCCGTCCCCGCTGACGGCACGCAGGCAGACTGCCTCCGTGCGCAGTTCCACCGGCACGAGCGAAAGGCAGGACGCGTCCATCCCCACGCCGTGAAGGGCCAGTTCCCCGGTCATGACCTCCGGGGCAATGGAGGCGAAAATCTCGAACTTGTCCACGAACGACATCCCGAATTTTTTCAGCCCTTCCAGGCATATATCGGGATACGGAATGTAAGGGAGTATCTTGTAATCGGCACTGTCCACCGCTTTCAACGCCGCACGGCATATTTGCGGCGTCCTCAATTCCCCGGGAACGGCCCCCAGCACCAGGCCGTTGCGCTTCACGGCCGCCATGCACAGTTCGGGGGTCTTCAATCCCTCCGGAACGTAATACAGCGCGTAGCTGTTGCTATCGACGGCGGCACGGCACATTTTCGGTGTCTTCAGACGGTCAGGGACGAATTTCAGTGTTTCGCCCCGGTGGCCGGCCGCAGCAAGACAAAGTTCCGGCGTTTTCATCGCTTCGGGAACGAACTCGATGTTAAAAGCCGATTTCTTGATGGCGAAACGGCAGACCTCCGCCGTTTTCCGATCCTCGGGCAGCGTCTCGAAAAGGTTCTCACGCCACGGGTTCTCGTACACCCCCCCGTGTCGAGATAGGCTATATCTATTCTCTCTTGCTCTGTCATGGTTTTCAGTATTTATGGAAAGCGCCCGGGTGACGGGCGCTTCTCTTGGTTAGACATATTCCGTTATCGTTCCGTTTCCTCCGTCCCGTTCTCGCTCTGGAACGTGAAGGAGGTCTTCACGACCTGACCCGTGTTGTCCTCGACATAGACGTCGATGGTCTGCTGGTCATCGCTGCGCGATGTGTAATAAAGGCGGAACACCTCACGGTCGAGCGGATAGCGGTCGTTGGGCAGGAACACCGTACCGTCGTCCATCCTCAACTCACCGCGCCCGTCGGGCTGGAAATAGCGGATCGTGTAACGCGCGCCGTCATATCTCCCCTCCCGCACGAGCGTGCAGCGGATTTCAGCGGTTTCACCAACGGAGATTCGCTTCTGAACGGGCATCGTTTCCAGAGAGAACGTGTACGCCTGCTGTATATCCAGCCCGTTGTCGCAGGATGCGCATAAAAGACCCAGGGCGGCGATCCAGACCGCCAGGGCCAATATCTTTTTCATCTTTTTCATGTTGCTTGCAAGTTTAATGGATTATGAATTTCACGCCCAGGCCGAACTGCGCGTGGATATGTCCCGTTGTAGTGCCCCATAGGATACGCTCACGCCCCGTCAGCGAGAGGATAATCCTGTCGGTCAGGTACGCATCGATCTCCAGCGTGACGGCCCCGCCATAGAGGAAACGGTCGCGGTGGCGGAGCGTAGAGCCGTCATAGAGCCGCCTCTCGCCCCGGTTCACACTCTCGTAACCGGCCAGCGCCGAGCCGCCGAGGTAGAAGAAAAAAGTCCTGGACGGGTCGGCGAGGAACCTGTAATAGTAACCGCCTTCGGCCGTGAACTGCGCCACCGGGATACGTTCCGACTTGTAGGGGTAATAACGGTTCAGGAACTCCGCGCCGAACACCCACTTGTCGGCATTCTTCGCGTAGCGGCTCATGGCCAGCCAGCCGAACCAGTAGCCCGTTTCGCTGCGGCTGTCCCGGGTATAGCAGCCGTCGGCCATGCCTCCCCGTATTTCCAGCCCGCGCATGGCGGGCAGGGCACGCTGGGCGTGCGCCCCGTCCGAAAGGAGGAGGCATAACCCCAGCGTGAGAATGAATATCGCCCGTTTCATATCACTTTACCTTTAACTCGTTGATAACACGTGCGCGCACCAGGTCGGCATTCTCCACCGTGAAAGTCTGGTGTCGCCCGCCCTGCTGCTCGTGCAGTTCCACGACCAGCTGCTTGTCGTCGGCCAGCGTGAACTTCGGGAGCGTGAAGACCATGCGCTCGGTACGCTTGCCGCCGATGACCTGCACGTTGTTGTACGCCCGCACGGGCCATACGACCTGCTCCTGGATGGCTGTGCGTTTGGCCACCTTCTTGTCCGTAATCTTGAACGTCAGGTAGTCCACGTTGAAAGGCACGTTGGAGGAGTTTTTCAGTTGGAGGTGGAAATAAAGCAGGTCGTTATGCACGTAGATACCTTTGAGGAGGTATTGTACCCCCGAAACGCTTGCAACCGATATGCTTGATCTCGCGGCGGTCATTCTTGTAAATGGACTGCATGATCAGTTTGACCAGCAGCGGAGATTCGCATCCCAACTCCTGCAAATAGATGTCCAGCGCGTTATTGGGGCGGTTTACCGCCTCCCCCGTCATGCAGGAAGTCCGCCATCTCGACCGACAGTTTCACCGGCTCGTCGGCATACTTGACATTGAAGCTGTAATAGGCCCCGTCCTCGGTAATGACCGAAAGGTTGCTCTCGCGCGAGAAATCACGCAGGGCCGCCTTTACACGCAGCACGTTTTCCGTGCCGTCGGCTTTCGCCGCCAGAAGATCCGAAGACCCCAGATCGACGTAACGGATGGCCGAGGGGAAAATCACATGCACGGTCTTGCTGAACGTCACCTCCAGCGCGTAGGGCGGGATAACCCGGTTGAAAGTCAGCGGACGGGTAAGACCGTCGTACAAATCGCCCGTGGAGGGCTTTTCCTGCGCGTGGGCAGCGAACATGCACCCGATAAAAGCGAGTGCCAGAAGAATCTTTTTTCATACTCGATAAATTTTTGATTGTTGATAAAAATGGATTTTTTTCAGTGGTGTACGGAAGTACGTCGTTTGTACCCTTATTGAAGGGGCGGGAGCAACAGGACGCTGTAACCGGCCTTGAGCGTGACCTTGACCGAGCGCATCTTCTTGCTCACGTATTGCGACACGCCCTGGATGGCGCTGCGCCCCAGGTCGGAGAGCAGTTGCGAACCGGCATCGTCCGTGATCGTGATACTGCTGCCCATGCCCGCGCCCATATTGGCGGCGATCTCCTTCACGGCATTGAGTTCTTCCGACCCCGGCACGGGAATACCCTCGTTGCCGTTCGTATCATAGACCGACAGATCGACCGGAACGACCGCCCCGCCGTGCTGGACAGCGCTGACCTTGACCGTCAGCCGTTCTCCGTTGATCCTCGCCGCCCCCGTTACGGGCGTACCCGAGGGGATGAGCAGATCTCCCGCCATCATCGGTTCCAGCAGCCGGAAAGTAACCTCCCCACCATCGGTGAGCGTCACGGTTTGCTGCACGGCGGCGCGGATACTGTTGCGCTCGGGCTCGCGAAGGTCGCTCCCCACCGTGTTGAAACCCCAGTTCCGGGGCTTGACGAACTCACGGGCGAAGACCGAATCGGGCAGCGGGGCGGCGAGCAGCGACACGATGTTACGGCGCACCTGGCGCACGGGCTGCACGGAAGCCTTGCCGGAAACGGAGGTTTTCTGACGCGGAGCTTCCGGGGCCTGACCGCCATTCATGTAGCGGGCGGCGATCTCGTAGGACTTCTCCAGCAGCGCCACCTGCTCCTCCTGGGCCGTTTTCTGCGCCTGCTGTTCTTCCAGGCGGCGTTCCAGTTCCTCGATGCGGGCCTGCATCTCGCGCTCTTCCCCGTTTCACCGGCGGTCTCCTCGTAGAAACTGCCTAACTGGCGGTTGATGTCGGCATAGGCGGCACGGGAAGTCCGGAAAGCTCCCGACGAACCGCCGGCAGGGCCGGAAGACTTATCCGGCACGGCAGCGGGCATGACGGGCTCTTCTTCCTCGTCCTCCATCCCGAACGCGAAATCCTGCAAGGAGCGCATCTTTTCCCGCCCCTGCGCCGCATCTCCTCCTGCACGTAGGCATCACGTTTGTCCGAGAGGATACCCTCCGATTCCGGGGTCGGCAGCTCCGTGTTGAAACCCGCCGAAGGCTCCTCCCGTTCTTTTCGCCGGGGGGAGAAGATCAGCCACATGCACCCGGCAAAGGCCAGGAAAAAGAGCGGGAAGACCACCATCTTCTTCCGCATCTGTATCTGCCGGGGCGTGAGTTCCTTTTTCCCCGCCTCCGGCTGTTTATTCTGTTTTCGTTCGTCGTCATAATTGAAATCTTTTAGATGTTTTACACTGTCGTCCTCCTGCCGTTGTCTTAATTCCAGTTCCAGCCGCTCGATATGCCGTATCTGCATCCGTTCCCCGGCTCCCTTGCCGAAGCGGTAGATGGAAGACACGGTAAAATAGAGCGACAAGACGGAAAAGAACAAGAGCAGCGTGAGGATCACGATAATCCGCTTATCGGGCGAGAGCGCCCGCAAGCGCGGCGCAGGTGGTCTTCGACCCACTCCCCGAAAGCCTTTATTCTCTTCTTTGCCATAGCCTTATCTTTTTTTAATGTACGTAAATCGCGGTTCTCCAGAATCTCGAATTTCTCCATGATGAAACCCTGCGGGTTATTGTCCGAACGCCCCTGAGTTGATCAGCTCGCAGCGCGTGACCAGCGAACGCTCGGTGATGTTGCTCTCGCGGACAATCATTTGCCGGGCATAGGTCATGGCCCGGTAGGGATAGGCGTTGAAGTCGCACACCACGGAGTCCACCTCGATACGCTGGCTGATGTTCCCCGACACCACACGGTTGTAGTAACCTTTCTCCTGCATGTCCTGGTAATAGGCGAAGGCGCTCTTATCGACCAGGAACAGGGCGCGGTTGATGTTGCTCTCGATGGCCGCACGGTCGGGCGAGAGGGTGAAGAACAACTCGTGAAAACGCCGGATATGTTCGCGCGCCTCCACGGGGCGGTTCTGGCTCAAATCCTGCGAGAGGGCCAGCATCAGCGACTTGCCCCGTCCAGGACGTAGATCTTCTCGCGCTGCTTTTCGGCGAAACGGAAGCTCGCGACCACGCTAACACGGATACCAGCGCGCACTGGGCAGAGGAACACGATACCGAAAAGCCGAATCTGCCTGAAACTTGTTTCGATGTTTTTTAATGACTTGGAATTCCATTGTCCAAATTGTTATGAATGATTACTGTTACCTTGTGTTGCCAGGTTGCGCCCGTTGGGGCACTGCCCGAAAACCAGGCCACCGCCGCCGTTACCGGAGGAGGAACCGCCACCGCCGCGACGCCCGAACGTGCGGCCGATCATGTTGCCGGCGATACCGCCCGCGACACCGTGGCGAATGCCCCGGCCTGTTGATACCGCCCATAGCCCCGCCGGCTCCGCCCGACTGGATCACCCACTCGGCAACGGTGGGGATCGTGAAATAACCCTATGATACCTATAATCAAAAAAGATAATATAGACACCGCTGCCGCTGTCGGGAATGTAGTTGGGGTCTTGCAGGGCCAGGACGTCCGCCTGGAGCATCAACGTCTGGATCTTGGCCAGCACCGCGGAGAACAGGTCGGCGATGGGAAGCCAAAGGTACACGCTGATATAGCGGGAAATCCAACTCGCGAGCGTCGAGTGGAAGCCGTCGTAAATGGAGGGCGAACGACAGGGCCCAGGAATCGACAGCACGACTAAAAAGAATGTCACAGCGTGTCGATGGTAAGCCCCGCGGCGTTGAACAACAAC